>Ga0194126_10013133_pt1 | contig 10407 bp, 6 predicted proteins | sample TA2KigC150mmetaG_FD_148641 | JGI IMG/M metagenome (GOLD analysis project Ga0194126, IMG submission 148641) | Freshwater microbial communities from Lake Tanganyika, Tanzania - TA2015035 Kigoma Deep Cast 150m | ecosystem: Environmental > Aquatic > Freshwater > Lake | place: Tanzania: Lake...
TCAGGCCCTCCCGGCCTACGACGCGGGCTGCTACCTCTGTCCGGGCAACGCCAGGGCGAACGGCCAGCGGAATCCGGCGTACACCGCGACGTTCGTGTTCGACAACGACTTCCCTGCGCTGCTCGAGGATTCGACGGTGCCCGACAACGGGCACGCACTCCTTCGCACCGAGCCGGCCACCGGCGTCTGCCGCGTCGTCTGCTTCACTCCCCGCCACGACCTGACGCTCGCGCGCATGCGCCCCGCCGAGATCCGCCCCGTCGTCGACACGTGGGCCGCGCAGGTGGACGAACTAGGCGCTCGGCCGGACATCGCCTACGTGCAACTGTTCGAGAACAAGGGCGAGATGATGGGCTGCAGCAACCCTCACCCGCACTGCCAGGTGTGGGCCACGGGCCACGTGCCGATGTATCCGGCGCGGCGGGGTGCGGCACAGTCGCGCTACTTCGGCGAGCACGGCCGCGACCTGCTGGGCGACTATCTGCAGGAGGAACTGGCGCGCGGTGAACGGGTCGTCTACGCCAATCCCCACTGGGTCGTCGTCGTCCCCTTCTGGGCGGTGTGGCCCTTCGAGACACTGGTCGTGCCCCGGCGGCCCGTCCAGGACCTTCCGTCGCTCGCCGCCGAGGAACGCGATGCGCTCGCCGACGCCTTGGCAGCCCTGAACACACGCTACGACACCCTGTTCCGGACATCGTTCCCGTACTCGATGGGCTGGCACATGCGGCCAACCGGCGGGCGCGATCATCCGTGGTGGCGCCTGCACGCCACCTACGCGCCGCCGCTGCTGCGCTCGGCGTCGATCCGGAAGTTCCTGGTGGGATACGAGCTGGCCGCCGAACCCCAACGCGATCTCACGGCGGAAGCCGCCGCTGAACGCCTGCGCAACGCGCGCTAACTGGCAGGGGCAAGGGGCAAGGGACAAGGGACAAGGGACAAGGGACAAGGGACAAGGGACAAGGGGCAGGGGACTCGGGGCTCGGGACTCGGGACGTGGGACGTGGGACGTGGGGCGTGGGACGTGGTTCAGAGGTTCAGAAGTTCAGGGGTTTCAACCGCTGAACCTCTAAACCCTGAACTTTGAACCGATCCCCGATCCCCGATCCCCGATCCCCGTACAATGCTCCCATGGCCCAGACCGGCTTCCCCGACCTGCGCGCGTTCCTCGATCAGCTCCGCCGTGATGGCGATCTCGTTACGGTGGAGGCGCCGGTCGACTCCCGGTTGGAGGTGCCCGAGATCCACCGGCGCGTCATCGCCGCGGGTGGGCCAGCCCTCCTCTTCACGCAGGTCCGCGGGGCGGCGTTTCCCCTCGTGACGAATCTCTACGGCACCGCGCGGCGCGCCCAACTGGCGTTCGGCACGCGGCCGCTCCAACTCATCAGGCGACTCGTCCACCTGGCCGAGACGATCATGCCGCCGACGCCGGCGAAACTGTGGTCCGCACGCGACGTCGCCGGCGCCGCGCTGCGCATCGGCTTGTCGCAGCGATCGCGCGGACCGGTGACGGAGGTGGTGACCGGCGACGTCCGCCTCGATCAGTTGCCGGCCCTGACGTGCTGGCCGGACGACGGCGGACCGTTCATCACGCTGCCGCTGGTCTATACCGAACATCCCGATCGTCCCGGACACAACCTCGGCATGTACCGCCTCCACGTGTTCGACCGGCGCACGACGGGCATGCACTGGCAGATCGGCAAGGGCGGCGGATTCCACTACGCCGCGGCCGAACGCCGGAACGAGCCGCTGCCGGTGACGGTGTTCCTCGGCGGCCCGCCCGCGCTCATGTTGTCGGCCATCGCGCCGCTGCCCGAGAACGTGCCCGAACTGATGCTCGCCTCGCTGATAGCCGGCGAGCGCCTCGGCCGCGTGCCCGGCGTCGGGCCCCATCCGCTGATCGCCAATGCCGAGTTCGCGCTCATCGGATCGGTGGCGCCCCACGCGCGGCGCCCGGAAGGGCCGTTCGGCGATCACTACGGGTACTACTCGCTGCAGCACGACTATCCCGTGTTCCGCGTCGAGACGATGGCGCGGCGCCGCGACGCCATCTACCCCGCGACGGTCGTGGGCAAGCCGCGGCAGGAGGACTTCTTCATCGGCGATCTGCTGCAGGACCTGTTGTCACCGCTGTTTCCCCTCGTGATGCCCGCGGTCGTCGATCTCTGGTCGTACGGCGAAACCGGGTACCACGCCTTGGCCGGCGCCAAGGTGCGGCAGCGCTACAAGCGCGAGGCGATGGCCTCCGCGTTCCGCATCCTGGGCGAAGGGCAGTTGTCGTTGCAGAAGTTCCTGCTGGTGACCGACGGCAACGTCGACCTGCGCGACATCAAGGCCACCCTCGTTCACGTACTCGAACGAACGGACGTGGCCACGGATCTCTACGTGTTCTCGAATCTCTCGATGGACACCCTCGACTACTCCGGCCCCGCCGTCAACGAAGGATCGAAGGGCGTGTGGCTCGGCGTGGGCGACAAGGTGCGCGACCTGCCCGGCGAGTTCCGGAGCGTTCGCCTGCCCGCAGGCTGCACGGACGCGCGCGTCTTCTGCCCGGGCGTGCTCGTCGTTGACGGTCCGCCCTACGCAACCGAGCCCGGTGCGGCGGCGCGGTTCGCCGCCGATCCGGCGTTTGCCGCCTGGCCGCTCGTCGTCATGTCCGATGAACCGCGGCGGGCGAGCGCCAGCCCAATGAACTTCCTCTGGACCACGTTCACGCGCTTCGAACCGGCTGCCGACATCCACGCATCGTCCACCCGCGTGGTTCGCCACCACCTCTCCTACACGCCGCCCATCGTCATCGATGCCCGCATGAAGCCGTGGTATCCGAAAGAGGTGACGTGCGACCCTGACACCAGCCGCCTGGTCGGCCGGCGCTGGTCCGAGTACTTTCCGGCCGGCGGCGTCGAGATGGGCGACGCGGAACGCGGCCACCTGGCCTGATGGCGCGAGCGGCGCGCGGGCCGCATCATTGACGGCGCGTCGCTTCACGACGACCGACCTCAGCCGCCGTCTCCTCGAGTCGCCGCGGGGCAGCGAAACGCGCGCGGCTACGCCACGGCTGGCGCGCCGAAGTGTTGCTGGACCACCAGGGCCACCGCACCGCGCAGCCGGGGCTGCGTGGCGGGGTCGGTGGGCACGATCCGCGGCGCGATCAACGGCAGCGATCTGGCGCGCACGCCCTCCTCGATGATCGGACCCACACGGTCCCACGCCGCCGTGATGTCGCCGGCGATCACGACGGCCTGCGGAGCCAGCCCCGCCACAATTGGGGCCAGGCCCACCGCCAGGTAGTGCGCCATCCGATCGAGGGCCGCCTGGGCTCGCGTGTCACCGCCTTGGGCCAGTCGGATGATGTCGACGATGGTGACGCGTCCGCCTGGCGGGGTTGCTTCCGCGCCTTCCAGGTAGTACCGCACGCCGGCCGCGTTGGACGCATACTGCTCCCAGCAGCCTCGCTTGCCGCATCGGCACGGGTGGCCATCGTCGACCAGCGTGGCGTGCCCGAATTCGCCCGCCATGGCGTCATGCCCGTGGTTGATCTGGCCGTTCACCAGCAGGCCCACGCCCACGCCGTCCGATACCGTCACCGCCACCAGGTGCCTGAGGTCTTCTGCCACGCGCCCGAACCACAACTCGGCCAGGGCGCACGCGCAGGCCGCGTTCTCGATCACCACCGGCAGGCCGATGGCCTCTTCCAGCAACGCTCGCAAGGCGACTGGGGCCCACGTGATGTTGGGTGCGAACACGAGCCGGCCTGCGGCGTCCAGGCGGCCTGGCACGCTGACGCCCATGCCTTCGCAGACAATCTCGTCGTGCGCCGACCGGAAGTCCCGGACGGCAGCCGCCAGCTCGCGCACGAAGTCCACCACAGACTCGGGTGTAGACCACGACTTCTGCATCACGAAGCGCGCGTCGAGCCCCGCGAGGGCCAAATGCGTGGTCAAGGGCTGGATGTCCACCGCCAGGATGCCCGCGCGCTCCACGTTGAGGTGGAGGTACCGCGGGCGGCGGCCGCGCGCCGACACCGCGCTCGCGCCTTCGGTCACCCACCCCTCGTCGATGAGCTGGCCGATGATCGCCGACACTGTGCTTCGCTGCAGCCCGGACTGGCGGGCCAGCTCGGCGCGCGACAGCGGCTGGTGGCGCCTGATGAGGCTCAAGGCAATGCGCCGGTTGATCTGGCGGGCGGTCTCGCTGGTCGCTACCGTGAAATTGGACAGGTCGATCTTGCGCATGGTCGTCGGTCCGGATCCTCACGCCGGCGTGATTCTAGTCCAATTGTTGCCCAGGCAAACAATTCATATCGGGTCGCGAAACAGTAGCTTGAAACAGGCCGTGCTCAGTCTAGAATAGGCTCGTCGTAACGGCAGGTATTTTGTTTGTGTCGTGGATTTTAGACGATGTTGCCAGAGCATTGGGACAGCTTCAAACGGGCCGCTCGCGGCGATGCGCGGCCAAGCGTCCCCATGGCCCTGGTTGTCGACAGCCCGTGGATTCCAGGGTACCTCGGCATTTCCCACCTCGACTACTACCTCGACCCCGAGGTGTGGTTCCAGGCGAACCTCCGCGTGTACGACGATTTCCCCGATGTGGCCTTCATCCCGTCGTGGTGGTGCGAGTTCGGCATGGCCGCCGAACCCTCCGTGCTTGGCGCCCGGCTGAAGTTCTGGGACACCAACACCCCCAGCATCGTCCCCAGTCTGCGCCACCTCGATGACGTCGATTCGCTCGAAGGGTACGACATCGAGAGCGACGGCTTTGCCGCGCTGACGCTCCACCAGATGCGGCGGATACGCCCTCGCGTCCTCGAACGAGGCCACGTGCTGCCCGTGGCCGTGGCCCGGGGACCTTTGTGCACCGCCGCGTTCGTCCGCGGCACCACGCCGTTTCTCATGGACCTGGTCGAGAACCCGGCCGGCGCCCACCGGCTGATCGACCTGTGTACGCGGGTCGTCATCGACTGGCTCGAGGCTCAGCACCAGGTCCTCGGAGATGGTGTCGAAGGTCTGCTGCTGCTCGACGACATCGTCGGCATGATCGGGAAGCGGCACTATCTCGAGTTCGCCCATCCGTACTTGCAGCGAATCCGCCAGGCGTTCCCCGCAGAGTGGGTCACGATCTACCACAACGATGCCAATGTCTCCGCCTGTCTCGAGTACCTGCCCGACACCGGGTTCTCGGTCCTCAACTGGGGCGCGCAGCCCGATGTGCGCGAAGTGCGGCGGCGAATCGGTGACCGGATGTGTCTGATGGGGAACGTGCCTCCCCTCGACGTTGTGGTCCGCGGTACGCCCGACGACGTGAAGGCGGCCACGCTCGACGTGCTCGAGGCGTCGGTCGGAGCACGGTTGATCCTGTCCGTGGGCGGAGGGGTCAGCCCCGGGACGCCGCGCCGCAGTCTCGATGCCATGCGGGACGCGCTGCGTGTCTTCAACGAACGACCGGCTATCGCACGCCCAGCAGCACCTCGAGCGTGAGCTGATCCAGCTTCTGGACGGCCGCGTCTGCCGATAGCACCGACACGTAGGTGTGATCCCACTGGTAGCGCACGCCGGGGGCGTTCCGCATGTTCGGCCGGACTCGTGCAAGAGCTTCCTCGCGGCTCGCCATCAGGACGCCGTCCTGGGCGATTGAACCTCGCTGCGAATCGAGGATGTGGGAGAAGAGCGCGTCGGCGTCGCCCGCTTCGCCCGCGGCCGTCATCGCGCGGTGCACGGCGAGGATGTCCTGTTCGACCGAGGCCAACTGGGCCTGCTGGGTCGGGGCCGCTGCGTGGGCGACTGTCCCGGCCAGCAGGAGGCCGACGATGATGCCACGTGTGCTCGAGCGTGTCATGGTGTCACTTCCTGGAAGGAGTCGGAGTTGCCCGTTCGTACACCCGCACGTAGTCGACGAGCATGCGCGCCGGGAACAGGGTCTTGTCGTCGGGCGGGCCCGGCCAGTTGCCGCCGACCGCCAGATTCAGCAGCAGGAAGAACGGGTGATCGAACACCCAGCGGCCGGACACCTCCGCCGGCGTGATGGTCTTGTAGTCCTGGCCGTCCACACTGAACGTGAGGCGCCCGGGTTCCCAGTCTGCGGCGAAGACGTGGAAGCCGTCGCTGAAAGTGCCCTTCGGCAGAGTGAACGCGCCGCCGACGCCCTTGGCGCCCGAGTAGCCCGGACCGTGAACCGTTCCGTGCACGGCGGCAGGCTCACGTCCGATGTGCTCCATGACGTCGATTTCGCCGCACGTCGGCCAGCCCACCGCGCCGCGATCGGCGCCGAGTGCCCAGAACGCCGGCCACAGGCCCTGGCCGCGTGGAACCTGAATCCGCGCCTCGAAACGCCCGTACCCGAAGGCGCGACGGCCCTCGGTCTTCAACCGCGCCGACGTGTACGCCGCACCTTCGTACGTCTCCTGCCGGGCCTCGATCACCAGGACGCCGTTCTCGACGCGGACGTTTTCGGGACGCCGCGTGTAGTACTGGAGTTCGTTGTTGCCCCAGCCGTTGGTCCCGCGGCCGATGTCGAACACCCAGTCGGGATCGAGCGTCCCGTTGAACTCGTCCTGCCACACCAGGCGCCACCCGCCCGTCGTCGCCGGCGGCGCCAGTGCGGCTGACCCTGTGGCCGTCACCCGCAGGCCCGGGGCGCCGACCGCCGCGAAGTGGAGCCCGCCCACTGAGACCATGGACGCCGCGCCCGGCGCGACGATGTGGCGGGCGAGCACCGGGGGGCCGGATCGATCGAGGCCCGCGGCGCGGCGAGCTTCAGCGGCCACCGCCGGCGACAGGCGCACGCTCGTCAGGTACGGGTTGTGCTCGCCGGCCGACGGCACGCCAGCCGTCACCATCAGGCCCGGCTGGTTGCGGCGCGCCCAGTCGTGGATGGACGCGGCCAGGTAGATGAAGGGGAGAGTGGGCCGCTGCTTCCAGTAGTCGAGTTCCCGCGCGTAGGCGTCGCGTTCGACCACCGCGTGGTACGCGCGGTGCACCACCCGTGCGTAGTCGTCCGGCGCGCCGGACAGGTGGGCGAGGTGCGCGCGAACGGCGTCGGCATAGGTGACCAGGTCGCCCGCGCGCGAGCCCGAACCGGGCACGATGGTGGTCCCGAACACGTCGAACGCGGCATGCGCCAGCGCTTCGCGACGCGCCGCGTCGTCCTGCTGCATCGCCGCAAGGTGCCGTGCCAGCAAGTCGGCCATCGAGGCCGGCCCGCCCGTGGTCCACGCGCGGCGTGCAGGCGGCCGCGGGCGAGGAGGAACGAGGCGCCGACCCGCTCGTCCAGGCCATCGGCCTGCGGGGACGGCGTCTGTCCTCGCGCGGGATCCGGGATGGAAACCGCCAGAAGGACAAAAACGATGGCGAGTCGAACAAAAGAAACATCACGGCGCACGTTCGATCGCATGGGCCGCTTCGAGTGTGGCATCATGGAGCACCTCAACACCCGTGGAAATGGCTGCATCGTGGCCATCCCCCTGGTGGCGCCGGGGAGAGTATCAGGGCAACATCGTTTTGTGTGCGAGCGCAACAAAACCGGTGACAGAACTATCACCGGCCTGCGCGGGGATGTCAAGACCAGTGCCCGTCGCGGGGCGGCGCGGCATCTCGCCGCTCGCTCCGCTCGACGCGCCGGAGAAACGGCCTGCGTTCGACGATGCTCGCTGGCGCGAGCACGTCATTACTGCGGCCGTTTCTCAGACTGACGCCCGGCGGCGCGCTCGCAAGTCGCGTCGGGCGAGACGCCGCGCCGCCCCGGGTGCTCGAGTGGCGTCCGACTTCCCTCGACCCGGCTCGGGGCAAGCCCCTCGACCAAGCTCGGGGCAAGCCCCTCGACCCGGCTCGGGGCAAGTCAGTCGGACGCGATGTGCGCACGGCGCGGGGCGGCGCGGCATCTCGCCGCTCGCTCCGCTCGACGCGCCGGAGAAACGGCCTGCGTTCGACGATGCTCGCTGGCGCGCGCACGTCATCACTGCGGCCGTTTCTCAGACTGACGCCCGGCGGCGCGCTCGCAGGTCGCGTCGGGCGAGACGCCGCGCCGCCCCGGGTGCTCGAGTGGCGTCCGACTTTCCTCGACCCGGCTCGGGGCACGTGAGTCGGATGCGACGGCGCCCGGTGCGTAGTAGCATCGCGTCGTCCAGACGGGAGGATGTCATCATGGATCGGCGCACATTCCTGAGACGCGCGGGCGTGGGGCTGGCATCGGCAGCCGTCGCGAGTGCGGGTGTGGCGGCTGCGCCGGCGCAGGAGGCCGACATCACCGCCGCGCGGATTCCCCGCTGGCGGGGGTTCAACCTGCAGGGGCGGTTCGCGATGCCGGATCGACCCGCGCCGTTCGGACCGGCGTTCGACGAGTTCGACTTCGCCACGATCGCCGAGTGGGGCTTCGACTTCGCGCGCCTGCCGCTCAACTACTGGGCGTGGGGCGACCCGAAGGACTGGTCCGTGATCCGGGAAGCGCCGCTGAAGGAGATCGACCGGGCCGTCGACCTGGGCCGGCAGTACGGGGTGCACGTCAACCTCAACTTTCATCGCTGCCCCGGCTACTGCATCAACGGCCGCGAACTCGAACCGGCCGACCTGTTCACCGGCACGGCGGACCAGCGGCGCCGCGCCGAGGGTGCCGTCATGGCCCACTGGCAGGCGTTCGCGCGCCGCTACAAGGGCATTCCCAACCGGCGCCTCAGTTTCGACCTCATCAACGAGCCGCCCAAGATGCGCTCGTACGAGGGCTACCTCGAGGAGCGGTACGTCGACATCGTGCGTGCGGTCGTCGCGGCCATACGAGCGGTCGACCCCGCGCGGCTGATCGTGGCGGATGGGATCAACATCGGCCAGGCGCCCGTCATGGGACTCGCGGACCTTGGCATCGTGCAGAGTACGCGCGGCTACCTGCCGAAAGCCGTCAGTCACTACACCGCGAACTGGGTGCCGCGCGACGAATTCGAGTCGATGGCGATGCCGACCTGGCCGTTGACCGACGATCGCGGTACGGTATGGGATCGAGCGCGGCTTGCGCGCGAGAACATCGAGCCGTACCGGCCGCTCGTCGAGCGCGGGGTGCAGGTGCACGTGGGTGAGTGGGGCGCCTTCAACAAGACACCGCATGCCGTGGCCCTGGCGTGGATGTCCGACAATCTGGCACTCTGGAAGGAAGCCGGCTGGGGTTTCTCATTGTGGAATCTCCGCGGGTCCTTCGGCGTGCTCGACAGCGGCCGCACCGATGTCGCCTACGAAGACTACAAGGGGCACAAACTCGATCGGCGGATGCTCGAACTGCTCCGCGACGGATAGGGGCCTGGGCCTGGACCTGGACCCGGACCTGGACCTGGACCGGACTTGGACTTGGACCTGGACTTGGACCTGGACCGGACCTGGGCCTGGACCTGGACCTGGACCTGGACCTGGACCTAGACCTGGACCCGGACCTGGACCTGGACCTGGATTGGCCCCAACCCCCGTTCTCCAAAGGAGTTCCCGATGGACCGTCGGTCATTCATCAAGCACGCGGGTCTGGTGGCGTCGGCCGCCGTCGCAGGTTTCCCCACGATCGTGCCGGCGTCCGTCCGTGGCCAGGGGGCTCCCAGCAACCGGATCCACGTGGGCGCCATCGGCACGGGCCGCATCGCCCGCGGTCACGACTTGCCGGGCATCTGGAAGGACTCGCTCGCGCGGGTCGTGGCCGTCTGCGATCTGGACGCGAACCGTCTCGCCGACGCGAAGCGCCTCGTCGACGAGCACGAGGCACGCCGGACCGGTGCGTCGTTCGCGGGGACCCTCACGTTCCGCGACTACCGCGCCCTGCTGGCGGCCCCCGACATCGATGCCGTCGTGATCAGCACGCCCGACCACTGGCATGCAGCCATCGCGCTGGCCGCCGTGCGCGCCGGCAAGGACGTGTATCTGCAGAAACCCACGTCGCTGACCATCGCCGAGGGCCGATTGATGGCGGACGTCATCGCCCGCAGCGGACGGATCTTCCAGATCGGCAGCCAGCAGCGCTCGTCGCCGCAATTCCGCTATGCCGCCGAACTCGTGCGCAACGGGCGCATCGGTCGCTTGCAGACCGTGACGATCGGCCTGCCCGGTGACCCGTCCGGTCCCGTCGAGCCCGAGATGCCCGTGCCGCCGACCCTTGACTACGACACGTGGCTCGGATCGACCCCCGCCGTCTACTACACCGAGAACCGCGTGCATCCGCAGAAGGGCTACGGCCGCCCCGGCTGGCTGCGCTGCGAGCAGTTCGGCGCCGGCATGATCACCGGCTGGGGATCCCATCACCTCGATTCCGCGCACTGGGGCATGGACACCGAGACGACCGGCCCCGTCGAGGTCTGGGGCACGGCGGAGTTTCCGGCGAGCGGGCTGTGGGACGTGCACGGGGCGTTCAAGACCGAGGCGCGTTACGCCAACGGGGTCCACATGATCG
>Ga0194126_10013137_pt1 | contig 10405 bp, 13 predicted proteins | sample TA2KigC150mmetaG_FD_148641 | JGI IMG/M metagenome (GOLD analysis project Ga0194126, IMG submission 148641) | Freshwater microbial communities from Lake Tanganyika, Tanzania - TA2015035 Kigoma Deep Cast 150m | ecosystem: Environmental > Aquatic > Freshwater > Lake | place: Tanzania: Lake...
GTTGCGCCTCCACCTTCTGACCCCGCGCGGACGGAATCAGGTGAAGAGGCAGAATTAGCAGTTTACTTGCCATTCGCATTCACTGGAACGCTCATCCTTCGACTCGCGCCCCCCCTCCCCCGGAGCTCCGCTTCGAGTCGCTGGCGGGTTGACTAATGGCCGGGGAGTGGAAGAATGCGGGCATGAAGACTTTCACGGCCGTGGTGGAACGCGATCCCGTCACGGGCCTGCTGGTAGGGTATGTGCCGGGTTTCCCGGGCGCCCATTCCCAAGCAGAAACGTTGGACGAACTGAACGCCAACCTGCGCGAAGTCATTGCCATGCTGCTCGAGGACGGTGAGCCGCGTTTGGAGGCAGAGTTCGTGGGCACCCAGAACGTGGCCGTTGCCTGAGCATGGGCTCCATCCCGGTCCTCAAACCCGCCGAGGTTTGTCGGCTCCTAGAACGCCTTGGCTTCGTGGCGGTGCGCCAGCGCGGTTCACACGTTCAATACCGCCACGCCGATGGCCGCGGCACGACCGTTCCTCTTCACAAGGGACGCCATGCGGACGGCCAGTTCGCGTGGCAGGAGAACGCCTACCGCCGGAGGTCATGCGGCGTATTTCGCCAGGGCGCGGCCGGCCGGCAGGATCTCGACGGTCTCCAGGGCAAGGAGGCGCTCCAGCAATTCCTCGAGGTAGGCGGCGCGGATCGGGCCCCAGCCTTCCTCGTCCAAGCCATGGGTATTGAACACCAGCCAGCCCGACTTGCGCGCCAAGAGCCTTTCCAGCTCGCGGTCAATCGCAGCCTCGCAGTTCCCGGGACCCGAGCTGACGCAGGTCAGCTTCACCTGTCCCCGGTGCGGCCAGGGGTTGATCGCGCCGCCCCCGGTCCTGAAGGCCCGCACCTGGGTCGGCAACCACCGTTCTAGCTCGGGGGTGGAGGCGTTGTACGGGAAATTGAAGACCGCTTGTTTCGGATCGAAGCCGCTGAGCCTCTCCGAGAACACGTCGAGGCATCGCTTGACCAGTTCTTGCGCCTGGTCCAGGGGCAGTCTGGCCAGGTTCTCATGGCGGTAGCCGTGGGGCATGACTTCGTGGCCGCGCCGCTTCAGCTCGTTCCACAGTTCGAAGTCGCCCAAAGGCGAGGTTTTGATGTACGCGTCGTCGGCTAAGCCTGCGGCGACGACATTCAGGCATGCGGACAGCCGGTGCTTTTCATAGATCTCGGCGATGCGCGCAAAGGACTTCTTGAAGCCGTCATCGAAACTGAGGGTGACCAGGTGGGTTTTCCTAGGCGGTAGGGCTTCCCCCGTGCGAGCGACCGTGGGCAGAGCGAGAGTCAGAGCGGTAGTTCCCACGACGTTTAGGAAAGTTCGGCGAGACGGTTTCATGGGTGGATGCCATCGTCAGGAGCACAATTCATAACAGCACGGCGAGAGCCTAGCATGTGGGGTCCGGCCTGTGAAGCGGCAACGCTAGGCAAGGAGCGGCTGGGCCTGAGTGAGACGGCCGTGAAAGTGACCGTGCATCGCCTGCGGCAGCGATATCGCGAGTTACTGCGTGAAGAGGTGGCCCACACGGTGACCCGCCCGGAGGAAGTGGACGGCGAGTTGCGTTACTTGTTCGCGATCGTCAGCCGGTGAATGACCAGGGCCGTAGCGCCGGTTTTCCAACCGGCTCGCGGGCCGACTGGAAAGTCGGCGTTGCGCCTCCTCTCGGCCTCGACCACCGGCACGAACGTGACCGTGCGTTGGCAAAGCATCGCTGGCGTCCGTTATGCCTTCCCGACCTCGCCCCGCAGAATCTCGCCAAACAACTCGTACACGACCGGACGTTGCTCGGCGAAAACGCAACGAGCGACGCGTTGACCGCTCTGGGCGTAGAGAGGAACCACCACCCGATAGCTTCCTACCCGCAGACGGGCGTAGCCTGCGAGGTCCGCTTCGAGCTGTCTCAGGTCGCCCTTTTCCTGCTCCAGCCCGCGCAGCGCACGGCGTAAGCGTCGACGCGGCTCCGGCGCCAAGGCCCGGACGAAGCCGACCACCTGAGGATCGAGTTCGACTCTAATCTTCATCGAGCGCTGACAAGGGGAGATAGCGGCCGTGGCCGGAGCGGTCGCAGCGGAGGGCGCGGATGGCCTGTGGGTTGGCCAGGATTTCCATGGTCTCCAGCAGCGCCTCCATCCGCTCGCGCGGCACCAGAAAGGCCACCGTTTCATGGGCCTGCTGCAGCGAAACGGTCTGTTTGGTGCGCACGCACCAGCTTGGGCAGCCGCGCCTGCGCCTCCGCAATGTCGAGCGTCGTTTTCACGCTGCTGCTGTATCACGACGCCGGACCGTGCGCAACAAGGGCTTGTAGGCTGTCCAGCGCAACGAAAGAAGCGTAAGGAGGCACAGACAGTCCTCGTTTCCAACCAGTTCCGGCAGATGCTCGGCTTCAACGTCGTGGAGGCGTCCACGAACCTGGCGAATTGGACTCCGTTGGCGACGCTGCTGCGAACCAACGACGATCCTGATCCGCTGCTGTTCCAGGACACCAACGCAGCCGGTTTGAGTCAGCGGTTCTATCGCACCTCCACCAATCATCTGCTCACCGCTTTTCCCAAGCCGAGCGGGCCGTTTGCCGTCGGAACGGTGGATCGGGTGATGCTGGATCCCGCGCGGACCAACGCGTACCGCTATTCGCCTCCGACGAACACCTTCTGGTTGCTCGAATCGTCCCGTGCTCGGAGGATCTTCCGGAACGGAGGGAGGCCGATCTATGACGACGATCGATGGTGCAGAACCGAGAATGACAGGGCGCTCAGAGTCGTGCGCACTCAGGTCCAGAACAAGCAGAGAGATCTTCGTGATTTCACAGAACTCGCTGCGGATGGGCGATTTAAACGGCTTGATGCCGATTGGGCATGTGGCATACTCGACGCCACGTGCGAGCGCGTGAATGGCTTGGGTTTGGGGGCTCGGGATAAAAAACCGGGATACAAAGACCAAACCGAGCTGATCTCTAAACACGCAAGTCTTTGATAGTCAATTGGAAGGGTGGCTGAGTGGTTAAAGGCACCTGACTCGAAATCAGGCGTAGGCGCAAGTCTACCGTGGGTTCGAATCCCACCCCTTCCGCCAGTTTGACGATCAGGGGATTTCAGATCCGCAAGCTGACGACGATGCTCCACCCGAGGGACTCGCGGAACGAAGAAGAACGGCCGCGATTCACGGTGAAGCGGGGCCGATAGTTGGCGTTCGTTCACCAGGACACGGCTCTGGGCTGGTTTGCTCGTCCGGCAACATGTGGTCCGTATGTGATTTCGAATCTCGAGACCCCAGGGAGTTCCGCGCCTCTCGACTTCATTGCTTTGGTCAGTCGGGATGCGACACCCGCGGGATCGAACTGGGCGTCCAGCCCACCCGAAGTGGCGCGCCCGCCGCGACTCGAACGCGGGACCCTCTGCTTAGAAGGCAGATGCTCTATCCGACTGAGCTACGGGCGCGTCTGAAAACCAGGCCGTTACGACGGCGCTGCTGCGATCTCAGAGATTGTACCCGGAGACGGTAGCCTCGCTTACCGCACGAGAAACGGGCTTCCCGTTGCTGGCGTCAGCGGAGTGTTGGTCTCGGCCATCAAAGCAACGGCGTCCCCGGGGGCTAACTCGGTACCAACAGCGCTTTCGTTATGTGCCGTCGGGTGGGATCCTCGCACGGCTGAGGACTTCCGGCAAGCAGGTAAGCTTGTCGACGGCTTCCGGCAGGAGTTGGTTTGCCGGGGTCAGGGTGCCGGCGGCCGCGCGGCGTTTGCCTTTGAGGAACGAGATCCGGATGGTGCCCTTACCCTTGAGGTAGTACTCGCCGCGCGTCTCGAAGCTGTAGCGGCCGCGCAGTCGACTCTCGGTGGCTTCGCTGACCTGGATGTTGCCCGGCACACCCAGGGTGGCCATCTCCCACGCGGTGTTGACGGTATCGCCCCAAAGGTCGTAGGTGAACTTGGTGGTGCCGATGACACCGGCGACGACCGGGCCAGTGTCCAGTCCGATGCGCAGGCGAAACGAGACGCCCCCGGGGGCGACCATCTGGACGATGTCCTGCTGCATGGCCAGGGCCAAGTCGGCCACGGCAGCGGCATGGTCCGGCCGCGGGACGGGCACGCCGCCGGCGACCATGTAGGCGTTGGCGATGGTTTTGATCTTCTCGAGGCCGTGCTCGAGCACGAGGCGGTCGAAGCGCGAGACGATCTCGTTGAGCAACTTCACCACGTCCGCCGCAGGCAAATGGTCGGTGAGGCGAGCGAAGTCGTGGAGTTCGGCGAAGAGAATGGTGGCCTCGGGCAGGCAATCCGAGATCAGACTGGGCCCGGCCTTGAGGCGATCGGCGACAGGCTGGGGAAGGATGTTGAGCAGGAGTCTTTCTTGCGCCGCCTGGGCCGCGCGCACGGCTTCTTCCGCCTGTTTGCGCTCGGTGATGTCGCAGGCGATGCCCAAGAAGCCGGTGATGGCCCCGTCGGCGTCGAACAAGGCGGTCACCGAGAGGGCGACGGGGACGCGGCTTCCATCTTTGCGGAGGTAGGTCCATTGGTTTTCGTCGGCACCGCCGTCGCGGGCCTTGGCCACGAAGACCTCGAAGCCCGGGGCGATGGGTCGGCCCAATTCGCGGGTGAGTGCTTCCGCGCGGCGGGCGACTTCGGCGGGGTCATGGAGGAGGGCGGGGGTGGTTTGGCCGACCAGTTCGCTGGCCTGGTAGCCGAGCAGACGCTCCGCGGCGCGGTTGAAGGTGAGGATGAGGCCGGTGGGATCGGTCGAGACGATCGAGTAGTTCGCGCCGTTGAGGATGGCGCGCTGGAGGGTCGTGGTGGTGAGGAGCTGTTTTTGGAGTTCGCTGACTTCGGCCTGGTTGAGCTCCCGCTCCGCCAACGCGGCGAGGTCGCGCAGGGTCTGGCGGTCGGCCTCGCTGAAGGTGCGCGGCTGGCTATCGACTAGGCACAGCGTGCCCACCTTTTGCGCGCGTGGGCCACGGAGGACATGGCCAGCGTAGAACCGGATTTGGGGCGGCCCGGTGACCAGCGGGTTGTCATAGAAACGATCGTCCAGTCGCGCGTCGGGGATGATCATCATTTCCTTCTCGAGGATCGCGTGGCCACAGAAGGAGACCTCGCGAGAGGTTTCGGAAGCATCGAGGCCGTAACAAGACTTGAACCACTGCCGGTTGACGTCGACCAACGCGACATAGGCAATGGGCACCTGGAAAATGCGGAGGAGCAGCCGCGTAAGGCGATCGAACCGTTCCTCGGGCGGGGTATCGAGCAGGCCCAGCTCCCGCAGCGCGACGATTCGTTCGTCCTCGTCGGGGGGGTTGTCGGGTGGTCGCATAGGTCAACGTTGGGGCAAGGCCGCGTCCGTTTCGAGCTCCGCCTGCAGAGCCAGGCAGCGCTGGCGTAGCGGTTGGTCGTTGGCCGCCTCAGCGGCGGCGCGTGCTTCGGCTGCCCAGCGCGTGGCGTCGCCGCGTCGGCCCTGGGCGAGGGCACTGCGGGCGGCGCGATAGAAGCGGTCGCCGGCTGTTTGGGGTTGGCCAGCGGCCCGCCAGGCCTCCGCGGCGCGCGCGAGGGCTTGGCTCAGGGCGCGGGACTCCCGGGCTTCGCGCCAGAGTGCCGCTTCGCGGTCGAAGGCGTGGGCAGCGGCTTGGGGATTCTCGTCGAGCAGATCGAGTCGTCCGGCGAGCCGCTCACAGCCGGCGCGCAAGGCGGTGACGGGTGCAGCGGCGGCCTGCTGCCAGGCTTCGGCAAGCGCCGGGCGAGCCAGGGCGCCTTGGCCCTGGTCGCAGGCCAAATGACCGCGCAGCAGGGCGACTTCCGCACGGTGGATGGGCCCTGGGAAAGCGCTGGGGTGAGAGAGGACACGGGCGGCATACCGTTCGGCCTCGACATGGCGGTTGTCGACCCAGGCGAGCCTGGCTTGCAGCAGCAGCACATCGGCCAGGTTTTCCCCTGCGCGGCTCAGTTCCGCTTCGGCCTCCGCAAGGCAGGGGCGGGCCGCATGAGGTCGATCGAGCGCGAGGTGGCAGAGGGCGATGTGATAGGCGGCGTTGCCGGCGGGACGGGCGTCGTCGTGGGCGCGGGCGCGCGCTAGGGCCTGCGCGTAGACTTCGAGGGCCGATTCGTAGGCGCCGCGGTCGAAGGTGTCGCGGGCGATTCGATTGAGCCGGTTAAGCTCGACGTCACCCGAGGTCTCCCGCACCGGCTTGGGCGATGCGCAACCGCCGATCAGGGCGAGGGCGACCAGCAGCCCGCCCAGGGTGAGGCACGGGCGCGCCCGCCGGGTGAGGACCGCGCGGTCTGAGCTCACGGGAGACCTCCGGGGACGCGGTAAGGGGGGAGGCGGGAGGTGGTGTCGTGGGCGGGGGGAATGTACTTGCGGAGGAGCCAGTGACGTTGGAGTCCTTCGATGAGCCGTTCGAGTTGGTGGACGGTTTGCTGGGTTTGCAGCACCAAGCCCGGGAGGTCCTTGGCCTCGGCGGCCACGGCGTCGGCGACATCCGGCAAGCGGGCGGCGGCGGTTTGCACGTGGCTGAGGGCGGATTCGAGTTGCGCCAGGGTGGTCTGTCCCTTGGCCAGCAGGTTGCGGGAGTCAACGAGGACCCGGCGCGCTTCGTCGGTGAGGGCGGTGTCGGTCAACAAATGGCCGGCGGCGCCTTGGCCTTGTTCGAGGCCGGTGGCAAGGCGGTCCAGGCGAGCGAGCAACCGCTCGAGGCCATGGCGAGTCTGTTGGAGGTCTGCACCCAACTGGGTCCAGGCCTTGAGGCCGGCGTCCGCTTGGTGGAGGACGGGCACGACTTCGCGGCGCACTTCCGCGATGAGTTTGTCCATCATCCCGGGCAGTTCTTCGGAGGGTTGGCAGGGGATGGCGGGACGGGTTTGGGGCAGGGGCGGGCCGGTGCCGCGGCTAATCTCGACGTAAGCGTCACCGGCCACGCCGAAGGTCTTCCGGATCGTGGCGGTCGAGTCGGTGCGGACAAAGGGTTTGAAATCGGCCTGGATCCAGGCCAAGGCGGTCAGCCGGCCTTGGTCGTCGACTTGGATGTCGTCGACGGCGCCTGCCGAGAGGCCGAGGATGAAGACTTGGTTACCGCGGCTCAGGCCGCCCGCGCCGGATTCGGGCAGGAGAAGGGTCAGGGTGTACTTGGCGGCGAACCAATGGTGGGAACGCATCATCATGATCGAGGCCACGACGACCACGCCGAGCATGCCGAGCACGAAGAGCCCGGCGACTTCGTTGACATGGCGGAACTTGAATCGCTTTTCCATGACGGCTAGTTCGGGACCATGTGCAGGCGCGAGCCAAACATCCGACAGCGGGCTGTGGGGCGCAGGCCCGGGTCGTCCCAGACGCTGAGGTCGGTGGTGGTCCAGAGGACCGCGGTGCCTCGGCGGCGCGCGGCCAGCAAGACGTTCACCAACGGCGCGATCAAGTCCGCGTACACATCTTCGGTGGGGCGCTCGACGATGAGCAGCACGGGTTCGCCGAGGCAAGCGCGGACGCACCCTGCCTTTTGGAGGTCCTGACGCCGGTAAGCCGACGGATTGCCGACGGGCAGGCCGGGCAGGCCGAACTGGCGAGCCAGGGTTGCGGCCTCGTCGAGCAGTTCGGTCTCGCTGCGCTGGGTATGGTGGCGTTGGGCGAGGATAATGTTCTCCTCGACATCGAGGTTGCTGACCCAGCCGCCTTCGGCGAAGGTGCGCCCGATCCGCCCGCGCTCCGCGGCGGCGTCGTCGGCGCTGAGCGTCTGCCAATCTCGGCCGCCGAAGCGCACGCGGCCTTCGAGCGGGCGCTCGAGTCCAGCGGCGGCATCCGCCAGCGGCAGCAGCCGGTGCTCGCGGTCCAGCAGGACGAGCAACAACTCCCCGGGCCCTAACGCGAAGCTGATGTTCCAGATCGCGGACTCGTACTGTGGGTTCGATTCGATCGCGACGTCTTCAAACGCCAAGATGGGGGCGGGCAGGTGCATGGGGTGGGGACGAGGCATCTCAGGCGTAGGTGATGAGCGAGACCAAGGCGGCGACGAGGAACAGGGCGGCCAAGGACTGGCCGAGGGCGGCCTTGGTGGCGGCGGGGATTTGGGTGACGCGGCTTTGGGCGTCCAGGCCGGCGGTGCAGCAGAGTACACCGCTCAAGAGCGCTGGGAGGACGCTCTTAACGACCACATTGAGGAGGTCCACGGGCTGCATCGCTCGAAAGAGGCTGCGCAGGAACGTGCCCGTATCCACGTGGAAGCCGCCGGTGAACCGGCCGAGGAAATAGCCGCCGAGGAACGCCACGGCGATGAAGAGGATGGCCAGGCCGAACGTGGCAATGACCATGGCCAACGCGCGGGGCATGACGAGGTAGACGAGCGGGTCAAGGCCCTGGGCTTCGAGCACCCGCACCTCGCCGCGGACCTTCATGAGGCCCAGTTCGGTCGCCATGGCGCTACCGCTGCGCACGATCACAATGATGTTGGCCAAGACCGGGCCGAGTTCCCGCGCAACGACCACCACGAGCAAGGGCCCGGCCATTGGGGACAAACCCACCTTGCCCAGCCAGACGTGGGCCTGCATCACCACTGCCATGCCCACCAGCAGACCGAGCACGACCGTGAACCAGACCGACTCGACGCCGGTGAAGAGGAGTTGTCGCGCGAAGACTTGCCGCACGGTGCGCCGCCAATGCCGCGGCCACAAACTCACCCACAGCAAGGTGCCCAGAATCGCCGCCAGCCGCTGCAGTTCGTGCCAGCGATGCCAGGTCACTTTGCCCACGCGGGAGCAGGCCGTTCGGGCGATCAGGAACACCCGTAGACTCTAGCGTCTGGTCGCTTGAAACCAAGCCCAAACCCAGCGCTAGGTCTCCTCTGCCGCCGTGGGGCGGGATTGGAAATCGGGCTGGAAAGCGCCCAGTGTTGGCTAGTCCGCCCGAGTCCGACAAGCCTCAAGCGGGCGCCTTCAGCGGCGCCGGACCCGAGGCGGTGCCGGCTCTCCACAGGTCGCGCTGCGCTTGTCGTCCGACGCCCTTGCCCGCACGGATGCCCGCACGCTCGATGGCCGTCGACCCGTAGGGCGCCCAGTCCTCCGCGCGCCGCGGCCAATCGTCCCCACGAGCGTTGGTGGAGCACGAGCCAAGATCGAGGCTGCACCGCCGAGTCGTCTTGCGGGCGGCTGAACCGCTGGGCGGTGGGCAGGAAACCGAGGCGCGCCTCGGCTGGGTGCCAGGTGGCGGGTGCTCTCCGGGCCGTTTCCGGGCTTGCATCGCTGGGAAGGCCTGTGGCACGGTTTGGGCGCGTTCGATCAGCGCTCCAGCGGGCGGGTTCCGCATCCGGAGGCTGCGCCTGGGCTGAGTCGGGTTCGGGCGCTACGGGCGCGGCAGCGGACGAGCCACGGCGTGGGTCGCGACGGTCGCGATGGCTGGATAGCTCAGTTGGTAGAGCAGAGGACTGAAAATCCTTGTGTCGCCAGTTCGATTCTGGCTCCAGCCACCAACTTCAAAAATCCCCAATGTTTACAAGGGTTTCGTGGGCATTCACCTCTCGAGAAACGAAGCCACTGCTAACGCATACTGGCCGATGAGTTCGTCCACGTGTCCGAGCAAATCACCCTGGCGGCCGGCCAGTTGGCTGCGGTGAAAAAGAAAGGCAGCCGGCGCCGCCCGTGAGGAACAGTCCGGAGAAACCACCCGCTTCCTGACTCAGGCCAAAGCGCAAGTGGCCCTGGCGGGGGCGACGCTGACGGGTGGCCTGGAGGGAATGTTGCGTGCGGCGCTGCGGCAAGACGCTCGCCAGGGGTCGGGCGGGAGCGGGAGGGCAAAGGGTTGGCCGGGCAGCCAGCGCCAATCATCGGAGTTCTCAGCGGACTTCGCGGCAGAGGACACCAACCCTCACGCTGCTCGATCTCCCGCGGCCTTGGCGAGCTCAGAACGCTTCGTGCATTCTATCGATTATCAGACAGAACAATAATAGTTGACAAAGGACCCTGGGTGGCTGACCCTCAGCCTCCGCAATGGGACTGAGGTAGAGGGATTTGCAGCATGACTCGCCTGAGGCACGAACGAGGCACGAACACGAAGGCACGAAGGCCAGGGTCGCACGGACGGTCGCGCGCGACGCCTCTCGGAACCTCGCGTTTAGATCGTCTGGTTGTTCAGTGCGAACAACATCCATGTTGGAAGCAACCCTCCATCTTGCCTATAAGAAGCACTATGAAGACCAGCCGCATCAAAGTCAAAGGACGCATCGCCGTCTACCACTGCGTCTCCCGCATCGTCGGCGCCCAACGGCTCCTGGATGACCTCGGCAAAGAAACCTTGGTCAGGCTCCTCCGGCGCTTGGCCACCTTCTGCGGCCTCGAAGTCATCACCTACTGCATCATGTCCAATCACTTCCATGTCCTGGTCCGCGTCCCGGCCGAGCAGA
>Ga0194126_10013141_pt1 | contig 10405 bp, 11 predicted proteins | sample TA2KigC150mmetaG_FD_148641 | JGI IMG/M metagenome (GOLD analysis project Ga0194126, IMG submission 148641) | Freshwater microbial communities from Lake Tanganyika, Tanzania - TA2015035 Kigoma Deep Cast 150m | ecosystem: Environmental > Aquatic > Freshwater > Lake | place: Tanzania: Lake...
GGACGAGAACAGGTCTGGTGCCCCAGTTTGTGGTGTGCTCGCAAGAGTATACGCGAGAGATGCTGTGGCACTTGCGGCTTAGAGGTCGTGGGGCCCGCCGGTGTGGATGCGGACGTTCTGGCGGTAGACCTCCACGTCGCCGGGGCGGGAGCGTTCGAGCCGCCGCTGGAACCACAGGATCTTGAGGGCCACGACCGCACAGCCGACTCCGACGACGAAGAACACCGCGGCCGCCAGGAACGCAAACAGCTCCGGCAGGGCCATGATCAGCAGGCCGAAGCCGATCAGCAGCAGACCGACCACCAGGATCCCGGACGCCAGGGCCCGCGAAGCCCGCGCGAGAAGATTCGTGTGAAAGTGAAAAGGCATTCCAAGACTCCTTAAGAGATCAATCGTTCTACGACAAACAGGCAATAGGCGTTCGGACCAGTCGGCGCGGTGGTCGATGAGGTTCAAAGCACCAAATTCCAAGCACCAAGTCCCAAACGAATTCAAAATCCAAAAACTCAATGACCAAAACGGCCGGAGCGGCGCTCCGGTAGGTTATTCGCTTTTCTGGAGAATCGCTGCGAAGATCCGCACGAGCTCCGTGGCTTCGCCGATCAGATGTAGCCTCTCCTGATCCTGGGCGGTGCTCCCGGTCGTGTCGAGGAGCCTCAGCCAGTATCTGCTTTCTTTGGCCTCCTTGCGCGAGATCTTGACGCGCATGCGGAAGTCCTTCTTGCTCAGGGCCTCATTGGCTTCGATGTAGTTGGCGCCCACAGACCCGGACGCTTTCACAAGCTGTCGGCCGTCTTCGATGTTGCAGATGGTCCTCTTGAGTCCGCGCACAAACGCCCGGACGAGCTGTGCGAACGCAAAGGTCCGCTCCTCCAGGTCGTAAGGTTTTGGATTCTCTTCCCTTTTGGTCATTGGGATTGATCTCTCCGCTGGCGCGGTGTGTCTGGAATTTGGGATTTGGAATTTGGAATTTCGATTTCCTTGCCCTCCTCCAGAGCCTTGAGTCTCTCTTTCCGTATGTGTACGCGCCCCTTCGCCTCTTCGTACCTCCTCTTCTCCTCCGCCGTCTGCGGCACCAGCGGCGGCACCGTTATGGGTTTCTTGTTCTCATCCAGCGCCACCAGGGTCAGATGTGCGGTCGTAGCCACGAGCTGCTCGCCGCTGTAGGGGTCTTCGCGTATCACTTGGACCCCGACCTCCATGGAGGAGCGGCTGACGTAGTTGACGGCGGCCCGCAGAACGACGTGGTCGCCGATGTGGATGGGGTGGCGAAAGATCAGGGTATCGATGCCGGCGGTGACGACCTCCTTGCCGCAATGGCGCTGGCCGGCCATGGCGGCCACCATGTCGATCCAACCGACGATCGCCCCGCCGAAGGCGGTCCCCTGCGGATTGGCCTGTTGCGGCATGACGAGATACCGGGTCTCTACCGCACTCTCACTGGGTGCTTTGCCTTTTTCGCTGGTCATGCCGACCATAGTGCCGTCCGGCGGCCCGCCCCGTCAACTGCCTGCCTCCACAAAATCCCCAAATCGAGAAGCCCCGCGACTCGCCCTGACATGGAGGGGAAGGAAAAGGGGACATTCTACTTTTCCCCTTCCGAGAAGGAAAAGTAGAGTGTCCCCTTTTCCGGCGGTGGTGTGCGACGGCGTTTTGTGGGGGCAGAAGGCCCTGGTTCGTAGTGTGCGCGTAAGAGCATACGAGGAACGTACGGGAGCCAGGAATGGCACCGCTTTTCTCTCCTTATGCTCTTACGAGCACACTACGAGCCGGCACGCCCACGCAGGGACGTTCCTGCACCCCGGGAGGATCGGCAGGGGCGTCACCGCCGCGAACGAGAGCTCAGGCGACTTCCACCAGGACTTTGACGCAATCGTCGGTGCGGCCTTTGAAGGTCGCGTAGGCCTTATCGATCTGGTCCAGGCTGAAGCGATGGGTAAAGCAGAAGCTCGGGTCGATCTGGCCGCGGCGGGTGTAGTCGAAGAGTTGCGGGATGTATTTGGGCCCGTGCATCTGGCCCATGTGGAAGTGCAGCCCCTTGTTGAAGGCGACGCCCAGCGGGAACTTGTCCACGAACATCGCGTAGACGCCCCTGAATCATCGGCAGGATGCCGATGGCACGAAACCCCACGAGCAGGATGCTCGTGCCACTTTTCATACACGTTCTCAGGGCCTCCGGCCCTGGGGATGGCGTTACGCAAGCCATTTACACAGCGGCGCAGGCGTGCTATGAATACACCCATGTCCAATGCACGTGAAAAGGTCCGGGAGTTTCTGGAGCATCAAAAGGCGTTTCGGTTGGGCGAATTGCTGACGGAGTCCTCGCATCCCAAGACCCGGCGGCTCTCGCAGACGATGGCGACCGATGTCCAGGCGGGCGTGCGCCTGCTGCAAACGGTGGATGACGATATCCCCGCCGCCCTGGAGAGGATCTTTGCCCAGGAGGCGTTCGGCCGGCTGGTGGAAGCGTTCGCCGAGGCGATCCGCACCGGCCGGCGGATCTTCTTCACCGGCTGCGGGGCCACGGGCCGGCTGAGCATCCTGCTGGAAGCCGCCTGGCGCCGCTGCTGGCGCGAGCGGGACCAGGACTCGTCAGGCGTCGAAGGGTTGCGCGACTCGTTACGCCTGACGTCAGACGTCTTACGTGACGAGCCGCGCAACCGCAACCGACGAACGCTCTCCATGGAGGACCAGTGCTTCAGCATCATGGCCGGCGGGGATTTCGCCCTGATCAAGTCGGTCGAAGGGTTCGAGGACTTTGTCGACTTCGGCCGGCACCAGTTGCGCGAAGCGGGCGTGCAGCGGGACGATGTCGTCGTCGCCATCACCGAAGGCGGTGAGACCTCCTTTGTCATCGGCACCGCCTGGCAGGGCCTCGACGCGGGGGCCCACGTGTTCTTCGTCTATAACAACCCCACGGACCTGCTGCGCCGCCACGTGCAGCGCTCGCGCGAGGTCATCGACGAGCCGCGCATCCACAAGCTCGACCTGGCGACCGGTCCCATGGCGATCACCGGCTCGACCCGGATGCAGGCCACGACGACGGAACTGCTCACTGTCGGTGCGGCATTGGAAATGGCCTTGGCGCCAGCAGTAGGGTGGGCTGTGCCCACCGCTTCCCAGTATCAGCAGGCTTTCGCAGATTTGCTCGCCCAGTTGGCAAGCCCGCCGGCGGTCGCGGCGATTGCCCGCCTGGTGGAGTTGGAGGAGCAGGTCTACCGCAAGCATGGCTTGGTGACTTATATCGCGGACACTCTGCTGCTCGACATCCTGACCGACACGACCGAACGGGCTCCCACGTTCATGCTGCCGCCGTTCCGCAAGCAGGGGGACACGATCGCGCCGGTCTCCTGGTCCTTCGTCAAGAGCCCGCACCACCCGACGCCGCAGGCGTGGGCCGAGATGCTCCAGCGGGAGCCGCGCGGCCTGACCTGGGGACCGGAGGTTTACAGGCAGTTGAACGCGCCACCGTCCCTGCAGGCGAACCCGCCGAAGCTCGACAACGACGAGATCCACAAATTCCGCATCGGCCGCGAGCCCGACCCGTCCCGCACCGAGGCGCCGGACTCCATGCTTGTTCTCCTCGATGGGCGCGGCTCGCTCCAACGGAAACCATCGTCAAGGCCGGAGGCCTTGGCGACGCCACCCCGGGACACTCAAGGACGCCGGTCGCAGTATAAGAAGATCGTCGCCCTCACGTTCGGGCCGGCGGCGGCTCCTCTTGAAGTGGACGAGCACATCCATGTCCCCTGCGAGGTGCCCGTGTCGCCGTTGCGGCTGTGGGAGCATCTGGCGGCCAAGCTGATCCTCAACACGCTTTCGACCGCAACGATGGTCCGGCTGGGCCGGGTCATCGGCAACGCGATGGTCTGGGTCTCGCCCAGCAACAAGAAACTGATCGACCGCGGCTGCCGCCTGATCGCCCAGCAGACCGGCTGCTCCTACGAGCACGCCTGCGAGGTCCTGCACGAGGCGATGGAGGAAATCGCCCGCCGGGCCCAGACCGGGGAGGAGGTTCCGTCGCCGGTGGCACTGGCGATTGAACGCATCGGCACCAAGGATAGGGAGAAGGCCGTATGAGTAGGAAGCACCAAATTCCAAATCCCAAATCTCAAACACACCGCGCCAGCGGGGAGATCAATCCAAAATTCAAAGCACAGATGACCGAAACACCGGCGGCCGCCGGGCGGCCCGTTTTGAATTTTGGATTTGGGACATTGAGATTTGTTTGGGATTTGGGATTTGGGATTTGGGATTTTGCGGTCGTTCTGACCCTTGCCCTGTTCCTGTGTCTCTCCCTATCTTGCCAAGTGGAGCCTGCGCGGGACACGCGCTGGTCGCAGCTCGACGCCGTGGTTCAGGAGGAGATCGCGGCCGGTCATCTGCCCGGGGCGGTGGTCCTGGTCGGGCAGGCGGACCGGGTCCTCTATCACAAGGCGTTCGGCCGGGCGGTGGCCGAGCCGTTTGAGGCCCCGATGCGCAAGGACACCGTCTTCGATCTGGCCTCGCTGACCAAGCCGATCGCCACCGCGACAGCGATCCTGATCCTCGTGGACCGGGGCAAGATCGATCCGAACGATCGCGTGGGCGACTACCTGCCCGCCTTCGCCTGCAATGGCAAGGAGGACGTGCGGATCAGGCACCTGCTGACCCACACCTCGGGTTTGCCCGCGTACACGAACGCCAAGGAGCTGCAGGACCTCCACGGCAGCCCGTGTCCCGAGAACGTCGTGGCGAAGATCTGCGACTTGAAAGCCCAGGCCGAGCCGGGCCAGACGTTCCGCTATAGCTGCCTCGGCTATATCACCCTGGCCCGGATTGTCCAGGTCGTCACCGGCCAGGACGTCGACGAATTCACCCGCGACAACCTCTTCGTGCCCCTCGGAATGAGACGCACGCGCTATTGTCCGCCGGCCGCGTGGCAGAAGAAGATCGCGGCAACGGAGATTGTGGAAGACCACTTGCTGCGCGGGACCGTGCACGATCCCTTGGCCCGGCTCATGGCGGGCACCAGCGGCAACGCGGGCTTGTTCTCGACCGCCGCGGACCTGTCCGTCTATTGCCGCATGCTGCTGGCCGGCGGCGTGTGGAAAGGCAAGCGCATCCTCAGCGCCGACGCCGTGCAGATGCTGACGACCGCCCAATCCCACGGCCGGGCCTACGGCTTCGACCTCAGTTCCGGCTACGCCTGGGTCAAAGGCCCGCACGCCTCGCCCGCCGCGTTCTGCCACACCGGCTACACGGGCACCAGCCTCGTCTGCGACCCCGCCACCGGCACCTACCTGATCCTCCTGACCAACAGCGTCCATCCGCGCGACAAGGGCCTCTCCAAGCCCCTGCGCCAAAAGACCGCCGCGATCGTCTTCGGGCCGCCCGCCAGTGGCGCCAGGCCCTGATACCATAAGTACGGCAGACATCCTGCGCTCTCCCACTACGGCGCAGGACGAACGTGAGTCCGAAGCAAATTCCAAGACCAGGCCGCAAGGTGCGGAAGCACCAAATTCCAAATCCCAAATTCCAAACAAATCCAAAATCCAAAGTACCAAGGTTCAAAACGCTGTCGCTATGCAGCAGAGCCGTTTTGAATTCTGGATTTTCCTCCGTTTAGGATTTGTTTGACGCCTGCGACAAAAGTCTGCGAGTGCGGTCTCGATCCGCGTTCCTGGACCAGAAACAGGGGGCAGTTGGGCTAATCCCCGACTTTTGTCGCAGGCATCTTGTTTGGAATTTGGTGCTTGGAATTTGGAATTTCCGCGTCTCGCGGCTGGGTGTTTGGAATTCAGAACCTGTTTCGGATTGCCTGGCTTCGCGCGCAATGACCTGCGTCAGGCCGGTTCGGGACTGGGCGTGGCCACTATTACCGGCGCCGGGAGCTTGAAATTCCCTGCGCGTTCTGGTAGTCTGGTGAGATCAGAAGCGGTGTTCCAGGCGATCGATGCCGGAGGATGATATGAACAGCACGAGAAGCATTGTCGTTGCGGCGTTGGCTCTGGCTGTCGTGTGTGTAGCCGTACACGTTCTGTTCCCGGCGCGGCCGCAGGCGATCCCGAAGCCTGCAGCAGAGCCACGCGGGGCCGGCGCAGACCCGGCCAGGCGCCCAGCGCGTTCTGTCGAGCCGCCTGTGGCGCCTCCGGCGTCGCGGCCGCGGCCCGTGCGGGACGAGTACGTGATGTCCCCCGCCGGCACGGTCCCGGAAGGGAAACCTCAGCCGCAGACCGAGACAGGCACAAGAAAGACGGCTCAAGCGGGTACGAGCACGAAGGCGTCGGCGTCCGCCCCGGCCAAGACGCCAACGACGGCCGGGGCCCAGCCGGGCGCGCGTCGGGGCAAACCGCCCATCCAGGACCACATGGCACGAGCGGCTCTGGCCTTTGTCGGCGCCGATCCGGACGCGGAGATGTACTGGTATAGTGCGATCAACGACCCCAGTCTCGGACCCCAGGAACGCCAGGACCTGATCGAGGACCTCAACGAGGACGGGCTCTCCGATCCGCACCATCCCACGCTGGCCGATCTGCCCCTGATCCTCAATCGGATCGCGCTGATCGAGGCGGTCGTCTGGGATGCGATGGACGAGGTCAATACCGATGCCTTCCTGGAAGCCTACAAGGACCTCGTGAACCTGGCGTTCCAGGCCATGGAGAACGGATAGTCTCCTGAGCGTTCCGCGGTTGCGAAGCGCGTTGGTAGTGTGCTCGTAAGAGCATCTCGAAGATAACGCCTTACGGCGTCACTACAAGCGTAACGACCCGGGCCACCGTCCGGCGCCTCACGGAAACAGCGTGGGACTGGTCGCCTTCCGATCCGAGTCGTCTTGGCGGATCTCGGCGATCCAGGGATCGGATTGGGACTTGCCGTAGCCGAGGAAGGCGGAGTCGGGATCGTGCCGGCGGAAGGCCGCGCCGGCTATCGCCTTGTGGGCGTTGGCGTAGCAGTACAGACAGCCGTGCGGGCAGGTGTCGTAGGTCCCGAGATCGATGCTCTCCGTGCAACTGCACTCGTCGCGCGTGGGCTTGGCCTTGTGCTCGAAGCCCTGGGGGAAGAACAGTTGCTCGACGATCCCGCCGTCGATGCAATGGGCCTTGTGAATCCAGGGACTCAGCAGCGCATCGTCGCAACAGGAGTACATCCGGATGCCGCGGCGATCCGCGACCGCCGCCAGCCGGTCGGCCAGGGCGATCTTCTCGTCCCGGTGCGGCCCCAGAAGGCGGATGCCGCTGGCGGTCAGCGGCAGCAGGTTGCGCTTGACCTTCTCGTACGGGGTCACGAAGCTGAAGTAGCAGCGTTCGACGCGACCGGCCAACGGTCCGGCCAGCCGCTCGAATGCCTCCAGGTAGAATTCCCCGTCGGTGATACTGGACAGGATGATCGGGTCGAACCGCCAGTTGATATGCCGCGGCGAGTAGCGCTCGCTGAGGTACCGGAGCGTCTTGAAGGCGGCCGCTTTGTCGACGTGGATCTCGAAGACCGCCGGCAGGGCGGTGAGCGTGTAGTTGAAATAGAACCGATAGCCCAGCCGGTCGAGCGTCTCCAGGTGCGGCACGAACGCCGTGAAGTCCTTCGACCAGAACACAAAACACGCGACCTCCTCCGGCCTCAGCGACACCAGATACCGCTTGCCCCCATAGGGCGCCACCACGCCGGCAAAGCCCTCGTCAATGCGGCGCATGAACCAGTCGCCGTAGAACGCCGGCACATCCGTCCGCCGCGATACCGAGATGATCCGCTTCATGCCACTTCCCTGTCCCAACTGAACCATCGGCAACCAAGGGCTTCATCGTACCCGACGGGACGCGATTGGCAAGGGGAGGTGTTCTTGAAGTGTGAAGTGTGAGGTTTGAAGTCTGAAGTCAGAACGAGGCGCAGAGAACGGAACCTGTAGGGTGGGGCTTGCCCCACCGAATTCTTTGCCCCAAGCCCCGCGTCCCTGCGCCTCTGCGCGAGGCAGAATCCATGCGAAAGAGACCAGGGTATGGGCCGCAGATTACGCCGATGTTCGCAGATTCCGGACTGGGAACTGGGAACTGAGAACTGTCAACTGGGAACTGAACTCTAACGCAGAGGAACGCCGATGAACGCCGATTCAGCGGGATTCCGCCTTCGAGAATGGGCCGCGTATCTCTTAATCCTCCTTGTCCTCGTTCCTGGTTCGGGCGGGGAGGTTCTTGGCCGCGTCTTCCAGAGCCTGGATCGTGTCCTGCTCGCCTTGGGCTTCCTTGAACGCCCGGCGCCGCTCGGCGAAGCGATCATACTGCTCCTCGGCAAACGCATCGGCCTCCACCTTGCCGATGCGGCCGGCGTTCGTCAGCACGTCGCGCTCGTTGAACTGCAGGAACTCGTCCAGGCGCTGTTCCCAGTCCTTCATGAACACCTGCCTGCGCCGTCGGGCCTGGTCCTCGGCGAAGTCGAGCCACATGACGACGATCCGGTTCAGTTCGTCGATCTCCTCGGCGTTGAGGTAGTTCTTCGCAATCGTCACATCGGCCCGGCGGACCTCGCCGGCCTTCCACGAGGTCAGTCTCATGTTGGGCCGCGTGTGGTCGGCCCGGCCCCTGATCAGCTCCGCCGCGGTCATGCCGGTAGCGGCGAAGTGCAGCTTGTTCTGAATGATGCGAAAGAAGAGCATCGTCTCCTCCGACGAGGGCTCGTAGTCAGCGGCCATCGCGAAGATCTCGCGCACCCGCAGGTACATCCGCCGCTCGCTGGCCCGGATGTCGCGGATGCGCTCCAGCATCTCGTCGAAGTAGTCCGGCACGCCCAGCCCCGGCGCCGGCGGGTTCTTCAGCCGCTCATCGTCCAGAACGAAGCCCTTGACCAGATACTCCCGCAGCCGCTCCGTCGCCCACCGCCGAAACTGCGTCCCCCGCTGGCTCCGCACCCGGTACCCAACCGCCAAAATGGCGTCCAGGCTGTAATGCTCGATCTGCCGGGCCACCTCCCGGCGGCCCTCCCGGCGAACGATCCGGAATTTCCGGATAGTTGCCTCCGGCGTCAGCTCTCCCTCGCCGTAAATGCTTTTCAGATGCTCATTTATGGTCCGCACGTCTTTCTGGTAGAGCTCCGCCATCAGCGCCTGGCTCAGCCAGATCGTCTCATCTTCGAACCGGCATTCCACGCGCGTTTGCCCGTCCTCCGTCTGGTACAGCAGAATCTCCCCTTTGCCGCTGGGGAACAGGGCGTCTTCATCCTCCGGGAGCCGGTCGGGCAGATTTGAGTCCTTGTCTCTCATGGCATCTCTCGCGTCACCTATTCCGCGCTCCTTCACATCTGTCGGCCTCAAATTGCGCGATGTCTGCTGCACACGCGCATCTTCGACGCAGGTGTTTTCACTGGCGTGGTTTGCCAATCTTGATTCGCCGTTCCGAGACGACAACAAATGAGCCCTGGAGCTTGTCCGCGTACGACTCCAGAAGCCGTGAGATCACCTGGATTTTCGAGCTGGGCCGTTCGTCATTCAACCGCCGCAGAACGACTCCGCAATGGGAACGCCGGCTGCGAAAGACCTTCTCTCCGAAATCCTTGTCATTGGTGATAAGGATTCTGGCCTCCTCATCCGCCATCTGGATCACGACGTCATCGGGCGAGGCCCGCGCCTGCTCGTATACCGAAACCACGTCATGGCCCTGCTCGCGTAGCCACCGAGCCACTGCCGGTCCGGTACATTCATCAACCAGGAATCGCAGCGCACGAGCCCGCTAAACGGCCAGAGGCATGAAATCCGTGTCTTTCAGCGTCCGGGTGGCAAACAGGAGGCAGGCCTGAATATCCTCCTTGCTCAGACCGGGGTACTCGGCGCGGACCTCTTCTTCAGTCATGCCATGCGCCAACAGGCCGAGGATGAAATCCACGGTCAGACGCGTGCCCCGGATCACCGGCTTGCCCGCCATGACCTTCGGATCGCACACAATCCGCTCCAGGAGTTCTTCATCATTCATACGCGTGCCCTCAACCATATCCAACCGCCATCCTACGGCAGACGGACCGAAAAAGCAACGCCAGACCCATCCGCGCTGCGCGCCCTGCAACCGTCCCCCTCTTCTCCCTCTCCTGAGGCGAGCCACACCACTCCGACACGGATATTGCGGATTCACAGCCGACGATCGCCTACTGACCACCGACGACCGTATTCCAACCGCCCGCCTCACAAAATGTCCCCGGAATCACTCCATTGTGAATGTGAGGGCAGGCCCGAATGGCACTTCCATAAGCTACAAGTCAAGGACCGATAAGAGTTTAGAAAAATAGACCTCCCAGCCGAAGAGATTGTTGTTAAGGCAATCTACTTACAAGGAGGTCTATCATGGACCAGTATACCCAAGGACGGCTCGTCAGCCAAGGCCGCCGTGTGCGGCGGTATCAGAAAATGGTGGAACAACAGGACCTGTGCTTCGGGAGACTGCTGCCC
>Ga0194126_10013144_pt1 | contig 10404 bp, 12 predicted proteins | sample TA2KigC150mmetaG_FD_148641 | JGI IMG/M metagenome (GOLD analysis project Ga0194126, IMG submission 148641) | Freshwater microbial communities from Lake Tanganyika, Tanzania - TA2015035 Kigoma Deep Cast 150m | ecosystem: Environmental > Aquatic > Freshwater > Lake | place: Tanzania: Lake...
ATGATAGGACAACCATTGGATATTACTGACAATCAGTTATGTCACCCTGAGCCGTAGGCGAAGGGTCTAGATTCTTCGCTGCGCTCAGAATGACAATAAATACAAAGGGTTGTACTGAAGCAGGCGGGTAATTAACGTTGTAGTGCTAATGGCTCTGATTATCCGACAACGGTCTATTTTCCTTTGTCACCCTGAGCCATAGGCGAAGGGTCTCATTAGCATGTCTTTTCAAAGAAATTATTATGTTTACATAATGGCAAATAAATCAGGGACGTTATATATTGGTGTGACTAATAATCTTGAAAGGAGGGTTTTTGAACATAAGAACCACCTGATCGAAGGTTTTACGAAGAAATATAAGATTACAAAGTTAGTATATTTTGAAGAAACAAACGATATAAGTGCCGCAATTTCAAGAGAGAAACAAATTAAAGGTTGGCTGCGGAGGAAAAAAATTGCTCTAGTTGAATCAATGAACCCCGGCTGGAAGGACTTATCTGAATAATCCCTTGAGATTCTTCGCCGCCCGTGGCGGCTCAGAATGACAAGAAATTAGACATGGGTGGATGAGATAATATGAGCAAAGGCAAAGGTCCACAGTTTATACGTTTCTTTAAGCCAATTATTGAAGTCCTTAAAGAGTCAGGAGGGTCTGGTACCGTTGCCGAGGTGATTGATCGTGTCATCGAAAAAATGAGAATACCCGAATCAGAGCAACAAGAGATACTTAAAGGCGGACAAACACGCGTCCGGAATCAAATTCAATGGGCTAGATTTTATCTGGCAAACGCAGGCTACATCGATTCTTCAAAGCGGGGCATATGGACTCTCACAGAAAAAGGGCTATCAATAAATGCCATGACATTTGATGCCCTGGGAATCTTTAAAGAAATCCATAAGAGTTTTCAAAAGACAAAGAAGCCCAAAGAACCAGGGAAGCCGCCGGTCGAGGAAACAGAGGAGGAAGAAATTGAGCCTCCGGATCACCGAACTAATGTGCTCAACCTAATTAAATCCTTACCTCCCGGCGGATTTGAACGCCTGAGTCAAAGACTATTGCGGGAGTCTGGTTTTTCGAAAGTAGAGGTTACCGGTAGGACTGGTGATGGAGGAATAGATGGTGTAGGTATTCTTCAGGTAAATCCCTTTGTTAGCTTCAATGTTCTTTTCCAATGCAAGCGCTATCATGGAGCAGTAACGCCTTCACAGATAAGAGATTTCCGCGGGGCTATGATGGGACGAGCTGACAAGGGCATCATCATTACCACCGGCACCTTCACGCTGGAGGCTAAGAAAGAAGCTCGGAGAGATGGTGCCCCTCCCATAGAATTAGTTGACGGAGATACCCTGGTGCAAATGTTTGAACAGCTACAACTCGGGCTTATACCAAAAACCGCTTATGATGTAGACGAAAAATTCTTTGACGAGTTTAGGAAATAGACACTACAAAACTGTTATATAAAAAATACAGTTTAAATTGTCATTCTGAGCGTAGCGAAGAATCTCGTATTTTAATAAGTTGAGATCCTTCGCTTCGCTCAGGATGACAACAAAACTCTTCTATTATAATATTAACAGTGAGCAAGGTACAAATCGCGGATTTTGTGGTGGGTGACGGCGAGTTGGTAATGATCGCCGGGCCATGCGTTATTGAGTCCGCGGCTCTGACCCTGGAAGTGGCCCAGGCCTTGCGGGAATACGCCCAAGAGCTTTCCCTGCCGCTGATCTTCAAAGCATCTTACGACAAAGCCAACCGCACGTCCATCACTTCGTTTCGCGGGCCGGGCCTGACAGAGGGCCTGGAAATTCTAGCTAGGATAAAGGAGGAGGTGGGGCTGCCGGTGCTCTCCGACGTCCACCAGGTCTCGGAAGTGGGGCCGGCCGCAGAGGTGCTGGACGTCCTCCAGATCCCCGCGTTTTTGTGCCGCCAGACGGACCTGGTGGTGGCCGCGGCGGCCACCGGCAAGCCGGTCAATATCAAGAAAGGCCAGTTTATGGCCCCTTGGGACATGAAGGCGGTGGTGGAGAAGGCCTGGTCCACGGGAAACCGGCAGGTGATCCTCACGGAGCGGGGCGCGTCCCTGGGCTACAACAACCTGGTGGTGGACTTCCGCAGCCTGCCCCTCATGCGGGGGCTGGGCTGTCCGGTGGTCCTGGACGTCACCCACAGCGTGCAGCTTCCGGGAGGGCAGGGGACCTGCTCCGGCGGCCAGCGGGAGTTCATCCCGCCTCTGGCCCGGGCCGGGGTGGCGGTGGGGGTGGACGGGTTGTTCATGGAAGTCCATCCCGACCCGGACCAAGCCCGGTGCGACGGCCCCAATTCGCTGCCGTTGAAGGAAATTTTGCCTTTGTGGCGCGACCTCAAGGGGCTGCACGAGTTCTGCCGGGTGCGTTTTACGGCCCCATAAAATCTGAGTTAATCTATGTTCATCTGTGGTTGGAATGACTTTTCACGGTGAATTAACCTCGGGCGAATACCCCCCGGACGGGTGGGAGCGGGCCAAGAAAATCCGCCTGCTGCTTCTGGACGTGGACGGGGTGTTAACCGACGGCCGCCTTCACTTCGGCCCCGCGGGTGAAGCCCTGAAGGTCTTCCACGTCCGGGACGGCCACGGCATCAAGATGGCCCAGCGGGGCGGCATTGAGGTGGCTTTTATCTCGGGCCGGCGCTCCGACGCGGCTTATCACCGGGCCAAAGAATTGGGCATCAGCCGCTTCCATGAAGGGGTGAGGGACAAGGTGGCGGTGCTGGCGGAACTCCGGGCGGCCCTGGGTCTATCCCTGGAGGCGGTGGCCGCGGTGGGGGACGACCTGGTGGATCTGCCCCTTTTAAGCCGGGTGGGGTTGGCGGTGGCGGTGGCCGACGCCGCGCCGGAGGTCAAGGCCGCGGCCCATTGGATCACCATCTTTCCCGGAGGCCGGGGCGCGGTGCGGGAAGTCTGCGACCTGCTCCTCAAGGCCCAGGGAAAGTGGGAGGAAATCCTCCGGCCCTGGGTGGCCTGAGCGGTCTCCGGTCTTCGGTCTTGGGGGAATCCCTTTCCATTGATGCGTGCCGCCCATCTATATTAACTGCTCCCTGCTCCCTGCTCCGCAAGCCCCAGATTAACCTTTACACTCCCCGCGTGGGCTAATATAATCAATTTGGCGATAGAAAAATATTATGCTTAGTACGAAATTTGCAAGGAGGCGCCCCTGGTGGCGCCGGTGGCCGGGATTGCTGGCCATGACCCTGGTTTTGACTCTGGGCGCCTGGGCTGGGTGGGGCCGGCGGCCGCCCCCGCCGCCCTCTCCGCCTCCTGTTGAGGCCGATAAGCCTTTCGCCACCATGGAGGCGCTGTCCCTCACCGAGATCCAGGAAGGCGACAAACGGTGGGTGTTGGCGGGGCAGAAGGCGAACTTCCACAAGGATCGGATGGAAGTCAGCATCCAGGGAGTCCAGGTGGATTTTTACCGCCAGCCGGGGGAGCACCTGCGGGTAAAAGCCCAGGAAGGGCTGCTTAATACCAAAACCCGGATTTTGACTCTTAAAGGCCAGGTGGAGTTGGAAAGCGGCGAAACCGTGGTCAAGACCAGCATGGCCACTTACCTGCCGGCGGAACGGGCGCTGGTGGCCCCGGAAGAAGTGATCCTGGAAAACCCCCGGGTGCGGGTTCAGGGGAAGGATTTGCGAGTGGAGCTGGCCACTCGGAAGATGACCCTGGCCCGGCATCAGAAGACGGAAGTTAAGGCGCTGGCGTGGAAACCCCGATCATGAGAATTATGCGGCTTTTCTCTCTATTGCTCTCTCTGATCTTACTGGCCGCCACGGCCACGCAAATCCTGGCGCAAACCGACAGGAGAAAAGGGCCTTTAGGCGGCGCCGCCCCCATCAAGAAGGGGGAAGTCGAAACCCCCCTGCACATCACCGCGGCGCGATTGGAGGCCGACCAGAATGCGGGGTTTGTCCAGTTCAGCGGCAATGTCAGAGCCCAATACGGCGAATCCGCCCTGTACGCGGACAGCCTGTGGGTTTATTTCCAGGCGGAGCCCAAACCTGCGTCCCCGCCGCCCGGGAGGGCTCATGCCAAGGAAGGCGGGGCCTCCCCCCTGACGGACCTGGGGGGAGAGAAAATCGACCGCATCGTGGCCCGGGGCCAGGTGCGCTTCGTTCAGGAAGACCGGGTGGCCACCAGCCAGGAAGCCATTTACTATAAGGACAAGGAAGAAGTGGTGCTCCTGGGCAACCCCCAGATGTGGCGGGGAGAAAACACCCTGAAAGGCGAGCGCATCGTGTTCAATCTTAAGAACAACACCATGAAGGTGGAAAGCTCGCCCCAGAAGCGGGTGGAGGCCCATCTTTACTCCACCGCCAAGGGTATGGGGGGCAAAGGGGAAAAGGCCAAAAAGGGAAAAGGCGAAAAAGGAAAATAAAGGACTAAGACCGAAAACCGAAAACTATCTTTTCATGCACGTTTTAAATATTAATTCCCTCATCAAGAGCTTTGACGGCCGCTGCGTGGTGAACGGCGTCTCCCTGGAGGTGCGCAGCGGCGAGGTGGTGGGACTGCTGGGGCCCAACGGCGCCGGCAAGACCAGCACTTTTTACATGGTTTTGGGATTGCTTAAACCCGACGCCGGAGAAATTTTCCTGGACGGCCAGGACATCTCTCAACTCCCCATTTTCCGCCGGGCCCGGTTGGGGCTGCAATACCTGCCCCAGGAAACCTCGGTGTTCCGCAAGCTCACGGTGGCGGAAAATATTATGGCCATTCTGGAGACCCTGGAGCCGGATCCGGCGGTTCGCCAGGAACGCCTGGAAAAACTGCTGGCGGAGCTGCGCATTTCCCATTTGGCCCGGCAGAAGGCCTCGGACCTCTCCGGAGGGGAGCGGCGCCGCCTGGAAATCACCCGGGCCCTGGTGACTTCCCCCCATTTTATCATTCTGGATGAACCCTTTGCCGGCATCGACCCCCTGGCAGTGACGGATATTCAGAACATCATTCGGCACTTGAAGGAGCGGCAATTGGGAGTGTTGATCTCGGACCATAACGTCCGGGAAGCCCTGGGGGTCTGTGACCGGGCTTATATCATCAATGAGGGCGTCATCCTGGAAGAAGGCGACCCGGAGCACTTAGTGCAAAGTGAACTGGCCAAAAGAATTTACTTGGGGGACACCTTCAAGTTATAATATCTTTAGATACATTAAGCAGGATACCGGTAAGGCGGCGTTATGGCCTTAGAGATTCGCCAGAGTCTAAAGCTGACTCAAACCCTCATCATGACCCAGAAGTTGCAGCAAGCCATCAAGCTGCTGCAGCTATCCCGTCTGGAGCTTCTGGGGGAGATCCACCAGGTGCTGGAAACCAATCCGGTGCTGGAGGAGTCCCAATCCGAAGAGATGGAAGCTCCCCAGGCGGAACTGGCAGAGGCGCCCTATACTCCTTCGGCGGCCACCGGCTCCGAAAGTGAGAGCGCCCCGGGGGCCAATGGCGAAGACCGTTCGCCTTTGGAAGATTGGAATTGGGACAGTTTTCTTAAAGACCGGCTGATGCCGCCCGTGATGGGAGAATATGAGGAACGGGAAGCCCCACCCTTTGAAAACCTCAATGCTCAGAAGAGCACCCTCAAATCCCACCTCATGTGGCAGTTGCGCATGGCGGCCCTGGACGAAGACGCGGACCGCATTGGCATCCACATTATCGGCAACCTGGATAAGGATGGCTATTTCAAGGCCACGTTGGAGGAGATCGCCGCCGAGTCGGGGATGGAACCGGGCCGGGTGGAAGAAATCCTCCGGCTGATCCAGGGTTTCGACCCTCCCGGAGTGGCGGCCCGGGATCTGAGCGAGTGTCTGAAGTTACAGCTCAAGGTGGTCGGCAACGAGGACCCCGTGGTGTGGGCCATTGTCGAGAATCACCTGGTCAATCTGGGGAACAAGAACTACCAGGCCATTGCCCGGGATCTCAAGGTGCCCCTGGAGAAAGTGATTCAGGCGGGGGAAGTCATTTCGCAACTGGAGCCCAAACCCGGCCGGGGGTTCGACACCGAGGAGACGGACTATATCACCCCTGATGTTCACGTGGAAAAAGTGGGGAACGATTATGTCATCCGTCTCAATGATGACGGTCTGCCCAAACTGCGGGTCAGTTCCTATTACCTGGAGGTCATGCGGGATTCGAATAATCTCCCGGACTCAGTAAAGAATTATATCCAAAGGCACCTGGACAGCGCCCTGTGGTTTATCCGCAGCATTCACCAGCGGCAGAAGACCCTATACAAGGTCACGGAAAGCATTGTCCGGTTTCAACGGGATTTTCTGGATAAAGGCCTACCTTACCTGAAGCCCCTGACTTTGCGCCATGTGGCGGAAGACGTGGAGATGCACGAATCCACCATCAGCCGGGTGACCACCAACAAGTATGTCAACACCCCCCAAGGAGTCTTCGACCTGAAATACTTCTTTAATAGCGGAATCAACCTGGGCCTGGGGGACCAGATTGCTTCGGAGAGCGTCAAGGAAAAGATCCGGCAAATCGTCCAGTTGGAAAATCCCGGATCACCTTTAAGCGACCAGGAAATTGCCGATATGCTGCGCAAAGACGATGTGATCATCGCCCGCCGCACCGTGGCCAAATACCGGGGGATGCTGGGAGTGCTCTCTTCCAATAAACGCAAGCGGCCGGGACACCGCCGCACGAGTCTGCCTGCAACCGCTGCTTCTTAATATCGGCCACTCTGGGAGGCAGCCCTGGGGAGGAATAATGCAAGTTTCGGTAACTTTTAGACAAATCGACCCTTCTGAGGCCTTGAAAAACTATGTCACCGATCGCCTGAAGAAACTTAAGCGTTATCTGGAGGGGCCGGTGGAGGTTCATGTGGTTTTGGGACTGGAGAAGTTCCGCCATTTGGCCGATATCACCATCAATAGCAATGGCCGGGTCATCAAGGGCCGGGAAGAGAACGTCGATATGTATGCGGCCATTGATCTGGTGATGGACAAGATTGACATGCAGCTTAAGAAGCTGTGGGAAAGACTGCGGGATAAAGGCGACCGGAGCCGTCCCGGGGCGGCCGCCTCCTCCGTGGAGGAAGCCGAGGGTCCCCAAATCCGCCGTCGGCGGGTGGAGGTCCCGGCTCTCCAGGTGGATGATGCAGTAGAAATGCTGCAAGGAGGCGGCCGGGAAGTCTTGGTCTTCACTGATGTGGCCACCGGTGGCCTGAAGGTCCTGTACCGCCGGCAGGACGGCGTCTTCCAACTGGTGGAGCCTGACCTCAGGTAGTAATCTTGGGGAGTCCATGAAGATTATCGAACTTTTATCCCCAAGCCAAATACTGCCGGATTTACAAGCCATTAACAAAAAGGGAGTGCTGGAGGAGTTGGCATCCCCCCTGGCTTCCGGCCCTGATGGTCTGAGCCCAACCGCGGTGGTGGAGGTGCTCATGGAGCGGGAGCGCCTGGGAAGCACCGGCATCGGTGATAACATTGCCATCCCCCACGGGAAACTCCCCCAGATATCCCGCCTGCTCCTGACCTTCGGCCGGAGCCTCCGGGGTGTTGATTTTGACTCCATGGACGGCAAGCCTTCCCATCTGTTTTTCATGCTCCTGGCCCCGGTTAATTCCGCGGGCCAGCACCTCAAGGCCCTGGCCAAGATTTCCCGGATGCTCATGAGCCAGACCTTTCGGGACAACCTGATGAAGGCCGTGGGGGCCGAGGAAATTTACCGCCTCATCCAGGAACGGGACGGGGAATTTTAACTAAAAAAGTGATCAGTAATCAGTAGAAAATTGTTTCGTTGCCGATTTCCTCTGATCACTGGTCACTAATTACTGATCACTGATTTCAGGCAGTGCGCCAACCAGCCAGCCCATCTTCCTTAAATTCTTTTCCGGTTCTGATCATCACCGGCCTTTCCGGCTCCGGGAAGAGCACGGTGCTCCGGGCCTTGGAGGACGTGGGCTATTTTTGTGTGGACAACCTGCCCCTGGATCTCCTTCCCGCCTTTTTACGGATGGAGAAAGAGTCTCATCAGGATGGGCGCAAGATCGCCCTGGTCATGGATGTGCGCACCGAAGGTTTTTTGCAGAATTATACCCGGGTCTTTCGCCGGCTGGAGCGCCAGGGTTATTCCATCCACCTGGTTTTTCTGGAAGCCGACGAAGCGGCTTTGATCCGGCGTTTTAGCCAGACGCGGCGCCAGCACCCCCTGGCGGATAAGGAAACCATCACCCAGGCCTTGCGGGAAGAGCGGGAATCATTGGCCGGGTTGCGCGGCCTGGCTCACCGCATTATCGACAGCACTTTGTACAACCCGCATCAGTTGAGGGAACTGATCAAGGCGGAGTATTCCGAGCTCAAGCCCCGGCAGCGGATGTGGCTGCACCTGGTTTCCTTCGCTTATAAAAAAGGAATTCCGCCGGAAGCCGACCTGGTTCTGGACGTCAGATTTCTGCCCAACCCCTATTTTGTGGAGGACCTGGCGCCCCTTACGGGTGAAGACGCGCCGGTCCAGGCATATGTAATGGAACAGCCGGAAACCCGGGCCTTCCTGGACCACCTGTACCGGTTCGTGGATTATCTGCTGCCCCAATTCCAGAAGGAGGGCAAGGCCCAACTGACCCTGGCCATCGGGTGCACCGGAGGCCAGCATCGGTCGGTGGTAATCTCCAAAATCCTGGGAGAACATCTGGCCCAGGGAAATTACTCTCTGACTTTGAGCCATCGCGATTTACGGAGGCCGCTGGAGATATGAAGAGATGATAGGATTTTTGATCGTCACTCACAAAGACCTGGCTGAGGCCCTGATGAGTGTCTGCGACCTGATTTTGGGGCGGCAGGAAGGCATCCAGGCCCTGTCCCTGGACCCCGACGCCGCCCCGGGGGTCTCCCAGCAGCAGATACAGCGGGCTTTGGCCCAGGCGAACAACGGCCATGGGGTGATCATTCTCACCGATATGCTGGGCGGCACCCCTTCCAACCTCACCCTGCCTTTCCTCCAGGAAGGCAAGGTGGAGGTGGTCACCGGGGTCAATCTGCCCATGTTGATGAAATTGGCCCAGCTGCGGCAGGAAAAGAACCTGGCGGAGGCGGCCGCGGCCTTGAAGCAGTCGGGCCAAAAAGGGATTGCCATGGCCAGCGAAGTACTTAAAAAGAAATAAGGCGAAAAGGGTAAAAGGCGAAGAGGGAGAGATTGGTTTTTTTCTCCCTTTTCCCCTTTTCGCCTTTTCCCCTTTTCCCCCAGGTATTAAAATGACCGTCCGGCTCACCATCCGCAAGGCCGGCCTGGCGGATGTGAAAGCAGTCTGGGAAATCGAGAAGCTCTCTTTCCCCGCCCCCTGGTCCCCCTGGGCCTTTGTGACGGAACTGGGCAACCCCTTAAGCCGCTTTTTGGTAGCCGGTCCCCAAACCCCCGATTCCCGGAAGGTTTGGGGATATATTATTTTCTGGGTGGCGGCCCAGGAGATGCACATTCTCAACCTGGCGGCGCACCCCCACCGCCGTCGCCGGGGCGTGGGCCGGGCGCTCCTGGCCGAGGCCCTGCGCCGGGCCCGGGAGGAGGGAGCCGGGGCCGCCTGGCTGGAGGTGCGGCCCTCCAATACCGACGCCTTGAAGTTGTATGAGTCTTTCGGGTTCATGGAGGTGGGCGTCCGGCCCAAGTATTATGGGGACAACCAGGAAGACGCCCTGGTGCTGTTCCTGGCGTTGGACTGATGCTCCAGTTTCCTGTTTCCGGTTTTCAGTTTTCGGTTGAATAATAAGAATTATCCGGAATTTGTAGGCCAAGTCGGTTTCATTGGGGACGGAAAGTCTTATTTTTCACCCCCAAGACGCCGAGACACAAAAGCCCACCAAGAAAAATACGCCATTTGCCAAAGATCAGCGTGCCGCGGTTGTGCCGCATGGGAACCGCAGGGGGACCGCGAGGGGACCGGGGAAGTTTCGGCGGAATCCCTTGGGTTTTCGGGGAGATTTCGCCAAGGGACCCCTATTGTTGCGAAACAGGCACACCGGGACGGAGCCGGGTGGATTGACGGATTCTTTCCTGAAGAGCCAGGACGCGCACCGACTCTTGAACGCACCCGAGGGCGACGTGGAGGGAGCGGAAATCCTGGGAATTGTGAAAGAGACGGTCCAGGCGAATCTCCAGCAATTCAAGCTTATCCAGAATGGCCTGGCGCCGGGTCAATTCATGGTGGTCGCTGGCCAGGGTCAGGGCCCGGGCCAGGTGCTTGGTGTGGCGAAAGAGGGCGGAGGCGCTGAGGCCGTGCTGGGCGGCCAGGGTGCGGTAAGGGACCCCGGCCTGGAGGTCGCGGTCAATTTCGTCCTTAGCGGGATGGGCGCAGACGGTGCAGCGTTTCATAATTTTTTCCGTTTTCTGTTTTCCGTTTTCTGTTAGCAAGGGGGGGGGGAGGGGGGCAAGAACA
>Ga0194126_10013146_pt1 | contig 10403 bp, 7 predicted proteins | sample TA2KigC150mmetaG_FD_148641 | JGI IMG/M metagenome (GOLD analysis project Ga0194126, IMG submission 148641) | Freshwater microbial communities from Lake Tanganyika, Tanzania - TA2015035 Kigoma Deep Cast 150m | ecosystem: Environmental > Aquatic > Freshwater > Lake | place: Tanzania: Lake...
CGCATCGGTTTTGGCAGCCAGCAGCATTATACAACATGGGCGGTTACTTATGAGTATGCCGTACTTATAAATTTATTTTTAAAAGAACTGGGATTAGCTGGCCCAGAGAATATATTGCTGGGGCTAGGTGAGGGTAACGGCATGTTTATCGGGATGATTTCAAGGGCTGCTGGCTTCAGGGGCAGTATTTTTACTCAGGATATGAGCCCCATGTTATTGAAGATGCAGCGTGAGGCAGGAGCAAGGAAGGCTGTGTTAGGTAGCGTAACAGAAGGCATAAATTTTGAAACTGGTTTTGCCGCTATTGAGCATGCCCACGAGCTTTTTGATGCTATACCCTGCAGATTGTTTGTTCTTGTCCAAGACAAAGATGGCAGATTGTTTATCCGCGCAGAGTGGTTTGTAGATGAACGGGGAGAGCCGGTTATGGAGCCGGTTTCTGCAAAAGACGATTTTATGCTTACCTATGAGGATTATTTAAATTGCCAGGTTCCGGAGCTGTCGGTTGATTTTCCTTTGAACGTGGCAGTAGCAGATTACAGGATATTGCTACAGGAGATGCATAGGGTTCTTAGCAGCGAAGGTATCGCCATATTAGTGGATTATGGTTACAGCGGAGTCCTGCAGTATCTTGCTAGCGGAGAGAAGGCTTATAAAGTTATGCCCTACTCCATTATGCATAGCCAGCAATCAGATTGGCAGGATGTCTTGAAGTATCCCGGTACGGTAGACCTTACCTATATGGTTGATTTTGGTTTTGTCAGGCACCTTGCGGAAAGATCAGGGTTGTCGGTAGAGAGTTTTGAAACGCTGCCTCATTTCGCAAAAGAGATATTACAGCGCAATGGCTATCTGCTTGAGGATGGCAGCGTGCCTGTAGCATATCGGGACATCACCGCTAGCGAAGAATATCCATTTAAGGTTATGGTCTTGGCCAATCAGAAAGGACGCTTAGAAGAAAAAGGTAAGCCGCTTAGTCAGGTAGTAAGGTTTATAGAAGATATGCCTAGATTCCTGCAGGCCCTGGAAGAAGTCTATGGCTGGGAGGGGATAGATTGTTCTTATGGAGTAGCGGTTTTCTCTCTCTTGCTGCACGATAAATTCAAGGAACTGGGATATGAAGTACCTATCTCCTCCGAGGGGCCGTATAGAATCCAGTTTATTAATATAGAGGTAAGTTCATATAGCGCGGCTATCTGGCCGCATTATGCGCTGGTTGTCTATTGGGCTGGGAACCCGGTACTTTATATTGACCCTACCTTCTCCCGTTTCTTCGGCACAGGTAAGCGCAGCTACGAGATATTGGTTGCCCCTATTCAGAGCGTGGAGAAGCAAGAGTTGCAGCGCGTCTTTGATGAGCGCGGGATAGAGGCAACGATTTATCAGGTCAATATCGGCCAGGCCTGGCAACCCGCAGGTTTTAATACTGTGCAAATGCAAGAGCTGGTATCTAGGGATTTAAAGATGTCACAGGTTCTAGGAATAATGAAGTTCGGTAAATAATTTGTTTTTTAACCAAAAAGCCGCGGGGAAAGGAAAGGAGTAATGCAAGACAGGAGGATTTTTGAAAGGATCGCTGCCAGTTTTCCGATGAAGTACTGGGATATCCAGGCTAACCGCATAGGCGAGGCAAGGATTGCGGATGTCAGCGCAAACGGAGTGGGTTTTACCAGTAGCGAAAGGCTGGCACCCGGAGTAAAATTAGGGATGTGGTTGGAGATACCCGATAAAAAGGAGCATCTCTATACGCAGGGCGCAGTAGCCTGGTCCAGGCCTATGGCTGGTGATACTTACCGCATCGGCGTGGAATTGGTCAAGCCGGAACTAATGGGAGTAGGTAGGGTCTTGCGCTTAAGTAGAAACTTTGCATAAGTTTTTATTAACTAAAAACTAGCATGCTAAGGAGGTGGTAGGATGTAAAATTATTGTGGTAAAAGAGGTAATTTTGTAATACAATAAACAATTGAGGGAAGCCACGGAGAAAGGTAGTTAAGATGGAGGATAACAGAGTTTTTGAGCGCATAAACGCACGCTTTCCCTTGAGATTCCTGGACCCGGTAAGCGGCCGGGAAGGAGAAGCGCAGACAGTGGATATCAGCGCCAATGGATTAGGGATGGTTACGCATGAGAGCCTAGAGCCGCATACTCCCGTGGAGATGTGGATGCGTATCCCTGATCAGCACGAGCCTCTTTACACCAGGGGCGAGATAGTCTGGTCCAACTCGCTTGCAGACCCCCGGCAGAAACGCCTGGGAGTGCGTCTGGAAAAGGCTGAACTGATGGGTCTGGCGCGCGTGTTATGGCTTAAAAAGAAAAACTAAGCTTATTAGGAAATAGAAAATCCTTTAAGAGCTATTTATGGAGCCCTGTCTTCCTATATTATAGGAGACTGGAGAAGACAGGTCTTACTATAAAGAGGTATAATGTCAATTCGAGTTAGGCAATCTTGGAGAAGCCTAGGTTTATTCCTTGTCTCTTTAACCTTGGTCTTTATCGCTTATGGTTGTTCTCCCTCTAGTAAGAAGGCTAAGACGACCATTAGTGTATGGCACTGGATGACGGATAGAGATTCTGTATTCCAGGAATTAGCTAAGAGATATGAGGGGTTAACCGGAACAAGGGTTAGTTTCGAGCTTTATGCGCCTTCTGATACCTATTCGCAGAAGGTACGCGCAGCAGCCCAGGGAGCTAACCTTCCGGATCTCTTCGGCATACTAGGCGAAAAAAGAGATTTCTCCTCTTTTATAAAGGCCGGCTATATCTTAGAGCTCACTCCTTATATGGAAAGAGAGGAGTTCAAGTGGAAAAAGAGTTTATTCGCCAAGGCCTTAGGCGTAAACGAATTCACCGAAGGCAATAGCTATGGAATAAAACCGGGTATCTATGGAGTACCTATAGATATCATAACTATACAGATGCTTTATAATAAGGATCTGTTCAAGCAGCTTGGGCTTAATCCCGATAAACCACCCCTTACCTTTGCCGAATTTCTGAAGATAGGCGAAAAGATTAAAGCAGCCGGGCTCCAGGGCCTGGTCTCTGGCTGGGGCGAGATCTGGATGATAGACTGCCTGGCTAATAATTATGCCTTTAATATTATGGGTAAGGATAAGGTATTGGCTACCATTAAAGGAGAAGTCCCTTATACTGACCCTGATTGGGTTAAGGTTTTAAGTCTTTTTAAAGAGATGCGTGATTCAGGGGTGTTGGCCTCTGGGCTTGTAACTATGGTGAATAAAAACGCCGAGCAGCTCTTCGCCAATAATAAGGCAGCCTTTGCCTTTAACGGCTCCTGGTGTGTTAACGTATATAAAGGAATGAATCCCGGGCTTGCCTACGCAGTTATGCTTCCTCCAGCAGCCTCTCGGGATTACCCTATGAGTATTTGGGGAGGGGCAGGCTCATCCTTTCTGGTAAACGCGCGCTCTAAAAATAAAGAAGCTGCAGTTGAGTTTTTAAAATGGCTTACTTCGCGCGACCAGCAGGCCTATCTTTCAGAAGCCACCATGAACCTGCCGGCTAATAAAGAGTGTTTAAATAAACTCCCCAAGATCTTGAGTCAATTTGCCCAAGCTATGGAGCTTTCCACCCACCCTAATACCTGGGATATCTCTGAGTCCCCGCAGGTAATAGAGGCTTTTGACAAGGGTATACAATCGATTATTATCGGAGAAAAGACTCCGCAGCAGATCGCGCAAGAAGTTCAAAGAATTAAAGAACGCCAGTTATCCAGCCTCGATCATGAAATTAAAATCCGCCCTGGAAAATTATATTTTTATCCTTCCGGCAACGCTCATCTTTGTTATTTTTTATCTTATACCTTTTATCTGGGTATTCCGCCTCGGCCTTTACGAATGGGACGGGATACTGCCTACTAAGGTTTTTGTAGGGTTAGGCAATTTTAAAGAGATATTTCTTGAGGATAAGATCTGGTGGCAGTCCATGCGGCAGGCAGGCTATATTACTTTTATTGCCCTCACCCTTCAAAATGCCCTGGCCTTTCTACTCGCCTGGGCCTGCGATAGAGAGATAAAGCTAAAAAACTTTTATCGACTCATCTTTTTTATCCCGCCGGTATTATCCGAGGTAGTGGTAGGCCTGGTCTGGCAGTGGATACTGGATGGGCATTACGGTCTTTTAAACAGCTGGCTTATAAATTTAGGTTTTCCGCAGCTGGTCAGGAATTGGCTTTCTGATCCGGCTACCGCCCTGAATACCATAGCTATTGTGCATTCCTGGAAGGGTTTTGGTTGGGGCTTTTTGATTTTTCTGGCCGGATTACAGATTATCCCGCGCGAACTTTATGAAGCAGCGCGCGTGGACGGCGCAAATGCCTGGTCTTGTTTTAAGAGGGTAACTGTACCTCTTATGATACCGGTAGCAGTGTTGGTTGCAATACTGACCATACTGGGGAGCATGCAGGCCTTCGTTTTGATTATTGCCATGACCGACGGAGGCCCGGCATACCATACGCAGGTTCCGGTATTAAGAATTTTAGCTGCCATGCGCGGCTCATCGCGTTTTGGTTATGCCTGCGCCCAGGGGATTAGTTTTGGTTTAATACTGGTAGTGATTTCTTTTATCCAGTACCGCTTTTCCCGTCGCACGCGCGATATCACTTAAGTAAGGAGAATAGATGAAAGCAGCAGGATATTATAAGGTTAAAAGAATCATAATAAATACGCTGATCCATCTTTTCTTAATTACCATTGCCTTAAGCTGTATATTCCCTCTTTCCTGGATGATCTCATCAAGCCTCAAGACCCAGGAGACCGTTTTCAAGGATATGTCGCTAGTCCCCAAGGAATTGCATTTTGAGAATTATATCCTCGCCTGGAAAGAGGGCGGCTTTGGCCGCTATTTTTTAAATAGCATCTTCTATACTCTTTCGGTGGTAATCGGGATAATTATCGTGGCCTCAATGGCTGCCTATGCCTTTTCGCGGCTGCGCTTTCCCGGAAGAAACCTTCTCTTTTTTATGTTTATGGCAGCGATGATGATTCCTATCCCCGGGAGTTTCGTAGCGCTATATGTCCTCTTAAATAAATTACACTTAAGGAATACTCCCTTTGGCTATATCTTATGCATGATAAACGTGGGGTTATCCATGAGCATATTCCTTTTAAAGACTTTTTTTGACAAATTGCCCCGGGAATTGGAAGATGCTGCCAGGATTGACGGGTGTTCTAAATTCGGGATCTGGTGGCAGATAGCTCTTCCCTTGTCACGGCCGGTATTAGCGGTAGTGGTGGTCTTTAACGCCCTTAATGTCTGGAATGAATACGTGCTGGCACTGATAATATTTGATAATAAAAACCTGATGCCCCTTCAGCGGGCGTTGATGATGTTTCAGGGAGAATTCATGACTAATTATCCGCTTTTGATGGCGGGCTTGACTATAACTGCTTTGCCTATAATCATAGTATACCTGTTTATGCAGAAGTATATTGTTAAAGGAGCAACTTCCGGGGCGTTATTCGGCTAAAATAATATTGCTTAGGCTATATATATTTGTTATAATGCAGCCTTCGTTGTTGTTAACGTAACTAAAAAGACAGGAGGATTATCCGTGGGGCAAGCAGCCGGACAGCCAAAACACTACGCGACAGCCAAAGAAGACCGCGTCTCTACTTTTCAAAAAATTATATACAGCTTGGGGGCTTTTGCCAATACTTCCCAGGCTGCTTTTATCGGGCAGATGGTTATTGTTTTGAACCTGGGGTTAGGCGTAAGCCCCGTTTTAGTTGGCCTGGTAGGCGCTATCCCCCGCATCGTAGATGCCATATCAGATCCTGTAACGGGATACTTTTCTGACAACCTGCGCACCCGCTGGGGCCGCCGTAAACCGGTCATATTTTTTGGCGCGGTTATGGGGGGGCTTTTCTACGCATTGATGTTCCAACTCTATAAGGGGCATAGCGAACTCTATTATTTCTGGTATTTCCTGATATTCCAGGTTCTTTATTTTATCGGATTCACCTGTTTTTCCATACCCTGGATAGCGCTTGGTTATGAAATGACCCCTGATTATCATGAGCGCACCCGTTTGCAGGCGGCAAGTAATTTTGCAGGGCAGATCCCCTGGCTTATCGCCCCCTGGTGCTGGGCTATTATGCATAACCAGAAGTGGTTCCCGGATATCGTGGTAGGCGGCAGGACCCTGTCCATCATCATAGGTTCCACTATCCTCGGGTTCGGCATACTACCTGCCCTCTTCAATAAGGAATATTTTCACACCCTTCCCAAGCCTAATATTAAGGGGGGGCTGGCTGTTGTAAAAAATTTCTTTAGCGGGGTGTTCATCACCCTTAAATTCAAACCGTTTCTAAAGCTTTGCCTGGCCACCCTGCTTATCTTCGGCGGGTTTATGTGCGCGTCAGCTTTTACCATCTATGTTGTTTTCTTCTATGTCTTTAAAAATGCCCCTCTGCTTGACCAGGCCTATGCGAACGGAGGCCGGTTGCTCGGTTTTTATGGGACATTCAGCGCTATCTGCACGCTGGGCGTCATCTCTTTGACCTCATGGCTATCCAGAAAACTCGGGAAAAGAAACACATTTTTTATTACTATACCTCTTTCAATCTTGGGTTATGCCTTGAAATGGATAGGGTATAATCCCGATCATCCCTATTTACTTTTTATCGCAGCCCCTTTTATCACCTTCGGCCTGGGGTCGCTTTTTACGCTGATGAGCTCTATGGTTGCCGATGTTTGCGACGTTGACGAACTAAAAACCGATACCCGGCGCGAAGGGATGTTTAGCGCCGTCTACTGGTGGATGGTCAAGCTCGGGGTAGCCTTGGCATCGTTTATCTCCGGGATACTCATCAACGCAACCGGTTTCCGGCAAGAGCTGGGCCTGGCACAGGCACCCAGCGCTTTATTCTGGATGAGGATTTATGATGTGGGGATTCCTATTCTCACCTCTTTAATTGCCTTGTTCATTATTATGACTTTTGACATTTCCGAAACTAAGGCGCATGAAGTCCGCATTCAGGTAGAGAGGCGTAGAGGTGAAAGACGAAGCGAAGAAAGGCGGATGGAAGAAGAAAGGCGTAGAGGCGAAAGACGGGAATAAGGATAGATGTTAAAGAAATTAGCAAATTTAATTTTTGCTTTTGCGTTTTGCCTGTTGGCGCTTAGCGGATTAGATGCAGGAGAAGGCAGCCCCGCTTCAGCAGAGCTCATTGCCAAGGCCTGGGAGGCGCACGGGAAAAAAGATATAGAAGCGACCTGGCGCTACAGCGAAGAGTGCATTAGCTTATATAAAGAAGAAGCAGCCAGGCAGCAGGCAGCGCTGGTAGCCTTACCGAAAAATAAAGACGAGATTCAAAAGGTGCAGGCCCTAAACGACGTAGCCACAGCTTATTTTATCCAGGCAGAGAGCCTGATGCGCCAGGGAAAATTAGAAGACTCAAAGAAGATATTCCAATTCATCATTGATAAATACCCTTATGCCCAGGCCTGGGACCAGTTCGGTTGGTTCTGGCAGATAGCTGAGGCCTCCCAAAAGAGTATAAAAAAGATGGAGACCGGCTCAACTGAGCTGGAAGAAGCGCAAAAGGTCTTTGCCCCTTCTACCACCATAACACTCTTTGACCCCGGTCGAGAAGAATTCGTGGACTATAAAAAGTATGGCGAGTTTAAGAATATCGGTACAAAGGATTATCAGTATCTGATCAAGGACCAGCGCGCTTTAAGCCAGGCAGTAGGGGAAGGCATATACCCTAATACCTCTTCTTTAAAGGCTGACCCCGCGTATAAAAAGGCTTTAGAAGAAAAGAGGTTTGGCTTTACGCGGCCCGATGAAGAGTGGGACTTGGTGCATTCCCCTGACCTGGAGGCTGCTTTTTTCAAATGGGCTACAGCCCCTCAGCCGCAGGGGTTAAAATTATTTTACCAGGGCCTTATATTAGAGAAGGCAGGCTTGATTAAGCATGCCCTGAAATGTTATTATGCTATTGTTGTGCATTTCCCCGGTAGTTACGGCATCACCTATTTTAGAACCCCCTGGTATGTGGGCCAGGCAGCGATCTCAAAGATAAACTTTCTTTTACGCAGGCATCCGGAGTTCGGGTATAAACTCGCTGACGCGGATATACGCATTATAAACGGATTTGACAACGATATCGCAAACGATATTGTTATCACTAATCCCGGGAAATGGGTTAAGATAGACCTCGCTCAGCGGCCGGTCAAGCCAGGCCGTAGTTCTTTAAAAATAAGACAGAGCCGCGGAGAGGGAAAGGTGCGTCTGGTGCAATATGAAAACCAGGACTGGCAGCTGCTCGTAGATGAGAAGCCCTATATAGTGCGCGGCATTACTTATTTACCTACAAAAGTAGGACAATCTCCGCACGAAGGCACCCTGGGCAATTGGATGACCGAAGACTCTGACAATAATGGCAAGATAGACGGGCCCTTCGACAGTTTTATAGATAAGAATCAGAATAACCTGCAGAATAGCGATGAGCCGGCAGTAGGAGATTTTAAGCTGATGCAGGAGATGGGGGTCAATACCCTAAGGATTTATCACCACCCTAATAAAGTAAATAAAGAGCTGCTGCGAGAATTATATAAAAATTACGGAATTAGTGTTATAATGGGAGATTATTTAGGAGTCTATGCTCAAGGCTCAGGCGCTTCCTGGAATCCCGGGACAGACTATAATAATCCGGAACAGAAAAGAAACATGCTTGAATCAGTGGCTAATATGGTCCTGGAATTCAAGGATGAGCCCTATATTTTATTCTGGCTTTTAGGGAATGAGAATGTTTACGGCGTAGCCTGTAATGCCAAGTCGGAGCCGGAGGCCTTCTTTAAATTCGTAGATGAAGCTGCTCTTTTAATCAAGGCGCTTGACCCTAATCATCCGGTAGCCATCTGTAACGGAGATGTCTTCTATCTTGATAAATTCGGTAAAAACGCTCCTAATGTAGATATATTTGGCGCTAATGCTTATCGCGGGGATTATGGTTTTGGATTCCTCTGGAAACAAGTTAAAGATGAAACTAACAGGCCGGCCTTTATCACGGAGTTTGGCTGCTCTGCATATTATGAAGGTAAAGGGCAAGAGGAGGGAGAATTTGCCCAGGCCCAATATCACCGCGGATGCTGGGAGGACATAGAGAGCAATATGGCCTTTGGCGACGGATCGGGGAACGCCCTGGGAGGAGTAGTCTTTGAGTGGCTGGATGAGTGGTGGAAGGGTTATGAGCCTTCGATACACGATAAAAAAGGCCTCTGGATAGGCCCCTTTCCGGACGGTACTATGCATGAAGAATGGCTTGGCCTTTGCGGCCAGGGAGATGGCAAGTCCAGTCCCTTTTTAAGGCACCTGCGGAAGGCTTATTTTATGTATCAGGAGAAGTGGAGATAAACCAAAAGGAGGTTTGCTGATGAAAAAGTTGTTAGTATTTTTACTTGCCATAGTTTTACTGATTCCGCTTTATAGCTATGCACAGGAGGCAGCGCCTGCAACGGCTAATAAAAGCTTCGTGGTTTATACCGAGAAGCGCGCTCCGGAGAATCACTACATACCTTCAGGCTGGATGGGCGATGTAGGAGATATAAAAATGAATGACCAGGCTATGGATAACCCGCATTCCGGTACAACCTGTATTCAGTTTACCTATAGCGCTAAGAAAACGCAAGGGTTAGGTTGGGCAGGTGCATACTGGCAGAATCCGGCGAATAACTGGGGTACTAAAAAAGGCGGATTTGATCTTACCGGAATGACTAAGCTTACCTTTTGGGCCAGGGGCGCTAAGGGCGGCGAAGTAATCCAGAAGTTTAACGTAGGCGGAATCAAGGGCACTTATCCGGACACTGCTGTGGTAGAGTTAGGACCGATTGAGCTTACCGACAGCTGGAAGGAATACACTATCAACCTGGTAGGCAAAGACCTTTCCTATATCAGCGGAGGTTTCGGGTGGGTCGCTACTTCTGATTCCAATCCTCAGGGGGCTACCTTCTTTCTAGACGATATAAAATTCGAGGCAGACCCCAATATGAAGCCTTTAGGCAAGCAGACGCAGAAGATGCCTTTTTATGTTTATGCTGATAGAGGCTCGATGAGTAACCATTTTATAGCCTCAGGCTGGATGGGAGATTACGGCGATGTAAAGTTTGATGGCTCAAACAGCGAAAATCCTTATTTAGGGGATACTTGTATTAAGTTTACCTATACTGCCAAAGGCGCGCAGGGAGCGCGCTGGGCAGGGATATACTGGCAGAATCCCGCTAACAACTGGGCTACTGTTGATGCCGGGTTTGATCTTTCAAAGGCCACCAAGCTCACTTTCTGGGCCAGGGGCGCTAAGGGCGGAGAGCGCATTGAAGAGTTTAAGATGGGCGGTATAATGGGAGAATTTTCTGATTCTGATAGCGCAGGCATCGGCCCG
>Ga0194126_10013152_pt1 | contig 10399 bp, 10 predicted proteins | sample TA2KigC150mmetaG_FD_148641 | JGI IMG/M metagenome (GOLD analysis project Ga0194126, IMG submission 148641) | Freshwater microbial communities from Lake Tanganyika, Tanzania - TA2015035 Kigoma Deep Cast 150m | ecosystem: Environmental > Aquatic > Freshwater > Lake | place: Tanzania: Lake...
ACGCGAGGAAGACGCGGGCCTGCTCCCCGCCATCGCCGCCTGCCGCGCCGCGGTCGAGCGACACTGCGATCTGGACGCCATCATCGCCATCGCCCGCGCCGCCCCCCTTCTTGCCGAGACCGATCAGGGCACAGCGCGCAAGCCGCAATCCAAGATCGCAAATCCGCAATCGCAAATCCGCATCGCCATCTTCCGCGACCGCGCCTTCACCTTCTACTACCCTGAGAACCTGGAGGCGTTGGAGGCCGCCGGCGCCGAGCTGATCTTCGTGGACGCCTTCCATGACCCGGCCCTGCCCCCTGTGGACGCGCTCTACATCGGCGGCGGGTTCCCGGAGATCTTCATGGCGGAGCTATCGGCCAACGCGGGGCTGCGGGCGAGCGTGCGCGCGGCCGCCGAGGCCGGGCTGCCGATCTACGCCGAGTGCGGCGGGCTGATGTATCTGGCGCAGCGGATCAGGTGGGGTGATCGCGCGGCGGAGATGGCCGGCGTGCTGCCGCTCGACGTGGCGATGACCGTCCGGCCGCAGGGCCACGGCTATGTCATCGCCGAGGTGGTGGGCGACAACCACTTCTTCCCGCGCGGTGCGGTGCTGCGCGGACACGAATTCCACAACTCGACCGTGGTCAACGTGACCGGCGAGCTGGCAACCGCCTATCGCCTGGCGCGCGGCCGCGGCCTGGGGGATGGCCGCGATGGGCTCGTCTGTCGCAACGTGCTGGCATCCTACACCCACCTGCACGCGGCCGCCGCGCCGAGATGGGCGGAGGGGTTCATTGACCGGTCGTCGGAATGTAGAACACCTGCGCTGTATCGGAACGGCGAATAGCACAAGATCGCGTTGACAAATGCCCAGACTGGCGGTAAGATGAGATCGTCCAGGGGGCGCTTTCGGACGATGCCACCTGCTGTACACCAGGAGATGCACAGATGACTTCTGACACCGTGACGATCGAACTGCCTCGGCCGCTCTACGCGCGACTGGAAACCCTGGCGCAAGAGGCACAGACCGACTTGATGGCGCTGCTGAGCCGCCTGGCAGCATCGGCTGTGAAATCGCGCGCCCGCACCAGATCATCTACGCGCGCCTTTCAGCGGATCCTGGATCGAGCGACCGACCTGGGCGTTACAGACCTGGCTAAGCAACACGATCATTCTTCACGCGCATGACCACGGCCTGTTCTGGGACAAGATCCCACTTCTGTACAGCTATTGCGGAACCGAGGCGGTTCGCCACCCCTGGACCGGCCAGGGCGGGCTGTTGACCGTGGCCGCGGGGCTCGACTCGCTGGTGATGGGGGAGAACGAAATCTTGGGGCAGGTGCGGGATGCTTTCCAGACGGTTGTTGCACAGATGCGGCCGCCAGAGGTCGCCCCACGGATAGAGCCGGCCGTCGTTGCCGCGCGCGGCCTTCTCCCACTCGGCTTCGGTTGGCAGCCGCAGGGGCAGGCCAGTGATCTCACGCGCCCACCGACAGAAGGCCAGCGCATCGTGCAGCGAAACCCCCACCACGGGATGGCCGGCCTTGTCGGCCGGGAAGACGCCCTGTCGCCAGAAAAGGGGCGAGCGGTGGCCGGTCGCCTCGACAAAGAGCCGATAGTGGCTGTTGGCGACCGGATGGCGCATGATATGGAAGGGGGCGAGCGCCAGCCGGTGTTGGTCGCGTCCGCCGCCATCGTCAGGTCCGCCGCATCATGATGTGGAAGGGGGCGAGCGCCAGCCGGTGTTGGGGGCAGCTCATCCTCGCCGGCCTGCCGATCGGCCCGCAGATCGCTGCCGATGATGAACTCGCCGGCCGGGACGAAGACGAACTCCAAATCGAGAACCACAGACATCGAGCTTGCTCCTGACTATTCCTCCAGCATATGGCGCTCCAGGGCGCGGCGCACCAGTTCGGCCGAGTTGCGCACGCCGAGCTTGGCCATGATGTTGGTGCGATGAACCGAGGCGGTTTTGGGGCTGATGACCAGCTCCTGGGCGATCTCCTTGTTGCTCTTGCCGGCCACGACCAGCCTGAGCACCTCGCGCTCCCGTTCGGTCAGGCGTAGAGACGCGCCCGGGCCGCCGGACACGGTCTGGGTGTAGCCGCTGGCGAGCTGCTGCGCGACCGCGGCGGCCAGGAAGCCGCCCTGCTCGTGGACCTGTCGGATAGCGTTGACGACCTCGCGGCCGCCCGCGCGCTTGAGGACATAGCCGGCCGCGCCAGCCGCCAGCGCCGGTGCGATGTACTCGGGGTTGTCGTGCTGCGTCAAGATCAGCACCCTCGCCGCGGGGTGGCGCTCTCGCAGCCTCCGTGTAGCCTCCAAACCATCCATCACCGGCATCGCCACATCCATCAGAACCACGTCGGGTTTGAGCTTCTCGAACTGCGCCAGCGCCTCGCGGCCGTCGCCCCCTTCGCCCACCACGCAAATCCCATCCTGCCGCTCTAGCAACGAACGGATGCCGTCGCGCAGGATGGCATGATCATCAACGATCAGCACGCGGATGTCAGACATGATCACACTGCGTTCACTTCGTGGGCACGCGGATAGTGATGCGCGTGCCGTAACCGGGCGCGCTATCCAGATCAAGCTCGCCGCCCAGCAGTTCGACGCGTTCACGCATCCCCATCAGCCCCAAGCCCCGGCCGCTGTCGGGCGCGAAAGTCGCCTCAACCAAGTCGAAACCAACGCCGTCGTCCTCGATGCCGATCGCGGCCACCCCATTCTCAGCCTGAAACGAGAGGTAGACGTTGCGCGCCATCGCGTGCCGGCCAATGTTCGTGATCGCCTCTTGCACCACGCGAAACAGCGCGGTTTCGGTCTCGGCCGGCAGTCGCCGGGGCAGCGATCCTTCGTCGAAGGCGACGCGGACTCCTGCCGGCTCCAGCCTGGATTGGGCGAACCAGCGGATCGCTGGCACCAGCCCCAGGTGATCGAGCATCGTCGGCCGCAGGTCGAAGATCAGCTTGTGGACGCCGTCGAGGGTGCGCTGAGCCAGCTTGCGCATCGCCTGCAACAGCGCAGAGGTTTCGGCGGCATTCTGCTGCACATCCATGGCCTCTTCGGCCGCGTACAGCAGCGCGGTCAGCGCCTGGCTCGTGTCATCGTGCAGCTCGCGGGCGATGCGCTTGCGCTCTTCCTCTTGGGCCGAGATCACCTTGCGCAGCAGCTCGCCGCGCAGGTGCTCTTTGCGCTGCACTTCGGTGTAGAGGCGGGCGTTTTCGATGGCCACTGCGATCTGGGCGCCGATGGCGGAGAGCAGGTCTTGTTCGGTCGCGTCGAATTCGCGCACGCGGCGGGTTCCGACGCACATGCTGCCCAGCGATGCGCCTTTGACGATCAGCGGGATATGGACGAGCGTGCTAAGCTGCTCGCGGCGCAACGACTCGGCCCGCCGGCCGCGATAGCGCGATAGATCGGGCACGATGATGATGCGCTGCGCCTCGATGACGCCGCCGCATGCGCTGTCCAGCAGGCCAAACTGCGCCGCTACCCGCGCCGCTTCCTCCGACAGGCCGCGATGGGCCAGCAGTTGCAGGCTGCCGAGCGCGTCCTCGCGCAAGAAGATCGCGCCGACATCCACGCCGGTCAGGTGCAGCACCTCGTCCAGTGCGCGCCCCAGGATTTCCGGCAGGTCGAGCGAGAGGTTGACCGTTTGGGCAACGCGGTTGAGGATCGAAAGCTGCTCGTGACGGCGCACCAGCGCTTCTTCTAGCTGCCGCTCCTCGGTCACGTCGCGCATGGACTCGATGACCGCGATGATGCGGCCGGCGGCATCGCGTAGAGGCGAGGCGACCACCTGCACATGGCGCGCGGGCTCGTCGCCGCAGCCATCGTGAATGTGCGTCACCTTGACCGCGTCACCGGTCGCGAGCACGGTCGGCACGGGGCATTCGCAATCCGGCGAATCGCACGGTCGTCCGCAGTGGAAGACGTCGCGGCATGAACGGCCCAGGATCTCCCCACCCTCGTGTGAGCGGCGTTGGGCAGCGCGATTCGCCTGCTGGATGCGATAGTCCAACCCGACGACCACCAGCACATCATCCAGGCCATCCAGCACCACGCGCAAGTCGGCCGCCGGCGCGTCGGCCATGCGGTACAACGCCTCGCCGGGGAGCTGTCCTGCACCGGCGGGAACTGATACGCTCATTTGCCTTTCCCATTCACTTGGTCGAGCGAGGCTGACCGACGCCCTGCCCTTCCTGGCCTTCCGCTGGCCGGGTCGGCCGCCGGCCATTCGCAGTAGCGCGTCCGGCCGCAGTACTTACACACATCGCCATCGGCCAGCAGGCGGTCGTACACCCCCGCGAACTCGCCCATCAGGTCATACCACATATAGGTGCGGCCGATGGTGATCCGCAGCGGAGTTTTGGGCATATCGAAAGCCTGCCGTGCTGGTGTGCACGACCCGCTCGACCCGCGCCCGCAGCGCGGCCTCCATGACGTTGCGCGTGCCCTCCACGTTCACCTGGTACATCCGCTCGACGCCCTGCCGCCAATAGTCCACCACGCCCGCGGCGTGGAAGACCACATCCATGCCCTGCATCGCAGCCGGCAGCGAGTCTGGCGCCAGCACATCGCCCGTGACGTACTCGAACGGGCCGTCCTCCAACAAGACGTGCGATGCGCGGGGCCGCTCCAGGATGCGCACGCGCCATCCCCGCTCGATCAGGCGCAAGGCGATGTTGGAGCCGATGAAACCCGTGCCGCCGGTGATCAGAGCGTCAGGCATCGTCAACCCACCCTACGCAATACGCAACACGCCTCTCCGCGCCCCCAAGACCGCTGTGGCCGTCAGACCGCTGCATCGGCAGGCGACTTGTTGAACCACGCCAACTGCGCGTGCAATCGCACCACTTCGCCGATGACGATCACCGCGGGCGGCGCAAGCCGGCCGGCGTGCGCTTTCGCCACGATGTCGGAGAGGGTTCCCGAGATGATCTGCTGCCCAGGCAGCGTGCCGTTGGCGATGGCCGCGACCGGCGTGTCGGCCGGCCGGCCGCCCGCGACCAGCGCGTCCACGATGCGCGGCAGGTTGGCGACCCCCATCAGAAAGACCAGCGTGTCGGCGGCCGCCAACGTCTGCCAGGCTTGCCCGGCATCGGCGGCCTCATCTGCCCGATGGCCGGCGATGATCGCCACGCTGCCCGCGACCCCTCGCTGCGTGACCGGGATGCCCGCATACGCCGGCGCAGCGATCGCGCTGGTCACGCCGGGCACGATCTCGAACGGCAGGCCCGCCTGGGCCAGCGCCAGCGCCTCCTCGCCTCCCCGGCCGAAGACGAAAGGATCGCCGCCCTTCAGCCGCGCCACAACCTTGCCCGCGCGCGCCCGCTCGATCAGCAGGGCGTTGATCGCTTCCTGGGGCAGCGCATGGCGATCGGCTTCCTTGCCCGCGTCGATCAGCTCGGCGTGCGGCGACGCATAGGCCAGCAGCGCCGGGTTGGCCAGCCGATCGTAGACCACCACATCCGCGCGACGCAGATACTCGGCCCCGCGCACCGTGATCAGCCCCGGATCGCCCGGCCCCGCGCCAATCAGATAGACGGGTGTGGATTTTGGATTTGCGATTTTGGATTTGGGATTGGCGATTGTTGACTCACCGATTCGCTATCTATTTGCCATCTGCTATTTGCAATCTGCAATCTGCTATTTGCAATTCGCAATCCACCGCGTCAGGCGTAGTGACCATAGCGCCGCACGGCATCGCTGAAGGCGAGAACGTTTTCGGGCTTGAGATAGCCGGCCAGACTGTTGCCGCTGGTGATGATGTAGCCGCCGCCAGGCCCGACGGCGCGGATGAGGTCATGGACTTCGCTGTCCACATCGGCGGTCGAGCCGAGCCCGAGGATGTTGAGGTCAACATTGCCCAACACGCATATCCGGTCGCCATAGTCGCGCTTCACGCCGGCGATATCCATCGCGCCCTTCTCGTTCGGATGGAAGCCAGCGATCCCCACGCTGACCAGGTCGTCCAGGAAGGGCAGCATGTTCCCGTCGCTGTGGACGACCCACGGCAGCGTCACCTTCTCGGCCAGCCGCCGATAGCGAGGCACGACCAGCTCGCGAAAGATCTTCGGCGAGAAGAAAGGCGCGGTCTTGAACGCCATGTCGTCAGTGGTCACATACACGTCGAAGCCCATCCGACAGACGCGCTCGGCCACGACGATCGCCCAATCCACATAGCGATCCAGGATCGTCTCAATCAGGCCGCGGTTCTCGTACAGCGCGACGCTGAAGGTCTCGGTTCCCATGCCAAGCATGGTGGGAAAGATGCCCATGCGGGTGATGAACCACGCGCTGAAGTCGCCGCTGCCGACCAGGAACGCCTCCGCGTCCGCGTAGAGCGCGTCGTCGTGGGGATCGGGCAGTTCCAGCAGCGCCAGGTCGGCCTCGGAGCGCAATTGCCCCTCGCCGTAGAAGAGCCGGCCATCCTTGCCGACCACCTTGCGTGCATAGACGGGCGCGCGCAAGACGTAGGACAGGTTGTCCAGCCCCAGATGGCGCGCGAGCGCAATGGCTTCCTCGACGCTGTAGGTGTTGGCCTCGAGGTTAGCGGCCTGGCTGATCGGCGCGCCCCAACCCATCAACTGTTGCGCGAGCGCGCGGTCAATGCCCAGCTCGCAATGCGGCACGCGATCCGGCTGGCCGCGGCGCAGCGCAGTCAATACCCGTTGTTTCGAGTTCATCGGTATACCCTCCTCGTGCGCCTATTCTAACACAAGCTGGCTGTGGGAAAAAGGATGGCTACAGCCACGCCGACCGCGACGCCGGTATCGCTGGAACTCATCATGGCCTTCTTCGCCTGGCTTTTCAGAAAGGTCAGGAGGCCGAGACCGTAGCATTCATTCGCTCACCACCACCGCCGCCGACATAGGCGGCAGCACGATGCCATCCGCCGCCGAGCGCCACACCGGATCATCCACCAGCCGATAGCGAAGACCCGACAGAGCCTGCCCTGAGCCTGTCGAAGGGTCTGGCAAGCCTGTCAGGGCGTGGATCGTTACCGTCGAAGCCTGTTTCTCATCGTAGTTCGCCACCGCCACCCCTGCCTTCCCGCTCCTCCGGCTGACGAAAACGGTATACGGATGATGCAGCCTGTCCCCTGACTCCTGACCCCTGACTCCTGCTCCCTGGCCCCTGCCTCCTGATCCCTGCCCCCTGTCCCCTGTCACCAACACCGTCGCGCCCACGGTGTCCCGAAACTCGCCGTCCCAGAAGTACTCGCGCAGCTCGGTCCGCAGCGCGTCCATCTGCTTACCGTAGCTGAGCGTCAGCGGATAGTCCTCCGGCAGCCCCTTGAAGTTGTACGGTTCGTAGCTGATGATGTAGCGGTACAGCAGACATTGGTTGATCATGTTGCGGTCGTCGAAGCCGGTCACCGCGGTCATGAAGAGACCATCCGGCAGCATGTAACGCGAGAGCGGTATGTGCTGCTGGTTTTCGCTGCGGTGATATGAGAGGTGATAAGCGTCCATTTCCCAATCGTAACACGCCTCGCCCGCGAACAGGAATTCGGGGTTGACCGGCTGAGCGATCCTGGCGAAGTTGTGGATCAGCTTCCGGTCGTTGGCGTAGACCGGCGCGGCGATGCGGTGGCCGTGCGTTGGATCGAAGCAGAGGAGCGCGGGGCTGTGGTGCAAGCACTCATCGAACAGGATGCCCGCCGCGCCCAGCTCGACCATCTTGCGGAACTCGTCGTCGCACACCCGCAGGTACTCTTCGCTCAGGAAGCACATCGGGATCAGCCGCTTGGTGTTGATGTCGAGAAGCTGCGTGGCGGTCTGGTACTGGTAGCCCTGGTAGTGGTAGTAGTCGCCGTAGGGGTCCTTGATGGCCAGCCGGTGCAAGTCTTCCCGGAAGCGCCGCGTCGCTCGATCGGCCCAGGTGAACTTGGCGAAGAGGACGATCTTGACGCCGAGCGCGTGGCACTGCGCGATCGCCTGGCGCAGCTCCTCGAACGCGCCAAGCCGCGGGTCGGGGTCGTGCGACGGATTGCCCTGATCCTGGCCGCCGTCGTTCCACCCGACGAGCTGGATCGCCCGAATGCCGTGCCGCGCGCACTGTTCGGCGACCCGCGGCAGCTCGCGGAAGGGGATGCGCAACTCGTCTTCCGGGGAGTTGATGTGCAGTTGCAGCCACGCGTGCGGCTCTCTGGCCCAGGCCGGCTGCGCGGCGGGTTTCATCCAGGCGTCGCGCCAGCCGTTGTAGATGTCGGTCCCCTGTTGCCAGCCGCCCTGGTACGCCTCCAATGCGATCGGCGTGAGCGCCCGCGTCTCGCCGGGCTGGATGTAGGGCGCGTGGATGGCGGCGAAGCGCGTCGCCACGTCCAGCCCGCCGATCGTTTCGCCCTCTGGCACACGGCGGTCAATCGAGCTGCCGTAGCCTGGCCGCAGCTCGGTGCTCCACGCCACCAGCTCGGCGCTGGAGGAGAGAACGCCGGCATACAGCCCTTGCTTTTCTCCGCGCAGCAGGGTGAACGGCGCCATCGGCGCGCCCGCGGTGTGGCTGGCGTTGCTGAGTTGGATGGGGTAGTCCACGCCGTAGTAGCCGCGCATGTTGTTGTAGGTCGGCCACAGCGGCCACTCCTGCGCCGTGGCGTAGGAGTAGGAGAAGGTCTTGAACCATTCCTCGCCGGCCGGGCGCTGCACATCGCCCAGGTAGGGGCAATAGACGTTCTCGACGACATGTCGCGAGCGGTTGGCGATGGTCATGGCGAAGACCGCCTGCCGATCGGTCAGCGTCACGACCAGTGTGATCTTGATCGGCAGCGGCCCGCCGACCTCCGATGTGACGCCATCCCAGGTGAAGGTCGCGGCCTTGCCGCCGGCTGCGAGTTCGAATGCGGTGAGCGATTGCTTCTCGCCGTAGACCGGATTGTCCCGCCGCTCGCCATAGGCCCGGCCCATGCGCTCGGCGAAGGCCACGTCAACCGGGTCGTCGCTCGTCAGCGGCACGAGCAGCCGGAAGGAAAGGCCGAGATGTGGCCGACTGAGGATCTCCCAGTCGGTCTGCACGGCGGTCAAGCCCACGAGCGCGCCGGTGGCGCGGTCGAAGGCAAGGCGAAGGGTGTCGTTGTGGAGGACTACGGTTTCCATTGGATGTCATCCTTTTCCGGCAGCGCGGGGGCATCGCAATGCTCGTTCGTTGACTTGACAGGATGGCTGTGTGCAGTGGTGATTTCTGGCTGCCCTGCTCCGTCTGCTGGCATCGGCGCGGCGCCGAGCGCCAGCAGATAGCTGTTGCCGGCGTGCTTCAGTGTGTATATCGGCTTGCCCCACCCGACCACTTCGCGCGCCAGCGCCTCAGTCCTGCCACCGGGCGCTGAATGCACGAACAGGACGCGACTCGCCAGCGCCGCGACGAATCGGTTGCGGCCGGCCGCCAGCTCCACGGTGACCCGATGTTCGGTCTCGTCGAACGGCGAGAGCAAGAGCAGCCGGCCGTCCGCCAGCGGCTTGCGGAACTCGGCAGGAATGATTTTGTACATTCCCCGCGCGGGACAGACGATGAGCGGCCCGGCGCCCCCCAGCAGGATCTCCAGACACGCCCGCTCCACCGGCGTGTGGAAGCCACCGATGACCGCCGCGCCGTGATCGCGCAGCGCATGGGCCAGGTCGGAGGCCTGCACGATCAGGCTGCCAGGGCAGCGCGCCGAGCAGAAGAGCGCCAGCGGCCGGCAGTCGAGCAAGGCCAGGTCGCCCAGCGCAGTGATGGCCGCGGGCGCAATGGGGCCGGGGCAGGCGCGCAGCGCCGCGGGATAGCGGGGATTGGTTCTGACCAGGGATAGCGGCGGCCTCTCCAATCTGTGCGAATTTGGCAAAGTACACCGCCTGTGATAAAGTGTTACTTACTCCAATACCTTCGCCAACTCAAGGTAGAGGCCGCCTACTACTTCTGGGTTAACGGAGTGCATTCAACAGGCTGAATGCTTCAATCTCGACCATTAGAATTCACTCCGCAAAAGGCGAACCGAATTGTTAATCCGGCATCTTGCGCCAGGTGCCCCAATGCTCCGCTGCAGTCAAGCACTGAAGTAGCAAGAGTGGCGGTCGGTGGCCATCATTTGGCGAAGGTATTGTTACTCCCCCAGAGATAGCATCTCTGGGCCGACGCCCACCGCAAGGTGGGCGGTCTCTTTTAACGATCCATTGCTTGTCCTCGACCAGATCCGTAAGCCAGCAGGATTTGTCCTTCAGCGCCCTGCCGAGCGGCGCCGATCAGCGCATCGCAAGTTATCCATCGGCTCACGCATAGGCAAAAACATCGGCGCGCATAGTTCTGACAGGGCGCATCTCGCCGTGGACCATACGCCGAATCCGTTCGGTTGTCACGCGGCTGAACGTCGCGTCGCCGCAGCGTGCGCAGACAACCGCAGGGATATCCTCGACCAACACCGGCAATCGGTCCACCA
>Ga0194126_10013153_pt1 | contig 10399 bp, 8 predicted proteins | sample TA2KigC150mmetaG_FD_148641 | JGI IMG/M metagenome (GOLD analysis project Ga0194126, IMG submission 148641) | Freshwater microbial communities from Lake Tanganyika, Tanzania - TA2015035 Kigoma Deep Cast 150m | ecosystem: Environmental > Aquatic > Freshwater > Lake | place: Tanzania: Lake...
TTATCAAATGTAATTTTAATTAATGATTCTTGTTTAAATAAATTAAATTTAGAATGTTCAGCATATTTTTTTGATCCACCATGGGGAGGTCCTGATTATAAATATAAAAAAAGCACTAGATTTAAATTAGGAGATTTATCATTAATAGAAATTGTTAAAAAGATTAATCAAAAAATAATATTTTTAAAGTTACCAAATAATTATGATTTAAGTGAATTTAATGAATTCAACTATAATATAAATAAAATTAAAAATTATCAAATAATTACTATATTTTAATCATGACGATAATAAAATAGTAAATAAGCATCTCTATCTTGTAAAAAATCTTTTGTATAAGCTTGTTTTATTTTATTAGCATCATTATACAAATACCAATTATTGTTCATTATATTTTTAACCATAGAAGTATAATGTCCTGAATTAATATTTCCACCATAACCAAAAGCTTGATGAATATTAATTCCAACTAAATCATATTTACAACTATTTTTATATGGACTTGTTGGATCAAAATATTTTTCTAGATCCAAATTAGTTATAGGATATTGAACATCATTTGTTATTTTTTGAGATGGTACACCGTAAGAATTTACTAAAAATCTTTTGATATGAAGAACCAAAATTTTTGGTGTTTTCCAGAGTAAAGATTGCGAATGAGCTCTATTATTTAATCCACACATTTCACAGTTCATTTTATTATCATCATCTAATTGTTCTTCTTTGATTAGATGATCAAGACAATCATATATACTAAATGTTCTTGTCATATCTTGACTATTTTTAATAGGTACTGATAATGCTAATGTGACAAATGGTTCATATCGAACACTTTTATTATTACAACACATACATCTGTTATTGAATTCACTTAAACCATCAAATAAATTTTTAAGAGGTGAATACTCTCTCGATTGAAATCTATTACATGATTCGGTAGCAATTATATTTTTTAGAGATTCATGAATATTCATCGTTATAAAATCTTTATAATTAAATCCTGGTAAGAATTTAGATTTTATTCCTACTTCTTCTTCTAATTGACTAATTAAAAAAGTAAAAAATTCTTGTGAATCTTGATGATTTAATTCATTCCACATATCATTTTTAGTACCTATTAAATTCTTAAATGTTGTTGGAGTAATTGCAGAATCTTCATTTTCTAGACTAATTTTAAATAATCTAAATAATTCAAATATAACATATTTTTTTAAAAGTTCTTCTTTTGCAAGATATTCTGATTCTAGATTATTAAATTGTTTAGATCTTAGTTGATTTTCTATTTTTTTAATTATAGAATCTTTAAATTTTGCTTGAGATATATATTCAGTAAATATTGGAATTTGTTGCAAAATATGTAATATTGAATTCATGTAGCAAGTAATTCCCATAATATTTTTATATTTAGAAACACCGTATTTAATTTCTTTTTCATCTTCTGTATCAACTGATGTAGACATTAGAATAGGTATTTTTAAAATAATAACTGAACTGTTCAATTTTTTCTATATTTTATCACAATTTTTTTCTACCTATGATTAATTATATGAAAATAGATTTTAAGAAAATTATAAATATTAAAAATAAACAACAACTAAAAGAGTTTTCATTAGATAAACCAATTTTTAATTCAAATTATTTATTTCATTATTTGGTTAGTATTGGTAATTTAGATGCTTTAAAATTAGAAAAATTTCCTGTTTATTTAGAAAATAATGATGGGTTAAATGCTTTCCACATTGCTGCTAAAGAAAATCAAATAGAAATATTATTTTATTTAATTGAAAATTATTCAGAATATATTTACAATCGAAATAATTCAAATGAAGCATTTACTGCATTTCTTGAATTTGAAGAATTTAATAATTTAATTAAAAAATATCCTAATTTAGATTGGGAAGATTTATTAATTAAGGGTACAAAGATAGATTATATAATTTTTAATAATATTTTAATTAATTTAAATTATAAAAAATTAAATGAATTTATTAGTTTAATAAAAATTAAACCAAAAAATAAATATCAATATTTATTTGTAATTATTAGAAATATTAATTTAAAAAAAGATGAATTAATTAAAATTCTTGATAAATTTACAGATCAAGAATTAAACTTAAAAGATGATACATCAGGAGGTTTATTATTACTAGCTATTAATAATAATGATGAAGAATTAATAAAATATTTAATTAAAAGAAATACAGATATTGATTATCATACTTTCTATCATACTGATAATCCGCTATTATTATCATTAGTTACTGATATTTTGAATAATCAATTTAAACTTTCAAAGATAATTATCAATGAATTGAATAAAATTAATTCCGAATTTTTAAAAAAAAATAATAAATTTTTAGATAATCCATTACATACTTTATTTTATATTAGAATGAATAGAATGAAACAAGTAGTATCAGCTGAAAAAATAAAAAATATAAATTATTCACCTGATTTTGAATTATTAAAATATTCAACATCTGAAGATTGGAATCACCTTAATATTGAAAAATTAACTCCTTTTCATTTAATTACAAATTTAGATTATGATGTTTATTCTAAATTTTTTGAAAAATCTAAATTACAAATTGCTAAATCAGTGTTAGATGATATAAAAGATCATGAGGATAAAAAATGGATTAAATTATTTGAAAAATTAGATGAATATAAAGAACCAAAAAATGATATAAATTTAACTATGGACGAATATTCTCATTATACTATATTTCAAGCAACATTTAAGGATGTTGGTATATTTTCAATTTATTTATCTGACACTTATTCCGATTTACTTATACCTAATTTACAATCATATCAATTAAAAAATATAACATTTGATGATACATTTCCTTTTTCAGATAGTATTGTTAAAAAAGAACCTATTTTTCCATGGATTATATCTTATCATAATGAAAATGAATATCATATTCATCCATATTTAAATAATATTATAAATGCAACAAGAAGAAATGGAAATAAAAGATTTGCATCTGTTTTCCTAAGTTTAATATATGAAAAAGTATTGCATGCTAATTTAATTGTTTATGATTTTAAAAATATGACTGTTGAAAGATTCGAACCTTATGGTAATACTATGCAACTTGATGGAAGTATTGATGAAGTTCTAGAAGAAGAATTAACTTGGAACACTGGATTAAAATATATTAAACCAGACGATTATTTACCTGTTACTGGTTTTCAAACAGTATCTGATGAAAATAATTTAATTAATAAAAAATCAGGAGATTTTGGTGGATTTTGTTTAGCATGGTGTTTATGGTATTTAGAAACAAGAATGAAAAATCCAGATGTTAGTTCAAAAATTTTAGTTGATAAAGTTATCAATAAAATTAGTAAACTTGATTTAAAATTTAGTGAATACATTAGAAATTATTCTAATAAAATTAATTCAAAAAGAATTGAATATATGGAACAAATTGGTATTGACTCTAAAAAAATATCAGATAATCATATGACAGAAGATACGAGCATTAAAGTAACTGATTTCCTTATAAAATCTTTTACCAATATAAATTAAATGTCATCAATAAAATCTTGATCATCTTCATCATCAGACTCTTGGTTGGAAACAGCTGGAGCACTCTCATCAACAAACACAACGTTGCTGATTTCTTTTTCCTTGACATCAATAACTTCTCCTGACTTGCGGAGAAACTTGATGTTGTCTTCGCTATAGACATATATTATGAACCATTTTCGTTTGGTTGATGAAGGGTCTGGTTGTACCAGTAGTAGTCTTCCACCTGTAATTAGATTTGTTTTTCCAGTTTTGTAATTACCGCGAATTTTTATTCTTGCAGTAACCTGTTCACCAGTTTCCGTCAAAATAACACGATATTGCCCGTTTCCAGCAGGCAAATGTGCACGAGCATAAGCTTCATCACCTTGCTTGATGAGCTCAGTATTGGGTTGTGAATTCGAACTTTTTTTCGGCATCTTATAATATATTATATTAGAATAAAATTTAAAAATTTCAATTTTTTTAAGCCGAGCAATTAAGGCAATCTCCTATATCATTTTTTTTAATTAAATTAGGATCAATGGTAAATTTAATAGCATCCATTGAAGGTTTAGTTCTTAAATAGTACATACCAGTTTTTAATCCATGCTTCCATCCCCAAAAATGAGATGAACCAAGTCTTTGAAAATCAGGCTCTCCCATGAAAATATTCATTGATTGAGTTTGATCAACAAATGGACCTCTAGCTTCTGCAGCTTTTAAAACCCATATTTGTTTTAATTCCCACATAGTTTTATAAATTGATTTAAATTCTGGTGGTAAATTATCAAATTGTTGAACTGATCCATTATTAGCAATTATTTTATCTTTTAAATCTTTGGACCATAGACCAACACTAACTAAATCATTAACTAAATATTTGTTAACCAAAACAAAATCTCCAGCATGAGTTTTTCTCGTATAAATATTATTGGTGAAAAATTCAAAACATTCATTATTTCCTAAAATTTGACTTGTTGATGCTGTTGGCATTAAAGCTGTTAATAAACTATTTCTTGTACCATATTTAATTACTTTATCTCTTAAATTAGACCATTTTTCTTTTTCAAGTGGTTCTTTATTCCACAAATCAAATTGAAATAAACCATTTGACAATGGAGAACCATCAAATGAACTATATGATCCAAGTGTTGATAATTCTAAATTTCTATTTATTTCCCATTTATTTGGTTTAAGTTTATGATATAATTCATTTATTTCAGAATTATCATAAGAATCAGAATAAAAATCTGGTATTGGTTTATTTTTAAAATACTCAACTAACGTTTTCATACCTTCGTATCTTTCAATAGCCATATCATTTGATGCTGTCATAGAAGCCAAATAAATAGTTTCCATAAATTTAGAATTAAATTCTACAGCTTCGTCTGAATCAAAAGGTATTCTCATTAATACGAGTGCATCAGCCAAACCTTGAATACCTAATCCAATTGGACGATGCTTCATATTTGATATTTTAGTTTGTGGAACAGGATAATAATTGATATCAATCACTTGATTTAAGTTAATAGTAGCCAAATAAGCAACTTGATATAATTTTTCATAGTCAAATGTTCCTGCAGTGTATTTATATAAATCAGACCATCCACCAATACTTTTTAATTTATTATTATTTTTAATAAATATTTGTGGAAAAGTAATTCTATTTAATCCTAATAAACCTTTTAAATTTTGTAATGATTCTTTATTAAAATCAACTTCCGAATAAGTAATTCTATTATTTTTAAAATAGGTTTTGGCAAAATTACAGAATTTACAATTTGGTTTTGTATAAATTATCCATTCATCTCCTTCAGTAGGTTTCCAAGAATCAATAAATGGTTTTAAAGCTATAGATGCTAAATTACAAACTGCATATTCATCATGATTGGAAAATTCAGTCACTTCACAACATAAATTTGATGACTTGATTGTTCCTAAATTTTTTTGGTTACATTTTTGATTAATAGCATCTTTGTAAGCAATATATGGCATACCAGTTTCAATTTGAGATTCTAATATATGTGACCATAATTTTCTAGCTTTAACCTTACTTCTGAATTTATTTTGATTTACATATTCCCAATATAATTTATCATAATCATCTCCATATACTTCATTTAAATTTGGACAATCATCAGCACTCAATAAATACCAATCACCATCTGATTCTACTTGTTTCATGAATAAATCACTAATCCATAAAGCTAAAAATAAATCTCTTGCACGTTCTGTTTCAGAACCAAAATTTTTTCTTAAATCTAAGAATTCAAAAATATCAGGATGATGTGGTTCCAAATAAATGGCAATAGATCCAGGTCTTCTACCACCTTGATCAATCCATCTTGCTATATCATTAAAAACTCTTAAAAATGGAACTAAACCATTTGATTTTCCATTAGTACCTTTAATTAAACTATTCTTACCTCTTATATTTGAAACATGTAAACCAATACCACCTGACCATTTAGATATCTGAGCACATGAGTCCCATGTAGTTGTGATGGCAGATAAATCATCTGAAGTACCTAATAAGAAACATGAAGATAATTGCATATGATTTGTACCTGAATTAAAAAGTGTAGGACTAGCATGTGTATAATAACCATTTGACATGTATTGATAAGTTTTTTTAATTAATTCGATATTACCTAATTGTAGAGTGATAGCTGTTCTTAATAGCATATCTTGAGGTCTTTCAATAATTTTATCATTGGATTTTAACAAATAAGATTTCTCCAAAGTTTTGAATCCAAAATAGTCATATATATAATCTTTATTATAATCTATTATTTTATCAAGTTCATCAGCATTTTCATTAACCCATTTTAACCATTTTTTGTTAATAACATCAGTTGTATCAGCTAATAATTGCATTTTTGAACTAAATTTATTTAATGTCTTTTTATGAAGGTTTGATACTAATATTCTTCCACCTAAATAAGAATATGAAGGATGGGTTGTAGATAAATTTACACAAATTTCAGCAGATTCTATATCTAATTCTTCAGTAGTAATACCTGGATACAAACTAGCAACTACTTTTTGAGCAACTAATACAGGATCTAAATATTCAATCTCATCTTGATTAATTAACCTACTGATTCTTTCAGTAATCTTATCGAACTGTACATTTTCTTTACGACCATCTCGTTTGGTTACAAATAACATATTAATATCCATATATATTAAAAACTAAATTATTTTTTATCAATTTTTAAATATCATTAAAGGTATTCAATTAGATGGTATCTCAATTAGATAAATACTTGCTAAAAATATTTTTATTTTTATTTGATGTACATAAAATTAATTAAAAATTATAGTTTATCTAAATGAATTAAAATAGACTAATATTTTTATCTAATTAATATTAATTTATGAATAATATATTAAATAATTGTAAAATAGTAAATATCGTATGGATTGATAGAGGTATTATATTATCAATTATTTATTTCATTTTAAAATATTATGATGAATTAATTAGTAAAGTAATAATTATAACAGAAGATATGTATAGAATTTATGTGAAATCATTATTTCCAAAATTAAAAATTGAGGATTACGAAAAACATAAATCCAATAATTTTTATTTTAATATCAAGAAGATCATAAGAAATCAAGATATTGTTATTGATTTTGTAAAAAATTATAAATATTCAATTAATACATCTAAAATTTATTTAGTACCATGGTTTAATATGTATGATCCCTTAATAGCCTACAGAATTAATACTAAAAAAAAAATTAAATTAAATAAGTATATTTCATTTATTAATAATTTTAGTAAATGTTCAAGAGCTAATTATTTAAATAATATTTGGGATGTATTTATGGAAAATAGAATTATGATGAAATATAATAAATTCAATCCATCAAATTCTCTAATGAATCAAATTAATTTATTTAATAATTTTATAACAAAAAATTACCAGTATTTAATTTATTCATCTATTCAATATCCAAAAGTTTTTTATAAAAATATTGTTCCAGTAATTAATAGTTTTCATAGTACTATTCCTAATAATACTTTAGCATTTAACTCTTCGGTAGCTCCTGCTACTGCTGCTCCTGCTGCTCATGCTGCTCATGCTGCTGCTCATGCTGCTCATGCTGCTGTTCCTGCTGCTCATGCTGCTGCTCATGCTGCTGCTCCTGCTGCTCCTGCTGCTCATGCTGCTGCTCCTGCTGCTCATGCTGCTCATGCTGCTCATGCTGCTCATGCTGCTCATGGTGCTCATGCTGCTCATGGTGCTCATGTTGCTCATGTTGCTCATAGTTCTGAACGTGATTATGATATTGCACCAATTGATTATGATGTTGCTGAGTATCAAGATAGAATAGATGATCTTGAAGATAATATTAAAAATATAAAAATTGATAATAAACAAAAAATGGATAACTTAATTCAAATTTTAAATGAAAAAATTAAATTAATTAATAATTTATTATAAAATTTTATAGTATAATATATATATGTCTACATTTAATGATACTTTTAATGGATTTGCTAAAAGAATCTTTAAAGCATTAGGTTTTACTGATGAAATTATTACAAGTAAATTTCAGAGTTTTATAGATGATTTCTCAAAAGAAGATAAATTCAAGTTAATTAATGAAACTGAAAAATACGTAGCAGGCTTAGAGTCAGTTGATAATGATTTAAAGGCATTAAGTACAGGATCATTATCTCAATACATGGGTCAAATACAAGTTAATTGGGATTCAATGAATGAACAATTAGCTCAATTACAAATTTTAAGTTTAATTCAAAGAAAAGAAGATTGTTCTGGTGTTATCAAAGAATTATTAAATATTTTAGGTAAAAAAATAGAAACTGTTAATGGAATATTAAAACAAAATTTAGGTATTACAAGTGCAATTTCAGATGCAAGTTCACTAAGAAAATATTTAAAATATAAAAATAAATATTTAGCTCTTAAAAATTTAATATAATATTTAAAATTTTATATATTATATTATAATATAACATGTCTCAAGCACAATTTCCAATTACTACAATTGATAATTTTAATGATCATATTACCCGTTTAGGTCTTGCTTTATCTTTTAGTGAAGATCAAATTCAACGATTACAAGCTAGTTTTCGAATATTTAATGATAGAGATAGATACAGATTAATAGCTAATACTCAAACTTATGTTGATAACTTAGTCCAAGCGGATCGAGACTTACAATTATTACAATCTAATGCTTTAGCCCCATATATGGACCAAATACGAGCTGGATGGAATGAAATGAATAACCAATTAGCTGAATTGCAAATTTTGAGTTTAATTCAGAAGAAAGAAGATTGTTCTGCAGTTATTAAAGAATTATTAGATCTTTTAAATAGAAAAATAAAAACTGTTAATGAAGTATTGAAAGCTAATTTGGGTCAACCAGAAGCAAATCCTTCTCAAGGTGGACTATCTAGTGCATCTGAAGATTTTAATAGATCTAGTTTAAGAGATAGATTACAAAGTGCTGCTAGATCAGTTAGTAGACCAGAGCAATTTCCAGGAGAAAGATTTCAACAAACAGTTCAACAAGCTACTGATAGATATGGATCAAGACAACAATTTCAAAATCTACAACAACTACAACAACAACTAAATCAACAACTACCAGGACAAGGATCAAATCTAAGACAAGCTGGTGGTTCAAATGACCCATATATGAATAAATATCTTAAATATAAAAATAAATATCTATCTTTAAAAAATAGAATATAATTAATATAAATTATTTTATAGTTTATATTATATTATGGAAAATTTTGAAACTTATGTTGATCAAATAAGCACGGCATTAGAATTATCTCCTGAACAAAAAGAAAAAATAACAACATTAATCTCTAGTTTTAAAGATAATGAAAAACTACAACTCATAAGTCAAACACAAGAGCGTGTTAATCAATTATTAGCTGCAGATGAACAAATTAAGGCATTGAAAACGGGATCTCTTTCCCAATATATGGTTAATATTCAGGAAAATTGGAATATGATGAGTGAGAATTTAGTTCAATTACAAATTTTAAGTTTGCTTCAAAAAAAAGGAGCAGATTGTAGTGAAGTTATTAATGATATATTAAAAATTTTAAATACTAAGTTAACAGCTGTTAATCAAATATTGAAAGCAAATTTAGGAGAAGTAAGTTCTAAAACAACAAGTGCTTCATCTGGATTACAACAACAAGTTTTAAGTCAAGCAGACAAAGCAGTAGCTGCAGCAACAGCAGCAAAACAAACAGCAGCAAAACCTACAGCAGCAGCACCAGCAAAAATACCAGCACTAGCATCAGTAGTAGCAAAAGCACAGATAGAAACTGGTCAAAAACCATCAACACCAGAATCGAAAACTGCAGCAGCAGCAGCATCAAAACTAGCAGCAGCAGCAGCAGCAGCAAAACGAGCAGCAGCAACAAAACAACCAGCAGCAGCATCAGTAAAATCAGCACCACCACCACCACCACCAGCAAAGGTAGATACTGGTCAAACACCAACAGCAAAATTAGGAGCAACAACACCACCAGCAGTAACAGCAGCACAACAAGCAAAAGCCGCAGCCGAAGCAGCACCAGCAAAACCAACACAAACACCAACAATTACACCAGCAAAATTAGGAGCAGCACCAGCAAAACCAACACAAACACCAACAATTACACCAACATCAGCATCAGCAAAACCAGCACAAACACCAGCAAAACCAACAAAAAAAGGAGGAGGTGATGATATATATTTATATAAATATCTTAAATATAAAACCAAATATCTATCTCTCAAAAATAATTTTTAATTTTTTATTATTAATATATAGATCATATTAATAATGTCAAATACAATCAGAAATATTACAGAAATAATAGCACAAAAT
>Ga0194126_10013155_pt1 | contig 10397 bp, 10 predicted proteins | sample TA2KigC150mmetaG_FD_148641 | JGI IMG/M metagenome (GOLD analysis project Ga0194126, IMG submission 148641) | Freshwater microbial communities from Lake Tanganyika, Tanzania - TA2015035 Kigoma Deep Cast 150m | ecosystem: Environmental > Aquatic > Freshwater > Lake | place: Tanzania: Lake...
GAGGGGACGCGGAGCTACGTTCCGCTGGTGGCGCGGCGCTTCCTGAGCGGGCGCGGGTATCTGGACGAGGCCGCCAATGACCCGGAGGTCTGCGACCTGGCGCAGTTGATGGGCACGGGCTTTGACGCGATGAGCTTCGAGCAGATGCTGAAGCTGGTGGAGACGGCGGCCGCGGAGGGCCGGTGGCTGGTCTTCGTGGGCCACGAGATCGGCAAGTCCGCCTTCCAGACCACCGACGTGGAGGCGCTGGAGCGGCTGTTTCGTTACGCCGCGGACCCCGCCAACGGCGTGTGGCTCGACACGGTCGAGAAGATCGCCCGGCACGTACAGGCTGCGCGGAAGGCGCGGCGGCAGGAGGCCGGGCCGGGAACCTGACCCGCTGGGGATGGGGCGGCAAGGAACTGTCAACGTTTGGGCGCGCGGCTGCGTCTGTAGGTTAGTGATGCGAAGCGGTGCAGGTGTGTTGCTGCTGGCCATGACTGCCGCGGGCCAGGACCTGGGGCAGATCTTGAAGGGCGTCGAGCGGCGCTACAACGATGCCCGGACGCTGGCGGTGCGCTTCGAGCAGACCTACACGGCCCAGCAGCGCCGGCGCAGCGAGCGCGGGGAGCTGTTCCTGCGCAAGCCCGGGCGCATGCGCTGGCAGTACTCGAACCCGCCCGGCAAGCTGTTCGTCAGCGACGGCAAGACCTTCTACCTCTACACGCCGGACAACCATCGGGTCGAGCGCACCCGCGTCAAGGAGAGCGAGGACTGGCGTGCGCCGCTGGCCTTTCTGCTGGGCCGGCTGGATTTCGAGCGCGACTTCAAGCGTTTCCTGGTGCGGCCCGAGGTGGCGGCTACCTGGATCGTGGCCGAGCCGCGCTCCGACCGGCTGGCCTACACCCAGGTGGGTTTCCTGGTGAACAGCTCTTTCGAGATCCTGCGCCTGGAGATCACCGGGCAGGACCGCTCGGTGATGGAGTACCGCTTCGAAGCCGAGCGGCTCAACCCGCCGCTTGAGGAGGGTCTGTTCCGCTTCCAGCCCCCGGCGGGGGCGGAGGTGGTGGACACCGAAAGCGGACAGGGGTGACACCCGGGCGGAGGATCAGCCCTCCCTCGGCAGCAGCCTGATCGCGCTCAGGTTCACCGTGAAGAGCCGGTCCTCGCCCGGCGCCCGCCACACCGGCGAGGCCAGGATCTCCACGAGGTACTCCGGCGCTTCGGGCAGGTTCTTCTCCAGCACGAACAGGCCGGGACGGTCGAGCTTCCAGCGTCCCACGCGGCGGGCATTGGCCCGGATCTCCAGCGTCACGCGCCGCTGCTCGGAGAAGGCCAGCTCATGCGCGAAGCCGCGGATCCGCAAGCGCGGCGCTCCGGGCCGCATCTTTCGGAGGATGGCGGCGGCGCGAGGTCCCATCCACCGGAAGTTGTTGTCGTTCTCGCCCTCCAGCTCGTAGAAGCCGTCCACCAGACCGAGCTCGTGACCGGGCCGGGAGAAATCCAGCGTGTCCGGCCGGCTGCCGGGATACAACTCGGCCTTCTCGGCGGAGGGCATCAACGTGTAGACTCCACCCTCGCTGCCGACCGCGAAGCCGCACCCTGCGCAGGCCAGCCGGTCGCGCGCCGGGCGGCGGAGGCTGTGCCCGCAGTCGGGACAGGCCAGCACGCTCTCGAACTCATCGGCGGAAAAGGTGACCGGCTGGGCCAGCCGGCCTGCCTTGCGGGCGCAAGCAGCCAAAGTGCCGCCCAACAGAGCGGCGGCTCGCTCGCTTCCGCCGCCGCTACCCGCCCGCGCCACCATCCGGCGCACCGCCTGGTTGGCCCAGCCCTGATCGCGGACGAATACGTCGCAGCGCTGCTCGGCAAAGTGGCGGCCGAGCATCTGCTTCCAGCGCCGCAGCCCGGTACGGTGATTCTGGCGTATGCCGAAGCTCGCTTCCTGGCGCGCGCCCACGACATCCTTCACCAGATAGTCCAGAACACCCCACTGGTAGAGTCTCCGCTCCCAGGGTTTCATTCGGTCCGGGTAGGGGCAGCGGTACAGGCGCAGGGAGAGCAGCCGGCGGATGGGTTCCTCGGCGCAGAAAAAGACCCCGCCCGGCGCCAGAACGCGGGCCACTTCGCGGAGCACGCTGTCGATGTCCATGAACTGGCTGAGCATCTGAAACGCCAGCACGGACCGCAGCGAGCCGTTCCGGAAGGGCAGGCGCAGGGCGTCGCCCGCAATCAGGACGGGTGCTCGCGCCAGGTTCCATCGCTGCCTCAGGCAAGCGCCGTGGCGCAGGGCATCGGCCGAGAGGTCCAGGGCGAATCCATCCGCGGTGAAGTGATTCGCCAGCAGGTAGCTGGTGTGGCCGGCGTTGGCGCCGATCTCCAGGAAAGGCGACAGCTCTCCGAGGAAGTCCAGGTGCTTCTCAATCAACGAGCCGCGGCGCGAGTTCTCTTCAGCGTACGCGGCGACCGCGCGTTCGGGCTCGCCCATGGAGGCGAACCGGTGGAAAGCCACCTGTGCCCGCTTGACAGCGAGCGTTTGAGCGTGCCGCATTTCCCACACCGGGGCTGAGCGGGTAAGTGTACTCCCCAGACCGGCAGGGCGTAAATACAGTAATGGTTGTATTTCCTCCCGAGGCGCGAAGGCCGCTCGGCGGCTCGGGGGAGCCGCCCTGCCAAGCTGCGGGCCGGGTCCTGCTCCGCAGAAAGGCTTGCACGCGGGGAGGGGGGCGAGCGTCTGTAACTGTGTGGTTCCGCTCGGTGAAGGAGTGTTTGCCGGGCGGGCGGCAACGGGTTGATCCATGGCCGAATGGGTGCTGAAGGTCGCCGACGCGCGGGGGGAGATCCACCACCACACGGTGGAGGCCGAAACCGAGCAGGAGCTGCGCGACAAGTACACCCAGCAGGGGTACCTGGTCTACTCGGTGCGGCGGCGAGGCGGGGTGGCGGCTTTGCCCGCGCTGTCGGGGCGGCGCCCCCGGCTGAACATGGAGCGCTTCCTGGTCTTCAACCAGCAGTTCGTGACGCTGGTGAAGGCGGGTCTGCCCATCCTGAAGGGCCTGGAACTGCTGGCCGAGCGGCTCACCGATCCGCGCCTGAGCCAGCACATCAGCGCGGTGCGCGACGAGGTGCGCAACGGGGCGCTGCTGTCGGAGGCGTTCCGGCGGCAGGGAGTGTTTCCGGGCATCTATGTTACCTCGGTGATGGCGGGAGAGAAGAGCGGCAGCCTGGCGGAGGTGCTGGACCGCTACGTGGCCTATCAGAAGCTGGCCCTGGCGGTGCGTAAGAAGCTGATTCTGTCGCTGATCTACCCATCGCTGCTGGTGGCGCTGGTGATCGGGCTGGTAGTGTTCCTCATCACCTACGTGGTGCCGAGCTTCGCGGAGCTGTACAAGAGCCTGTCGGCGCAGCTTCCGCAGGTGACGCTGATCCTGATCGCGGTGGGTACTACGGCGCGCAACTACGTGCTGGCGGGGGTGGCGGCGCTGGCCGTGGCGGCGGTGGCGTTCCGCTTCTGGGCGCGCGGGGAAGCCGCGGCCGAGAAGGTGGACCGGATCAAGCTGCGCACTCCGCTGGCCGGGGAGATCTGGATCAAGTACCAGGTGGCGCAGTTCGCCCGCATCTTGGGCACTCTGCTGGTGGGCGGCATTCCGCTGGTGCAGGCGCTGGAGACCGCCTCCGAGTCGGTAGGCTCGGGGCTGCTGCGCAAGGCCCTCCAGAAGACCGAGCGGCTGGTGAAGGAAGGGCAGCCGCTATCGGCGGGGCTGACGGCTACGGGCATCATTCCCGGGCTGGCCGTCGATATGATTGAGGTAGGGGAATCCACCGGGGCACTCCCTACCATGCTGGCCAGCGTGGCCGAGTTCTATGAGGACGACGTCAACACGCGCCTGACCGCGGCGCTGTCGCTGATCGAGCCTTCGATCATGATCTTCATGGGGATGTTTGTGGCCTTCGTGCTGGTGGCGCTGTATCTGCCCATCTTCTCGCTGGCGGATACGTTGAGGTGAGAACTCACCTGCCGCCTCACTCAAAGATCGGCGCCAGCCTGGCCAGCACCTCGTCCATGATCGCCTCGGGAACGCGTTCCAGCTTCTTCCCCCCCCGCGCGCCCAGATCGAGCGCGCGCGGCTGATCGCACCGGACCACGCCCATCGTCTTAGTTCCGGCGCCCGTCAGTGGGACAGCGAACCCCGCGGTCCGCGCGAAATCCCCGCCTCTGGTGATGGGGAGGACCACGGGCACCTTGGTCAGGCGGTTGAACGCCTCCGGCGAAACGATCAGGACGGGGCGGCGACCCTTTTGCTCATGCCCTTCCGTGGGATCGAGCGCGACCAGCCAGATCTCACCGCGCTTCATCAGAGGATCTCGGCGCCCGCGGGCGGGTTGTCGAGCCATTCCCGGTCTTCCTGGCTTCGTGCGGCCTTCGGGTCGCATTTAGCCAGGAGTTCCTCCAGGCTGTAGCGGGGCCGCTGCCGCGGCTCCACCACCAGCCGGCCGCTTTCAACCGCGATGCCGACCTTGACTCCCGGTCGCAGTTGCAGGATGTCGAGCAGAGCGGGCGGCACCGCCAGCATGACCGAGCCGCCGACCTTGCGCAGACTAGTTGTGTGCATAGCAGGCTCCAGAGGTTATATTTCAGTATAACATTGGCCGGGCAGCCTGCCAAGGTTCTCACAGCAACACCCCCGGCGCTGGGGGGAGCCGACCAGGGGTCGGCTCGCAGGCCGGGGGCCTGCCCCACGAAAAGCATGTGGCATTAGCCTCAAGAGGCCGCCCCACAACCCAGAAAGGCTTGCACGCGCGGAGGGGGGCGAGCGTCTGTAACTTTGTGAAGCGGTTCAGCGTAGGAGTGTTTTCTCTGGCCGATGGCAACATGATCTTGATGGGGATGTTTGTGGCCTTCGTGCTGGTAGCGCTGTATCTGCCCGTCTTCTCGCTGGCGGATACGTTGAGGTGAGAATGGCAAGCGAACGAGTCCGCCCGCCGGATGCGGCCGAGGAGGCCACGCAGGCGCGCCTGCTGGCGGAGCGGTACCGCTGCGAATTCGTGGACCTGAAAGAGGCCCGCATCGACCACGAGCTGTTCCGCTCCATCCCGGTGGACCTGATGTTCCGCTACAACTTCGTGCCGCTGCGCTCGGCCAACGGCACGCTGGAGATCGCGCTGGCCGATCCGCGCAACCTGAACCTGATCGACGAGCTGGCCATCCTGCTCCAGAAGAAGCTGCGGGTGAAGGTGGCGGCGCTGTCGCAGATCGCCGATCTGCTGAAGAAGACCGAGCAGAGTCAGCGGGTGCTCGAGGAGGTCACCGAGGGGTTCACGCTGGACGTGGTGGGCGAGGAGGAAGTACAGGAGGAGACGCTCTCGATCGACCGGCTGAGCGCGGCGGAGAGCGACATCGCGCCGGTCATACGCCTGGTGGACACCACCATCTTCAACGCTCTGGAGCGGCGGGCCAGCGACATACACATCGAGACCCGCGACAGCGAGGTAGCCATCAAGTACCGCATCGACGGGGTGCTGCACTACGCCATGCCGCCCATCGCCAAGGACTGGCACTCCACCATTCTGTCGCGCATCAAGGTGATGAGCGAGCTGGACATCTCCGAGCGGCGGGTGCCCCAGGACGGGCGCTTCCGGGTGCGCTACAAGAACCGGCTGATCGACTTCCGGGTCTCGATCATGCCCACCATCTACGGCGAGGACGCGGTGCTGAGGGTGCTGGACAAGGAGTCCATGAGCGAGAAGTTCGCCCGGCTGACCCTGGACGTGGTGGGCTTCCCCGAGTCCGACCTCAACAAGTTCCGCCGCTACATCAAGGAGCCCTACGGCATGGTGCTGGTGACCGGGCCGACCGGCTCGGGCAAGACCACCACGCTGTACGCGGCCATCACCGAGATCAAGAACGACGAGGACAAGATCATCACCGTCGAGGACCCGGTCGAGTATCAGATCCGGGGCATCACCCAAATCCCGGTGAACGAGAAGAAGGGGCTGACCTTCGCGCGCGGGCTGCGCTCGATTCTGCGGCACGATCCGGACAAGATCATGGTGGGGGAGATCCGCGACCAGGAGACCGCGCAGATCGCCATCAACGCGGCGCTCACCGGGCACCTGGTGTTCACCACGGTGCACGCCAACAACGTCTTCGACGTGCTGGGGCGCTTCCTGAACATGGGAGTGGAGCCGTACAACTTCGTGTCGGCGCTCAACTGCATCCTGGCGCAGCGGCTGGTGCGGGTGATCTGCGAGTACTGCAAGCAGCCAGTGGAATACCCGGACGCCTACCTGACGGAGAGCGGGCTGGACCTGGCCGAGTGGCGGCAGGTAACCTTCCACGAGGGGCAGGGCTGCTTCGAGTGCGGTGGCACTGGCTTTCGCGGGCGCACCGCCATCACCGAGCTGCTGGATCTGACGGAGCGCATCCGGGACATGATCCTGGACAAGCGGCCCGCCTCGGAGATCAGACGCGTGGCCCGCGAGGAGGGCATGACCTTCTTGCGGGAATGCGCCCTGGAGAAGGGGCGCCGGGGCGTCACCACGCTGAAGGAGATCAACAAAGTCACCTTCATCGAGGGGTGAGAAGGAAAGGAACAGGATGGGGCGCTGGCTGGCCAGGTTGCTGAAGGATCCGCCGCCGGGATACGTGTTCGAGCTGTCGGAGGCGGGCATCGCCATGGGGCGCACCACCCGGCCGCCGCAGTTCGGCTTCCGGCCGCTGGAGCCGGACGTGCTGGCTATCTCCCCCGTGCGGGACAATGTGCTGCGGCTGGAGGCGCTGACCGCCGAGGTGCAGGCGCTGGCGGCGGCGCCGGAGAGCCGCAAGCGACAGGGCGTGGTGGTGATCCTGCCTGACGGCAGCGTGCGGGTGTCGGTGCTGGACTTCGACGCGTTCCCCTCCGACGCGGCGCAACAGCTCTCCCTGGTGCGGTTCCGGATCAAGAAAAGCCTGCCCTATGACCTGGAGGGGGCCAGCCTGAGCTACTGGGCGCAGACTTCCGGCGGCGGGCGCGTGGACGTGGTGGCGGCGGTGGCGCCGCTGGAGTTGGTGGCCCGCTACGAAGCGGCGTTCCGGGCGGCGGGGTTCCAGCCCGGGCTGGTTACTACCTCTTCGCTGGCCGCCATGAACCTGGTGCGGGGCGACGATCCGGCGGTGGTGGCGAAACTGAGCGGGCGGGTGCTGACGCTATCGGTGGTGGAGGGCGCGGCGCCGAAGCTGCTGCGCTCGATCGAGGTGGCCGAGGGGACCGCCGAGGAGATCCTGGGGCACCTGCATCCCACTTTCGCCTATGCCGAGGACCACCTGGCGGCCCGGCCGCGACGCCTGCTGACCTGCGGCTTCGACGCACGGGATGCCGGGGCTTTCGAGAGCGAGCTGGGCGTGACGGCCGAGCCGTTGCAGTCGCGCTGGGGCGCGGCGGCGGGACACAACGCCGGGCTGCTGGGCTGCCTGGAATCCCTGGAGGAGGCCTGATGTACGGGCGTGTGCGCATCAACCTGGCCAGCGAGCCGTTCCGGCGGGACCGCCCGGCGCTGGTGGCCTACGCCGCCGCCACGGCGCTGCTGGCGGCGCTGCTGGTGGCGCTCATCTCGCTAGCGGCGGCCGAGCGCGGACGCGCCGCGGCGACTAGCGGGGCCGTCGAGCGGCTGCGCGCGGAGTTGCGGGCCATCACCGCCGAGCAGGCCCGCCTGGAGGGCGCGCTGCGGCGGCCGGAGAACGCCGAGGTGATCGAATACAGCCGGTTTCTCAACGGCCTGCTGCACCGCAAGGGCATCTCCTGGACCCGGATCTTCGACGATCTGGAGAAGGTGATGCCGCACAATGTACGGCTATTCGCCGTACGGCCTCAGGTGAATCCCCAGAACGAGGTCTACTTGGACATGGTGGTGGGGGCGGAGTCCGGTCCGCCGGTGGTGGAGATGCTCAAGCGCCTGGAAGATTCGCCGCAGTTCGGCAACACCTATATCCACAGCACCCAGCCGCCTTCGCCATCGGAGCCACTGCTGCGGTACCGGGTCACGGTGAACTATGCGCAGGAACTCGAGTAAGGCAGGTGCACTGAGGTCCGGTAGTGGAAGCGCGATGCCGTCACAGGCCCAGCCGGACCACTGGCTAACGCGCGTGGCTCGGAATCGGCTTCCGAGCCGCGACCGTCAGGGAGCGGTTTGTCAACGCAAATGTGGTACAGGACGCTGAGGGCGGAACAGACTGATGGCTAAAGGAGGCAGCAACTGGCTGGCGCGGTGGCGGCGGGAGCCGCGGCTGGGGCTGCGGGCGGCGGCAGCGGCGCTGCTGGCGGCGGACCTGATCGTGGCAGCGGTGCTGTTCAAGCCCTGGGCGGGCAGCGCCGAGGAACTGGACCGGCAGGCGGTCTCGCTGCGCCAGCAGGTGCGCGAGCGCGAGCGGGCCCTCGAGCGGTTGCGCGGCCTGGTCGGCAAGATCGAAGCGGCGCGCGCCGCCGACGAGGGTTTCCTGCGCGAGCATTTCCTGGACCGGCGCTCGGCTTCCTCGGCGGTCGTGGATGAGTTACTGCGAACGGCCCAGAAAGCGGGCGTCAAGCAGCGGGAAGCCAGTTTCCAGTTCGAGGAGGTGGAAGGCAGCGGCACCCTGGCCATGATGACCGTGACGGCCAACTACGAGGGCACTTTCGCCGACCTGATGCAGTTCCTCAATCTGCTGGACCGCTCGCCGCGGTTCCTGATCGTGGACAGCCTGCAAGCGGCGCCGCAGCAATCCGGCCTGATGCTCAACTTCGGCATCAAGCTGCACAGTTTCCTTCGCGAGGAGGCCCTGGCGGAGCGATGAAACTGGGAGCGGAGCGGAAGAAGGTCGCCCTTCTGGCGGTGCTGCTGGCGGTGGCCGGCTACCTGGGGTACAGCAACCTGTTGGTGAGCGATGAAGGGCCGCCGGCGACCGCCCGTACGCCCGCCCGCCCAGGCGTCGAGGCCACGGTGAGGCGCGAGCTGGATCCGGCGCCGGTCTCCGAGGCTCGCCCCGCGACGTCCCCACGCACCCGCAGCCTCGAGTTCCGGCCCTCGCTCCGGCGCAGCCGCCCCGAGGAGGGCATCGACCCGTTTTCCGCGGACCCCACACTCCGGCTGGACCTGCTGGCCAAGGTGCAGGCGGTCCGCATCGAAGGCGGAGAGCGGAACCTGTTCCAGTTCGGCCCGCCCCCGGCGCCCAAGGTCATCGAGCCGAAGATCGTTCCCAAGCCGGTTGCGCCCCCACCCGAGAACAAGACGGCGGAGGAGCCTTCCAAGCCGCCGCCCACCCCCATCCCGCTGAAGTTTTACGGTTACTCCAGCGAGGGCCGCAGCGGCCCGCGGCGCGCCTTCTTCCTGGATGGCGACGAGATCCTGATGGCCCCGGAGGGGGAGCTGCTCAAGCGGCGCTACAAGGTGGTGAGGATCGGGGTAAACTCGTGTGTAGTGGAGGACGTCGAGCAGAAACACCAGCAGACGCTTCCGCTGGAGGAGCAGACGGGATGAAACGCCGGTCCGGGGAATCGGGTTTCGCCATGCTGCTGGTGTTCGCCATGGCGGCGGCGGTGGGGATACTCCTCTACATGGAACTGCCCCGGGCGGCCTTCGAGGCGCAGCGGCACCGCGAGTTGCTGCTGATCGACCGGGGCGAGCAGTACCAGCGCGCCATACAGTTGTACTTCCGCAAGATCCGTCGGTTCCCGGCCAACCTGGAGCAGCTCGAGAACACCAACAACTACCGCTTCCTGCGCCGCCGCTACAGGGACCCCATCACCGGCAAAGACGAGTGGCGGCTGATCCACATCGGGCCGGGCGGTATGCTGACGGATTCGGTGACGCAGAAGCCGCCGGAGCTTCAGAAGGGTTCGGAACAGGCGCAGGCGACGACCGGCGATCCGGCCCAGCCGGGCGCGGCGGAGCTGCCTTCGGCGGTGGCGCGGCGGCGGGCCAGCGAGATGAGCGGCCCGGGACTGCCCGGTTCCGTGCCGCCGGGTGGCATGACGCAGCCTGGGGCACAGCAGCCCGGGCAGTACGCGACGAATCCTGACAGGCCGGAGGCCTATCCTACTGCTGGTCAGCCCTACCCGCCCGCGCAGACGTTCCCTCCCGAGCCGGGCCGGGAACCGCAGGTGGGCGCAACCTACGTGGTCCCGGGCCAGCCGGGCTCCTACCAGACGTCCATGCCCGGACAGCCGGGCGCCGTGCCTTCCTACCAGCCCGGGCAGCCTGTGCCTGTGCCGGGCATCCAGCCGGGCCAGGTGTACCCAGTGGTGCAACCGGGGCAGCCGTATCCGAGCACCCAACCCGGCCAGCCGTACCCGGTGATGCAGCCGGGACAGCCCTACCAGATGGTGCAGCCGGGACAGCCGTACCAAGTGGTGCAGCCGGGACAGCCGTACCAAGTGATCCAGCCGGGTCAGAGCTACCCGCAGCCCTAC
>Ga0194126_10013165_pt1 | contig 10393 bp, 8 predicted proteins | sample TA2KigC150mmetaG_FD_148641 | JGI IMG/M metagenome (GOLD analysis project Ga0194126, IMG submission 148641) | Freshwater microbial communities from Lake Tanganyika, Tanzania - TA2015035 Kigoma Deep Cast 150m | ecosystem: Environmental > Aquatic > Freshwater > Lake | place: Tanzania: Lake...
CATTAAGAATAATGGCTGTTATCGCAAGTGATTTGTATAATCTTATATATGTGTTAATTCCAATAGTGTCAGGCAGAGGTCTTCTTAAAAGCTCAAGATGCTCTTTTAGGTTATCATCTTTCTCATGTGGGAATCCTGTAAGAAAATCCACTGCTATTTTTATGCCATATGCCTTAGCGCCAAAGACGAATTTTTCATAATCCGACCAGTAGAGATCACATTTTTTCCAGGAATCCATAGAAAGAGTTATAAGGTAGACGCCGGCCTCTTTTAATAGCCGGAATAGTTTTTTATTAAAATTTGCAGGCTTCATATAAACAGCCCATTCAATACCCATTCCTGTTTTTTTGAGGGCAGTACAGAAATCGGCTGCATATTCAAGATCCTCATTGAATTCCGGATCACACAGATGAAAACGATCGTATCCGATGTCTGCAAAACTTTTTATCTCTTCAAGGACGTCCGGGATATTTTTAAATGATACCCGTGAGTTTGCTTCAAGACAGTAAACGCATGAAGAACTGCATCCCTTATGTGTCTCAAAGCCGATTACCCCTCCGGAATCATAGTACTTTTTATAGTCTATCTTCAGAGACCTCCGTTGGCAGTAGTTGCCTGTATATTTTCCATAATAGACCTTTTGTTTTTGATCGAAACCCTGAAAATCCTTTAAGACTTCGTGAATAGTATCTTCAGCAGGCCCCACTATGGCGCAATCAGCATTAAGGTATTCAAGAATGGCCGAGGGATTTGCAGAAATACCGGTTCCGCCGATGATTACCCTAAGCCCGTGCCTGGATTTTACCCGGGTTATAACATCTCTGATGTCATTAAGGAAAAACTCGTTTGTGTGATAAAGGACTGTGTCCACATTTCTTACGGTAATTCCAGCAATGTCAGGCTTAAAGGAAATGACAGCTCTATCTATATCCTCGTGGAATCTATCAGAAAAGCATAGGTCAAGAATTTCAGCCTTGTGTCCTTTGCCTTCAAGTGAGGCAGCGATATATTCAAGCCCTATCGGCGGGACAGGAGGAGATTTATATGTATTAGGATTAATAAGAAGAATTTTCATCTGCTTTTATAATATATCCTATATCCCGACTTCGATCATCCTTGCTTTGATCTCTTTGATCTTATTCCTTATCTTTGCAGCTCTTTCAAACTCAAGGTTTTTTGCCGCCTCTTTCATCTCAGCCTGAAGCTTCTTTACTGTCCCCTCATCATATCCATAGTCTGCCTTTTCCTCTGCTGCAACAGGCACTGTCCAGTAATCAGCCTCGTAAATGGAAGCAAGTATATCCTTGATGTTGGACTTAACCGTTTCCGGTGTAATATGCATTTTTTTATTGTAATCTTCCTGTATCTTTCTCCTGCGGTCTGTTTCCTGCAACGCCCGCTGCATTGATCCTGTGATGGTGTCGGCATAGAGAATAACTTTCCCGTTGATATTTCTTGCAGCGCGTCCGGATGTCTGAATCAGTGAACGCTCCGAGCGGAGGAAACCCTCTTTATCAGCATCAAGGATTGCAACGAGTGAGACCTCCGGCAGGTCGAGCCCTTCGCGCAACAGATTGACTCCGACCAATACGTCAAAATTTCCGAGTCTGAGGTCCCTTAATATCTGAATTCTTTCGAGCGTATCGATATCTGAATGTAAATACCGGGCCCTAACATCGAGATTAATATAGTGATCGGTCAGGTCTTCTGCCATCTTCTTTGTGAGGGTTGTAACGAGCACCCTTTCTTTTTTCTCAGCCCGTTTTTTTATCTCTTTAAAAAGATCGTCTACCTGTCCGGAGACGGGGCGTATAATCAATGCCGGATCTATAAGACCTGTTGGCCGGATTATCTGTTCAACAACACGTCCCTTTGATTTTTCGAGTTCATACGAACCTGGTGTGGCAGAGACATAAATAGCCTGATTAACCCGATGCTCAAATTCGGTAAATTTCAGTGGTCTGTTGTCTAAAGCAGAAGGCAGCCTGAATCCGTAGTTAACGAGGGTCTGTTTTCTTGAGCGGTCGCCCTCAAACATCCCGCCGACCTGCGGTACGGTTGCATGTGACTCATCGATAACGATAAGGAAGTCTTCAGGGAAATAATCTATCAGAGAATAAGGCGCTTCCCCGGCAGCCCTTCCGCTAAGATGTCTCGAGTAATTTTCTATACCGTGGCAGTAGCCGAATTCTTTCAGCATTTCCAGATCAAAACGCGTCCTCTGTTCAATCCTCTGCGCTTCAAGAAACTTCCCTTCCTGCAGGAAGTATTCAATCCTTTCAGCCATTTCTTTTTCTATGCTCCTGAGGGCAGGCTCAAGCCTTTCTTTTGAAGTTATCCAGTGGCTGTTCGGAAAAATGGCAATTTTATCAAGCCTTCTTATACTTTCACCTGTTAAGGAATCAAACTCGTGGAGAGCATCAATATCATCTCCAAAGAATTCTATGCGTATCCCTTTATCAGGCGAAAAAGATGGATGGATCTCTACAATATCGCCTCTGACCCTGAAAGCGCCCCTTTTGAATTCTTTATCTGAACGGGCATAGTGCATTTCAATAAATTTCCTCAGGATTGCATCACGCTCTGTGCTCATGCCTTCCTCAATAACCAGATGCATCTCCATGTAGTCCTGCGGAGAGCCTATGCCATAAATACATGAGACAGAGGCAACAACAATAGTGTCTCTTCTTTCGAGCACAGCCATTGTTGCCGAGTGTCTCATCCTGTCTATATCGTCATTTATTAATGCGTCTTTATCAATATATGTATCTGTCGTCGGAATATATGCTTCAGGCTGATAATAATCATAGTAGCTCACAAAGAATTCCACAGCATTCTCAGGGAATAGTTCTTTGAATTCTCCATAGAGCTGGGCTGCGAGGGTCTTGTTGTGAGCGATCACAAGTGTCGGCCGGTTTATATTTTTGATCACATTTGCTATGGTGAAAGTCTTGCCGGAACCGGTAACGCCCAGAAGTACCTGATGCTTCAGTCCTTTTTCTAAACCTTTCGAGAGCTCCTTTATAGCCTTAGGCTGATCCCCTTTTGGGGAAAAAGAAGTGACAATCTTAAATTTATCCATTTTATTCAAAATTGAACCCGCTGTTTTATTTTACACTAACGATGGGCTCCCGACTTGTTTATCAATCAATAAATTGCCTATAATAATTATCATCTAATATCTTAATTTACAGAAAATGGAGGGGGAATGCTGATTAGGGGAAAAGTCTGGAGATTCGGCAATGACATAGATACTGACGCTATCATACCTGCCAGGTATCTGAACACTCATGATCCGAAAGAACTTGCAAAGCATGTGATGGAGGACGCGGACAGAGATTTCTCAGGCAAGATCAAGGCAGGCGATCTTATAGTTGCAGGCAAAAACTTCGGCTGTGGCTCATCAAGAGAACACGCGCCGATTGCAATAAAGGCATCCGGAATACATGCGGTTATCGCAAAGAGTTTTGCAAGGATCTTTTACAGAAATGCATTCAATATCGGGCTTGCCATTTTCGAATCTCCTGAAGCATCGGAGAAGATAAAAGAGGCCGATGAGATAGAGATAGATGCTGATAAAGGTGTTATTAAGAATTTAACAACACAGGAAGAATATACTGCTAATCCGATCCCTTCGTTCATGCAGCAGTTGATTGACGCAGGGGGACTGATTGAGTGGACGAAACAAAAGCTCATAGCTCATGGCTCATAGCTCATGGCTCATAGCTCATAGCTCATGGCTCATAGCTCATAGCTCATGGCTCTTAGTTTTTAACTATCAGCTATGAACTATGAGCTTTCTTTCAGTTGTTAACTAAAGAGGGAGAACAAGATATGAAATCATACAATATTGCAGTCATACCCGGAGATGGAACAGGGCCGGAGGTTATCAGAGAAGGCATTAAGGTCTTGGATGCCGTCTCAACAAAATTCGGAATAAAGTTCAATTATACTTATTATGATTTTGGGGGCCGGCATTATTTGAAGACGGGTGAGGCGCTTCCCGATGGTGCAATCGATGAATTGAGAAAGTATCATGCTATCTACCTCGGCGCAATAGGTCATCCTGATGTAAAGCCCGGAATCCTCGAAAAAGGAATTCTGCTGAGACTGAGGTTCGAACTTGATCAGTATATAAATTTGAGACCGGTTAAACTCTATCCCGGAGCTGAATGCCCGTTAAAAAACAAGGGGCCGGAGGATATAGACTTTGTTGTGGTAAGGGAAAATACAGAAGGATTATATGCGGGTGCAGGAGGAGTGCTGAAGAAAGGAACTCCTGACGAGGTAGCGATACAGGAGTCTATCAATACGAGAAAAGGTGTTGAACGCTGTGTCCGTTTTGCATTCGAATATTGCAAAAAGAGGAACAAGAAGAAAAAACTAACCCTCTGCGGAAAAACCAATGTGCTCACATTTGCATTTGATCTCTGGGAAAGAACATTCTATGAAGTTGCAAAGGAGTACCCTGATATTAAAGTAGATTATGCCCATGTTGATGCAACAACCATGTGGTTTGTAAAGAACCCTGAATGGTTTGATGTCATTGTCACCGACAATATGTTTGGAGATATCATTACAGATTTGGGGGCTATGATACAGGGCGGTATGGGAATTGCTGCCGGTGGAAACATCAACCCCCAGGGTGTCTCGATGTTTGAACCTATCGGCGGTTCTGCTCCAAAGTATACAGGACAGAATGTAGTAAACCCTCTGGCTGCGATCTGCGCAGGAGGCATGATGCTCGAGCAACTTGGAGAAGATAAAGCAGGCAAACTTATTGAAAGGGCAGTTATTGAGGTTACCGGCAAACATCTCAAGAGCCTTGCAGCAGGTAAAATGGGCTTTGGCACAACAGAGGTCGGCGACCTTGTGGTAAAATACGTCAATGAATTGCCCGCTGATTGACAAAATCTATAGTAATTTGATATAAAAAATATTCTATTCTAATCTACTCCCGGGTAGCTCAGCCGGCAGAGCAGGTGGCTGTTAACCACCCTGTCGGGGGTTCGAATCCCTCCCCGGGAGCCACACCAATCAATGGTTTGCAGAGATGTAGGCCTTTTTATATAGATTTTAAGCCATTCTACAAAGGGAGTGCTTTTTTAATATTAAGGCCTTCCCTCTTTTGTCCTGAGGTAAGCGACAGTAAAAGCCATATACAGAGGAAGTAAACACTATTTGTGAATGATTCATCGAAGTTTCTTCCTCCCTATAGGTCTCACGAGGTAAAGTTCTGTTGTAGTGGGATAGTTCATCCCGAAATGATTGGCTCGTCCGTGAGTGGTACATCTCGCAATAAACATATTTGAGACCTTTTATATGGGAATCTTTCAAATAGAATTGAAATTAGTTTTTGTAAAACAGGGGAACGACGAAAAAGCAATAGCCAGGCAAAATATCGTGGAAGTTACCGTGAAGAATTGATAATACAAATACGGAGTCAGGAAGCAGTTCTCATAAGGATAGGAAAGGGGATATCCAATCAAGGCATGCACCAGGATGAGTTGCGTAGAATACAGCTTTTTTCTTCGTCAGTCTGAGCCCTGAAGTCTTCCGTCTTTAAGTCTTATTATTCTCTCCGCCCTCGCCGCAAGTTCAGAATTATGGGTAACCAGGACTAAGGCTATACCTCTTTTATGCAGGGAATCAAGCAGTTCGAATATCTTTTCGCTGTTTTCTGTATCAAGGTTTCCGGTTGGTTCATCTGCAAGTATAAATTCCGGGTTATTAACCAGGGCTCTGGCGATCGCTACTCTCTGCATCTCTCCGCCGCTCAACTGATTAGGGGTGTGATGCAGGCGGGATTTGAGACCCACCAGATCAATGAGAGAGACTATCTCGTCTATTTTCTTTTCAGTCCTGCCGAAGAGAAGCGGCAATTTCACGTTCTCATAGACACTGAGTCCCGGAATAAGATAAAAATGCTGAAACACAAAGCCTATCTTGCTTCTTCTTATCCTCACCAGCTCCGACTCCCGCATATTTACTACCTCAATACCGTCGATCGTCAAAGTCCCTCCGGTCGGTGTATCAAGACAACCGAGCAGATGAAGAAGAGTGGTCTTTCCCGACCCCGACGGCCCGACAACGGACATGAATTCTCCTCTGCCGATGCCCAGATCTATTCCGCGAAGGGCATGCACTTTTTCATTGCCTCTGTTATAAATCTTTTCTATGCCTTTCAGTTCTATCATCCCCTTATTGCCTCTATAGGATTGACCTTTGATGCCTTCCATGCAGGATAGATTCCCGATAAAATGCCTACAATGATGGAAAAGGCAATGCATAAGCCTGCAAGCCATGGTTCGAAAGCGATCATTTTTCCTGAAGGCACATAAGGCATGAATTTCCTGACCAGACCTTCAATTATGCCGGATCCGATGACCGAAACAATTATTCCCGCAAAGCCGCCGAGTGTGGTGAGCAGGACAGTCTCCTTTATAGTAATGCTGAAAATATCGAAACGCGATGCTCCAATCGCCCTCATCATCCCAATTTCCTGCGTACGTTCGAATATCGCCATCAGTATTGAATTCATGACCCCAACTGTGCTGATAAGCACCGCGATCAATGCTATGGAAAGGCTCAATATCTTTGCGGAACTTGCAAGATTTGATATGCTTGTCATCACCTGGCCTATAGTAACTATCTGTATCCCCGGCACTTCGCCTGCCAATTTTTCCGTGACAACGGAAAGCCGCCCCGGGTCCGAAACCCTGACGCCGAGAGCCGTAACCCTTTCGTGTTTGCCAAGCAATTCCTGCATGGCCTTTATGGGCATATAAATAAACGCATCGTCCTGACTTCCTGTCCTTTCCAGTATCCCCGAAACCCTGAACGTCTTTTCCCCGGTATACTCAACAGAATCCCCGATTCTTATGTTGTCGTGGCCTGCAACCTCTGATCCCGCAATTATTTCATAATCTGATTCCGGGATATCGCCTTCGATTTTCCATGAAGGCTTCAGCATAGATATATGCGACATCTCCATGCCGTATGCAATATCAAGCCTGTTTTTTACCGGATTCGGCAGTTGGGAGACGAGTATCGGCGAAATGAGGGCTATTCCCTCAACTTCCCTGATCTTCGAGGCTATCTCTGCATCGAGGAACTTTGGGATAACAGCCCCGTGTAACACCAGTGAAGCCACTTCATGCGGACATCCGGAGGGTACAACCATAAAGTGTATCCCTGTCCTTTCCAGTTCCCTGGCAAGCCCCCTCTCGAAGCCCCTGTTGAATGAGATTATCGAAAAAAGTACGGCGATGGACGCCGCGATTCCGATTAGGGTTAAAAGGCTTCTTATTCTGTGCCTCAAAAGATTTTTGAAGGCAAGGACTAAAAAGGGCATCAGCCTATCTCAACTCCGTAAGCAATAATCTGTATTCCTGCCTGCCCCACTGATACGATGCCTGTTACCTTTGCTTTTTTGCCCTGTTTGGGAGGGATAGCAAAGCCTTTTGTGGCAAGGTCTATAAATATCTGGCCTGAGCCGTCATGGAGAAAGAACCAGCAACCGTTTGAGGCGCACTGGGTTGTTATGATTCCTTCGAGGTTTACGACCTTGCCCTGCAATGAAGGATTGAGCATGACATCTTTAACCTTTACTGCGGCAGCTTCTTTGGATACTCCCGCTCCATACTGCTCAACAGAGCAGCCGACAATAAATAAAAGAGAAATCAAAATCAGTAATGCTGTTTTTTTCATCAGTCACCTCTATCACTTAAATTTTCTGCGTTTAAAAGCGGGTTGCAATTGTTGCTATATTTATTTATTCTTCAGCAAAAAGCAGATATGCCATGTCTGAAATGTTGATATTTAGATTCATGCATTGAGACACCTGATCATCGTCTTTCCTTAAATTAATCAGTTTTTTATCTTTTTTTATGTTATTTTGTTCTCTTTAAATAATATTATATCAGCAATGACTCAGAGGAAGCCATTACAACTATCAGTGATGATGACGGTGACAAAAAGATTTTTTATGGGTATAAATCTTAAACTGTATTTCTGATACTTTTAAAAGCACCAGCAAGAAAAACCGCTCTGTTTTCAAATAGGTTCTGTATCAACATATTCTAATGTCATTTGGTAAGATCAAAAGAATCTTTTTCGATCGGTTAATCCGTATAGCTGAAACAAATGCTGACCGATTTAATTGGAGATTGCGGATGTCAGCCACAAGTGGAGAATTTCAAGAGCCTGCTTCAACCGCTATGTTTTCTAATCAACTCAACACTGTAGCTATTTTTAACGAGTGAGACTTGCTAATGCAATTCAGCAATATTGATAGGATTTATATGGAAAATCAGATTTTGAGTAAATGATACTTTTTAGGTTGTCAGGTCCACCTACTTATACTCACCCGTCGAGTTTAATTGTTATTGGCGATTTCCAAGAAAAACAAATATAAAGGCAGAGTCATTGCTGACTCTGCCCATGGTTTTTCTGCCCCTACATTGTTAATGTCTATCTCTTAGGATACTTGCAGCTTCATGTGTCTTTCCCACTTGTCCGGTTACAGGGCAAAATTGATTGTATAATGGCATCCGTTGTTCCCCGGATCGGAATCAATAGCACCTCTGTACGGGACTACTTTTGCGGTGACCTTTAACGGATTCCCGGGTGTAAGCGGCTTAGAATAGAAATCGTATACATACGATTCACCGGGTGAAAGGACTACCACGTAATTGAAGTCTTTATGCTGCTGGTCATACATGCCTAAAGCCCCCAGGGCTTTGTAGTCAAATCGGATAGCTATATTAAAGCTCTGATCTTTTGTCTGGTCGGTCTTTATCCCCCAATAGTCGATCTTCACATGAGTCCATACTACATAAGGGGGATTGGCCTGTGTCGCCTCATACACTCCCGAGGAAGGCCCCATTGACTGAATGGCCTGAGCATTACCCTGGTCGTACGAGGCGGTGATTGAGCATGTTACATCGGGCTTCGTCTGTATCATCTGCTGAGACTGAGGCTGCAGTTGCAGGGCCGGCGTCTGCATCTGAATTTTCTTCCCGCCCTGCAGGATAATCTCTGCCTTAGGCACCTCCTGAAAACCCTTCGGTGCAGCAACTGCAAAAGCTGACATTGAGATAATCACGAAAAAAATAATAACCTGGATAACCGGTTTCCCTGTACTTTCTGTTTTTTGCATTGTCTCCTCCTATTATTTCTTTTGTTATTTAGCAGCAAAAAGACGTATTGTCCTGTGCTGCCCAATCCAGTGCAGTGTTTTCATCTTCCTTTCTTCTTTATCCACTAAGTAGCAAGTCTGAGAAAAAGGTTCAATTTATTTTTCGCAAATTGTTATCTTCAGCAGTTCCTCTTCCCATCTGCAGATATCCCGCTGATAAGGCGGCAAGGTCTTTTTGCTGATGCTTTTGTCTTTTGATAAAAGACTATTACTTCTCATGCAGATTGTCAACGAAATTTCTCGGGAAAGGATAAATAGAATACGCTGAATTGCAAAAGCCAATAATTCTTGCAGGATTTATTAAGAAAGCCCTCTTGAAACATTCAGCTTGTAGGTTTAGCTATACGGTGTATGGTACAGGAAGGAACCTTAAATAATAAAGAGGAGAGCTGCCTCACCCTTGATTCTTATAGAATTTGAGTAATTAGCCAATTATTTCAAAAGAGCGCTGTCCACATACAGGACAATTCCATTCATCTGGAAGGGATTCAAAAGGCGTTCCTTGATTTTTTTCTTTATAAAGCCATTTGCACATAGCACATCTCCATATTACTCCGTCCTTTCTATCTCCTGTGCTCTCAAGAACCTCCCAACCCTTTTCCTGCCATTCATGAACAGACGGAGGGAGGTAACCTGAATGTATCACCTTATCTTCTGCATCTTCAACATAAACCGAAACAACAACGCTGTCTTTCTTTATTTTATATCCCCATTGAAAAGTCTCTTTCGTATCTGGTGAGGTAGTCTTTGCCTGGAAATCGACAAAGTTGGCATCTTTTACCTTAACCTTTGACCACGAATGGCAACACTTAATAACTGACGTACAGCCGCACTTGCCGTTCTTTAAGTCAAATCCGTCAACGTTATATCCTCCCGGAATCTTTTTAATTTCAACCATGCTCCCTCCTGCGTAAATTACTTTTTGCCCGATATTCCCACTCTTACAGCACACTGATCAGTTTAAGCTATGAAACAATTTCCACTCGCAATAAATACAATTATATCAGGTCTCAAAGTTGTTTGCTTCAGGAGGAAGAAAGAGAAAAAGCCCCTCTTTTTTGAGGGGCCTTACGGTTTATAACTAAGTCTTACTTATTTACTGCTTCCTTGAAAGCCTTGCCTGCTGAAAATTTCGGAAGTTTTTTTGCGGCAATCTTGATTGTTGCCCCAGTCTGAGGGTTCCTTCCGGTCCTG
>Ga0194126_10013172_pt1 | contig 10390 bp, 6 predicted proteins | sample TA2KigC150mmetaG_FD_148641 | JGI IMG/M metagenome (GOLD analysis project Ga0194126, IMG submission 148641) | Freshwater microbial communities from Lake Tanganyika, Tanzania - TA2015035 Kigoma Deep Cast 150m | ecosystem: Environmental > Aquatic > Freshwater > Lake | place: Tanzania: Lake...
AAATGTATAACCGATGTTTGTAATGTTGGAAAAACTACTTTAATAAATTCAACAGGTTTGGCTAGTACTGAAGCTGTTGTGCCTCAATGTTTAAATGGATTTTTAATTGCCAATGCTAAGGGTTACAAAGAGAAAAAATATTTGATTTCTACAAATACTGAAACTAATGCAGATATTGTCCTTGATAAAGAATATGTTCTAAATCTGGAGGTTTACATTGATGGTCAATTAACTTCGGATACTTCCCTATTAATTATAAGTAATAATGATGATGGAAGTTTTGCGGCTAGTATGACTTACCCTCAAAATAAAGTTTTGGCTTTAGCAGAAGGAGATTATAATTTTGATTTAAAAGTTTTTAGATCGAGTTCTATAACTCTTCCTTCTTCAACTACTACCCAATGTGTTAGTGTTCCTCAGGAAGGAGTATTGGGATTATTTGGTTTAAAAGAAGATAAATGTACAGAATTAACAATCCCAAGTCAAACTATAGATAATGTCCTTTATGCAGGAGGAAAATTGAATCAATATATTACTCCAAGCGAATTAGAAAAAAGTAGCACGATGAGAATTTATGCTACGAGTACAAGAGTTCCGGCTACACAGGAAGAAATTGCATTAGGCTATGAAGAAATTCAAATTAAATCCTTGAATATAGAAATCGTTTAAAATACAATATACCTAATAAATAAGGTTTAAAATATTATGAATCAAAAAAAAGAAGGAAGGACTTGGAAAAATCTCTTTTTATTATTTGTAATTTTATTCTTTTCCTTATTTTTAACAAGTTTTGTTCTAGCGTTTACTAGTAATTTTGGTGGGGCTTCTACAAGTGGTAGCTTTTCTCAAGTTAATGCACAATATTTTTCCCCTAGTTTGGGAAATTCTTATTTGGGAAATAGTTTTAGCGGTTACATGAGTGGACCAATTACCCAGGGCCGAGAAGATGAAACTATGTTGGATATGCAACTTTATATTCCTCCTTTTAGTTGTGAACCTGCAGTAGTTAGAAGTGATTTACTTGAAGAACAAAATGTTCCTGTATTTTGTAAATTGGCTTCTATGAAATTAAATCCTGGAATTGATGTAACTCGAATTGAAAGATTAGCAATTACCCAAAAAGAACAAAATAATTATATCGCGGGTGTGGGATTTCATCCAGCGAGAGCAGCAATAGCAAGTCTAACTAGCGCATATAATAATCCAACTTCAGATAATTTGGGTTATGTGGTTGTTGTTTTAAAAAGGCAGGAGACCGAACAGCAAATGCCTGATAATGTTACTGTTACTTTGTCTGCAAGCATACAATATGGTGCTAATAATGCTTATGGGATAGGAGATAATGAATTCTATTTGCCTGTTTTAACTGATCAAGAGTTCGAAAATAATTTTAGAGAATATGGTTTTTTTAATGGGCAAGGATATCTTCGAGTAAAAGATATAGATGAGAATTCAGCAATTATTTCAATTTATAGTTATAATAATATAGAGGTTTTTTCAGATAAGATTGAGAAAGGAAAAACTTCTAGAGACTTTTATTTGCCTAACGGATATTGGGGACAAAGAATGAGGATTACTTTAAAAGAAATTACTACTCCTCAAACAAAAGCTAGACTTAGTGTAAATGGACAAATATATGAAGTTTATGAGGGAGCAAAATTCTTTAATGGAAAATGTACTTTATCTCAAGCCGAGGCTATTAGTGCGGGAACAGGAACAGCAAGAGTAAGGTGTGGTAGTAGAACTTATGATTTAGTTAGGAAATTAAATAAAGCGAGTGTTTGGTATGAGGGTTTATCAGGAAGTTTTGCTTTAGGAGAGCAAATAGTTTTATCAGATCAATCTAGAAGCTTTTATATTGTCTATACTAGCAAAGATTATGCTATTTTAGCTAACGCTTCTGTAAATTATTTTGAGGGGGCCAATTCAGGTACTAAAATTAGTAGATTCATGGCAGATTTAAGCACCAATGTAAATGGTAAGACTTCTATCCAAGTACAAGAATATATTTCCAAATATAATTCTGGCTCTACAGATGCTAAACTGATATTTGCTCCGCTAAATGATAAGACCGGAAGTTTGAATGTAGAGTTTAAAGGACTACTAAATGATGATGCCTCTCTTACAGGAACACCCTCGGATTATTTTGAAAATGCTCTTGATTCTTATGATTATGTTAATGATAATTATCCGGGATTACAAGCAGAACAGGCAGGTTATACTCATTATACTTATGGTGCTCTATCTTTATGGAAGCAATATGAGTTAGCAAATACCCTTGGTCAAAAGGAGAAAAAGCAAGAAATTCTTTCAAGAATTGTTAATGATTATCCTAGTTCTCTTTGGAAGGGCTGGAATGCAGAAAGTTTATTTGATATAGGGGATGTTTATAGTGAAGAGGGTTCTAGTGCATTTAATGAAAAGGATAATATTGCAGTAAGTTTATTATCGGTAACAGACCCTTCTAAACAAGATGTTAGTGCTGATATCGGATTATCAATAGGTTCTGGAGCAGAAAATCCTTTTATTGGAGTTACAATTGGAGATGAGCTTATTAAAGATGAATCTAAGAGACAAGCAGGATATTCTGTTATTATCAGAAGTATAACTCAAGAAGGAATATATGTAAATTATTCTTGTCCTACAAAAAGCACTGCTTATGATGGTGGAAGAATTGTTTCTAGGTTAAGTGATAAAATATCTAGAACAACTGATTTAAATGCAAATTGTGAACAATCTCTTAGGGTTTCTTTTAAGCGAGGCAATTTAAGAGAAGTTGCTCATATTGTTTTAGTTCCTAATGTATATGCAAGAAGTAGAGAAAATAATTTTACTTTTTCAATTGGAATAGAGAAAAGACCTGAATCAATGACTCTAACTCCTGAAGAAGCTAATCAAAAAATACAGGAATTAACAGAACAGATTGCAGAATTAAGAAATTTAACTGAAGATTTGGCAGAGATTATAAGAGTTGGTAAAATGGGCTGTTTTGCGGTTTCAAATGTTATTAATTTAAAAAATCTTTTTGATGGCATGTCGGGCGGTTCTACGGCTAGAACACAGGTTATGAGCTATTGGAATAAACAATGTGAAAGTGTGGAATTCCAGAAACAGAATCAAGTTTCAAATGTTGATGATTGTATTGCTAAAAATGGTAATCAAATAGAAAACGAAATTGCGGCTATGCGAACTATTTTGGAGGGATTAAATAATGAGGTTAAGGGTTCTAAAGAAACTACGAAAAACGGAGGTATTAGTGATAGTGGAGCTCTTAATTATAGAATTAATCAAGATAAAAGCAGTTTGAGAGGAATGAGAATTATTGGGCCTGAAAATACTCCTACAACAAGCATAGATAATACTCCTATTTCGCAAATTATAGATAAATTGGATGCTCGTTCAATTTCTTTTTCAGAATATACTGAATTAAAAAAGAATTATTTGATTATGAATAATGATGCCTTTAGTCAACAAACAAGAAATGCTGCTTCAACGCAAATTTATGCAATTCTTATTAGTGCTAAAACTCGTGAAACAGATATTGCAGCACAAGATGCTTTAGCTAATGCTGCTAGTGGCGGAGAATATAAATATTCTATTCCAACTAATGTACGAACAGCTACAACCGCGGTTTATCAGGGTTTAACTTTTGGAGCTTCTAAAAATATGTATGGCTGGACCTGGGATTCTGCTGAGTTAGAAGATAAGTCTGAACCTGATGCTGGAACTCCTATTGCTATTGTGCCTGCTGTTAAAGACGGAGTAAATTATAATTATCTACATATACTTAGTAAATCTGGTTCAGAGTATATTAGTCTAAATTATTATAAAATTACAGATAAGTCTATAGTTCCAATAGATGTTTCTAGTGGCGATCCTGAACCCCCACAAGTTAGATTTGTTCAGCAAATAGCTTATAATAATCCTTGTAGAAATTGTAATTTTATGAAAGTATTTACACTTGAACCTTACAAAGGACAACCTGCTTTACTGCCTTTTGATGATGTAGATGGATGGTATGTTCAAGCAAAACAACTAATCTCTAGTTCTGGAGCCAAACAATCTTATCAAGATTCTGGAAGATTGAGTAGTTTTTGGATTTGCAATGTTGGTAAAGATGGCATGATGGATGGTATTGGAATTGATCAAGATTGTGCTAGATTTGATTTGAATACTGGAAATATGCTCGATAGTTTCCCTGGACTTGAGGAAAAACAAGCAAAGCAATTAGTTCAAAAAGCTATAAGAGCAGTTCAAAGTGCTCAAGAGCAATTCGCTAGAAACCCTTCTGCTACACATATTAATATCGCGGGAGTTTCTCAACCATTAAGAGTTCAAGGTTCAGAAGGAGATAGCGGAAGTAAATGTACTGACTTTATGAGTGTTAGAGATTGTCAAATAATATTTAATTTCTGTGATCCTTTTGTATGCCCTACTTCCAGATGCGATTTGGGTGGAAAATTTCCAGTCGATAATGTTATCCAATCTGGAATAATAGGAAGTACTTTCTTGTGCCTTCCTAATTTTATTGGACTTCCTGGAAATCAAAATAATGGAGTAGTTCTTCCTTTCTGTGTTACTGGAATACATGCTGGATTAAATGCTTATGCAGATATACTTGAAAGTTATAGAGATTGCTTAAATGAAAGTATTGCAACAAATAGAACAGTAGGTATTTGTGATGCAATACAAAGTGTTTATCTTTGCGAATTATTTTGGAATCAGGCAAGACCATTTGCAGAAGCTTTCTTGAAAAATGTATTCTTGAATTTATTTGGAAGAACAGAAGCTAGAGGGGGTGGAGAATACTTGCTTGTGAGAGATAGTTGGAATAATGCTGAAAAATCTGCAGGTTATATGAGTAATAAATACGGCGATGATTCTAAATTACAATTTGGAGCAAGTTCAATAACCAGTAGTGCTTTGTTAAGTGACTTTTGTGAAATGTCTGTTTCTGCTACTTACCCTGATAATTTTGAATCTATGTTTGAACCAGAAAGTCCTGTTCAGTTCCATGCTTTCTTTGAAGAAGCTACTTATACAACTGCGACCGTTCCTGCCTCTTCAAGGTACAAGGTAACTTACATTATCTCTGCTGGAAATGATTCTGGAAGTTATTATACGGTTTATTTGAAGAGCTCGCCAACTTCCTTAGGATATACAAGTAAACCTCTTCAGGTAGTAGCTACAGGTTATTTACAACGTGGCGGAAGAGTTAGTGAAGCTAAAGATTTTATTGATGTTTCTGGATATCAAGAAATTTGTGTAAGAATTAATACTCAAGAGGAATGTGGATTTAAATCAGTTTCAACTAGTTTTGCTTTGAATTATCTTAGAGATCAAACTGTTCGCGAGCAAGCAACAAATCCGGTTACAACAGAAAATGAATGCATTTCTGGAAGTTCTTTTTCTTCAGCAGGTGCATTTTTGACTCCTAATCTTGGACAAGGAATAAGTCAATTTGTTAATCCTGATTTGTATAATCAGGGAGTTATAAGAGTTTGTGCTAATAGAAATCCAGGGGAAGGAACCCAACCAAGTAGATGGAGTGATGTAGGTTATTGTGATAATAATCAGATAAGATGTTGGGTTGATAGAAATAGTATTGAGAGAGCAATTAATGGTTTGGGAATAGAAAATTCCACTTTAAGTGAATTGGAGCAGATGAATTTGAATAATCTTTTGAATTCTGCAGAAGGTTATTTGGCTGGAGCTCCTGCTTCCAGTGCTATTAATGACTTTTTAACTGTTTATGGAGATATAGCAGAGCAAATAACTACTCCTGAAAAAATTAATTATATTTATAAGGGTCCTAAAAAAGATTCTCTTGGAAGCGAATATAAGGGTAGAACAATTGCTAATCTTGAAGAAGATTATAATGCTTTAGATAAAAGACTTGCAGTTGCTAGTGATAGAGCCAGACTTGCTTTTGGAAAAGCTTTAATTTATGATAAAATTGCTTCAACTTTGGGTAATAAAAAAGTTGCTGAAACTTCTTCAGAAACTACTCCTACTCAGACTACTTCGGCTTCTAGCACTTCAAAATCTGATAGTTATACTCTTGTTTTAATTGACGGAAATACTTTAATAAAAAAAGATGGAGTTGATTTTTTGAGAATAGATAAGGATAACTATAATGTCTATTATGTTCCTACTCCTGGAGTATATGGTTTGAGTAATGTTCTTATAGGAACTTATGGCTCTATGAATTTTAAATTAACCTTGAGTTCGGATAATTCTTATTTTAATGATAAATCGGATTTAAAAAAATCTATTTCAGAGTTAAATGGCGCAACTCTTTATTTTAGTGCTAATAAGATTGAATTAGCTTAAATGCTCCGCATTTTCTTTTTCTAGAATATAATTTTATTTACTTAAACAGAAAATGCGGGGAAGAGCTCAATAAATCTTTAAGATTTCTTGATTCGTAAAGTGCATAGCTACTTTCCGAGATTCGAACCTCGGGGGGTTCTCATCCTAATATTTCGCTACGCTCAATATTAAATGCGGGGAAGAGGACTCGAACCTCTGTAGCATGAAGCATCACGGCCTAAACGTGACCCGTTTGACCACTCCGGCATCCCCGCATAGATTATCTAAAAATAAGGAGTATAAAAAGATAACTAAAAAAATAAATTCTGATTTTAGTTAACTAAGCTAATGTTTCTGGCATAAATCAAAAATTCCTGTTCCAAAACATTGCTCAATAAGTCCTCTAAATGTTGGAGCATTAAAGGAAAAATCTGATTCGCAAGGAATTAAGCGGTAAGGCCCGTAGGTTCTTAGAACTTCTCTTAAAACTCTTTCTTGTGAGGGATATCCTTGTCTTAGACTCGCGTCTTGTTCAATTTCCAGAGGTGTTCTTTTGAGATGATTATTTCTTGTATTGAAGGCTTTATCAGTGTAATCTGCAATTCCAAGCCCAATAGAGAGAGTTCTTTCCAGGGGACTAATCTTAAAAGGTATTTTTTGGGGATATTTTCTTGCAGGTGGTTGCCAATAATGAGAGAGAAGGGCTATTCTTGAAGCTAAAGCATCTTTTTTTAAATATTCTGCTGAATATTCTGGATGTTTTTTCATTCTTTCAAAATCTTCTGGGGTAAAGTCTAATTTATCAACTAAATCTAATAAATCTAATTTTCCGAAATCATGTCCTATTACTGCGATTTGCCCGGATTTTGCTATTTCTGGATTTCTAATACCTAGTAGTTTTAAAATTCTTGAATAAATTAGGGGTACTCTTAGATTATGTAAATCTTGTTCTGGTTTTTCTGCATCCTTAAATTTTCTTAATTGAGTTAAAAGATAGGCTTGGTTAATAACAGAATCTTCAGGATTATTTTGTAAAGCGGGTATTCCGCGTAAATCCATTACCTCTATTAGTGCGGTTTCAAACATTTCTCTTAGCTTTAAATATTGGCCTTGTTCCATAAATTATTGCTAAGAATTCAATATAAAAGGCTTTCTACTTCTTTTTTTCTTTTTCAGCTTTGTTTTCTGCTTCTTTAATCTTGATTTTATCTTCTAAATCTAATCTATCTAAAAGCTCCTTATATCTATTTCTAATTGTTACTTCTGTGATTCCAGCTACATCTGCTACTTCTCTTTGGGTTTTTTTCTCGTCATTAAGTAAGGCAGCTACATATAATGCTGCTGCTGCAATTCCTGCTGGACCTCTTCCACTAGTCAATTCAGAATTTTCTGCTTTACCCAAAATTTTAATTGCTTCATTTTGAGTCTTAGGACTTAGATGTAAAACATTTGCAAATCTTGAGATATAGTCTTTTGGACTTGAAGGTGTTGATTTGATTCCCATTTTTCTTACAATGAATCTATAGGTTCTGCCAATTTCTTTTCTTTCTACATCACTAGCATTTGAGATTTCGTCTAAGGTTCTTGGGATATTATAGCTTCTACAAGCACTATAGATACAAGCAGCAATAACGGATTCCATTGATCTTCCTCTAACTAAACCGCGTTGAAGAACATAATTATAGATTCTTGAAGCTTCATCTCTAACTACTGGCGGCAAGTTTAGGAAACTAGCAACTCTTCTTAACTCAGACATAGCAAGTCTCAAGTTTCTTTCAATAGAAGTGGAAACGCGTTCTTGCCATTTTTTTAATCTTAAAAACTTACGAGTTTCATCAGTCTTAAGTTTGTAGATATCAGAGATTTCTCCAACATTAGTTGTTAAACCCTTGTCAAACTTTTGGTCAGATAAAGGAGCGCCACCCCTACCTTTTTTTTCTTCGCCATCAAAACTACCTTGCATTTCTTGAGAAGTATCAACTATCTTTTCTTCAACAACTAAACCACAGTCATTACAGATAACTTCGCCTTTTTGATCGTCATAATATAAGCTGTTACTTCCACAATCTGGGCATTTTTTTGTAAGGCTCATTGGTTAGAATAGGTTAAATTTATAAATAAAGATGTGGGAATTGGTTTATAAACCTTTGTATTAAACTGCAAAGTTGTCGACGATAAAAAAATATCCTAAAAATTGCTATTTTCGAGTGGCTGTTATCCTGTTCTCAGCAAAGGTATTTCTTTTTGAGTTAAATCCCAGGGGGTCTGAAAAATATCTCCTGTTTCTTCATCGGGCTTAGTAAATGCGTATCTTCCAATTCCCAATCCAAAGGGATACCAAGGGTCATGAGAAATTGTTCTTAATACTAGGGGGGATTTTATTGCCTGACTTATTCCAGTTGGTAATCTTGTTTGATTTAATATAATATAGTTTTCTGCTAAATCTCTGTCTGTTGCCAGCTTTAATTCTAAAATACCCCTTCTCGCTAATTCTTTTCTTAGTAAGTGTTCTGCCTCTTCTACTTCTTGACTTAATTTTCTAGAGGGGTTTAAAGCGTTATCAATTAAACATTCATCTACAAAGAAAGTTCTTCTAAATACATTCCAAGCAATGCTTGCTAGTTGCGGAAATTCTTTAATCAATCTTTTTATATGTTCATTATATTTTTGAGCTACTTTTTTTAGAGCTTGTTCTACTTGAGCTCTTTCCTGTTTACAAAGAATTTTCAAATCAACTAGGGGATTAATTGCATCATAAACTTGGGCTTGAGCCGCTGCAGACTTTACGCCCTCGTGATCTCGGCTCATATAAGAAAAAGTTCCTTCTCTTTCGGCTTGTATTTTTCTTCCTGTTTGTTCCAGGGAAGTTTCAAGATTCATTTCAGCTAAAATCATATCGGCTAACTCGGACTCATTTGGAAAAACTTTTGGAATTTCAGGAATAGTGTTTTTCATATCTCTTTTTAGTTTTTAGAGTTTTTAAGAATTAGTATACTCAGAAGTTAGATTAACTTAGCATTAATCATGCCTTCTTGGCTTGGGCGGTTAGTAACTTGAGCTTTGCCAAGTTCAGTATCTATAACAGCGCCTTTAATAATAACATTTTGTCTTGCTAAGAAACGATTTGCATGAGTTTCGACAACATTGGTTATCTTTGCTTTTTTTGTCTTGCCTTTTTTATCTGTAACATTTGCAATATTGTTAGATAAAAGAACTACTTTTTTATTTCCACCTTTAACTCTAAGAAATTTATTTTTTTTCTCGCGAAGTTTAACTATTCTTGGAATACCTGGAACTTCATTCTTTTTCTTTTTATGATTAGAATGGTATTTTCCACCAGTTATTTTACGTCCGTTTGTCATAAAGATTTTATAAAAAGTTGCTTTAAATACCTTTTGTTTTTGATTTATGTTTTGTTTATTAAGTTTATTCCTTCTGTTTTTTAATTGTAAGTTATTTAGGGATGAGGGGTAGTTACATGGCCTGAATTATTATTTATACGAACCAAATAATCTCCAAAAATTATATTTTGGACTAAGCATAACTTTAAAAAGAGTTCTTGTTATAAGTTTTTATGGCTAACGGAATCGAAAGACCTTTGGATATGCTTAATGCATCTAAAGGAAAAGAAATTTTGTTGCAGCTCAAGAACGACAAGCAAATTGTCGGAACTCTTGTGGCATTTGATATACACATCAACCTTGTGTTAGAAAATGCTAGAGAACTTGAGAACAATGAAATGAAGAGAAAACTTGGACTTGCCTTTGTTAGAGGCGATACAATTATCTTCATCTCTCCTGCTACAAATTAATAAAAGAGAAATTAAGCGTTTTGCTCGTTTATTTCGCTGAGCAGAATTCTTAGATAGTAATATTCTAGCTGGGGCTTTATCTCTTATATTTTTTTAAAGCAAATCTGTAAAATATTATTAAACATACGATAATTATTAGACCATAGATTCCAAAAAAAGAATTCTTTAAATTTACATTTTCTAAAATGGCATTTCCAGTAATTGCTTCTCGCGAGATTAGTATTAGACTAAAGACAATAACTAAAAATCCTGCGCCTAATTTTCCTT
>Ga0194126_10013174_pt1 | contig 10389 bp, 7 predicted proteins | sample TA2KigC150mmetaG_FD_148641 | JGI IMG/M metagenome (GOLD analysis project Ga0194126, IMG submission 148641) | Freshwater microbial communities from Lake Tanganyika, Tanzania - TA2015035 Kigoma Deep Cast 150m | ecosystem: Environmental > Aquatic > Freshwater > Lake | place: Tanzania: Lake...
TTTAACTCATTCACATCGTTTGCGGTCTTATCAGACTAGAATAGAATTGAAGAAAATAACTAAGCAATTAATTTACTGGTTTAACTTTGTTTGCGGTCTTATCAGACTAGAATAGAATTGAAGTAAATAACTGTAGTTACTGAACCAATTTCCAGATTTTGTTTGCGGTCTTATCAGACTAGAATAGAATTGAAGTTTTACGTTCCAGAACGCTTTTTCAAAAATTTCCAGAAACGTTTGCGGTCTTATCAGACTAGAATAGAATTGAAGCTTTCTCCAATTGTTGTTTTTTAAGGCAACAACCAATAAAGTTTGCGGTCTTATCAGACTAGAATAGAATTGAAGTTTTGTATTCAGAAAAGATTTCTGCTTCTTTGTTTTGCTTGTTTGCGGTCTTATCAGACTAGAATAGAATTGAAGTTTTTTCTTCACGAATGTTTTTTATCTTGCCATCAAGGTTTGCGGTCTTATCAGACTAGAATAGAATTGAAGTTTTTGTTGCAAAAAATTTTCAATATCTACCGCCTCAACTTGTTTGCGGTCTTATCAGACTAGAATAGAATTGAAGCTCATCATTATTGTTATTAATGATGTCGAGATGTTGCTTGTTTGCGGTCTTATCAGACTAGAATAGAATTGAAGTTTTCTATATACTTTGTATTTTCATTAACGTAGTTATAAGTTTGCGGTCTTATCAGACTAGAATAGAATTGAAGTTTTAATTTCTTGAATAATTCGTTTAACTCATTCACATCGTTTGCGGTCTTATCAGACTAGAATAGAATTGAAGAAAATAACTAAGCAATTAATTTACTGGTTTAACTTTGTTTGCGGTCTTATCAGACTAGAATAGAATTGAAGTAAATAACTGTAGTTACTGAACCAATTTCCAGATTTTGTTTGCGGTCTTATCAGACTAGAATAGAATTGAAGTTTTATATTGTTATAAAACCAATCCTCAGGTTTTTTGGTTTGCGGTCTTATCAGACTAGAATAGAATTGAAGTTTATTAATCGCATTTTGTTTTTGTTTTTGTTCGTCATGTTTGCGGTCTTATCAGACTAGAATAGAATTGAAGCAAGAAACAAGAAAATAAGATAGGAAAGTATAATTGTGTTTGCGGTCTTATCAGACTAGAATAGAATTGAAGTCTTTTCCCGTCTTATTTATTTTGCTGACAGAAAAAAGGTTTGCGGTCTTATCAGACTAGAATAGAATTGAAGAAGTCTGCTTTCACATCTGCAATCTCTTCTCTTACAGTTTGCGGTCTTATCAGACTAGAATAGAATTGAAGTTTCATCGCCTGAAACATCTGTTCCTCGGTTCCTTCGGTTTGCGGTCTTATCAGACTAGAATAGAATTGAAGTTTCTTCCCAGGTTGAAGTATTTTGTTTAGCAAACTGTACAGTTTGCGGTCTTATCAGACTAGAATAGAATTGAAGTTTATTTTTAGAAACTCTTTTATTATTTTTATTAATAGTTTGCGGTCTTATCAGACTAGAATAGAATTGAAGTGATAATGTTTTAGAATAATGTTTTTGTAATTCTTGTTTGCGGTCTTATCAGACTAGAATAGAATTGAAGCTTTCAATTTAACCTCCTTTTGTTGTTAAAATTTTTATAGTTTGCGGTCTTATCAGACTACTTGTCCGCCATCTTGTTGGGCGGAGAATAGAATTGAAGTCTTCGTCTTGGTTCTCGGGTAGACGTGGATATCGAGTTTGCGGTCTTATCAGACTAGAATAGAATTGAAGTTGGTCTGGGCGTCGTCACCCCAACCTGAGGTGTGGGTAAGTTTGCGGTCTTATCAGACTACTTGTCCGCCATCTTGTTGGGCGGAGAATAGAATTGAAGTTCCGATATTTTGTGCTTCTTTTGCCTGATTAAGCTCGAGTTTGCGGTTTTATCAGACTACTTGTCCGCCATCTTGTTGGGCGGAGAATAGAATTGAAGTTGTAAAGTTAATTTGGGCATAATATCCCCAATTATTTGTTTGCGGTCTTATCAGACTACTTGTCCGCCATCTTGTTGGGCGGAGAATAGAATTGAAGTGGACAAAGGCTTGAAACGACTTTTGTCTATTGGAGTTTGCGGTCTTATCAGACTAGAATAGAATTGAAGTGTTTTAACGAAGTATCAAAGAGTCGAACATAAAGTTCAGTTTGCGGTCTTATCAGACTACTTGTCCGCCATCTTGTTGGGCGGAGAATAGAATTGAAGTTAGTTGTGTCTACTTGTTGCGAGAAAGCAACAAGTGACGGTTTGCGGTCTTATCAGACTAGAATAGAATTGAAGTAAAGTATTTTGTAGTTTCTCCAATCGTTTTCACCCTGTTTGCGGTCTTATCAGACTACTTGTCCGCCATCTTGTTGGGCGGAGAATAGAATTGAAGCTTATGTTGATAATGTTCATTTAGAATTGGAATAAAAATGTTTGCGGTCTTATCAGACTACTTGTTTCGATGCTTTCTATCGGGATAATAGAATTGAATTTATCAAGTTTTGAATTGATTTAAACAGAGATTAGAGATTAATCAAAATTTTAATATAAGAGTATATCTGTTCTAAATCTAAATGTAGCGAAATTATAAAGATTAGAATCAGCAGTATCTATACATCCATATGATCTAATGTAATTATTGCAAAGAAAAGAAATATCTCCCTACATGTAGCATCAAATGTTGATCTAATATTATTCTCAACGCCTCTATTTATCTCTATCAATAATTCTTTTCTCTAATAGCGTGATGCTGCCTGTATCATATTCAATTAATTTTGCATTATTATAATTGAAATAACCTGTCCAAAAGTTTTTTAATAAATTAAATTTTTCGATTGATATTGCTGTTTGATCACCTGTTAGCACATATATTTCACTGCCTCTATAATCTAATTTTTTACTCTTCTCTAGTAATCGGTTTACATCATTACTATTATTTAGGTTCTTCTTTAAATCCAATTCTGTTGTTTCATTTAGCATATCGGAAAAAATAATTACCATTAAAATTCTTTCATCTTTTTCAGATTTATATTTGAGCGATTGACTTAATGACCCTAAAATATCAGTAAATAATCTCTTTTCTTTTCTGTCTTCTCGTATTTTATCATATTGTTCAGAAAAAGAAGTCTTCAAAGTATCAATAAATTTATTTCTATTTCTCTCTATATACTTTTCCTTTTGTTGCGATGAAACTCCTCTTACTTCAAAATCTTTCATCTTTAGATCGGAGGCTATTATTTCTACACTGCTTGTTAGCGAACCATAATCTATAGGCATAACAACTATTTCATCCGTAACCTTTAAATTACTCAATATCTTGTTACCTATAATTTCTTTATACCAATTTGTTGTCTCTGCTGGAACACTATACGAAAAATCAACTAGACAAATTATTTTTATGCTAGTGTCAGGCTCTGTCAGTTTTTCAAAGACATCACAACTGATTAATAAACTGATGACCACTATTGAAAAAAATATTATATATTTTATATACATTTTATCATTATCCTTCTTTTATATTCTGGTTAGCCGTAATCTCTTTAAATTCATTTATTTTTGTATTATATGCCGTAATCTTTTCGTTTATCCTAATCAATTGTGAATCTAGATTTATTCCAAATTCCCACAGTTCTTTATCCGTTGATTGAATATCTTCATATTTTACATAAATGTCTTTTGTAATATTAAAATTACCTGCTATTTTCAAATTTTTATATTCGTCGTATAGATTCATTTTATCATCGTCACATTCCTGTCCATAAATTCTTTTCATTTCAATAACAAGTTGCCAAAATCTCTCTATGTAATATTTTATCCCATTTGCTATATCAATTATTAGCTCTCGTAAATCATCAACATATTTTTTTATTTTTCGATTATGTTTCACCCAATTCCTATATATTTTATACTTAATTTTTATTTCATTATATTTTTGAGAAATTGAAGCTAAATATATAGCTGTAACTATGTTCAATATTAATAGAAAAATGCCTGCTATCATGAAAAGGGTATTTAATCTTTTTGCTTCTTCTGCTCCATATATTGCCGGATCATATCCCTCTAAAAAATATAACCTCGAAATTCCTGCTATTATTAATGCAAGTAATATCAATATTGTTAATAAAATAGCCCATTTTTTATTATCCTTATATTTTTTGAACTTTATTTCTGTCATTCTTTCTTCGTTATGCTCCACCTCTGCTAATCTATATTCTGACCATAGTTCAGTTGCTCTTTCTAATACTCTCATAAATATTAAACCAAGAAAAATTGCCATAAGAATTTTTAAAGTCTGTAATCCCTCCGATACAAATAGGTCGGCAACAAAGTACCATAATACAGATTCAAAAAGTACAAATAGTAAAATTGCTGCAAAAAATCTTCTTACTATCGATTTTGCATCTTCAACTTCGTTTTGTTGAAAAATTGGTCTTGTTATTGTCTTTTCATTACCAAATTGGTCTCTATACTTTTCAAACATTGCCTCTTTCTTTTGTCTTGTAATTAACTTATTGAGCCGTACCTCAGCTTCTTTTAGTTTTCTATCCGTAATCCTCACAATATTTATAAGAGCCGAACACTTTAATGCATTCGCTTCATTTCTTATTTTGAATGGTTGGTTCATATATTTTCTTAATTTCTTTTTATACCACCATCTGTAAAGCCAGTTATCGTACATATCTCCTCCAAATTTTTATTTAAAATAAAATTTTCTTATCCTGCTAAATTCCTTCTCGGCACCATCTAGAAATCTTGCAGAACTATTAAATGTCTTATTTATTATATCCTTCTGTTGCTCTCTCATTTTTTTGTATTCATCACTTTTATATATTAACCTATGATGTAGTTTCGACCATGCATGTGCAAATACTGTTTTAACTTGTATCTCGCAAATTTTATCTTTCAAGTCTCTGTATTCTAATAAATTAATCCTGTTTGCTTTTAGTTTTACATCATAATGCGTTGCTCTATAACCAAATTCATCTCTTTTAGTTTGTTTGTTTACTATGTAAAAATCTTTCTTCTTTTCAATTTTTTTACATACTTTAAAGTAATCTTCCTTAAAATAACATATAAATCTCACACCAGAAATGTCATTGAATATTAATGAATTTTCAATAAAACATTTTTTTTCCATGCTTTTTCTATACATTTTTTCTACAACACTATCAAATGTTTTAACTCTTTCTTCCCAATCTGGATTTACTATTCTAATTTCCTCTGCATATTCTTGCAGAATGTTTGATACTACTTCACATAGTTTTTCATATTCGTTTCGTTCAGCTTCATATTTCTTCCTCAATGTTCGTATACTTATATTATCGTTTAATACATTGTTTAATGATTCAAATGCTTGCATTTTATTTTTTTTAGATGAAATTGATTTTAAAAATTCATCTTCGCTTTTATTTAAATCCTCTAACGCATAAAGAAATGTTTTGCTCAAGTTGATTTGTGGTAATGTAACCAAAGTTATTGATTTTAATGGTATTTTCATTAACTTGTGTTTATACCTATTCTCTATTTTTCGCTCGTCACCTTTTATTAGTACATGAAAATTTCCATCGCACCCTACTATACAACTTGCCAATAATAGATACGCTGACATTGTTTTTCTACCACCAGCTAATCCAGTATATAATTTTTTAGATTCTCTTCTATATTTAAATAATGTCGAGAGGATTATATTAAAAGTGTTCTCATTTGCTTCTTTTGAAATAATATCTTTATCACCAATCGAGTATGTAATTACTCTTATTCCACTTTTTTGTAGTTCCTTTTTAAGTCCCATCAATCCTTCAAGCACTTTTTCATTATTCGTATGTATTATAACTACGTTATCTATTTTTACTTTTAATTTATGTTCTACTGCTATTAATGTTTCTGTTACTACCGCAGCAGCACTACCTAATGTACATACAAGTGTATTGCTATTTTTCATCAGTTGCCCTTGTTAAATAATTAATTGCCCAATGGTATTTCTTTATTCTTAAAATATCTTTGTTAGTTAGTTTTTTAATTCTAATCAAGTTGAGATTATCTTCTAAATCGGCAATCTTTATTTTTCTCGCGAGTTCATTTTTCGATAATTTTTTAATATAGTCGTTATAATTCTGTTTCTTATTTCTTGTTAATAAGTTAATAGCTTCTAAAATTGATTTGTTTAAACCATATTTTATCAAGTCCTTTAGATTTATTTTACTATCTTCTAAAACGTCATGTAACAATGCAATAGTCATTTCATCTTTGGTTTTCATTCTATTAAGAATTCTTAGAGGGTGAAGAATATATGGTTTTCCTGAGTGGTCTTTTTGATTTTTGTGAGCAGTTAGGGCAATTAATAAAGCATTTTCTAAATCACTCATTAAAAGCATCTCACTTAATATTATTAAGATACTAAATAATATTACTTTTTCCTATTTGTAGTTTTGTTTAATATGATTATAAATCAGAAATGTATTATTCACATCTACATAAAGTCTGGATATACTTATTTACAGATAACCGATCAACAACCAACCTGTTCCGTCCGCACCTATGGTGAGCTTGTACTCTTGGTGGGCAAAGTCGAACCAGTATAGGATCTATTCTGCAAGTTTAAAGTCGCTATCACTAAGATTATATCGTTTCTTAAAACCTGTCCTTAGCGAAGCGAAGGATCTATTACTTAAACTCAAAATCATTCTCTTGTAAGTTGTATCGCTTCATATAATATTCTTTACTAAACCTTAAACCCATCTCGCTTAAAATTTTATCTCTTTCCTCACTCTCAACTATTACAGCTTCCTTCTTTGTCAGCTTTATTTTTGGAGATTCAATCTCCGGTCCATAATTCAGATCAGTATAATACCTCATCATTTTATTCATTCCCAACTCAATCAATTTCTTATCAGCTATCCCCAGATAATTTAAAATTTCTTTATGAACATTTGTCGCGCCATAAGAACCAACACCAGAATTTTCTACTGTTAATGTTTCAGTTAAAACTGCTTTACTTATCTCTTCATTATGGAAATTACACAACCTTTCAAATAACTGACCTATTTCATATTTCGGATTTTCCTTAAATTCTATTTCTGTTCCTGTTTTCATAACTGCAATATTTTCTTCTAACATGTTTTCAATCGATTCTAGCAATTCTTGTTTTTCCTGCTCTGTCGCTCCCTGAGTATAAAAACCAATAATTGAAGGCAGTCCAAACTTTTCACTTATTAAATGCCATTGCTCAATTCCAGCTCGTTTGAATGTTACCGGCCAATAACACCTTGCTAATAATTTCTTGCCGTATGGATTTACATAAGTTGGGTTATATTGGGTCAAAATAAATTTGTATTCCGGTAATTCCTCTCCGACTTCAAATAAATAATATCCATCTTGCTTTGTTCTTAATCTTAATTCATTATGTTTATCAAATATAAACCATTCCTGAGGCTTAGAAATTAAATCGTATGGAATCAACTTATTCCCTTTATATTTCCATCTTATTTCAGCAATAGAAAAACCAAAGAATAAAGCATCCAACATATCAGACCCGATTCTTTGTATTTCTAAATTTTGAATAATCTCTATCGCCTCATTTAATATCTCATCTCTTTTCCAATCACTAACCACCGATAACCGATCACCAATATTCAATTCCCAACCCATCTGTAAAACTTGCATTTTCCGCTGTTGAATACACGCGGAAAGGTGAGGATCTGTCAGCAAATCCCTGTAAATCTCATAATTGTAATTATTCGCTTTCAAAATCTTGTCCGGGTCCGGCAAAGTTGTGTACAGCTTCTCATAAAGCTGAATCTTATCGCGAGTTGCAAACTCACTTATAATATTGATTTTACTGTTCCTTTTCATTTTCTATTCCTTGATATTAATTTCCTTTTGTTATGGCCTTAAAAAAATGAAACACTATTTTGCCCATTAAAAAAATTGCAATAAAACGGCCTTAAAAAAATGACACATTCTTTGCACATTAAAAAAATTGCATATAAAAACGGCCTTAAAAAAATGATACGTTCTTTGCACATTAAAAAAATTGCAATAAAACGGCCTTAAAAAAATGACGTTAAAAAGAATAAACAAACGAAGCGTTAAACGAGAAATGTTGTTTGAGTATCCCGAATTCAATAATATCATTTTTAATACCTGATCGGGAGGCGAGTTCATTTATCGTAGCGTAGTTTGTGAAATTCTTAGTCATTTTTTTTTAGCCTTGATCTTTTGCCTCTTTTGTATCAAGACAAAAGAGGAGAATATTTTTCAGCCTTGATCGGAAGTTTATCCCGAAAATCTTTCATTCGGAAGCTCCTTTCTTTCAATAGAAATGAACATATATGTTTTAATATTTTTCCGATCACCGACAACCAACCACCAACAACCAATCACTAATAAAACCTTTTCCTCTCGCTTCTTTTCAAAATAATTGGCTCAAAACTATTTGCAAAGCTTTTCGCATAATTCAAAAATTGACTAATTGAATCCACAATATCATCATGTTCAGAATTCGGAAATTCTTCACATTCATTTATAATAATACTTGCAGTTTCGTGGTCCATTAAAAGAACCTTACCGGATTCTATTAATGGTGTAATCGAGTGAACCCTTGCCACCTTATCCCTTGTAGCTTGAACCTCTCTTATCGGTAATCTTGTTTCTCTTTTCAATTCCTGAATTAAACTCTGACCACTCGCTTTATCTTCAATCAAAATTTCACGAGGATTAAATTTTTCATACAACTCAACTGCTTTTCTTTTTAGTTCCGGAAATTCCAACCGCTCTCGAAATAAATCGATTAAATAAAATTTGTTCTCTGTTACTTTCCATGTAGTACAAACTGAATAATCATTTTCCTCATTCTTTTTGAATGCACAATCCCATGACTGAAAAACACCCAAAAGCTTTTCTTTTGAAATATCTATTTCCTTAAAATAAAGCCACCAGTCACGCTTGATGATAGATTCATTCTGATAATCAACAAACTTTCCAAATATTTCCTGGTCCCTCAACTGAGGTGATATTTCTTTTGCCAACTCATCTATATCTTTTTTTGATAAAAGGGGATTATCATAAGAACTGAATTGAAATGATCTCCAATTATTTGTCATACCGAGCGAATGCGAGGTATCTTTCTTTAATCCTCTTTCATAGAGTTCATAAAACAAATGCTTTTCACCTTTCTTGTTTCGCTTTCCTTTTGGAGTTCCTGCTATGATTATTTCAGCATCGAAATCAATCGCCATTGGTCTTATTGATTCGTTCCATAATTTTTCATTCTGTAAAATTATTCCCGCTTCATTCATCATTATTAAATTGTAACCAAATCCTTCAAGATTCTCCGGTCTGTCTGCTGATCTTAAGTCCAATATTGAATCAATTATTTTTAATTCACTTCTTGACATGTTGTATTTCCAGAATCTTTTTGGAAGTTGTTTTAATTCCGGTAAAAAATATCTGTCAAAATATCTTTGAATATTGCTGTAGGTCGTATCAACCCACAGCACCATTATTTTTTTTTCAATCATTCTTTCAATGCAGTATTTCGCTAATCCTCTCGTAATTCCGAATCTTCTTCCTTTCGCAATTACTTTTACTTTTGATTTATCATTTATAATTTTTAATTGGCTCCTATGAAATCCCAACTCAACTTCTATCTTAATACTCATCTTTCGCCATTATATTTTCTAAAATCACCAATCACTGATCACTAACCACTGATAACGCTCCTCTTAACAATTATTTCAAAACTCTCATCCTGTATGTCGCTATCCTTCTGACCCAAATAAACCTTTCCTAACCATATCAGCATCGCCGGATTCCCATTCATAGCAATATCAATCTGTTTTTCTCTAAGCTTCATTTTGAGAGTTTTGCGCCCTTTTGTATAAAAACTCCCATAATTCCTGTCGAATGTCGTCTCATTTATTTCCAGAAATTCGGCAATTTCTCTTTTGCTCAGCCCTTTTTCAGCAAGCTTTTCAATCATCTCTTCATTTGAAATTTCTTTGATTTTCTTCTTTTTTCGTGCCATAATAATAATAAATACTTATTGTAATTAAATATATTGACAATTATAAGTATATTTACTTATATTCACCACAGTTTTATTGTTCTTTTTCTAAATACTGATCACTGATAACTGATCACAGATTACTAATTTCTAAACATAGTCGGGGGGACTATGATCTTTGAAATATTCAAAACCGGAACTCACACTTCTTCTAACGGAATAACTAAAGACTTTACCGAATCAGACCTAGACCAAATTGTAAACTCATACAATCCGGAAGAACACGAAGCACCGCTTACAATCGGACATCCTAAAGATAATTCTCCGGCGCATGGATGGATTAAAAAAATTTTTAGAGAAGGTGAGAAGCTTTTCGCAGAAGTTGA
>Ga0194126_10013175_pt1 | contig 10389 bp, 9 predicted proteins | sample TA2KigC150mmetaG_FD_148641 | JGI IMG/M metagenome (GOLD analysis project Ga0194126, IMG submission 148641) | Freshwater microbial communities from Lake Tanganyika, Tanzania - TA2015035 Kigoma Deep Cast 150m | ecosystem: Environmental > Aquatic > Freshwater > Lake | place: Tanzania: Lake...
ATCACGATCACCGATCTCGAAGATCCGCAGCTCGACGAGCTTCTGGGAAGCCAGGCGCAGCGGCTTCGGGAGGAGATAGCCCTGATCGAAGGCGCGGCCAGCCCCTTCTCTCACGAGGAGTACCTCAAAGGCAACCAGACCCCCGTCTTTTTCGGGAGCGCCATCAACAACTTCGGCGTCCGCGAGCTGTTGGAGGCCTTCGTGGAGATGGCGCCGCCCCCCGGCCCGCGGGCCGCAACCACCCGAATGGTTTCGCCGCTGGAGGCGGCCTTTTCGGGGTTTGTCTTCAAGATCCAGGCGAACATGGATCTCGCGCACCGGGACCGGATCGCCTTTTTCCGGATCTGCTCGGGGAAGTTCACCCGGGGGATGAAGGTCTTCCATCACCGGATCGGCAGGGAGATCGTCATTTCCAACGCGACGATATTCATGGCCCAGGACCGGACGAACGTCGAGGAGGCCTGGCCCGGCGACATCATCGGGATTCACAACCACGGAACGATCCAGATCGGCGACACCTTCAGTTCGGGGGAGCCCCTGCAGTTCACCGGGATCCCCAATTTCGCCCCGGAGCACTTCCGGCGGGTCCGGACGAAAAATTCCCTGAAGGTCAAGCAGCTCGTCAAGGGGCTCGCCCAGCTCTCGGAAGAGGGGGCGGTGCAGGTCTTCCGGCCGCTCATGGGAAACGATTACATCCTCGGCGCGGTCGGCGTCCTCCAGTTCGACGTGACGATGGCCCGTCTCAAGACCGAATACGGCGTCGAGGCCTCCTACGAGCCGATCGAATACGCCGCGGCGCGCTGGATCGACGGCGACGACAAGAAACGCCTCGCCGATTTCGAGAGGAAGTGCCAGGCGAACCTGGCGCTTGACGCCGACGGCCACCTCACCTACCTTGCCGCCAGCGAGTGGCGCCTCGGATTCACCATGGAGGAGTGGCCCGACATCGCCTTCCGAAAGACCCGGGAGCACATAGGTTAAGAAGCTTACAGAGTCTTTCGTTCTGGCCGTCTCGACACGAAGTATACGCCCGACATGATGAGAACCGCCGCAACCAGGTCAATGACCGTAAATGTATCGTTTCTGAAAATAACGGCGACAATCGATGCAACGAGCGGCTGGAGATAGATGTAGATGCCGTTTACGTTGGGACTGACGGTCTTCAGGGAATAGTTGACCAGACAATAGGCAAAGCCGGAGGTGATGAATACGACGAATAAAACCGACATCCAAATGTCTAAGGGTATTTGAGCGAAGGAGGACGAAACGGCGGTTCTCAAAGAAAAGGGAGAAATGATGATCAGACCAAACAGGAAGGTCCATTTCATGATTGTCAGAGGAGTATATTTTTCCATCAACGGCTTCAGCAGTACCAGATAGAGAGCCCAGCAAGCGTTATTGGTAAAGATCATCACATTGCCCAGCAGCGTATGCAGACGGAAATCACCGCTGCCTGCTGAAAGGATGATCATCAGAGCGCCGGTAACGCCGAGCATGATTCCGAAAACTTTTCCACCGGTGATCGTTTCCTTCAATATAAAGTGAGAAAAGATCAGAATGTAAATGGGGATGCTTGTTGCGATGATAGAGGCGCTGATCGGTGTGGTCCGGTGAAGTCCTTCAAAAAAAAGGATCTGATTGACCACCACACCGAAGATGGAGCAAACGGCCATCTTGAACAGGTCTTTCTTCTCGACTTTTTCCGAGGGAAGAAAAAAATCCAGCATCCAAACAAGAACGAGTGTGCCGCTTATGCGGAGGAAGACGACGGCCTGCGGTAAAAGGAAATCGGGCATGATCCCTTTTGCAACGACATAATTGAGGCCCCAAATCGTATTGGCCCCGATGATGGCAATATGTGATTTGATAATTTGATTCAATCAGGACGCCAATATCTTAAATGATTTCCAGTTTCGACCCGTCCTTATGCCGGCTGCATCCCCGACCTTTTGCCCTATGAGCCGTTGAAAAGGATGTTGAATGACTTTTTAACTTTTTCAGCGCGCGAGAATACGGATGTGGACCCTGTTTGTCAAGCAAGATGTTATCTTCAGATGTTATCATGGGGCGCCGGATTCCGCCGGATTTTCCCTTGACATACAAGACTCATTTCCGTATCCTCAGCCTACCTTAAAGCAGGTTCTTAGTGTGCCATTCAACATCAGCTAAATAACAGCGGGGAGGGTCACGATGGGACAACGGTGCATGGTAGCAGCCGCCGTCGTCGCACCGCTCTGTTTGTCCGTGTCTTTTGATTAAGGCTGCAACCGGCTCTGCGGTGATCGACCGGCATAGTCGAAATCGCGATTGGTCTTGCCGATCGTCTGCGGGAAAGGGGATAAGGGATGAGCGAGAATAGACGTGAAAAGGAGGGCAATATTTTTTCGCCCGAGAGATTTCATCATCTAGGCATCGTCGTCAAGAACATCGATGAGACCATGAAGTATTATGAAAAATCCTTCGGGTTTGGTCCCTTCGAGATACGGTATGTGGACTACCCGACTGCCGCCTATTACGGGCAGGTCTCCGGCTACAGGGGAAAGCGGGCTTTCTTTTTCATGGGACCTGTGCAAATCGAACTGATCGAACTGGTCGACGGAAAGACGATTCACGAAGATTTTCTGAGAGAAAAAGGCGAGGGATTGCACCATCTGGGGTTCTGGGTGGACAATATCGAGGAATCGAAGAAACAGGCGGAAGCGCTTGGATACAAGGTAATACAAAGTTATACGCGTCAAGACAATACCGGCTTCGCATATCTGGATTCCGATAAAATAGGCGGCGTGCTTTTTGAGATACTTCAGAAAAGCTCCGCATGAAAGCGGGTCAATGAAGCGCATCTTTTACGGATGGTACATGGTCGGCGCCGGCTGCGCCATCCAGTTTGTCCAGTCCACGCTGTTTCTGCAGTCTTTCGGCACTTACTTTGCCGTGCTTCGTGACGACCGCGGCTGGTCGAAGACCGAGCTTTCGGGCGCCGCGGCGCTTCACCAGATCGAGGCCGCGATCCTCGGTCCGCTGCTCGGCTGGTTCATCGACCGCTTCGGGTCGCAATGGGTGATCCGCGCCGGGGTCATCCTTTTCGGTATGGGCTTCATTCTGCTGAGCGCCGTCGATTCGCTGCTCGCCTTTTACGGCGCCTTTATCGTCACCGCGCTGGGAGGAAGCCTGTGCGGTTTCTTTCCGCTCAATACCGCGCTGATCCAGTGGTTCGAGCGGTATCGCGGCCGCGCGCTCTCGTCGATGCAGCTCGGGATGGCGCTCGGCGGTCTTGTCGTGCCCGTGGTCGCCTGGTCGATTACCGCCTGGGGGTGGCGCGACACCGCTTTCGCATCGGGCATCATCATTATAGCGCTATGTCTGCCGCTTTCCCTCGTCATCCGGCGACGGCCCGAGGACATCGGTGAAGTCATGGACGGGATCGGCCATCGTTCCCGGGAACGGGTATTGGATCTTGAAAATGCGGACAAGGAAACCGTCCGCGACTTCACCGCGCGCGAGGCGCTGCGTACCCCCGCGTTCTGGCTTCTGTCGCTGGGACACAGCTTCGCGCTGTTCGTTGTCACCGGCATCAACACGCACGCTATCACGCACATGAAGGAAGGGCTCGGCTACACCATCGAGGCGGCCTCATTCGCCATCATGCTGCAGACAGTGGCCCATCTGGGCGGCATCGGCCTGGGGGCCTGGATCGGAGACCGCTTCGACAAACGCATGCTTTGCGTGTTCTGCATGCTGGGTCACATGAGCGGCCTGCTCTTTCTCGCATACGCCACGACCTCGTCGATGATCGTTGCTTACGCTATTCTGCACGGGGGCGCCTGGGGTCTGCGCGGGCCCTTTATGCAGGCGATCCGCGCCGACTATTTCGGACGAAGCGCGATCGGCATGATCATGGGGCTTTCCTTCATGATCATCGTTGTCGGTCAGATCGGCGGTCCGATGATCGCCGGCATCCTGGCCGACATGACCGGCAACTACCGGGCGGGATTCACTACGCTGGCCATCCTTGCGGGGCTCGGATCGGCCTTCTTTCTGCTTGCGAAAAAACCGGCCCGGCGAACCCGGACAGCATGTTGAGTCGCTGATCACATGACGGGACCATGGTCATCATTGAGTATAGATTATCCATGAAATAAGGAGGACATCGATATGCCGGTCATCACCATTCGGGGCCAATTCGGCAGCTGGGCAAACGAGATAGGGGAGTTGATCGCAAACAAACTGAAGATCGATTACGTGGACAGGGAAATCATCGCCGGGGTGGCGCAGCGGCTCCGGCGACCGAGCACGAGCATCGAAGAAAAGGAGATGCCGCCCAGCACGCTTCTGGGGCGCATCGCGGAGGCCATGGCAAAGACCTCCTATATGGGCGACAGCGTTTTCACCGGGATATACTCTCCTTTATGGGAGATCCCGCTTGACGACAATAAATATTTGTCGGGATTGGAATCCGTTGTCAGGGAGCTTGCCGGAGGTCGGTCCATTGTCATTCTGGGGCGGGGCAGCCAGTTCATCCTGAAGGACTTACCCCGGTCTTTCCACGTACTCATAGTGGCGCCGGTCGAGATACGGGTGAAGAGCGTGATGGAGAGACTGAAGCTCAACGAAGAGGAGGCGGGGAACGAGATAGCCCGGATCGACAACGGCAACCGGTTGTTTATCAAGAGGTTTTTCAAGGCGGATCTTCATGACCCCGTAAACTATCATATGGTCATCAATACCCGTCATCTCAGTATCGAGGGTGCGGCTTCGATTGTGGTCGACGCCATCCCCTGGCTGAAAGAGTGACGGGGAAGGGCCGTATGAACGCAAAATGCGGACATGCGGGATGGCAGTGGCTTGCGGAAATGGGTAGGCCCGGCGCGAGGCTTGTGGCCGAGGATGATGACGGTCGCAACCCCTTCGGGCAATTTCTCGATCGTCATGAGAATCGCGCCGGCATCGCATGTGACTGTGATTTTTGATTGGACATGGGGCTGCAGAAATGCGATACCCTATTGCATCTCTCTAGGTTGCTGCCCGGCACGAATGCATGAGTGGAAATGTCCTCTATGAAAATACGGTATCAACTGGCATTGGGCTTTCTTGGGGTTGTCTTGCTGCAGGTTATAACGACCGCTGTCAGCGTCTGGATGGACTATCGTATTATTCCTGTAATTGCAACCAGGGCGGCCGAAGATACGGCAAAAGCGATCGCCTTATCCCTCGTCCGGCAGGGTGAGGCGACCCGCACGCCCCCCCTGTTTGCGGATCCCGCCGCCCTGCAGGGTTATATCGGCGATTTCAAGGCGGTCAAAAAGAACAACCTCAAAGTCGTCAACCGGAATAAAAAAATCATCGGCGGCGTCATCCCCGGCGATGTGGGAAGGGTGTATGCCCATGACGCGGGCAACGAGGTCGGATCAACGATCCGGGACGGTTTGACCCGAACATTCATCGAAAAATCACCCGAATATCCGCAGGGGATCCACACAATCGTCGTCCCGCTGAAGATGGATCAGGGGAGAATAAACGGCGCCGTCGTTATGGAATATGCCCCTCTTCTGGAGGAGATGGCCAAGGAGAAGACAAAGAAAATAGACATCATGCTCTATCTGACGCTCACCTGTCTGCTGATTGGACTGGGCATCGCTTTGCTTGTCAGCAGGTCTGTGGCGACGCCGATCAGCAGGCTGAAAACCGCGGTAGAGCGGATGACCCAGGGTGACATGGATACCCAGATCGCCGTAAAACGCGCCGACGAGACGGGGGATCTGGCGAGGGCGTTTGAAACGATGCGTGCGGGCATGAAAGAGACCCTGGGAAAACTGCAGAACGAGATCAACGATCGCAAATTGTCGGCCGGACAACTGGAGCAGCATACCGCGGAAATCATGCAACTGAACGAATTGGGAAGTATGCTCCAAACCTGCCTGAATGCGGAAGAAGCCTATGATATCGTCACCCGGTACGCGGAGAAACTGTTCCCCGATGAAAACGGGGCCGTGTTCCAATACAGGGCTTCACGCAACCTTCTGGAGGCCGTCTCGTCGTGGGACAAATCCTCCTCCGTCGATAAGGCTTTTATGCCGGAAGAGTGCCTGGCCCTCCGTCTTGGCCGGGTCCACCGCATCGACGATGCCAATTCCGGTCCTCTGTGTCCCCATATCCGTAAACCTGAAACCGTGGGGTATTCCATCTGCATCCCGATGATGGCGCAAGGTGAAACCATCGGGGTCTTCCATCTGGAGGGCGCGTACATCAAAGGCCGTCGATGGGAAAGCGCCCGGAAACAGTGGACAACGGAAAGACAGCAGTTTGTCGTCGCCGTCGCGGAACATGTTTCGCTCGCCTTATCCAATATGAGGCTGCGTGAAACCCTGCACAATTTATCGATCCGCGACCCCCTGACCGGTCTGTTCAACCGTCGCTACATGGAAGAGTCGTTGGAGCGCGAATTGCTCAAAGCGAAGCGTTATGACCGCCCACTGGGCGTCATCATGATCGATATCGACCATTTCAAGCGATTCAACGACACGTACGGACATGAAGCCGGGGATCAGGTGATGCGCGAATTGGGTGTATTCTTGCAGAACCATATCCGGGTGACGGACATTCCCTGTCGATTCGGCGGCGAGGAGTTTACCCTGATCCTGCCGGAAGCGGACGTCATATTTACGCAGCAGCGAGCCGAACAGATCCGGCTTGGCGTGGCCGCTATCCGTGTCAACATTCTGGGACAGACGCTGGCCGAATTCACGATCTCTCAGGGCGTCGCCGTATTCCCGGGCAACGGACAGACCGGCGAAGAACTCCTGCGCTCAGCGGATGAAGCCCTCTATCGGGCGAAACAGATGGGACGAAACCAGGTGGCGCTGGCCAAATCATCGTGACCCCAGTGCACATTGAACCATAGGATTCCGGCCACGACGGCCGGAAGCAGGTATGTCGTGAGATCGCTCGGTTCCTGGAAAGAGCGTGTGAGGGCCCTAAGAAAAGAGACGTTCGCGCTCTATCTTGCCTGCCGTCATCCGCGCGTGCCCTGGTATGCGAAGGTTCTTGCCCTGATCGTTGTCGGCTATGCCCTCTCGCCGATCGACCTGATTCCGGATTTTATCCCGATTCTTGGATACCTGGACGACATGGTCCTCATTCCGCTGGGGATCGCGATGGTGATCCGGATGATCCCCGCGGAGGTCCTGGCGGAGTGCCGCCGCGAAGCGGAGACGATCGTCGGGAAAGCGACGCGGGCGGGAAAGATCGCGGCAGCGGTCATCGTCACGCTCTGGATCGTTACGGCGGCGCTTGCCGTCTGGCTCGTCGTCAGGACCGTGAATCGTTCCTGATAGAGCTCCCCTATCCCAGGCGGAGACGGACCGATCTCCCGTGGCCGTCGAGACCTTCCATCTCCGCAAAACGGGCAGTTTGCCTGCCGTACATCAAAAGAGCATCCCGCGAAAATGAGATCAGGCTGGTCCGCTTGATAAAATCGTAAACGCCCAGGGGAGAGGTAAAGCGCGCCGTCCCCCCGGTCGGAAGGACATGGTTGGGTCCGGCAGTGTAATCGCCCAGCGCTTCCGGGGCATACATCCCTAAGAAAACCGCGCCGGCGTTTCTGATCCCCGGGAGGAGGGCCCGCGGATTTTCCACCATCAGTTCGAGATGTTCGGGCGCGAAACGGTTGGCCAGGTCGACGGCTTCGCCGAGATCCTTCGTCACGAACGCTGCCGCATAGGCGGCCAGCGAGCGGGAGGCGATATCCTTCCGCGCCAGGTTTTCCAACTGCCGGCTTGTCTCGGAAACCACAGCCTGGGCAAACGCCCCGTCCGGTGTCATGAGAACGGCGCTGGCCATCTCGTCATGCTCGGCCTGGGCAAGCAGGTCGGCGGCTGCGAAGGCGGCAGATCCGGAGCCGTCCGCGATGATGAGCACCTCGCTCGGTCCGGCGATCATGTCGATTGCCACCCGGCCGAAAACCATCTTCTTGGCCGTCGCCACGTATGCGTTTCCCGGACCGACGATTTTGTCGACGCAGGGAACCGAGGCGGTACCGAAGGCGAGGGCCGCGATGGCCTGGGCGCCCCCGATCTTGAAGATCCGATGTACCCCGCCCAACTCCGCGGCGGCGGCGATCAGGGGGTGGAGTTTCCCGTCGCGGGAGGGTGTCACAAGGATAATCTCGCTCACACCTGCGATCCGGGCCGGGATCGCCGTCATGAGGACCGTGGAGGGGTAGCAGGCCAGCCCCCCCGGCGCATAGATGCCGACACGCGTCAGGGGAAGGATCGATTGGCCCAGCTCCACCCCTTTTTCGTCGGTCACCGACCATCCCTCCTGGAGCTGCCGCTCGTGGAACCGCTCGATCCGGTTGGCGGCAAGGCGAAGGATTTCAAGATCATTCGGGTCGACCTGCGCCGCCGCGGCTTTTTTCTCCTCCGCGGATGCCTCGACTGTAGCAGCGTTCAGGTCATGCCCGTCCCACCTGGCGGTATAATCGAAGAGGGCCTCATCCCCCCGCAGGGCGACATCCTCCACGATCCGTCCGACGGAGCCCCAGAGCTCGGGATCGAAGGTCCGGCCCCGCTCCCGGATCTGTCTGAAGAAGCTCTCAAATTCTACGTCGTCGGTTCTGATGATCCTCATGTTTATCCTTTCTAATGCCGCTTGCACCCCAGCTGTTGCCTACACCCCCACCCTGGCCCTCCCCCGTCAAGGGGGAGGGGTTTGGCCTGGTGTTCTGGGGAGACCTTGCAGCAAGGTGTCCCCACATGTCCCTACCCGGGAATCCTCCGGATATCGGCCCCGAGTGCCGACAGTTTTTTTTCGATCTGCTGATAGCCCCGGTCGATGTGATAGACACGGGAGAGGACCGTTGTTCCCTCCGCTGCAAGACCCGCCAGGATAAGCGAGGCCGAGGCCCGCAGATCGGTCGCCATCACCGGAGCCCCGTGGAGCTTTGGGACCCCCCGGACGATCGCGCTCTTCCCCTGGATGACGATGTCCGCCCCCATCCGCATCATCTCGCTGACGTGCATGAAACGGTTTTCGAACACCGTTTCCGTGATCACGGAAAGCCCGTTTGCAACCGCCATCAAGGCCATGATCTGTGCCTGCAGATCCGTCGGAAATCCGGGGTAGGGGAGGGTCTTGACATCCACACTCCGCAGGATGCCGCGGCCGTTCACCCGAATGCTGTCCTTGTCGGTATCTATGGAAATCCCCGCATCCCTCAGTTTCGCGATCAGCGCGTCGAGATGGGGGGGGATGCAGCCGATGATCCCGATCGCGCCGCCGGTGATTCCGGCGGCGATCAGGAAGGTGCCGGTTTCAATCCTGTCCGGAATGACTCCCGCCTCCGCGGGATGGAGGCTCTCCACCCCCTCGATGGCGATCACATCGCTTCCCGCCCCATGGATCCGGGCGCCCATGCCGATCAGGACCTCGGCGAGGTTCACGACTTCAGGTTCGCGCGCCGCGTTTTTCAGGAGGGTGGTCCCCTCGGCCAGCGTCGCGGCCATCATGATGTTCTCCGTCCCGGTGACCGTGGAAATGTCGAAATAGATCTCCGCCCCTTTGAGCCGGGAAGCCTTCGCCTCGACATACCCGTCCTTCAGAACGACCTCGGCTCCGAGCTCGCGCAGGGCCTTGATGTGGAGGTTGACCGGCCTTGCCCCGATGGCGCAGCCGCCCGGCAGCGAGACCCGCGCCTCTCCCCTCCTTGCCACGAGGGGACCCAGCACCAGGATCGAGGCCCGCATGGTCCGGACGAGGTCATAGGAGGCTTCGCAGTGGGTAATCCCGCCGGCATTGATCCGGAGGGTCTCGCCTCCCTCCATCTCCACGCCGAGACTCTTGAGGAGCTTCTTGATCGTCTTGATGTCCATAAGATCCGGGATGTTGTGGAAGGTGTTCCACCCATCGACCAGAAGCGATGAGGCCAGGATCGGCAAAGCGGCATTCTTGGCGCCGCTGATCCGGACCTCGCCCTCGAGCTTCTTTCCTCCGACGATCTCGATCTTGTCCATCGTTCAGTTCCTTATCCTTCTGGCCGTTGCAACCCGGTCCATCCCTCCGTAGTCCGCACGGAACCCGATACTATCATACAACCCCTTCTCCTGGAAGAGGGGCTCGACGAGCCCTTTTTGCCCCTCGCCGATCTCCAGGAAGATATGGCCGCCCGGTTTCAGTCGGCCCGTCCCCTCGCCGATGATTCTCCGGTGAAAGTCGGCGCCGTCGGGACCGGCGACAAGGGCTTCGCGCGGTTCGAAGGCCCGGATTCCTTCCGGCAGCGCCGGGTAAACGCCGTTCGGGATGTAGGGCGGGTTGGAAACGATAACGTCAAATTCTCCGGCGGCGGACGCAAAGAGGTCTCCCTCCATGAATTCCATTTGCCCTGCCACGCCGTGG
>Ga0194126_10013176_pt1 | contig 10388 bp, 3 predicted proteins | sample TA2KigC150mmetaG_FD_148641 | JGI IMG/M metagenome (GOLD analysis project Ga0194126, IMG submission 148641) | Freshwater microbial communities from Lake Tanganyika, Tanzania - TA2015035 Kigoma Deep Cast 150m | ecosystem: Environmental > Aquatic > Freshwater > Lake | place: Tanzania: Lake...
CGGGTTGCGGATCTGGAAGCCGGCGGCGGCGATGTGGGTCAGGGCCAGGTTGTTGTGATACCGGCGCGTCGGGGCGGTGTTCTTGACCTGGATCTCGGCCACGATATCCGTTCCCTGGGGGACCTTTTCGATGGCGATGGGGTTCAGCTTCATGTCGAGGTACCGCACGTCGATCGACAGGCCCTCGGCCGACGGCTCCTCGACGCCGGCCGGAGGGACGCCGCGTCGATAGACATTGACGTAGAGCAGCGTGTCGCCCGGGTTGCCGACGACGAGCATCCGGCCCGCCGCCGGGAAGTCCGGGATGACCTCCCTGTGGAGGAGTGTCGCCGATCCGATCTCCCGGGGCGCTCCCTTGTCCCATCCCATGCGGAACCGGAACGGCTTGGCCTCGGTGCCGCCGTAATAAGCCGCCAGGGCCATCAGCCCGAAGGCCGTCTCCTGGGTGGACAGCCAGCGGTCCGACCCCAGGACCTCGACGATCCCGGCGACGAGCGGCGTGACCCGGTCGGACCGGCCGATCCGGACGAGGCTGCGGACGAGCATGGCCGAGTCGCGGAACTCCGAGCCGAAGGTCAGGGAGTCGTCCCGGTAGGAAAGGACCTTGAGGTCGGACCTCTTGGCCAGGTCGGCCGCCGCTTCGGTCTGCCCCGTCACGTGGAAGGCCGCGGCCAGCTCGAGGGCCGCGATATTGCTCAGTCCCTCGGACTCCCGGAGCCGGTTCATGGCCCCGAGGTCGGGCTCCCTGGCCAGGGCCAGGGCGTAGAGCCGGAAGGCCTGGATGAGCTGCTGGTCGGGGCCGCCCGTCGTCCAGATGTTGGCCAGCATCCTCTGGTCGGCCTTCCACTTGTCGAGAATTCCCGCCGGCACGTGATAGCCGAGCCGGGCCGCCTCGAGCAGGAACAGCCCGGCGTACGTCGTCGTCCACTCGTGGCCGTCCCGCTGTCCCGGCCAATAGGCGAAGGCGCCGTTGGCCAGCTGGAAGCCGCCCATCTTCTCGACGGCCGCCCGGATGTGCTGCTCGACCGCTTTCCGCTCGTCGGGGTCGAGCCGGACGAGGCCCTGGAGATACAGCTGCGGGAAGGCCGTCGACAAGGTCTGTTCGAGGCATCCGTGGGGATACCGGATGAGGAACTCGAGCCTCTTTTCGAGGTTGAGAGGGGGGACCGTCGAGGCCTCGACGACGACCGAATTCGTGTTCTCCAGGCCGAATGGCTTGACGGCGAAGGTCAAGTCCTGACCTGGTTTGACCTCGAGGCGGGTCGTCTGGGTCATGGACGGATTGCTACCGAGGACGGGAACGGCGATCGAATCCTCGACCGTCTCGGGCCCGCCCCGGACGCGGAAGCGGACGAGGCCCGGGCCGACGGCGTCGGCCGCCGTCAAGGTGAAGCTGACGGTCTGGTCGCCCGGCCCGGCGAAGGCCACGGTCTTCGCGCTCTCCCCTTCGACGCGGAACATGGCGTCGGTTTCCAGGGCGACCGTGACCTCCTTGATGGCCGGGTTGGTGACGAAGACCGAGACCGGCATCTCGACCCGCTCCCCGGGCCGGACGACACGGGGGAAGGTCGGCAGGGCCATGAGGTCGCGGCGGACGGGCACGGACTTCCCGGCCGAGCCGAAGGCGCCGTCGCGGCCGCCGACGACCATGACCCTGACCGCGCCGAAGTACTGCGGCATCTCGAACTCGTGAGAGGCGGTCGCCCCGGCCCTGAGCTCGAAAGGCCCGTCGAACAGGACGACCGGCGGGAAGCGTCGCGGCCGGCGCTCTTCGCCCGTCCCGGCCGCGGCCTCGTCGCCGCCGATGGCCAGGATGCGGGCCAGCTCGGCGCCGTAGGCCTCGGCGATCTCGTCGAACAGGTCCCACGTGCTGACCCCCAGCGCCTCGCGCCTGTAGAACTCGGCCCGCAGGTCCGGCGTCGCGAACCGCGTCAGGCCCAGCAGCCCTTCGTCCACGACGGCGACCGTGTAGGTCATGGGCCGGCCCGCCGACTCGCGGACCTGGACCCGGAACTTCTCGCGCGGCCGGAACTCGTCGGCGGTCTGGAATACCGGCTCGAGCCGCGTCGCCGGGTCGTCGACCATGACCGGCAGGACGCCGTAGAGCCGGATGGGCGTATCGCTGACCTTGTCGCGGTGGGGCTGGAGGAGGGTCACGTGGACGTAGATGTTGGGCGTCATCTCCCGGGTCAGGGCGATCTCGAAGCGGTTCTCCCCCTTCTGGGTCGGGACCCACATCTTCTGCAGGACCGAGGAGCCGTTCTCGATGGACACCAGGGCCCGGCCCTGGGCGGCCTCGGGCAGGAAGATCGTGGCCTTTTCGCCGACCCGGTAGGACGGCTTGTCGGCCGTGAAATTGAGGCGGGTGGCTCCGGGGCCCGAAACGTCGCGGGCCCGGCCGGCCCAGCCCGGCCAGTCGATGTAAATGATCTTGCCGGAGGCGTGCCCGCTGTCCGGGTCCTCGACCCGGACGAGGTACCGCCCCCAATCGGGGTACTTGATCTGGAACGTCCAGCGGCCGGCGCCGTCGCGGGTCGAGACCTCGCCGCTCAGCAGGGGCCGGGTCCGGGCGCTCGCGACGTACTGGGCCAGCGACTCGCCGCTGCGGTCCCACCACCAGCGCCACTCGACCTTGTAGAGCGCGACCCGCAGGCCGTCGCGGGACACGGGGCGGCCGTCGGCGTCGACCGAGACGATGTCGACGGCGTGGTCGCGGTCCGTGAGGAGCATGTTGCGGGCATCGTCGCCGCGCGGGGTCCTGAGCCCGACATAGGAATCAAAGGGATGGAACGGAAGGCTGACGGTGTCGATGCTGAAATCGCCGCTGTCCTCGAAGACGCGGGTGACGAAGGCCGCGTCGAGCATCCCCGGGCTGGCCCCGCCCATGTCGAAATCGAGCTTCAGCCGCCCGCGGCCCTGGGCGTCGAGAAGGCCCGCTTCGGTCGCGACCTCTCCTCCGGAGTACTCGGTGGCCGGGTCGTCGAACGCGAAGTCGGGGTATTTTTCGAAGCGGGTCGGGCGGGGCGAGAGGCGGACGGCGATGTCGAACTTGAGGTTCGAGGCCGGCGCCCCGTGGAGCCACTGGCCGACGACCGAAGCCTCGAAAGGCAGGTCCGTGCTCTTCAGGACCTCGCCCGGCATCCGGAGGTCGACCTTGAGCCGGTTGGGGACGACGGTCTCGATCTTGAGGGTCTTGCTGAAGGTCAGCCCGCCCACGAGGACGCGGGCCTTCCAGTTGCCGGTCGGGGCGGTCTCGTCCGTCGCGGCCCGGAACGCGTAGAACGGCTCGACGGCCCTTTCCGGACGCAAGGTCCGCACGAGCCGGCCCTGCGGCGAATAGAGCTCCATGCTGACGGGGTGGCCCGCCGGCAGGACCTTGTCCCGGTCGAAGAGGACGAAGGTCAGGTGAAGGGTGTCGCCGGGGCGCCAGACGCCGCGCTCGCCGTAGATCGCGCCCTTGAGGCCTTTCTCGACGGCCTCGCCGCCGACGTCGAAATGGCTCATCGGCAGGGCCGTGTTGTCGCTCACCCGCAGGTAGCCGATGTCGTTGCCCGACTGGGCCGATAGATAGTAGGCCGGGTCGGCGAGCTTCAGGACGGCGAAGCCGTTGGCGTCGCTCGCCGCCTCGCCGAGGGGCTGGTTCTGGAAGTTGAAGGCCCGCACCCGGACCCCGGACAGGGGCTGGGCCGTGCCGATGTCGGTGGTCACGACGTGCAGAGCGCCGGCTGCCTCGCGCTTGGCGACCAGCCCGATGTTGGAGGCCAGGAAATTGCGGCCGACGGCGGCTTGGGAGTTGTAGCGGGGATTGTAATAGGCGTCGTCGCAGGGGTTGTTGCGGTTGATCCAGTTCGCATGAGCCCAGGCATATCCTTCCTCGGCGTAGTCCCAGTTCGAATAGCGGTCGTAGGGGCTGCCCTCCTCGTTGCGGAGCGGGGCCTCCTTGACGACGGGCTTGTCGCTCGGCGGGCAGGGATAGGTCGAGCCGCCCCGGTTGAAGGTCAGGATGAGGCGGAAGAGGCTGCCGGGATTCTCCCGGAAGAGGTCGGTCACATCGAGGTCGTAGCGCGTGACGCGGCCCGTGACCGCCGGGTCATCCGACAACGGGACCGTCCTGCGCCAGAGATAGCGCCCGACGCGGGTCATCTCTTCGCTCCCGCCGAGCTCGTTGACCTGCAGGAACTGGGCCATGTTGCTGCTGAAGACCTGGAGGGCCGTGACCTGGACGGACCTCAGGTTGACGGCCTCGAAGGGCACGGTCAGGCGGTCCTTGCGCGGCAGGATGGCGCCCTTGCCGACGAACCGGACGAGCGGCCGAAGGACCTCGAAGGTGACCTCGCGCGTATCCGCCCGGGGCAGGCGCCGGTTGAGGGCGTTGCGGACGCCCGGGGAGACCGTGACCCGCACGGTGCCCATGAACTCGCGGCTGGAATAGACGCGGACGACATTGCCTTCGATCTCGAAGGTCACCGGGTAATCGTCGACCCGGATGAGCCCTTGGAGGTTCTGGCCCCGGGCCAGGGGATCCGAAAAGCGGAGAAGGACGTGCCGGGTCCGTTCCGAGGAGGCCTCGGCGCTGACGAGCTCGAAATCGCTGAGGGCCGGCACGGCGACGGTCCGGAAGCCGCGGTTATCGACCCGGATGGGGGCCCCGTCCCAGGCGAGCCGGACTTCCGAGGCCCGGTCGCCCCGCTCGACGCCCTTGACCGTGAAATAGTGGAGCCGCTTGCCCATCGAGTGGCTCCACTCGATGGCCAGCTTGCGGCCCTCCTGGTCGGCCTCGAGGATCTTCTCCACGGGCTCCCCATCCTCGTCGTCGGCGGTCTCGAGCCGGCCGCTGAGGACCTGCGTGAAGGGCCGCTCCGGGTCCTCGGTATGAAGCCCATCGACCGAGATCTCCATCTGCGGCTGGATGACGACGAACTTGAAGGCGAAGCGGGCGAAGTCCTTGGGGAGCTTCAGGATCTTGCCGACGTGGAGGACGGCCGAGTACTCGCGGCCCGGCTTGAGCTCGGCCTTGGGGGCGAAGGCGAGCTCGCGCGGGCTCTTCCACTCGGCGGTCCCCTCGATCCCCGGCGAGAACTCGAGAAGGCCGGGCGCGGCCGGCCCGGTCTGGCCGATGTTGTTGACGAACAGGACCCGGATATCCGCCCGGCGGGAGACGATCCCGGAGGTGAAGGCGCTGATGTACCGGTACCACTCCTGCTCCGCCGCCGCCGGCGCGCCCTTATCCCCCGGCTTGCAGGACTCGAGGCCGAAGACGCAAAAAGCGAGCAGTAGGTAAGACAAGATCTTCTTTGACATCCATCCCTCCCCTTGAAGTGATCGGGAAGGGATGCTCACGGACCCTCCCCCGAGGCTCATGCGGTCATCGTATTCGACCCCTCCGGCGAAGTCAAGGCGCGGCTTTTTCTCGGTCCCTCTTTTATAGTATGATGTCCCCGCCTCGCGGGAGGCAGGAGTGAGTCCATGGCCAACACGACGAAAAACAAGCCCGACGCCCCGCTCAGCCGCCGGCATTTCCTGAGGACCTCGGCCGCGGCGGGGCTGGGCGCGGCCCTGGCCGGGAACGTCCTGTCGGGAGGTTTCCTCGACGGGCTTCCGCAGTCCGCGCCCGCGGCCGCCAAGCCGTCGCCCGACGACCTGCGGGTCGCGGTCATCGGCTGCGGGGCCCAGGGCCGGGTGCTCATCGAATCGATGCTCCGCATCCCGGGCATCCGGATCGCGGCCGTCGCCGACATCTGGAACTACAGCCGGACCTACAGCACGAACTATCTCCGCAGATACGGCCACGCGGTCAACGTCTATGAGGACTACCGCGAGCTGCTGGCCAAGGAGAAGGACCTCCAGGCCGCGGTCGTGGCCACCCCCGACTGGGTCCACGCCGAGCAGGCCAACGCCTGCCTGCGGGCCGGGCTCCACGTCTACTGCGAGAAGGAGATGGCCAACACGCTCGACCGGGCCCGGTCCATGGTCCAGACGGCCCGCGAGACAGGCCGGCTCCTCCAGATCGGCCACCAGCGCCGCTCCAATCCGCGCTACATCCACGCCATCGAGCGGCTCATCCGGGAAAAAGAGCTCCTCGGCCGGGTCACGGTCGCTTACGCCCAATGGAACCGGGCCAAGGCCGACCTTCTGGGCTGGCCGGAGCGATACGTCATCGACCAGGCGACCCTCGACCGCTACGGCTACGGCTCGATGACCGAGTTCCGCAACTGGCGGCTGTTCAAGAAGTTCGGCGGCGGCCCGATGGTCGACCTCGGCTCCCACCAGATCGATCTGTTCGGCTGGGTCTTCGGCGCGAATCCCAAGTCGGTCGTCTCGAGCGGCGGCATCGATTTCTACAAGGGCTGGGAGTGGTACGACAACGTCATGGCCATCTATGAATTCGACACGCCGGCAGGCACGTCGCGGGCCTTCTACCAGGTCCAGACGACCACCCAGCACGGCGGCTTCTACGAGACCTTCATGGGCGAGAACGGCTCGCTGGTCATCTCCGAGATCCCCGAGCGCGGCAACTGGGCCATGCGCGAGCCGCACGCGCCCGAGTGGGACTCGCTGGCCAAGGCCGGGCTCCTGCAGTCGGAGGCCGCGCCCATCCGCAAGGCGGCCTCGAAGAACATCTACGTCGACGTCCGGGTGACGGCCGAGGCCGGCCGCTGGCCCCTGCCGGTCGAGCTGGCCAAGCCGGCCCACCAGCCGCACCTCGAGAACTTCTTCGACGCCGTCCGCCACGGCACTCCTCTGACCTGCCCGGCCGAGCTGGCCTACGAGTCGTGCGTCGCGGTCATCCGGGCCAACGAAGGGGTCAAGGCCCGCCGGGTCATGGAATTCCGGCCGGAGCAGTTCAAGGCATGAGCCGCGCCGGACGGTCCTCTCTCGCCGTTCTCGGACTGGCCCTGGGGGCGACCTTTTGGCTGTCCGGCGGCGCGGCTCCTTCCGCGCCCGCGGCCCAGGACGCCCGGCAACCGGCCTGGGACGGCGCCCGGACGGTCCCCGTCCATCTCATCCCGCTCCACGACGAGAACGACGAGCCCATCATCCCCACGGAAACCAATCCCCTGCCGTTCTCGGCCCGCTTCACGTGCGGGCCGTGCCACGATTACGACACGGTCCGGGGGGGATTCCATTTCTCGGCCGCCGGCGGAAGGGCCGAAGGCCGCCCCGCCCAGCCCTGGTTCTGGGCCGAACCGAGGACCGGGACCGTGCTGCCCGTCTCCTACCGGCCGTGGCCCGGGACCTACCGGCCGGCCGACCTGGGTTTGACGGCCTGGGACTTCACGCTCCTCTTCGGCCGCCACTTCCCCGGCGGCGGGCCGGCCGAGCCGTCTGAAGAAGAGATCCTCTCGGACCCCGAGGCGCGTTGGAACGTCTCCGGCCGGGCCGAGGTCAACTGCCTGGCCTGCCACAACCGCTCGGGACGCCAGGATCACAGCGAATGGGCCAAGCAGGTCCTGCGCGAGAACTTCCGCTGGGCGGCCGCGGCCGCCGGCGGGGTCGGCGAGGTCGGGGGCATGGCCGCTCGCCTCAAGGGAACTTGGGACATCTACGACGGCCCCAACCTCGATGACCGGGAATGGGCCGTTGCCCCCTATGTCAAGTACCGGACCGCGGACTTCGATTCCAAGCACAGCTACTTCTTCGACCTGAACTATCAGCCGGCCGACGACCGCTGCCTGGCCTGTCACGCCGCGTCGCCCGTGGACGAGGTCCAGTGGAAGGCCGACGCCGACGTCCACTCGGCGGCCGGCCTGCGCTGCGCCGACTGCCACCGCAACGGCCTCGACCACGACATGGTCCGCGGCTACGAAGGGGAGGCCGCCGACAAGGGCGACCGGGCCGTCGATTCCTTCACCTGCCGCGGCTGCCACCTCGGTGAGGACGCCAAGGGGCGGGTCAAGGTCGAGCCGGGCCGGCTGGGCGCGCCGCGCCCCAAGCACACCGGCATCCCTCTCGTCCACTTCAAGCGCCTGTCCTGCACGGTCTGCCACTCGGGGCCGATGCCGAAGGACGGTTTCACGAGGGTCAGGACCTCGCGGGCCAACCGGCTCGGCGTCTACGGCGCGGCCGCCTGGGCCACCGATCTGCCGGCGGTCTTCGAGCCCGTCTATATGAAGGACGCGAACCATAAGATCACCCCCCGCCGGCTGGTCTGGCCGGCGTTCTGGGCCAGGAAGGACGGGCGCGAGCTCGTCCCCCTCAGGCCGGAGGAAGTCGAGAGCGCCGCCGCGGGGATCCTGGGCGCCGATGAGCGGATAGGCCAGGTCCTCATCGCCCTGACCCAGGTCATGGCCGAGGACGAAACGCCCGTGCTCGTTTCGGGCCGGTTCATCTTCGGGCCTCACATCGACGGCGGCGTCGAAGCGACCGGGCGGAACGGAGCGGAGGACAAGGGCCCGTCGTTCTGGGGCATTCGGAAGGGCGACGGGATCGTTCCCCTCGTCCCGGACTTCGACCCGGCCGCCGAGGACAAGGACCCGGACATCGAGCCCCGGTTCCAGGAGTTCCTCCAAGCCCTCGACACGACTCTCGGCAAGCCCGGCCGGCCGGTCATCCAGGTGCGGAAAACGCTCTACCGGTTCGTCGACGGCTCCCTGGACATTTCAGAAGCCCCCGAGGAGCTCGGAGAGGCGACCCGGCCCGGCTGGATCGCGGACGACGCGCTGATCCCGCTGGCCTCCGACCTCGACGTCAGGGCCGCGACCGCCAAGGCCGGCACCGAACGGACCCTGACCGAGGAGGAAGTCGCGCTCGTCCTCGGGGCCTTGACCGAAGCCTCGGAAGGCGCGGAATTCGCCTACGTTTCCGGAGGCCGGATGTTCCGGCTGGCCAAAGGCGGAAAGCTTCTCTCCGAAAAGCACGAGGCCGCGGAGCCCGTGACCTGGGCGCTGGCCCACAACGTCCGTCCCGCCCAACAGTCCCTGGGCTGGAACGGCTGCGCGGACTGCCACTCGGCGGGCTCGGATTTCTTCTTCTCGACCCTCGAGGCGCAGGGCCCGTTGTTGACCAGGAGCGTGACCAAACGCTCCTCGACCTCGTTCATGGGCCTGGGAGGGTTCTTCCAAGGCTTTTTCGGTCTGACCTTCACCGTCAGGCCCCTCCTGAAGGTCGTTCTGACCGTCTGCGCTTTCGTCGTCGGATCGCTGCTCTTGCTGGCCGGGATCCTGGCCTTAGGCCGGCTGGCCGGCCTGCTCGAGAAAAGGTGAGCGCCATGCTGTTTGTGATCATCACCGCGCTGGCCGTCGCCGGGACGTTCCTGGCCCTCGCCTTCCACCGGTTCTGGACGGGGCTCGACAAGGACCGGACCAACCTCGTCTATGTCGCGCTGCTCGGCCAGTTCTGGGCCTGGCTGGCCCGCCGGTCGAAAGAGAACGCCCGGAAGGCGTCCATGAAGGCTTGGTGGGCCTATCTCAAGGCCTTGCCGCTGTGGCGGCTGCCCGTTCTCGAAAAGTGGCTGTTCGTCTTTCTCTACGGGAGCTTTCTCTACCTCGCCGCGAGCGGCTTTTTCTTCGCCGTTTTCGTCCCGCGCGGGCTCCACGGCTTTCCCCTCATCGGCCACGTCATGGCCGGCGGCCTGTTCGCCGTGTGCCTGACGCTCGTCGTCGTCTTCAAAGGCCGGAATTTCACGTCCATCCCCGAGCCGCTCGAGCTGAGCCTGAAGCTCTTCGACCCCAAGCGCCTGGGGCTCACGGCCGTCAAGGTCAAACACGCCGCGTTCTGGGCCTTCATCCTGGCCGGATTCCTGCTGACCCTCAGCTCCCTCCTGCCGATGATGCCGCTCCTGCGCACCCCCGGCCAGAAGCTGATGTTCGAGCTCCACCGCGCCAGCGCCCTGGCCTCGGTCCTGGCCGCGATGGTCTTCGCCGGAATGGGGTCGCTCGAGAAGGCCCGCGGCTCCCAGCCTCGTTAAGTCCGCTCAGGCGCCTTGGCCGTGAACGCCACTATCGCGTCCAGCTAACCGGGCGCGACGGGCAGGCTAAAAGCCCCTTTACGAGCAGGTCGGCGACGCGGCCGGCCTGGGCTTCGACCTCTTCCCTTCGGCCGAGCTCCTGCGCCGAAAGGGTGAACGGGAGCAGGGAATTCGTGGCCTCGATGAGGACGAACGAGGCCGTCCGGGGATCGATGCAGTCCAACACCCCGTCCCTGGCACCTTCGCGAAGGACGCCCTCGAACAGGGCCGCTTCCTTCTCGAAATAGGCCTTGCGGCGAGCCAGGAGGGCCGCTCGAACGGACGAAAGGAGGTCGCTCAGATTGTGCGAGTAATCGACGACGCTGTCGAAGCGCATCAGGACTCGGGAGACGAGCATTCTGCGGATACGCGTGTCGGCGGGCGCCGGCGCTCCGGCTTTCTCTCTGAGGTCGACGAGGACCCGGTCGACGACGCGGTCGAT
>Ga0194126_10013177_pt1 | contig 10388 bp, 9 predicted proteins | sample TA2KigC150mmetaG_FD_148641 | JGI IMG/M metagenome (GOLD analysis project Ga0194126, IMG submission 148641) | Freshwater microbial communities from Lake Tanganyika, Tanzania - TA2015035 Kigoma Deep Cast 150m | ecosystem: Environmental > Aquatic > Freshwater > Lake | place: Tanzania: Lake...
GAGATCGTGGCGGGCAGCAATGGAGGCGCAAACCCCGCCCTGGCAGTCGCCGGGACGAATGTCTATGTTGTCTGGAGAAACGACCTGCACAGCAGCCAAGAATCCGGATCGAAAGCCTTGAACGGGGAAATCTATTTTCTGCGTTCCGCCGATTCCGGTGAAACATGGGAGGCGGACATTCGTCTGACCGAAACAACGGACAATTCGCTCGCTCCCGCTGCCGCAGCCGACGGGAACAGGGTGGCAGTCACCTGGATTGACGTTAGTGACGAGAATGGCGATCTCTACTACAGAGCATCGGAGGATTATGGCGTTCATTGGACCGATGAAATGAGATTGACAAAAACGCCGGGTAACGAAATGCAGCCCACGATCTCCATTCAAGGCGATAACGTAGTGATTTTTTGGATGGATGACCGGGATGGAAATTGGGAAATTTATTACCTTTATTCACAGGACGGCGGCAGGAACTGGTCCGCACCGATCCGTTTCAGCAACGATCCCGGCGTCAGCGAAGTGCCGGCGATTGCATGTTCGGGCAGCGAGGTCCACGCTGTGTGGGCAGATTCGAGAACGAAATCGCCCGACGAGCATTACATTGACGCCTACGAGATCTATTACCGAATGTCCAGCGACGGCGGCGCAACCTGGTCTGAGGAAATCCGCCTGACAGATGCCCCGAAATGGTCTGCTGACCCATCCATCGCCGTTTTGGGCCAATCCGTGTTCGTTTTCTGGCCCGACCGCCGGGATATGCCCGGCAGCGGTCGGGAAGACGACCGGGAGATCTACTACAAATATTCCCTCAACGGCGGAAAGACCTGGTCGGACGATTTCCGACTGACGAATTCGAGCGGCGATTCGAGCATACCGGCGATCGCGCTAACGAATTCATTCATCCACCTCCTTTGGGAGGATGCCCGCCGCGGCGAGTCGGAGATGTACTATTCGGTCGGTGAAATACTCCGTAAGCCATAGAGGCAACTGCTCACCCTTGCGAAGATGCGGAGGCCGCCATGGTCAACAGAACAATACAATGTCCTGTTTGTTCGAGCAATCGCCCGTCGCCGGAGTCCATGATTTCCAGCGAGTGCACAGGCATTGGGGTGGTTGGTTTTTCTGGTGAGGCGCACCGAATGCGCTCGGAACGGCGGGACAAGCGGCGGCGTTCGCTTCGAAGGCGAAACCCGGATCCCCCTCATCACGCTCGACGGCCTTGCTGCCCGCACCGTTTACGGAATTGTCGAAGACGCCTCCGGCGCGCTCTGGTTCGCCACGAATGGCTGCCTGAGCCGCTTCATCCCGACCCGCTGACCGCTCCCGGAAGGAAAACACCGTGAAATTACGCCTGCTCCTGCTGATCCCTCTCCTTGCGATGGCGGCCTGCGCGCCGCCCGGAACTGCCGCGCCCGTGGACGAGGCGCCCGCCGGCCTCGTCCTCGCCACGCTCCCGCCGGCCCCCTCCGCCCCGCTCTGCGCGGACCCCCAACCTGCGCTTGTGACCGGGTTCGAGGTCCGGCATCCGCCGCGGCTGGATGAACCGGCGGCGCGCGCTCCGTTCCGCGATCCCGTCTTCGGCTCCTGCCTGGTGCGCATCACCGACCGCCGCGCCGACCCGGCCGCGGGCGACGAATCGCCCGGCCTGAAGAACGAGTATTCGCGCGTCCAGTCCTTCAACGCCGACGGAAGCCTGATTCTCGTGCGCGGCGCTGAGGCAACCTGGTATGTCTATGCTTCCGCCACCCTCCAGCCGCTCGGTCAGGTTCCACTGGATGCGGAGCCGCGTTGGAGCGCAAATGACCCACTCATCATCTACTATTCCAGCGAGACCCGGCTGATGTCTTACGACCTGCGGACAGGTACGACTTCCACCGTCCACGATTTTTCGGAGGAGGCGCCAGGCTCGGTCATGGTCTGGACGCGATACGAAGGCAGTCCCTCGGCCGACGGGCGGTACTGGGGGCTGATGGCCGAGGATGCAGACTGGCTGGCAGGTTTCTATATCATCTTTGATATGCAGAGCAATATTGTCATTGCCTCCCGTGACCTGCGCGGCTGGCCGGCCGACGAGCGCGAAGCCGACAGCGTAACGATTTCTCCGCTCGGTAATTTTTTCCTCGTCCAGATGGACAAGTTCTGCGGTTATGGTGCATTGGGAACCGAGGAACATCCCTGCGGGCTGATGGTCTACGACCGCGACCTCAAGAATGGACGCGGCCTGTTGCGCATCGTCGGCCACTCGGATACCGCCCTCGACGCGCAGGGAGGCGAGGTCTTCGTCTATCAGGATATTGACACCGACAACCTCTCGATGCTCGACCTGGCAACCGGAAACATCACCCCGCTCTGGCCGCTCGATTTCAGCCACACCGGTTTCGGCCTGCACATCTCCGGGCGGGCGTACAATCTTCCCGGCTGGGTCGTCATTTCCACGCACGACGGCGATCCGTCATCTTATACCTGGATGGACGACTCGGTCTTCGCTGTCGAACTCGAGCCGGGCGGACGCGTCGTCCGACTGGCGCACACCCAATCGCTGGTGGACGAAAGCCAGGAGCACGATTACTGGGCCGAGCCGCAGGCCAGCGTCAACGCCGATTTCACCCGCGTTCTCTTCACCACCAACTGGGGCCGTTCCGGCACAGGCGAGGTGGAGATGTACCTGATCGAATTGCCTCCGGGCTGGAGCGGGCAGTTGCCGTAACAATCGCTCTGGAAACAATGAAAGGACAAATTCGGGTCCTCTTGCTCGTCTGTTTGGCCCTGGCGGCGTGCGCCCCGTCTCTTCCTGCCAGCGCCGATGAAAATGTCGGCCAGGCGCGCGCCGACGGAGCCGTCCGCCTGACCGCGCCGCCCGGCCGCGCCAGCGACCAGAACCCGGCCTTCTCGCCGGATGGAACGCGGCTGGTCTTCACCCGCTTCGAAAACGGCTACAACCGCGGACCGGCGGCGCTGTTCCTGCTGACACTGGCAACCAGCCAGGTCGCGCGCTTGACTCCCGCCGAAGACCAGGACAACGTCAACCTGCCCGGCGCGGCCTGGAATGACGCGGCCGGTCTCATTGTCTTCGCTTCCGACCGGGAAGAGACGGACGATTTGTGGAGCATCCGCCCGGATGGAAGCGGCCTCGGCCGCGTCACCAGCCACAGCGGTCCGCCCTGGTACATCGAACCCTCCTGGTCGCCGGACGGTCAATGGGTCGTCTTCGAAATGGACAACGCCATGCCCGACGACCGCCAGCAGGGCAGCATCTGGAAGGTGCGCGCCGACGGCAGCGATCTCGCCCAACTGACCGGCGGGCCGGGGGTGGGGGCCGAATACGATGACCGCCAGCCCAACTGGTCGCCGGCCGGGGACCGCATCCTCTTCCAGCGCCGCGTAGAAGGCAACGATGATTGGAAGATTTACACGATGGCCCCGGACGGCAGCGACATCCGGCCGGCGACAACCGATCCCTCCAGCGATACGGACGCCTCCTGGTCGCCGAACGGCGCGTGCATCGTCTACTCCAGCGACTTCAGCGGGCTGGAAATGCCCAATATCTTCGTTCTTGCCGTCAACGGCGGGCAGCCAGTGCGCATCACGTTTTCGGTCACGGCGGAAGACAGCGCCCCCTCCTGGTCGCCGGATGGATTGTGGATCGCCTTCGAATCGCATTCCGGGCAGGACGAGAACAGTCCGGCATCTCTATGGCGCATCGCGGCGCCAGAAAACACATGCGCTGCCATCGAATAAAGTCAAGGAGAAATCCATGACATCCAAATCAGACGTCGAAGATTTCATCTCGCAGAAGACCCTGGCCGTGGTCGGCGTTTCGCGCGGCGGGCAGAAGTTCGGCAACATGGCTTACCGCGAACTCAAGGCCAACGGCTACCAACTCTACCCCATCCACCCGACCGCTGAAAAACTGGAGGGCGACCGCGCATACGCGGACTTCAAGTCGCTGCCCGAAAAGGCGGGCGGCGCTCTGATCGTCGTCCCGCCCGCGCAGACGGAGAAGGTTGTCCGCGCCGCGGCCGCGGCGGGCATAAGGCGCGTCTGGATGCAACAGGGATCGGAGTCCGAGGCCGCCATCCGGTTCTGCCAGGAGAACGGCATCGCCGAAGTGCACGGCGAGTGCATCCTGATGTTCGCCGGGAAGAACTTCTTCCACAAACCCCACCGCTGGGTGTGGGGATTACTCGGCAAGTTGCCGAAATAGAAAAGGAGGCTCAAATGAAACGCTGGCGATTGATCATCTGCCTGGCCGCCGCGATCCTGCTCGTCGCCTGGGCGCCGCAGGCATCCCCCGCGTCGCAGGCCGATAATCCCAATCCGCCCGACCGGCCCGTCAAACTTATCTTCATCCACCACTCGACAGGCGAGAACTGGCTGACCGATGGGTATGGAGACCTCGGCTTGTTGCTGGCGGAGAATAATTACTTCGTCAGTGATACCAACTATGGCTGGGGACCGGATGCCATCGGCGACCGGACAGATATTCCAAACTGGACTGAATGGTTTGCCAGCGGTCAAACCCCAACGTACATGGATGCCCTTTTCAGCGAAAGCGGTCAACATGCCGGGTACACCCGTCTCTTTGACGACCCGGGCGGAGAAAACATTATCATCATGTTCAAATCTTGTTTTCCAAATTCCGATCTTGCTGGAAATCCCGAAGACCCTGCCGGGACTTACGAAGAGTTGTCCGTAGCCGGTGCAAAATATGTTTACAACCGTATCCTCCAATTTTTCGCAACCCGACCAGACAAACTCTTTGTTGTCATCACCGCTCCACCGCTCTCGGACCGTTCGAATGCCGAAAACGCCCGCGCCTTCAACAACTGGCTGGTCGAGGAATGGTTGGAGGAAAACAACTACCCATTTAACAACGTGGCTGTGTTCGACTTCTACAACATCCTGACTGACCGCGATGCCCATCACTGGTACCAGGACGGACAGGTCGAACGGATCCTCGGCGACGATGATACCCTGGCCTATCCATCAGGGGACGACCATCCCTCTAGAGCAGGCAGCCAAAAGGCTACCGAGGAGTTCATACCGCTGTTGAACATTTTCTATCACCGCTGGCTAGCCGGCAGCGCCCAGTTACCGCCTGTTTCCGCCCCACCCACCTCCGGCGACGACGCCCAATCCACGTCGGGATCGGATGGCGGCGACTCCAGCGTCCCACTCCCACCCGAGGTTGTCCAGGTTGTTGACGATTTTGAGGCTGACCCAGGCGGTTGGATGACGAACTGGGATGCGTCTACATCCACGACCATCACTTGTGGAATCGAACAAGGCGCTGGCAGCCAGGGAACAGCTGCCCTGCGGATCGATTATGCGATTGCGCCTGGCAGTTGGGGCGCCTGCGCCTGGATGTTCGACGCGGCGCAGGATTGGAGCGCCGGGGAATGGCTTGCATATGATGTCCATGCAGGCCAGGCCGGATTGCCATTCCAGGTCGCTCTCTATGGGGGGACCTCGGAGATGATGGAGACATACATACACTACCGGGAAACACCGGTCGAGTATCCGGATGGATTCGTGCCATTCACATCCTTCTGGGGCGAGTTCCAGCGGGTGCAATGGGAGGAGAACGCCGGATCGCCGTTCGAGAACCCGGGGCATGTGCTCGGATTGGCTTTTGGATTCGATGGCTACCCGGATGCACCCTACACCGGGACGCTGTGGATCGACAACATAACCCTGCAACTTACCCCTGCCTACGACCCGGCCGGGGACGGGAATGAAAGCGGTGATGACGCTGGAGGCGGGGCCGGATTACCCTGCCTGGGTTCCATCATTCTACCGCTTTTCTTTGCAGGGGTGGGCTTGATATTCAAGAGGAGGTAAGCGTGAAACGAAAACTACTAGTTTGTTTATTTACTGCTGTCCTGCTGGTCGGTATCGGCAGTTGTACACTTTCCCCAATTCCCTGCACCGATACCTTCACCGTCACCACCAACCTGGATGTGAACGACGGCGCCTGCACGGCCGGTCATTGTTCCCTGCGAGAGGCGGTCATCGCCGCCAATACTTGCGCCGGACACCAGACCATCATCGTGCCGGCCGGGAATTATCAACTGACCCTGACCGGCTCGGAAGAGGATGCCGCCGCCAGCGGGGACCTGGATATCACCGACGACTTGACCCTTCAAGGGGAAGGCGTGCCCTCATTGGACGGGGTTTCACAGGACCGGATCCTGGAAATCTTCGACCCGGCGGTAGTGACGGTCGACCATTTCATCCTGATCAACGGACTCGCCCAACTGGGAGGCGCCATCCGCAGCCACGGCGACCTGACTATTAACGCCAGTTCCATCCACAATAACACCGCCGATGTACCGCCAGGTGGGTCCGGCGGTTCGTCGGGTGGCGGGATTTTCGTCGAGGCCGGGAGCACGACACTGGTCAACACGGATGTATTCGATAATTACGCCGATCACGGAGGCGGCATACATAATTTTGCCACGGCTGCATTCATCATGACCGGGGGACACCTGACAGGGAACATTGCATCCGGTTGGGGCGGCGGTTTATGGAATAATATGGCCTCCAATGCAATTCTGGAAGATGTGGAGATTTCCAGGAATACCTCCGGGGAGCGCGGCGCAGGGATATACAACAACGGATCATTGGAAGCAAACCTGGTCACATTCACAGAAAACATGGACGCAACGGAGGGTGGAGGAGTTTATAACGATGAGAATGGCGAGATGTTCCTCACCTTGGCCTGGTTTACCAACAACAATGCCCAACTGGGTGGCGGATTCTACAACCGCGGTCTGCTCCATTTGTACCAGAGCAGCCTGACGAACAACTCCGCCCTGGGTGGACAGGGTGGCGGTGCATATAACGATGGGGCAACCGCGGCGCTCCTGCTGCAGAACACAACCGTCAGTAGCAATATGATCGTACCGTTCGATATTCCAGGCGGAAGTGGGGTCTATAACAACGGCGGTGACTTGCGCATGGAATTCATCACTATTGCTTACAACAACGCGGACGGTATTAGCAATATCGGAGGCCACCTCACAATCCGTAGTTCCATCCTGGCCTATCATGCCCTCGGTAACTGTGCCGGTGTGACGGGCGGCTCACAGGGATACAACATATCCGACGATGATTCCTGCAACCTAACCGAACCCAGCGACCTGGAAGATTCGGATCCATGGCTGGCAGGCCTGGCGATGAACGGCGGAGTCACATTGAACCACGCCCTCAACCCCGGCAGTCCAGCCATCGACTCGGGCGACCCGGACCGTTGTATCGCAGTGGATCAGCGCGGGGTGTCGCGTCCTCAAGGCCTGGCCTGTGACCGAGGCGCGTTCGAAGTCGAAATGGGAGCAACTCCCATCGCCTTGCTGCTGGAGACCTCGAACTGCCGCCAGGGTCCCGGAATTTTATATCCGAGCATCACTACCCTGGACCGGGGCCAGGCTCATCCCATCGATGCCCGTAACCCCTCCGCCGATTGGTGGCGCCTTACCCTGCCGGATGGGATCACTTGCTGGGTGGCTGGCTCAGTCGTTGATGTGACTGGTGAGACTGGAAACCTTCCGGAGGACAACCCACCGCCGCCGCCTACAAAAGTTCCCACTTCTACACCGACCCAGGTTGTCGGTTGTTGGGTGCGATATGCAACCCAAAATGATCCTGTCTGTGTCGTACCGTGCCCACCGAATGCAGTACCTGGTGGTGCCTGCACCCCCTGATCCGTACTTCCTGCGTGATCCGGCCAGCGCTACTCGAATTGGCAGGATATTTCTCATCACAAGCCGGGTTTCTGTTGAAACCCGGCTTGACATGAGAGCGTATACTCAATAGTTGCAGAAGGATTTCAAAAGCGATTATTTTAAGTTATAATCCTTATAAATAATTTCAATTATTCATATCAAAATATCGCAGATATTCAAAATCATATTCAATAATATCAAAAGGAGAATAGATATGACCAAAAATAATCGCACCCAACTAGCCCTGGGCTTGATCCTGATCCTGGTCGCAGCCTGGCTGGTCGCTATCCGAATCAGGCCCGACCTGGATGATTGGGTCACTGCCAACTTCGATTGGCCGTTCTGGGTGATCGGCTCCGGGGCAATCCTGCTCCTGATTGGCCTGCTCTCCGGCGCGCCGGGAATGGCAGTCCCGGCTAGTATCACAGCCGGTGTTGGCGGCATCCTCTACTATCAGAATGCCAGCGGTGACTGGGACTCCTGGTCTTACATGTGGGCTCTTATCCCCGGATTCATCGGCATCGGCTCGATCCTGACCGGCATCCTGGGCGAGGACACCAGGCGCAACCTGCGGCATGGACTGAATGCCATCATCACCAGCGTCATCCTCTTCCTGGTCTTTGCCACGATATTTGGTGGACTCGATATCCTGGGCGTGTACAAGGAATACTGGATGGCCGGCCTGCTCGGCTTGCTGGGGATCTGGTTCATCGTGCGCGGCTTGCTGCGCAGCCGGCCCAAGGAGGAGTGACATGCGACGCGCACATCTCTTCTGGGGCAGCATCCTGATCCTGCTCTCCGCCCTCTTTTTCCTTAAAGCGACCGGCGTGATCGATGATGTACTCGGTTTCCTCTGGCCGTCCCTCCTGATCCTGGTTGGCTGCTGGTTCATCGCCTCACCGCTGATCGTGCGTCTTTCACTCGATGAAATCGAAACCTTTCGCATCGAGCTGCAAAACGCCAGTGAAGCCCGGCTGAACCTGGACATGGGCGCCGGCCGTGCCGAACTGCGCGCCGGCAACACACCCGGCCTGGCAGCCAGTGGAACCAAGGCTCCCGGGATGCATTTCTCCTCCCGCCTGGTAGGGAACAACCTGGACATCGATGTAGACGCCGGACCGACCTTCATCCCCTTCCTTGGGCCGACCGGAGGCTCGTGGAGTTTCGAACTGAACCGCGATATCCCCTGGAACCTGGATATCGATGCCGGCGCCAGCAAAGTCATCCTTGACCTAGACGACCTGCTGGTAGCCCAGGCCGAGATCAATACCGGGGCGAGCGCCATTGAACTGACGCTGCCGAGCCGGGGGCAAAATTCGAGGTTCGACATCGAAGCCGGAGCGGCTACGCTCGACATTCACGTCCCGGATGGGATCGCGGCGCGCTTCCGCATCAAGGAGGGTGTCACCGCCTTGAACCTGGACGAAAGCCGCTTCCCCCGCGTCGAGGGCGGTTTCTACCAGACCAGCGACTATCCATCCGCCATGGGCAAGATCGATGTGAGTATCGAAGCCGGCGCTGGTACCATAAAGATCCGCTGAATTTGCATAAGGAGACTGACATGAAACGTGTGGATTTCCGTATCATCCTGGGTGTGCTCCTGGTCCTGGGCGGCCTTTTGGGCTTGCTGGATAAATTCGGCATCTTCCCGGCATCCTGGAAAGCTGCCGACCTGTTTTGGGGCGCAATCACGGGAGCGGCTGGTCTGTTCTTCCTGTATACCTTCACCACCGAGAAGAACCACTGGTGGGCAGCCATCCCGGCCGCTACCCTGCTTGGGATGAGCGCTGCCTCCTTCCTGCCGGAATCGCTCAGCGGGTGGGACGGGCTGGCTTTCATGGGCGGGGTCAGCCTGGGGTTCTGGCTGATCTACGCCACCGGCCGCGAGCGTTGGTGGGCAATCATACCGGCTGGGGTACTGCTGACACTCGGTCTCACCAGCCTTGCATCTGATATCTTCGGCGGCGTCGATACCGGGGGTCTCTTCTTCATCGGCATCGGTTTGACCTTCCTCCTGACCGCCATCCTGCCTCCTGCTGGCCGTACCTGGGCTTACATCCCGGCTGCAGTCCTGCTGGTCCTGGGGGCGGTCCTGGGAACGCCTTTTGCCGGCGTACTGGACTATGTCTGGATCGCGGGCCTATTCGTCGGCGGCGCTGCGCTTATCTGGCAGTTCCTCCGCAAGAACTGATCGCCTGGCAAATCAAAAAGAACCCGGGACCGTTACCGGGTTCTTCGATTCCCAAAGGTTGGTGGTTTTCAACTGACCGCTTCCACCTTCTCGATGTCCGGGAAGAACTGCTTGACTGTGCCTTCCACCCACCCGTGCAGGGTGGCCGGGGAAAGGGGACAACCCAGGCAGGCGCCGCCCAGTTTTACCTTCAAGTGTTTCCCATCGAACGCCACGAACTCCACTGAACCGCCGTGGAAATGTTCGATATATGCACTCAACTGGTCGATCAAGCCAATCATCTGTTCGATTCTTGGATCGATTTCTTCCTTGCTCATGGCTTTCTCCTTGGCAGTTTCCTGCCTGGCGCGGATGCCCTTATCCAGCATGACTGAAACCTGTTCCTGCCGGTTCTTCCATCGTTCCGAAATGACGGCCGCCAGCCGGTCCAGGATGATACTGCCGATCTGGGGATTATTATCACATAAAGTTCGCAG
>Ga0194126_10013178_pt1 | contig 10387 bp, 9 predicted proteins | sample TA2KigC150mmetaG_FD_148641 | JGI IMG/M metagenome (GOLD analysis project Ga0194126, IMG submission 148641) | Freshwater microbial communities from Lake Tanganyika, Tanzania - TA2015035 Kigoma Deep Cast 150m | ecosystem: Environmental > Aquatic > Freshwater > Lake | place: Tanzania: Lake...
AGGAACAGTCCCGCCGGTCCTTGATGTTCGTCGAGTAAGCCGTCCGAATGAGGGCCGCCGACATTTCATCCGAAACGGAGTAAAGGGCGTTCCGGATCACTTCGAGGGTAATGGGGTCTATCTTCTTTTTCCTGCTCTCTTTCTTCATGATCGTTTTCCTATGGTAACGATGAGGTTGAGATAGGGATCCACCTGGGCCTCCCGTCCATTGGAAAGAAAGGTGGTCGAGTCCATCTGCTCGATGATGGCCGGACCCGCAATCCTGTCACCCGGCCGGAGCAGGGTCCTTTCATAAATGGGAAGCGAAACGTACTTACCCTGAACAAACACCTTCCTCTTTCCTTTCAGGGCGCGGGCCGATTTGCGGTCTCCTTCCTTCTCCCTCCTGAACTTCGGTTTTGGAATCTTCCCAAGGGCTGCGATTCGTAAATAGACAAACTCCGTCGTTTCCTGGGGAGAAGCATAGCCGTAAAGCTGGCGATGGGTCTGATGGAAGGTGTCGTTGATCCGCTTGAGATCCTTCTGGCCAAGCACCCCGCCGGAGGCAGAAATCTCCAGCTCATATCCCTGGCCCGCGTAACGCATCTCGATACTTCGAAGAATGACCATGTCCTCTCTGGGAATCTTTTCCCCATGCATCTGTTCAATGGCCCTGACCTCAAGATCTCCGAAGGCCCGGTTTAAGGAATCGAGATTCACCTCCTGTGTCTTTTTAAGGAAGGTCTGGCTGTAATCGTAGCGGAAATCAGCGATCAGAAGCCCCAGGGCGGAGTTGACCCCCGGAGAGATGGGAACAACCACCGTTGGAATCCTCAGTTCTTCAGCCAATTCGATGGAGTGAAGGGGTCCTCCGCCGCCGAAACAGATCATAGAGAACTCCCTCGCGTCAAACCCTTTCTCCACGGAAACCTTTCGGATGCCCCGGACCATGGATGCGTTGATCACCCGAATGATCCCTTCGGCGGCCTCTTCCAGGGAGAGCTTAAGCGGCCGGGCAATCTTATCCAGGATCGCCTGTCTGGCGCTTTCGACATCCAGGGACATCTCGCCTCCAAGATAGTATTCAGGATCGAGTCTTCCGAGAACCAGGTTGGCATCGGTCACTGTTGGTTCTTTTCCTCCAAGGCGGTAACAGACCGGGCCTGGCTTCGCACCGGCGCTCTGCGGACCTACCCGGAGGGACCCGCCGGACTCGATCCAGGCAATACTCCCTCCCCCCGCACCGATGGTATGAATGTCGATCATGGGGATTTTGATCGGATGGCCTCCGATTTCGCTCTCCTTGGTGAAATGAATCTTTCCATCATGAATCAGACAGATATCGAAACTCGTCCCTCCCATATCCACGGTGATCAGGTTCTTCATGTTGATTTGATTCCCGATCGCCAGGCTCCCCATGACGCCACCGGCAGGTCCGGACAGGATCGTATGGACGCTCTTCTCCCCGGCGCTCCGGGAGGTCATGACGCCGCCGTTCGACTGCATGACGTTGAGGTCCGCCGTCAGGCCTTCCTCCCGCATCATCCGCTCGAGGTCCTGGAGATACCGGTCGATGATCGGCATTACATAGGTGTTGATCACGGTCGTTGACATCCGCTCGTATTCGCGGAATTCAGGAAGGATCTCATGGGAAGCAGAAACAACGGCTTCCGGATAACATTCCTTGAAAATATCCTTGATCCTCTTTTCGTGGAGGGGGTTGGCGTAGGAGTGAAGCAGGCAGACGGCGACGCCCGTGATTCCCTTGCCTTTCAGTTTCCCGGCGATCTTCCTAACCTGTTCCTCGTCAAGGGCCTTCAATATCTGCCCATCATAGAGGGTCCTCTCCGGGACCTCGAACCGGAGATGCCTCGGAATAAAAGGGGCAGGCCGCTTTTCAAAATAGTCGTAAAGCTTGGGCCGGTCCTGCCGGCCGATGGAGAGGATATCTTTAAAACCTTCTGTCAGAAGCAGGGCGGTCTGAATTCCCTTGTACTCCAGGAGGGCATTGGTGGCGACGGTTGTTCCGTGGACGAGGGAGGCAATCTCTTCCGCATGAATGCCGGCCTGGGAAACGATCTTCTTGATCCCGTTGATCACCCCGATGGCCGGGTTGGCAGGGGTGGAAGGGGTTTTGGTAATATGGAGGGCCTTCCTCTTGTCGTCAAAGAGGACGACATCCGTGAACGTCCCTCCCGAATCAATGCCTAAACGAAAAGCCATGGTTTATCTCCTTGTCCATCTCCTGCATTTCATCTTTTAAATTCTATTTTCCCATCAACCAGTAGGGGAACCAGGTGGAGAGGGCCGGGATATAGGTGATGAGTATAAGGGAGAGCATCATCGTCATGATAAAAGGGATACAGGCCTTCAGGAGGGGTTCGAATTTGACATCCCAGACCGAACACATCACATAGAGGCCCAATGCCACAGGGGGCGTCAGCATTCCAACGGTGAGGTTAAAACAGATGATCATTCCGAAATGGAGGGGATCGATCTGATAGGCGATCATGATCGGTTCAAAAATGGGATAGGCAAGCAAGAGAGCGGGGGTCGGCTCTAGGAGGCACCCCAAAACCAACAGAAAGATATTGGTCAGGACCAACATGACATATTTATTGGTAGTCAAGGTGGTGAGATAGGTGGCCAGTTTATCGGGTGTCCCATCCAATGCCACCACATATCCCATTAATGTCCCGACACCGATGAGAAACATGATGTGGGCCGTCATGATGGCTGATTGGTAAAGGACGTTTGGAAATTTCTTATAGTCGATGTCCCTGTGAACGAGGCCTACAATCACCGCCCAGACAATCGCTAAAATGCCGGCCTCCGTCGGCGTGACTACTCCCCCGACAATTCCCCAGAGAATAATAAAGGGCGTTATAGAGGCTAAAATCCCACCCTTAAATCCACTCCATTTTTGTCTTCTCGGCAGTTTTTCAGGCGGCGGACACCTGACCTTCCCTGTCCTGGCCACATAATAGATCCAGGCCATCATAATGGCGGCGATGAGGATGCCTGGAATCACCCCTGCCAGAAACATCTTGGCAATGGAGACTCGTGCGCTGATGGCATAGATGATGAGAATGATGCTGGGCGGGATAATAGGGCCCAGGATCGAGGAACTGACGCATACCGCGGCGCTGAAGTTCTTTTCATAACCTTTTTCGGTCATCGCCTTCATCTCGATGGGCCCAAGGGCAGCGATATCGCCTACCATGGAACCCGAGATTCCCGCGAAGATCATGCTTGCCAGCACATTGGCATGGGCCAGCCCTCCCGCCAGTCTCGACACAAAGACATTGGCAAAATCGAAGATGCGAGTCGTGAGACCGGCAGCATTCAAAACCCCTCCGGCAAAGATGAAAAACGGGATCGCCATCAAAGGATAACTATGGACTCCATGGGCCATCCACTGGGGAATGGTGGTCAGAGGCGCACCGGCTATGAGGAGACCAATGAGGCTCGAAATGGCCATCGAAAGGGAGATGGGCATTTTAAAAAGCATCAGAAGGACAAAGGAGCCGAAGATGTAGATAGAAACCATGAAAACCTCATGAGCCCTGTTGATGACGAGTCCCCAGTTCTATTAATGTCTGGTAGAAAACAGGGATGAAAATCAGGATCGCACCGATGCCGACTGGAATATAATAATAAACATCCTTAATGCCGAGAGAGAAACTGAGCATTGAACCGGACATGGAGACAAACGGAATGAGCTTATAGGTTTCAAAGGTGAGGATGACCAGAAAGACAAGGATTAACCACTGGATCACCTGCTGGGTGAACCAGCGCATTTTCGGGGACATTTTTCCCACGAAAAGATCCAGGGCGATGTCCTCTTTTCTCGCATAGAGCAATCCCATTCCCACATAAAAGAGCCAGGTCCCGATCAGAATGGTAAGCTCATGGACCCAGAGGACAGGCCGGTTTAGCACATACCGGTTGAAGATCCCCATCCCATTCATGAGAATGAGAAAGGCCATCATCGCCATGCAGGCCGCGGACTCGACCTTGACCAGGAAGTCCATCCATTTTTTGTATACTTTTAAAAAGGTGGCCATCCCAACCCCTTAAACGGCTTTCCGCCATCATACTCTGTCAAAACCCCACCCCCCCTCTCAAAAGCTGTGTCGCAATAGGGGAAACTGAAAAAATGTCATGCCGAACTTGTTTCGGCATCTAATCATTCCAAGAACTTACGAGACCCTGAAACAAGGGTGACAAATTAGTAATTACGACACAGTCTCTCAGGAGGGTGGGGGTTTTCAACTGACTACTGACGATACCCTTCTGCCTTCCGAATACTGAATTCCGGGTGCTCCCCTTACTTGATCTCCTGGATCCTTCCGTAAAGCCCCTTCGGCCAGAAATTCTGGTTCTCAAGCTCATCCACGTAGGGTTTTACCTTATCCTGGAAGCTTTTCGTGCTGACTTTGAGGAAGGAAGCCCCGTGGTCATCCATCATCCTCTGCATATCTTTCTCCACCTGACCATAAAGCTTTGTATTCATTGCGCGAGCAACCTCCGTTGCCGCTTCATTAAAGGCCTTCTGGATGGCTGGAGAGAAGGATTGCCATTTCTTGCTGTTGATGGTGATCATCTGGTTCTGGTAGAACTCTTTAATCTCGGTCACATATTTGCAGACTTCTGTAAATTTGATGTCGTAAAGGGAATCGAGAGGGCTTGTGACCGACTCAACCATCCCCTGCTTCAGAGCCAAATAGGTTTCTCCCCAGGGAATGACTGTGATCGTGGCACCCAGGGCCTGTCCCCACACTTTTTTTGCTGTTTCTGATTCATAGAGTCTGAGCTTCAGGCCTTTGACATCATCCGCATTGAAGACTGGCTTCTTGCTGGCTAAAACCCGGTAAGGCCCTCTGACCCAGACAGCATCCTTGTTGGGCAGTAAGATATGGTGTCCCCTTGCCAGAAGCTTCTTCTTCGATTCTTCACAGACAGGGCTGTTTAAATATTTGACATAATGGTCATAATCCCGGAAAACATAGGCGAATCGCACGATCCTCAGGGCGGGGTCAAAGAATTCCCACGATCCGATGTCCTCAATCATCAGATCGACCGAACCCATCTCCACACTCGACAAGAGGGCGGCCCATCCCCCAAAGGCCGAGCTAAAACCGATATTAATCTTTACTTGCCCCTTCGTCTTTTCCTCAACGAGTTTCCCGAACATCGTGACGCCTTGGCCCAAGGCGCTCATGGGGCTATCGATCAGGCCAAATTTAAGAGTCACCTGAGCCCCTGCCGAAGAATGGGTAAATAAAAGGCCTCCAACAACCCACAGACAAACCAACATGACACTGAATCCTTTTTTCATCGTCCTTCTCCTTTCTTTGAAATGAGTTTATAAAGTTTTTCCGCTCTAACACGCTGGACCGGATTGATTCTTATCGGCCCAAACAACTCCCTTTTTCTGTATTTTGTCGAAATCGTTTCTCAACCCTGGTGAGATTGTCCGTCATTGCCTTCCTGGCTCTTTTCGGGTCTCCTTTTTGGATGTGCCGGAAAATTTTATCATGCTCGATATATGATTCTTTGTAGACATCTTTGAGTTGCTCAACCGTTTTTTTCCGGCTTTCGTAAAGGATCTTATACATCTTTTCCATGAAATCTTCGAGGATGGTATTCTTTGCTGCCGTGATGATCGCCTGATGGAACTTAATTTCGTATTTAATGTATTCTTTTTTGTTTTTCAAACTGGATCTCATGCTCTGAAGGGCAGCCTCCATGTTTTCCAGATCTTCTCCGGTCCGCTTTTTTGCAGCCAGCTCCGCAATGACCCCTTCAATTCCCATTCTTGCCTCAAACAGATCGATGTGAACCGGTCTGCTGAGATGGAAGAGGAGGCTGAAGGGATCGGAAGACCAATCGCCCATGGAACTTCTAAGATAGCTCCCGCTCCCGGGTCGCATTTCAACGATTCCCAGAATGCTGAGCGCCCTCAGGGCCTCCCGGAGGGAAGGAAGACTGATCCCCAGGAGTTTCGCGAGTTCCCGCTCGGGCGGAAGCTTCTCCCCGAACTTGAAGTATTTCTGGTCGATCAGTTCCTTGATCTTGGAAATGGCGCTTTGAACAACAGAGGTTTTCTGCACAGGCTCGATTTGCATCGATCTAAAAGGCGTTCAAAAAATTTCAGCCAGGGGTAAGGCCCCCGCTCAAAAGGCTTCGAAAATTTTCTTGACAGGAACACTCCAACCGGGATATAAAAGTGTTCAGAACAATTGGACACCAGTATACTTGCACACTTTAAAAAAGATGTCAAGCCTTTTTTTATCGTTTTTTTGGTCGTTTTTTGACGGCCCAAAAAGGAGGCATGGATGTATATTATTCAAGATGATTTCAAGCGTCCCGATCCAGAACTGATGAAAGAGTTGGGGAGGATTCCGACCCCCACCTTATCCGATGCCATGGGGCGATATGGAAGCATGACCCATGAGATAAAACCTGTCGATCCAGGATTTCACGTGTCAGGGCCTGCTTATACGGTCAGATGCTATGTGAAAGATAATCTGATGCTCCATTACGGCTTGAAGATGGCCAAACCCGGGGATATCTTGGTGGTGGAAGCGGGCGGTTATTCAGAAGGAGGTTTCTGGGGAGAACTGATGTCTCTCATGGCAAAAAGGAAGGCGCTCGGAGGCATCGTCCTGGATACGGGAGCCAGGGATAGAAGGAAATTGATGGAGATCGGTTTTCCGGTCTTCTCAAAATCTGTGATTCCAGTCGGGACGCTGAAAGACTCTCCCGGCTCGATCAACATCCCTGTGCAATGTGGGGGAGTTGTCGTAAACCCAGGCGATATCATCGTGGGTGATGATGATGGGGTCGTGGTGGTCCCGAAGGAGGATGCCAGGAAGATATTAGAAAACGCCCTTGAGATATTGGAGAAAGAGGAGAAGATCAGACAACGAATTGCTTCCGGTGAAGCGCTATTCGATATCTTAAATTTGGGAAAGTTCTTTGAAGGAAATCAAGTGTTCATTAAAAAGGGGGTACCCAAAACATTCAAAGGAGCTTCCTGAGTGAAAAAGACGGTTTTAGACATCAATTGCGATCTCGGAGAAAGTTTTGGCGCTTATCAGCTCGGAAGAGATGAAGAAATCCTTGGCCTGATCACCTCTGCCAATGTCGCCTGTGGATTTCACGCAGGGGATCCCCATATCATGAGGAAGACCGTTGCCTTAGCGAAAAAAAATGGCGTTCGGGTTGGAGCCCATCCTGGCCTCCCCGACCTCATCGGTTTCGGACGAAGGGCCATGGATATTTCCCCTACCGAATTGAAAGATATGTTGACCTATCAAATGAGCGCGCTCAGGGGGTTTGTGGAGGCGACGGGGATGAAGCTTCAACATGTGATCCAGCACGGTGCCCTTACCCGAATGGCTGAGGAGAATGAGGCCATCGGAAAGGCCATCGTTGACTCGATTTTGGAGGTAGATCCGACCCTATTTTATTTGACTCTGGAGGGAAGCTACCTTCCTGAGATGGCGAAAAAGATGGGACTGAGAACCGTCAGGGTAGCCTTTGCAGATCGAGCCTATGATCAAAAAAAGCGTTTGGTTTCCCGAAACGTTCCTGGATCTGTGATCCACGACCTCGATCGAGTAGAAGAGAGGATTGAACAACTCGTCACGACGGGAGAAATCAGAACCATCGAAGGCGAAAATATCCCGATTGAATTTGATTCCATGATGCTCCATGGCGACCATCCGGAAGCATTGAGGATTGCCAAAACGGTTTCAAATACCCTGAAAAGATTAGGGGTAATGGTGAAACCGATGAGTGAGTTTTTCTAATTTTGAGTTGAAGCGATGTCTTGGCCCACCTATCAACCCTTGGGAGATAACGGGCTCCTGATCAGCTACGAGGAAAAAATCGATCCGAATATTAATGGAAGGGTGCGGTTTCTCTCCGAGAAGATTGAGGAACATGGATTTCTTTGGCTTTGTGAGGTGGTTTTCAGCTTTCGGTCTCTCCTGGTGATCTATGATCCTCACCGAATCCGGTTTCCAGAGGTTGCAAAGACGATCAAGAGAATAGAAGGGACCCTTCAAGCCTCTCAAGCATATTCCCCGAATCTTTATGAAATACCTACCGCCTACGGAGGCCCATACGGTCCTGATCTGAAAAGGGTCGCAAAGTTTTGCGGCCTTTCTCCTCAAGCGATCATCGAGATCTTTTCATCGACAGTATTTACCGTCTATTTCCTTGGTTTTTTATGCGCCCAACCCTATCTGGGAGGGCTCCCTGAAACTTTACATGTCCCGAGATTAGAAAGCCCACGACTTCACGTCCCGGCAGGTTCAGTAGGAATGGGCGGCATCCAAGCTGGCGTGATCACGATTGACCAACCCTCTGGCTTCAATTATATCGGAAGAACCTTTCTATCGCTATATGATCCTTTAAAAATCCCTCCTACCTATCTCAAGGCAGGAGACCGGATTGTATTTCCCAGTCTCTCGGAAGATCAAGTTCTCAAATTGAAAGGGAACCCTCCCATACTGAAAGGACAAAGATGAAAGGTTTTAAGGTCATCGACCCAGGAGCCTTAACACTTTATCAAGACTTGGGCCGCAAAGGGTTTCGAAAGTATGGAATACCTGTATCTGGGGCGATGGATTCGATGGCTTTAAGGGTAGCCAACCTCTTAGTAGGAAACTCGGACTCTGAAGTGGGGCTGGAGGTTACTCTCGGAGGGCTTAAAATGATTACCTTAAACCCCCTTCATGTCGCTGTGACAGGGGCTGATCTTCATTTTACCATTAATGGAGAATACTTTCCTCCGTGGAGAAGCTTTCATCTAAAGGCTGGCAATAGGGTTCATTTTAAAAATAGAAAAACCGGCCTTAGGTCCTATCTCGCAGTTCAAGGTGGATTTCCGGCTCCGATTTTTTTAGGAAGCGGTTCGGTATTCCAAAGAGGGCATATGGGGACCCCCATATCCAAAGATGAAACACTTGAGATCAAAGAGTCGAACCGGAGATCCCTCGATGAGATAAAGATACCTGAAAAATACCTACCGAGAATTTCAGAAAGAAACCCTATTCGGGTGATCATGGGCCCCCAGGTTGACCGATTCACCGAAGAAGGGATACGCCAATTTCTTCATTCCATCTATAAGATCAAATCCCAATCCGACAGAATGGCCTATCGATTGGATGGTCCAAGAATTTCTCATCATGGTAAGGCAGATATCATTAGCGAGCCCGTGATGCCAGGCTCCATTCAAGTTCCGAAGGATGGTAGTCCAATCATTCTCATGGCAGATGCTCAGGTGACCGGCGGTTATGCCAAAATCGCCAATGTCATCCGTGCGGATATGAGGGTGTTAGCCCAAAAGATGCCAGGAGAACAAATACACTTCGAGGCGGTTGAGCTTGAGGCCGCCTACCGAGCCCTGGAGGAGGAAGAAATTCTGCTATCCGAATTTCAGAAGAGCGGTCCCTTTGGAGTTCCCGATCCAATGTGAAGGGCTCGGGAATCTCATCCGCCTCGCCATTTGAAAAAACAAACTACCGAATATTTCTCGCCCCCTTTCGATAAGGGATATGATCTGATAGGTCGGCAGACAATGTTTCATTCAAAGCGTTCCCTCCTGACCGTGACAACCTTCATAGTCACGATCCGGGCTAATCCTAATTAATGTCGGGACAGCAGGGGTTGGTATTCTATAAGGCCGAAATTATGGATGTTTTTCAGGCCGTTTAATTTTATGTAATACGTCAGAAGGTGTGAAAAAATTGATTTTTACAACCGGAATATCTCGGACAAGTTGAAAATTAATCGCGCAAGAGTTCACTAAACCTCAACATTGCAAGAAAATGAACCAAACGGACATGGGTGAATCCCGCTCAGAGCGGGAGTTCGAAGCGAACCTTCAGGCCAATGAGCACCCACGTTTGTAACCCATACTGGAATTCACCTTGGGTGAAGTCCAGCGATTCCTTTAAGACATCCGTTTAACTACCATTCGAAGTCCCGCGTTTGGCGGGATTTACCCATGGCCGGTTCTGCAACTGTAAGGTAAATAGTCAGGAAATCAAGTTCCCCTCCTTTGCATAGCCTAACCTGTTTGATCGACTTCCAGCAATTCACTCTCTTTTCAGCATCCTCTTCCATTTATCTGCTGCTTTTTCCCTAAACTACAGCCATTGGGGCCTCCAGTACAAACGAATCCACTGTTGAATGTTATAGCTTGCTTTCCGGATTCAACGATCAGCGAAACTGGCCCCAGATGAGGACGGCCTCGGGGACGTAGTTAAGGACGGCCTCGGGGACGTAGTTAAGTTATTTAAGAAAAGAAGATTCAGAGAAAGTTTTTGGGGTCGGGTATGCTATATTGTAATTTATAAAGTATGGCGGTGGCTATAATGGAAAGAGTCCA
>Ga0194126_10013179_pt1 | contig 10387 bp, 10 predicted proteins | sample TA2KigC150mmetaG_FD_148641 | JGI IMG/M metagenome (GOLD analysis project Ga0194126, IMG submission 148641) | Freshwater microbial communities from Lake Tanganyika, Tanzania - TA2015035 Kigoma Deep Cast 150m | ecosystem: Environmental > Aquatic > Freshwater > Lake | place: Tanzania: Lake...
CCTGAAACCCACGATCCGAAACCCCGTGGAGGGGCGAGTTCCACGAGCCCGCCCCCGACCTGAAACCCACGATCCGAAACCCCATTGGAGGGGCGAGTTCCACGAGCCCGCCCCCGACCTGTAACTCACGATCTGGAGCTGATCTTGTTTTGCCAGATACATAATTGTTGACACGCATCGCCCTATCCCTGTGGTTGATACGAATCACTGGGGCGCCGTATGAAACCCCTTCCCCTCCCCATTCCACCACCCCCTCCATTCCACCACCCCCTCCACCGACCGACCGCTTGGGCCAGCACCTCCCGTGAGATATCCGCAGGGCCGCTGCTTCGCGCCTGATCTCAACCTAACTTGCCAAGCCTTTGCGTTCAGGCGGGGGAGGGGATCGTCGCGGGTCTTGACTCCGGTCAACGTGCTGGCCACACCGTCACCCCCAGGGTCCTCGCATGTTAACGCAGTGACCCTGACTCTAAGCCCTAATCGCTATCCCTAACGCCAACGCCAACGCGCCAGAAACACCCACCGCCACCGCCGTCGTTTAGCTCTCCCATGATCCATCTCCGCCCCCTTGACCGCTACTGCTGCCGGGGCATCGTATGAGGCCCCCCGGCCGGCTATGCCAGCACCACCAATGCCGAAGTGGACTGTACCGATGCAGCCTCGGGCTCGGGTTAGCCGCGTTGACCTTGGTTAGCGCTCCGGCCGCCCTGCCCCATTCGGATCCGCAAGCCCCCGTCCCATCGCTGCGAGCGCTGTGTGTGGAAGCGCCGCTCACCGTGGACGGCGCGCTGGACGAGCCGTTCTGGTCCGAATGCGACGTGGGCACAGGCTTGATCGACACCCGGACGCACCAACCGGCTCGCGAACAAACCCTGGTGCGGGTCGCGTTCACCCAAACCCACCTTTACGTGGGCGTCGAGTGCCTCGACACCGACATGGCCGCGATCCGCGCCACCGAACGGCGCGAAGACCGCTCCTTTGTCGCGGATGACTGGGTCGAGGTGCACGTCGACCCCCCCCATAACCACCGCGGCAAGTACGCCTTCTTCACCAACCCACTCGGCACTCGCGCCGACGCCAACGAAGGCCCCTCCGGCCAGTTCAACTACGGCTGGTCCGCCGAGTGGGACTGCGCCGCCCGCCTCCACGCCGATCGGTGGAGCTTCGAGATGCGGATCCCCCTGAAGGTCCTCAACTACTTCCGGCGAGACGGCCAGACCTGGGGCTTCAATATCACCCGCCTCCAGCGGCGCACCGATACCACCAGCTTCTGGAGCTTCAGCGCCACCGACGTCTATAAACCCCGCCACTTCGGTCACCTCACCGGCCTGGATCTCGCCTCGGCCGCGTTCGACCGGAACTGGGTGGTCACCCCGTACCTGAGCGCGCGCACGGACTTCAACGGCGACACCGACACCTTCCTCAAAGCCGGCCTCGACGTCGGCGTGCGCCTGACCCCCGCCATCACCACCGCCCTCGCCCTGAACCCCGACTTCGGCCAAGTCGAGGCAGACGACGACACCATCGAGCTGCGGGATACGGAGCGGTTCCTCCCGGAGAAACGGCTCTTCTTCCGCGAGGGCGATGAACTCATCCGCATGCCGCACCGGCTCTATTACAGCCGCCGGTTCACCGACATCGACGCCGCACTCAAGGCCAGTGGGCTGCTCGATGGCTTCGCCTTCGCCTTCCAAAACCTCCAGAGCTCCCTCGCCCATGACGGCCCCTACTACGGCAACTCGACCGTCCTGCGCGTCTCCCAAGACCTCCGCGAGCGCTCGTATTTGGGCTACTACTTCGCGGATTCCGAACTCGACCAAGGCCATTCCCGCGTCGGGAGCGTCGACGGCTACGTCTTCCTCACCGACGCCTGGCGCTGTCGTTGGCAAGGCGCCGTGGCCGAAGAAGTCTTGCGCGACGATTCCCGCGGCCTGGACAAGGACCGCCTGGACTTCCTCGGCAACGCCTCGCTCCTCTACGAGCGTTACCCATGGAACCTCGGCTTGACCTACAACGCCCTCACCAAGGGTTTCGATCCCCTCCTGGGGTACGTCCCGCGCCGAGACATCTTCGGCCCTTCTTGGCTGGGAGCCTACCGGCGCGAGTCCGGCACAGCTTGGTACAAGCGCCTCACCCTCTCCTACGACACGCAGTGGTACCGAAACGACCGCCAGCAGACCACCGTCCACGATCATGAATGGTGGGCCAGCACGGTCCTCCGCAATGACCTTGGTCTCCGGTGCGCCTACGAGAACGAGTTCCATCGGCCCCACACGAACTGGCGCTGCCTGGCCGGGGTCGAGCCTTGGGCCTCGGATTACTGGAAATCGATCGAACTCCAGTGGGCCGGCGGCATATTCCAGGACATCCCCTACCACGAGGTGGCCCTGGGCAAGCGCTACAAGTTCTGGGAACGCCTCCCCCTCCGCCACGAATTCGTCGTCCGCTTCGAAGAGCCACCCCCCGGCAGAGACGACGTCGTCTGGCTCAACCGCGTCGTGTTCGACCTCTTCCTCGCCGACCGCATGTGGCTCAAGTCCTCGCTCCAGCACCGCCACGACGGCCGGCACAACCTCAGCCTCATCTACGGCTGGGAATTCCGCCGTAACACCTGGTGGTACCTGGTCTTCAACCAAGTGGACGACGGCACCGAAGCCGGCAGCAGCGTCTTCACCAAGCTGACCTACACCTTCTAGCCACCGGCCAACCCCGGCTCGCTCAGTGCTTGGGCCGCAGCAAAATCGCCTTCTTCGCCGTGCCTTCCACCTCGACGCTGTGCGTCTCGACGCCGGGATCGTCCTTGAGCGCGTTATGGACAATCCGCCGGTCAAACGCGTTCATCGGCTCCAGCTCCACAATGTCGCCCCACCGCCGCACCTTCTCCGCCGCCTCGCGCGCCTTCTTCACCAACGCCTCGCGCGCTTGGGTCCGGTAGCCCCCAACGTCCAGCGTCACCTTCGGATGGCGCTGGTCTTGTTGGAAGATCATCCGGTTAATCAGATACTGCAGCTCGCTCAGGGTCTGCCCTTGCCGCCCAATCAGGCGGCCGGCGTCGTCGCACTGCACGTCGATCAATAGGCCATCGTCGAGTCGATGTTCCTCGACGCCCGGCTGGAAGCCCAGCAGGCGCAGGAATTCCGTGGTGAGGTTCTTCGGGTCCACTGGCATGGGAGGTCAGGTTCGAGGTGGTTCGGCGTTCAAACAAAGATCCGACCGGCGCCCCGCTGCGACTAGCGCGCCTTGCGCGGGCTCACCGGCGCTTTCACCGGGCCAGCCGCCGCCGCCGGCGGTGGCATCGTGCTCTTCGTGAGCTTCATCTGGAGGATGCTTAACAGATTCTGCACCGTCCAGTAAAGGGCCAACCCGGAAGAGAAATTGTACAGAATAAACACGAACATCAACGGCATGTACTGCATGATCTTCTGTTGCACCGGATCCACCCCGGGCGACATCGGCGTCATCCGCGCCTGCCAAAACTGCGATAGCCCCATCAACAACGGCAACGGGTTCACCGGGAATCCTAAGCTCGGTATCCCCAAAAACGGAATCCAGCCCAGCCCCGGAATGATGAAGATCGTGTCCGGTTGTGACAGATCGCATGCCCACAAAAACCGCGCCCCGCGCAACTCTACCGCGCTCTGCAACATGTAATAAAACCCGATAAAGACCGGGATCTGCACGATCATCGGCAGGCACCCCCCCAGCGGGCTCACTTTGTTCTCCTTCATGAACTCCATGAGCTTCTGGTTCATCTTGCGCGGATCCGCCTTGTACTTCTCCTGAATCGCCTTCATCTGCGGCTGCAGCGCCTGCATCCGCTTCATGGAACGCGTGCTCGCCTGCGTCAGCGGCCAAAACAACCCCTTGATGATCACCGTGATCGCAATGATCGCGAGCCCGTACGACAACCCCATCCCGTGCAGCCCGTTCATCGACACCAATAACACCCGCGAAAACCACCCGAAAAACCCCGGAAACGTCATCGCCTGGTCACGCTCCCCACCCAGCAGCGCCAGCGTCCGGTACTCCTTCGGCCCAACAAACAGCTCCACCCGCCACTCCGCCACCTCCCCCGCCGAAATCGTCCGCTGCGGATACACCAGCGCCGTCTCGAAACCATGCGGCCGCAGCACCGCCTGCCGCTCCGCCGCGCGTTCCTCCGCCGTGGGCGGCGGTAAGTCGACCCGCCGCGCCACCAACTGCGCCGGCGGCGGCTGCGGCGTCGCGATCATCGTGAAAAACTGGTTGTGCAGCGCCGCCCAGACCACGTTGCTCATCCCAGGGCTCTGATACTCGTTCCGTGGCGTCCCCGGAATACACCCCAGCGTCAGGTTCTCGAACCAACTCGCCCCGATGAACTCCGCCGCCACACCGTCGTACCATTGCACCCCGAGCATCTGCCCCTGATCCCGCACGCTGATCGGCGTCGCCGTCCCAATCACTAACTGCTGCGCCGGCATCGCCCGCGCCTCCTTCGCCGCGTTCTCGACCCGAATCACCGCCGTCAATACATGGTTCGACCCAGCCAAATACTCGTGCGCAATCCGCCAGCCGTTCGTGGTCGTCTTCTCCGCCCTCACCGCCGCGCCCGCCCGCGCCACCGTGAACGGCCGCCCGTCATTCCACGCCTCGCTCAGCAGCGTCAACGCCGGCAGCGGCGCCTTGTGGTTCAGCGTCGCAAACCGGTTCGTGTCCGCCGGCCGTCGCCGGCCGCACGGAACCGACTCCGGGTAGCCCTTGAGCTCCGCCGCCCTTAACCCGCCGCCGTGGCTGGTGAACAGATAGCGCGCCTCGTCCGTGTCCAACGTCACCAACTCCTCGGCCTGCTCCGGCTCCGCCCACGCCTGCGGTCCCGCGCCCCCCGCGCTCATCACCGGCGTGCTCGACGGTGGCGCTGCCACCCCAGGAGCCGCGGCCGGCACCTCCGCGGGAACGTTGGTCGAGGTGGGGGAGGAGAGACTGACCAAATTCGTGCGCGCCTGGACTTGCTTGGGCGGATAGATCTTGTGCGTCAGTGGCGCCCACACCAGCAGCAGCACAAAGCACAAAACCAGTATCAAAATTGACTTGCGATCCATGAACAATACAGTCCCGCTCAACCACAACCGCCGCGACCGCGACCGCGACCGCCACTACCTCCAACCCAAACCCACCCGCGCCTCTCCCGCCCATCCTGCGCCGACCCCGCGCCCCCAGCGCACCCAACCGACTGCCCCGCCGGCGGCACCGGATCGGCCCCGCAATCGCCCCACGGATGGCACCGACCCAGCCGGCGTAGCGCAAGCCACGACCCGCGCGCAGCGCCGTGCTCCCGAATGGCCTCCGCCGCATACGCCGAGCACGACGGCGTGAACCGGCAACGCCCCAGCGGACCGAATACGACCGCCTTCAGCGGCGAAAGCACCCAACGGTACACCCGCAGACCCGCCAGCAAAATAACCTGCGCCACACTCACACTCACCACTCACACTCACCGCGCCTGGCTCCATACACCAGCCGCACGTAACGCCGACACCAAATCGCGCTCCACCGCCTGCCGCTCCTTCCCCACAATCGAAGCGCGCGCCACCAACACCAAGCCGATCCCAGGCCGAATCGAGTGTTGCTGCAGCCGAAAACTCTCGCGCAGCAAACGCCGAGCCCGATTCCGCACCACCGCCGACCCCAACTTGCGCGTCGTCACCACCCCCAACCGCCGACTGGCCCCATCCGGTAATTCGTACCAGTTCGCAATCAGACAGCCGCGCACCAACCGCTGGCCGCGCCGGCGCGCCTCGCTGAACTCACCGCCACGCTGCAAACGCATCGCGCGCGGCAAACGCAGGCGTTGAGAGGCCGCCGCCATCGGGCGCCGCCACTTACACCGGCGTGAGCCGTTTCCGACCCACCCGCCGCCGCCGCGCCAACGTGGCGCGCCCGCTCTTGCTCGAGTTGCGATTCAGAAAGCCGTGCTGGCGCTTGCGCCGCAGTCGCGATGGTTGATATGTGCGCTTCATGCAAATCTCTGCTGTGATCTCACCCTCCAGCGGCTCGGCAGCCCACCGGCCGCGTCCCGTTGAAGGTCTTCCCGGAATTCACCGGACGAAGCCACCAGCATATCAGTGAACCTGGGTGCGTCAAGTTCACCTCAGCCCTACCCGACCCCGCCGCCGCCCTCCGCTCGCGATCACCCCGCCGCTTCACACCGCCACGAACCGGCCGTACCGCCGACTTTCCTGTCGGCCCGAAGCCGGTCGAAAAACCGGCGCTACGGGCTTATCGCAGTCCCCCCGGCGCGCCGCGCTCCGCGCGCCGTCAACCGCCGTGGACACTGGACACACGCCGTCACCCCCTCACCCGTCCCCACCGCCTCGCCAACCCTCACCGCACCGTGGCCTACGCTACGCCTCGTCCCGGTCTCCGCCGCGCGGCGGTCGACTCGGGCGATCCTCCCGCGGCCGCGCCACGTTCACCGTCAACTGGCGACCCTGAAATTCCTTGCCGTGGAACAGCTCGACCGCGCTCTTGGCTTCCTCATCGGTCGCGAATTCGACGAAGGCGAACCCCCTCGATTTGCCGGTCATCTTATCGAGCATCAGGTTGCAGGAGGTCACTACCCCGGCCTGCGAAAAGTGATCCTGCAGATCGCTTTCCAGCGTGCGATAGGAGAGGTTCCCCACGAAAAGTCTGCTTTCGTTGCTCATAACCACGGTCTCTCGGCTCAAAGAGAACTGAGGGGACGCTGCACTCGCAGGCTGCACCGATGCCGCCCTAAGTCTGAAGACGGTCAACTGTCACACACCGACACCACAATTCTTTGCGCTCGGCGCAAGCTAACAAATGCCCCCTCCGAGTCAACCGGAGATTGGCCCGCCCGCCAGACCTCCAGACCTCAAGAGCCGCCGCCCCGCCCCGCGCCTTGCCCGCGCTCCCGACGCTGCAGTTCCCGCAGCGGCCGATACCCGATCCGGACGATCTTCTCCTCCGCCAACAACTGCTTCACCTCGGCATCGTGAGTGAAAACCTCGTACTCCGCCGCCCGCGTCCGCCAACTACCCGTGATCGCCTGAAGCTCTTCCGTCGGCTTCGCAGCGTGGATGTACAGCTCCGTCACCCCCGGCCGCAGTTGCTTCAGCACCCGCATCCACAACGCCTTCACATCCCCCGTCTGCCCCTGCAATTCTTCATAGACCAAATAATCGGGAAACACGATGCCTGCCTGGGCGAACCGCTGGCGCAAACCCGCTTGGTTGAACCGCTCCAGCGTGCTCTGCGACGCCATCCGAACCGGCAAATCGAACTCGACGGCCAACTTCAGGTACACCTCCAGATACCGCGGATCGTACTGCAGCGTCCCCATGTGCGAATCCAAATGGGAAACGTCGATCCCCGCCGCCAACGCCTTCCGGACCTGCGCCCGGCCCTCGACCAACGCCTCCTCCGGCCTCGCCTGCGCGTACACCTCCTGCACCGAACGCCAGAAATACCCGTCAGGGCCCACCAACCCAGGCACCTGCTCGCGCGGCGCCACCGGCCCCCACCGGTACAATTTCCACTCCGCCGTGTGACACAAATGCACCCCCAAGCTGCGCTCCGGCTGGCGGCGAGCGTATTCGGCCATCTCATTGAACCACCCGCACGGCACCATGATCGTCGCCGAGGTCATCAACCCCTCATCGAGACTCGAGATCGTCGCTGCGTTCGCAGCGTGGCACATCCCGGCGTCGTCACCGTTAACGATCAGGAGCCGATCCGTCGCTCGATAGCCCAGCCGCTCCGCTAAACTCGCCGGCTGCTCCGCCGTTCCCGCCCAACCCAGACTCAACAGCCCAGCCGCCGTCCATCCTCGGATCTGTGTTCGCATGCGCATGAACCGAGCATGCCCGTCCATTCGCCCGCCGCGCAAGCCCGGACCACCGCAACCTCCATCCCATCGGGCGCCTCCAGCCCGCCCGGCCACCGGAGCCGCTCGCGGCTGTGCCCGCTACCCCGGCCCCGTCTCGGGCGCCTCGCGCACATGCAGCGGTATGCCGGCCACCCGCTGTTGGCCCACTGCCACCTCGAGGGCGTAGTAGCCTGGGCGCTCGAACTTCAGATGCTGGATGTTCACAATGAAATTGCGCGAGATCTGGATCGCGTCCGCAGGCACGTTCACCTCGAACGGAATCTGAATGGGGGGCATCACCGGTTGACCATCCTCGTCCACCAGGTTCATCACCAGCTCGCGCGGCCCTTCTTCGGCCCGCTCGAACGCCACCCGCACCGCCACCGCACAATGCGGATGAGTCGCCGGCCATTGCCGCGCCATCAAGGTGTCGAACGCGCCCAGCAAATTCAGCTTGCCACCGTAATCGGTGGCGGCGTCGCACAACACTGCAATTTGCACGTTCATTGCACCTTCATTGGCCTGGGCCATGGACCCCCGCGCGCCGACGCGCCAACCGCCCAGGAAGAACCGACCCGCTCCGCCCAGCCTACTCGGCCAAACCAGCGGCCCCATCCTGCCGCTCTCACCCCTCCCGCGCCCAGCAAAATCCCCCCGACAGTCCCGCCGCCCGCCGCCAAACCCTCGCTGCGACCAGCACCTCCGCTGCTTTGGGTTCGCCTGGTTGCAACCGGTCGAAGATGCCGGTTACCTCGCTCGTCGCTCGCGCTGCGCTGTCACAAGCGGAATTCGACCGTGGATTTTGCCCGCCACCGCTCTTCCGCGCTCGGCAGCCCGGAAGGGAACCACTGGCGCAATTGCCGGCTGCGTTGAATCACTTCTGCGAGCGAAACGCGCGGCGGCACAGACCGAAACCCCTCAGCGTCTGGAAACACAAGCTCCGGGTCCGCTGAAGCGGCGTCATGCATTTCGTAGGAGTCGGACGAAGGTTTCGTATATTTCTCGAGTGCCATATTTCAGAAACAGTTGTTCATAGCGCGGGTCGCGCAGGTCCAGTCGGTTCCGCCGCACCAGCATCTCCACGTCGTCGGCGTCTTTGGAAGTGCGATGTGGCAGCGTCTGTTTAAGGGCGTGGAGCTTCAGGGCCAGCAAGTGATCCAGACTCGGAATCCGCGCCGAGTGGCCGCCGAAGTCTCGCTCCTCCGACGCTTGCCACATTCGATCAAACGTGGACTCGTCCACAAACATCAAATCCAGCCCGTCCCCACCTTGGGGCTGCGTGAATTGAGCGAAGGCTCCAGTTTCGCCAAACAACTTCAGACCCGCCGACGAAACCCGGTCGAGCCAAGCATCGCGCTCCGCCCGGCGCACCAGCAAATCCACATCGAACGTAGCGCGCGCGTGGCCGTGCGCCGCGACGGCGTAGCCGCCGACGACCAGAAAGCGCAACGACGGCTTCTGGGCCCCGATCCGAATGAAATCGCCGAATTCCACGACGGGAGTTTAGCCCTTCCCATCGATCGATCAAGGCGGCCGAGACGGGTGGGTAGGGTACCAGGGCGCGCAGTCCTCTGCGCGCCGCGGCTTCCAGCTTCCTGGGCTGTCAACTACTACAAACCCGCCACATCCTCACCACATCCTCATGAGTCCGTGGATCCCGAGATGGTCCACAAGTCGGCGGTCGGCACGGTCGGCACGGTAGGGCGCGCAGTCCTCTGCGCGCCGTGGCTTCCGGCTTCCTGGGGTGTCAACTACTACAAACCCGCCACACTCTCATGAATCCTGTGGATCCCGAGATGGTCCACAAGTCGGCGGTCGGCACGGTCGGCACGGTAGGGCGCGCAGTCCTCTGCGCGCCGCGGCTTCCAGCTTCCTGGGGTGTCAACTACTACAAACCCGCCACACCCTCATGAATCCTGTGGATCCCGAGATGGTCCACAAGTCGGCGGTCGGCACGGTCGGCACGGTAGGGCGCGCAGTCCTCTGCGCGCCGCAGCTCCCTGTGTCCAGTGTCCAGTGTCCATAGCGGCTTCAGGCGCGCCGAGCGCAGAAAGAAGACTGCGCCCACACCCCGCAAACCAAGGCCCAACACCAGGGCCGGAAATGAAGGCCGGAAACGATGTCCGAAAATGAGGGCTTGCATTTGCGACAGATTCCCCTAGCTTCAGCCCCACTTCGACGGCGCGAGCGTAGCTCAGTCTGGTAGAGCGCAACCTTGCCAAGGTTGATGTCGAGGGTTCGAATCCCTTCGCTCGCTCCATCTCTTCCAGCCCCCCACTTCCACCTCCACTCCCACCCCAAGCCCCAAGCCCCGGCCCGCCCCTACCTCCTCACCATCCCCCATCCCTCACCCCATCCCCCCCTCACCGCCCCAACCGCCCCCCCAACCGCCCGCCCAGGTCACCCCACTTCAGGCCCCACTTCAGGCTTGCCTTTTTGGCTGAGCCGTTTTATACGTTCAAGCCAATTTGAACGATGCGCTGCGGTCGCGTTCTCCCGGTTCATCGCCCAGGCGCCTCGCCC
>Ga0194126_10013183_pt1 | contig 10386 bp, 11 predicted proteins | sample TA2KigC150mmetaG_FD_148641 | JGI IMG/M metagenome (GOLD analysis project Ga0194126, IMG submission 148641) | Freshwater microbial communities from Lake Tanganyika, Tanzania - TA2015035 Kigoma Deep Cast 150m | ecosystem: Environmental > Aquatic > Freshwater > Lake | place: Tanzania: Lake...
TAACAAGCGCTTTCCCATTTTGGAAAGTGCTTCTTAGTCAAAAAGGATTTCGAAGTTTACCGCGGACCAGCCATCACCGGTCTGAACTTATACCCGTACGCGCGATTCGGTCCGCGTCTTTACGGTAGACGTTGTTTTATAATCTTGCTTGCCCACCAAAAGATCAGCAGGGATACCGAGCCCAGCATGCAGACGTTGAATCATCAGAAGAGAGAGCCTTCGTTTACGGTTGAGCACTTCTGAAACGCGCTCCTTGCTACCCAGGTAGGCGATCAAATCGGAGCGGCTCAGCCCGCGACTTTCCATATAATATTCTAGCACCTGTACCGGATCATCCGGTTCAGGGATTGGAAAAAGTTTTGCTTCATACGCCTCGACCAGTGTCGCAAGCACATCCATTCGATCACCTTCGGGTGTGCCTGATTGGGATTCAAATAACCTCTCAATTTCTTTCAAAGCCGCTTGATAATCGACTTCACTGCGAATAGGTTTGATTTCCATTTTTCACTCTCCTTAGATCGTGGTCACATCAATGCGGTCATATTCTTCATGCGTTCCGACAAATCGAATGTAAACCACACCATGTCGATAAACAACCACCACCACTAACCGATAATGATTACCTTTGATATTGAACACAATCCTGTTATTAGCTACAAAACTGGCGTTCTGATAGACCGTTTTGATATCAGCAGGTGTATTCCAGATTGCGCGTTCCACATCATGAAACCAGGTTTGTAAAGGAACACTTGCATCTGGGTGCTTCTCCCAGAATTCGCGAAGAATGCGTCTGCTGATGATCCTCATGAGAGGATTATACCACGAAGTTACCATTACGGTAACTGATTAGAATAAAAAAAATCCCCGGCGTTTTTATTGCCGGGGATTAAGGACTGTTTTCGTAGCTATTGCGGACCATCCATCACAGGCCTGAACTTATACCCGTACACCAGCATGCCGCGCTCGTCCCCATCCTGGCGGATGCGGCGTGTGACCATCTCAACCAGCATGCCGATCTTCACCTGACAGCTGCCCAGGTCGGTGAGCTGCGCGGTGACGGTGGGGCCTTCATCCAGCTTGACCAGCGCGACAGTATAAGGGAGGTTGCTTTCAAATCCGGACGGTGCGCTGTTCATGACGGTGTAAGAGAAGACTTCGCCGCGGCCGCTGAAGCGGAAAGGTTCCTTGGCTTCGCCGCCGCATTCCGGGCAGACATCGCGCGCGGGAAAGATCTTCGCGTCGCAGTGCGGGCAGACCTCGCCCATCAATCCGTATCGCTGTTTTTGTAAACGCCAATGGCGTGGAACTTCCATTTTTATTACTCCTGCTCTTTTATCGATCTGAGGGGTATTGTAGAAGAGAGCGGCTATCAGAAACTATCAGATTTATCCCACTCGCTTACAATGCTGCCCCCTTTTTAGGACGATCCATTTTTTCCCTTCTGGTTTGCACCTGTGATAAAGATTGATATTCGATTTTTGGGAATCGTTTCAGTGGAACAAAGCATCGACTTTTTTCAAAAATGACAAAAAACGACAAAAAATGTAAGGTTGTCTCTTGTCTGTCCAAAAGGGGCATCATCACATGAATTTTCTGTCATGCTACTCGAAGAGCACTCTTCGAGTGAGAGCAAAGCCCAACCGGGAATCGTCCCCTTCAGAGGAAGCATCTCGGACAGTTTATCGTGGAAGTTTATAACCCAAACCGAGATCCCCAACGCACTCGAACGCAGCGAGGGTGTTCGCCCTACAGGCTCACACGAAGTGTGCTCTCTGCTTGCGCCCTTCGGGTTGAGCAGGATGACGTTTTTAATTCTGTCATACTGAGCAAAGCGAAGCATCTCGGACTGATTGTCTATTCGACCGGGATTCTTCGCCGCTTCGCAGGGTTCGCAATGACAGATTATGGATTAATCCTTCACCAAAATATGCGTGATGGCGGTGGAGGCGGGGCCACCCAGGGCTTGTACCACCGCGCTGCGCGCATCTTGCACCTGGTTCTCGCCAGCCTCTCTACGCAGCTGCAGCACGGCTTCAGCCGCCTGGTAGACCCCCGCCGCGCCCAGTGGAAAACCGCGCGCCTTGTTGCCGCCCATGGTCAGCAAAGGCAGCCCGCCATTGGGTGTGAGATCATTATCCACCAGCCAGCGCCAGCCATCTCCGCGCGGCGCAAGGCCGCAAGCCTCGAGCGCCAGCACGCCATAAATGGAGAAAGCATCCCACAACTCGAACAGGTCGATGGCGTTCCATTCCAGGTCCGCCTGCGCCAACGCCTTGTAGGTGGAATGGGTGACCGCGCTGAACGCCAACGGATCTAGCCGGTCATGAAGGGACAAGGCGTCCACCACCACGTTGGAGGCGGCAATGCGGATGGGTCTCGCATCCTTCGCCAGATCTTCATTCACCAACAGCAGCGCCGCGGCGCCGTCCGCGTAGGGCGCGGCATCGAACAAATTGAGCGGGCTGGCGAGCGAAGGAGCTTTTTTATACGCTTCCAAGTCGATCGCTCGGCGGTACATGGCATTGGGGTTATGCGCCGCGTTGGCATGCGCCAGTAGCGGCAGTGCGGAAAACGCTTCGCGGTCGGCATGGCAGGTCTCCAGATAGCGCATCATGAGCAGCGCAGCCTGCCCGGTGGGCGTCAATCCTTCCATCGCCTCAAAATCATAATCGCCGGTCTGGGCAATGATCGCGTCCACCTCGGGGCCGACCATATCGGTGTACTTTTCGACACCCACCACGAGCGCGGAACTCACAAACCCAGAGCGTACTGCCAAATATCCCAGGTGCAGTGCGGCTGCGCCGGATGCTTCGCCGGCCTCCGCAGTAAATGTCTCGATGTGGGTTAAGCCGGCATTCTCGGCGATCAGCGCGCCCAGGTTCGCCTGCCCGGATACCTCAGATGCCAGCAGGTTGCCGATATAGAGCGCCTGCGGGCGTATGCCGCCGGTATCTTTGAGCGCGTCGAGAATGGCGCGCGCAGAGAGATTAGCCAGCGACTGGTCCCAGTGTTCCCCCACGGGGGTCATGCCCATGCCGGCGATAATTACTTCGCTCATTTCAACTGGAGTTTCCCGCGGAAACGTGCGTATTGGGCATAATCGATCTCCACTCGACGGTCGATGTACTCCTGGGTCTTGAGCGCCAAAACCTGACGCTCCTTCACCTTCTCCGTAACGCGAATATCCAGCGCGTCCGACCCGGCGCCGGAGCCGTAAGAGACCATCAGAATGCGGTCGCCGGGCTGGGCAATATCCAGGATGGCGGTCAGGCCGATGGGCGAGGCGCCCGCGTAGGTGTTGCCAATCATCGGCGAGAGCAGGCCGGTCTTGATCTGCTCGCTGGTAAATCCCAGCTGCTTGCCCACGCGCTGCGGGAACTTGGCGTTGGGCTGGTGGAAAACCGCATAAGTGTAATCCGACGCTTTCATGCCGCTCTCTTCCATCATGGTCTGCGCTGTAGTCGTGACATGCTTGAAATAAGCCGGTTCGCCGGTGAAGCGCTGCCCATGCTCGGGGTAGTGCTGATAGGCGCGGCGCCAGAAATCAGGTGTGTCGGTGACAAAGGAATAGGCCGAGATGATCTCGGCCAGCGCGTTTTCCGCCGGCCCGATCACAAACGCTGCCGCTCCTGCTGCGGCGGTGAATTCCAGCGCGTCGCCCGGTTTCCCCTGCGCGGTATCCGCGCCAATTGCCAAAGCATACTCCGCCATGCCTGAGCCTACCAAGCCCATGGCCATGACGATCGCCTCGCTGCCCGCCTTGCAGGCAAACTCCATATCGGCCGCCTGGATATGCGGTGGCGCGCCGACGGCTTCCGCCACGATGGTGGAGGACGGTTTCACCGCATATGGATGGGACTCGGAACCGATCCACACCGCGCGCAATTGGCAAGCATCGATCTGCGCGCGTTTCAGCGAGTTGCGGGCAGCCTCGATCGACATGGTGATGGTGTCCTCGTCGATGCCCGGCACCGCTTTTTCCTTGATCGGCAGCCCTTCGTCCGAACCGCCCCACACGCGGGCGATCTCTGATGCGGGCAGGCGGTACATGGGTACATATGCGCCGTAGCCGGTGATACCCACAGGACGATTGGTTTTTAATAATAATGATTGCTTGGCTGAGTCCTGGGCAGCGTTCATTTGGTCCTCCACTCATTCAGGATCTCGAGGGCGCGGTCGATATGAACCCGTCCTTCGCTGACCATTTGTTCGGCGATGGCGCTCACCATGTCCGTTGGCGCGCCGGCGGCAGTGGCCACCTGGCGGGCATGCAGGGCCATGTGGCCGCGCTGGATGCCTTCGGTCGCCAGGGCGCGCAAGGCACCCAGGTTCTGCGCCAAACCGACCGAGACGATCACCTCGGAAAGTTCGCGGGAAGATTTTACGTTCATCAACTGAAGCGCTGCCGCGGCGCTGGGATGCACACGCGTGGCGCCGCCCACAGTGCCCACCGCCATAGGCATCTCCAACTCGCCAACCAGTTCACCGTTCTTGCCTTTAGTCCAGCGGCTGAGACTCGTGTACCTGCCAGAGTGTGCGGCATAGGCATGCGCGCCGGCTTCCACCGCGCGCCAATCGTTGCCGGTGGCGATGACTACCGCGTCCACACCGTTCATGATGCCCTTGTTGTGGGTCGCTGCGCGATAGGGGTCCGCGTCAGCAAAAGACCAGGCCTCGATCACCCGGTCGCGCACTTCCTCCCCTGAGTATTCACCAAAAGCCAGCGCTTCCACGGGGATGGTGCAGGAGGCGCGCGCCAGCCGGCGGTCAGCCAGATTGGAGAGAATACGCAGCAGCACCCGCCCGCCACTGATGCGTTCCACCAGCGGTGTGAGCCGTTCCAGCGCGGTATTGATGGTGTTGGCGCCCATCGCATCGCGCACATCCATGATCAGATGCAGCACCAGGAAAGGCCCGATGGCGGATTCCTGAATTTCGCGCACAACGATTTCACGCGGCCCACCACCGAGCTTCTTCAGCAGCGGATCAATGTCGGATGCCGCTTCGATCAACTCCACTTTGTGCGATTCGAGCGCTATCTTAGCAATAGAAATATCGTCAAGGTCCAGGATCTGCATTTGCCCGATCATTTCGGGCGCGTCAGATGAAGCTTTAAAGCCGCCCCCGGCGCGAGCCAGTTTGGCCATATAGGAAGCCGCCGCCACCACCGAAGGTTCTTCGATCGCCATCGGCACCAGCACCTCGCGTCCGTTGACCAGGAAGTTCTGCGCGATCCCGAGTGGCAGCGCGAAGGTGCCCAACACATTCTCGATCATGTGATCGGCGCTTTCCGGGGTAAGACCTGCCTGACCACATAGGGCATTCAGAGTTTCCCTGGCAAGGCCGGTTTCTTTTTCCAGCCATGCAAGGCGTTCTTCCACGCTTAATTCATAAAATTTCTTGTTCTTCATGTTATGTTTATTCGACAATTCAGAATCTTAAGGGCACCGGTCTCGCAAAAACTATCAAATATTAGAGCGTATAGATATCTCCAGGCTCGAGGATCAGTGCGTTGGCGCTGGTTTCTGTTTCTACCCGGGCAGCCCAGGACTTGGCGTCCTGTTTGATCAGGTCAAAGGTATCGTAGTGCATGGGCATCACAACGCGCGGATTGAGCAGCTTGACTGCCCGCAAAGCGTCCTCAGGGCCCATGGTGTAGTTATCGCCGATAGGCAGCGCGGCAAACTCGATGCCCTCTTCTCCGATCAGGCGCATGTCACCGAACAGTCCCGTATCGCCGGCAAAGTACAGCTTCCTTCCGTCCTTCGCAGTGATCAGCAGCCCGGCCGGGTTGCCGCCATATATTCCGTCCGGTAGTGAAGACCCGTGCAGTGCGTTGGTCAGCTTGACATACCCAAAGGGATACTCATGCCCGCCGCCGATGTGCTGCGCCTGGGTTTGGATCCCCTTTTCCTTCAGCCAGCGCGAAATCTCTGCGTTGCTTACGGCAACCGCGCCGGTGCGCTGGGCGATCGCGACCGTATCGCCCACATGGTCGCCGTGGCCATGCGTCACCAGGATAAAATCTGCTTCCACTTCCTCCGGTTTGATCGGCGCAGATGGATTACCGGTCAAATAAGGATCGATCAGCACATTTACGCCATCGAATTCCAGCGCAAAAGCTGCATGCCCCAAGTAATGGATCGTTATCATTGCCTCTCCTTCGTTAACATTTGAATACCAATACCTACAGTTTATCCCAGAGAGTATAGAAAAATCCATTAGAGTACAATAAAAACGTTCGAGATTTTTTTACAAGGAGAAATCATGAAAGATCCGCGGATCGATAAATTGGCTGACCTGCTGGTGGATTACAGTGTTGATGTGCAGCCTCAAGCGAAAGTACTTATCCAGGGCGAGCTAGGCGGTGAACCATTATTAGCTGCTGTGTACCGCAAGTGCCTTGCAAAAGGCGCTTACCCCTTCGTCATTCCCTACACCGAGGACTGGGTAGTCAGCATACTTAGCCACGCAAAACCCGAGCAATTCGAAGGAATTTATGCGCAGTACAAACAAATGTGCGAGACATATGACGCGCGCATTCGGATTTTGGGAGAGTTAAACACCAAAGAACTATCGCAGTTCAATCCGGAACTCGTTGCTTCCTTTTACAATGTAATTGGCGATGCTATAAAAATTGTGCTGAATCGCGCAGCTAAAGGCGAAATGAAATGGGTGGCAGCGCTTTTCCCCACCCAGGCCTATGCACAGGATGCCAACATGAGTCTGGCTGAATATGAAAATTTTGTTTATGATGCCTGCATGCCCGACCCCGATGACCCTGTGGGTTATTGGATGAAATTACATGATCACCAGGAGAAAATCATCGCCTGGCTCAAAGGGAAAAAGCAGGTACATATCACCGCACCCGGTACTGACCTGACGCTCAGCATCGAAGGGCGGCCGTTCATTAACTGTGATTGCAAAGAAAATGTTCCCGATGGAGAAGTTTTTACTTCACCGGTTGAAAATAGTGCCAATGGATACGTGAACTTCACCTTCCCGACTTTATATGAAGGTTTTGAGGTAACCAATGTGCGGCTAGAATTCAAAGATGGCAAGGTGATAAATGCAAGCGCTGATAAGAACCAGGATTTCCTTCTCAGCAAGCTGGATGCAGACCCTGGCGCGCGCTATCTGGGGGAATTTGCCATCGGCACCAATGAAAAGATCGATCGCTTCACCGGACAGATCCTCTTCGATGAAAAGATCGGCGGTAGTTTCCACTTAGCCATGGGACATGGATATCCCGAATCATTGACCCAAAACGATTCATCGATCCACTGGGATATGGTCTGCGATCTGCGCAAGGGCGGCGCGATCACCGTGGACGGAGAGCTGCTCTACAAAGACGGCAAGTTCGCCATCGATTTCTAAGGACGCGTATGAAAGTAAAGCTGGCGCTGGCGCAGATCAATACCACCCTTGGCGTGGTGGAGAAAAATCTGGAAAAGCACCTGACGCGCATCAAAGAGGCAGAAGCACATGGCGCAGACCTGGTGCTCTTCCCCGAGCTTTCCCTGACCGGTTACGTTTTGCAGGACCTGGTGCCCGCAGTGGCGCACAAACCATCGCTTGAAGACCCGGTGTTCAAGGAACTGCTTTCCGCCAGCCGCAACATTGACATCACCGTGGGTTTCGTGGAAGAGGATGTGCGCAGCCGTTTCTTTATTTCCAGCGCCTATCTCTCCCGGGAAAAAGTGGTGCACGTACATCGCAAGGTCTATCTGCCCACCTACGGGTTGTTCGATGAAGGGCGCTTCTTTGCCTGGGGCGATACCACATCCGCGTTTGACACACGCTTCGGGCGCATGGGCATGCTGATCTGCGAGGATTTCTGGCACATCTCACCGCCCTACCTGTTGTGGCTGGACGGTGCAGATGTGTTCCTGTTCATGTCCGCCTCCCCCGGCCGCGGCCTGACCGAGGCGCCGCAGTTGAGCACCGCCCACTGGGTGGAGAGCATCAACCGAGCCTACGCCAGTATTTTTACTTCGTTCGTTGTGCACTGCAACCGAGTGGGGTATGAGGACGGCCTGCATTTCTGGGGCGGATCCACCGTATACAATCCGGATGGCGAACTGCTCGCCAAAGCGCCCCTGCAGCAAGAAACGCTGACCCTTTGTGAACTCAATCTCAACGATCTGCACCATACACGCGCGCGCCTGCCGCTGCTGCGCGATGAGCGCACCGCGCTGGTGCAACGCGAGATGAACCGCATCCTCAGCCGTGACGGGAGCGCATCTGGGCGATAATGGAGGCAAAATGAGCGATCTGACCATCAACACCGACCTGGCCCGCAGTATCCTGACCGGCTTCATCCACAGCGAGACCACCCGCGCGGGATTCAGCAAAGCGGTGCTCGGTCTTTCCGGCGGCATCGATTCTGCCTTGTCTTGCTACCTGGCAGCTGAAGCCCTGGGAGGAGAGAATGTGTTGGCGGTGCGCATGCCCTATAAAACCTCCAGCCAGGAGTCTTTGGATCACGCGCAGTTGGTGATTGATGCCACAGGTGTGCAGTCCATGACCATCCCGATCACCGAGATGGCGGATGGGCTGATCAACAAATTCCCGGACATGAACAGCCTGCGAAAGGGCAATATCATGGCGCGCTGCCGTATGATCACGCTTTACGACCAATCGGTTGCTTTCAACGGGCTGGTGGTCGGCACAGGCAACAAAACCGAGATCCTGTTGGGTTACACCACATTATTCGGCGATTCCGCCTGCGCTTTCAACCCGATCGGCGACCTCTACAAGACCCAGGTGCGCCAGCTCTCTCACGCGCTTTGCATCCCGGAAGTGATCGTCTCCAAGGCGCCCACCGCAGACCTATGGGCAGGGCAAACTGACGAGGGCGAACTCGGCTTCACTTACGCCGATGTGGACAAGCTGCTCTACCTGTATGTCGATGAACGCTACACACCGGAAGAGTGCGTAGAAGCGGGATTTGAGCGAAAATTCGTGGAGACCGTGGTCGCGCGCGTACGCCGCTTCCACTTCAAGCGCGTCATGCCGCCCATCGCCAAGCTGAGCAACCGCACGGTTGGGTATGATTTTCTGTACCTGCGCGACTGGGGAACATAAAATTTCTATATCGAAAGTCTAAAGTAGGGTCGAAGCATGCTTCGACCCTACCTTAATTTAATATTCAAAATTGCGCATGCTGAGCTTGTCGAAGCATGTACTTGTTAATGATTAATTCGACTTAATTGGGTAATTCGAACCCGTATTCCTTCAGCACCCATTTCGGGAACTCGAAGCGGGCGGTCTTCTGCGGGTCCACCACCTGGCAGACTTTGAGCTGCCCGACCAGGCTCATCAGCATACCGGCATCATTAACCAGCAAGCCAGCGAATCGAGTCAGAAAATCCGCCATATTATGGGTGGCATCGCTGCCGGCCTGGTCCAGCGAGCTGGCAGAGGCAATGGTCGAAACCAGGTCAGAAGTCTCTACGAACGGCGTGGGCAGCCCTTTCAGCGCCGGCACTACTTGCGCACGCAGACGGATCTCGCCTGGGGTTTCCGCGCCACAGATGACGATCTCGCCGTCACCCATGACCGCGTGAAAATCGCCACAGCCGAATAGAGCGCCCGGCACACTCGCGGTGAAATATACGCTGGCTCCCTCAGTAATAAGCGTACAGTCCATGTTGCCGCCATGCGCGCCCGGCTCGCCGTTAGGTACTTTACCTTCTGCCGGTGCCAGTCCGATCACGCCCACCATGGGCGCCATGGGGATCTCGATCCTGTCGCGGAAGACCACCTTACCTCCCTCATATTTCAGAATCGCCGTTTCCATCTCAGTGATGCGGTCGCCCAGCGCGCCCTCGCCGGGCAGGGTGACCATGGTTGCCTGGTTGACCACCTGGACCTTGAGCAGGTCCACGCGCACCACGTCGCCGGGCTGCACACCCTCGACGCGCACGGGGCCGGTGGCCGGGTTGATGCGATCCCAGTCCAGGGCATCCAGCAGGTCCTTTTCAGATCTCAGTTGACCGGAAAAACAGTCGTGGGTTTCCAGAACGAATTCCTCTCCCTGCGCCACTTGCATGGCGGGTTCCAGATCGGGCGAGAAGGCGTAAAACACATGCTCGCGGGATAATTTCTTTTCCATTGAGTACCTCCGGTGATATTGATCGGTTGAAATATTTCCTAAGTTTAGCAGAAAAAATGTTCATATCGGTTATGTTAAAGGAGAATTCGAACCCTGGGCTTTTCGAAGGGCGAGATTCAGCTATTTTCGTTAACTTTGACTCAACATAAATACCAGGGCAGATGCTAAGTCAACAGAATCTCTCACAAAAAAACCGCTCGCTGTAATAAACAAAGCGAGCGGTTGCGATAAAAAACAATATTATTCGATCAACCCGTAACGTTTCATAC
>Ga0194126_10013185_pt1 | contig 10385 bp, 9 predicted proteins | sample TA2KigC150mmetaG_FD_148641 | JGI IMG/M metagenome (GOLD analysis project Ga0194126, IMG submission 148641) | Freshwater microbial communities from Lake Tanganyika, Tanzania - TA2015035 Kigoma Deep Cast 150m | ecosystem: Environmental > Aquatic > Freshwater > Lake | place: Tanzania: Lake...
ATAGTCTATGCGAACCCTTGGTGAGTCAGGCTGTGTGAAAAATGTCCCGCTTCATCCGCCAAATGCCCGAAGGCGACGACCGAGAACGCCTCATGTGCCCCGATTGCGGGCATATCGCCTATGAAAACCCGAAGATCGTGGTGGGCAGCGTGATCGCGGAGGGTGATCACATCCTGCTCTGTCGTCGCGCCATCGAACCACGCGCCGGCTTCTGGACTATCCCCGCCGGCTATATGGAATTGGGCGAAACGGCGGGGGAAGGCGCGCAACGCGAAGCCTGGGAAGAAGCCCGCGTGCGCATCACGCTAGATGGCGTGCTGGCGGTCTATTCCATTGCGCGTATTGGTCAGGTGCAGGTGATCTTCCGCGCCCGCTTCGCCGAACCCGGCTTCGCCGCGGGGCCAGAAAGCCTGGAAGTCGCTTCCTTTCATTGGTCCGAAATTCCTTGGGATGAACTGGCCTTTCCCTCGGTCCATTGGGCGCTCAAAGCCTGGCGAGACGCGGCACACGGTCCGCTACCCGCCGCCGCCCTGAACCCGGCAGAAGACCGGCGCGGCGTTCATCGCCTGCCGGTAGACGGCTGATGCTTGGCCGTCGCGCCATGATCGCGGGCCTGCTGGCAAGCCTTGGCGTGGGATCTGCCCTGGCGCAGAACGCGGCACCAACCACGCAGGCACAGCGCCGCGCGCCCGAACAGCGCCGCCGCCAGCGTCAGGCTGAAAAAACGGTCACCGCGCCAGAACCGCCCGGCCAACCCGCACCGATCCCAAATCGCGATATTGAAGCCCCGCGCAACCGGAATGACGCGCCGCGCGCCAGCCTAAGCCCCGCGGTCATAGACCCAGCCCCCACCCAACCGCATCTCGGCGGTTCAGGCTTCGCCATGCAGGCGCAGGAAGATCGGCTGCTGCAAAAGCCCATGCCGGGCGCCCGGCTGAGCGTGCCCTTTTCCTACTAAGCGGCTTCTTCGGGGCTTTGCAGCCGGAGCGCCAGCGCATGCAACCCAGTGGCGAATTCGCCTGCCAAGGCCTCATGCACCGCGCGGGACCGCGCCACGCGCGAATGCCCCACAAACCCCGCCGAGACCATATGCACCGAATAATGCGTCTCACCCCCTGGGCTGGCGCCGGCATGGCCGGCATGGCTGGCGCTGTCATCAGTGATTTCAAGCAGGGCAGGCTGGAAGCGCGCTTCCAGGGTTTGCCGCATACGGTCCGCGCGTTGGGTCATGAAGCGTTTTTCGGCGCTTGTGACTTTTTTGCCAAGCCCCGTTCTGCCTTGCGGGGCGGCGCGCCCGCCCCCATAACCGGCTGATGTTCGCGCGCAAACGAAAGAAGGCTTATGCCCCGGATGATGCAGCGCCCCCTGGGCGGCTTTGCGATGCGCCGGATTGCGCCGAGCCTGGGCAATATCGCGCGCCCCGCGACCGGTCCTTGCGCGAATTCCATTGGTTCTGCCTGGATCACGTGCGCGCCTACAACGCCAGTTGGGATTTCTATAAGGGCATGGGCCCCGATGAAATCGAAGCCTGCCTGCGTGCCGATACTTCCTGGCAGCGCCCCACCTGGCCGCTGGGCCGGGTTGGTGGTTCCGGCCGCTTTGACCCCGAAATCCTGCGCGACCCCTTGGGCGTTTTGGGCGCCGAAGCGCCCACCCCGCGCCGCCAGCCGCCGGAAAGCGCCGTGCCGCCGGAACTCCGCGCCGCGCTAGACCTTCTGGGCCTGAATTGGCCGCTGGCTTCGGCGGAATTGCGCGCCCGCTACAAGGATCTAGCGAAGCAGCACCACCCAGATGCCACCGGCGGGGACAAGCAGGCCGAGGAACGTTTGAAGGATATCAACCGCGCCTATAGCCTGCTGCGCCACCGCCTGGCCAAACAACCTGTCCCGGCTGGGTAGCCGGATTGGCATTACCCGCTTACAGTGGCCTCCTATCCCTATGCATGGAACATGACCCGCGATGAACAAAATCGCCCTCATTGCCGACATCAAGCCGACTTCGGCGATTTCTGCCCCGGATACCACCGTCAAGGCGCGCGATGCCTTTGGCATTGATCTGGACATGGATGTGCCCGCCTTTTCGGTGCGCACGGAACATGTGCCCGAAATTGACACCAGCTACCGCTTCGACAAGGAAACGACTCTGGCCATTGTTGCGGGCTTTGCCTTCAATCGCCGCGTCATGATCCAGGGCTATCACGGCACTGGCAAATCAACCCATATCGAACAGGTGGCGGCGCGGCTGAATTGGCCTTGCATTCGCGTCAATCTGGATAGCCACATCAGCCGTATTGACCTGATCGGCAAGGATGCGATCGTGCTGAAGGATGGCCAGCAGGTCACCGAATTCCGCGAAGGCATTCTGCCCTGGGCGCTACAACACCCCTGCGCCCTGGTGTTTGATGAATATGATGCCGGCCGCCCGGATGTGATGTTCGTGATCCAGCGCGTGCTGGAAGTGGAAGGCAAGCTGACGCTGCTCGATCAAAGCCGCGTCATTCGCCCCAACCCCTATTTCCGGCTTTTCGCCACCGCGAATACCGTCGGGCTTGGCGATACCACCGGGCTTTATCACGGTACGCAGCAGATCAATCAGGGCCAGATGGACCGTTGGAACATCGTCGCCACCCTGAACTACCTGCCGCATAAGCAGGAAACGGAAATCGTGCTGGCAAAGCTTGGCGCCGAGGGTGACGCCAAGATGAAGAAGCAGGTCGAAGCCATGGTGGCCTTGGCGGATCTGACGCGCGCCGGCTTCATCGCGGGCGATATCAGCACTGTGATGTCGCCGCGCACCGTCATCACCTGGGCCGATAATGCCAAGATTTTCGGTGATGTCGGTTTCGCCTTCCGCCTTTCCTTCCTGAATAAGTGCGATGAGGCGGAACGCAGCACGGTGGCTGAATACTACCAGCGCTGCTTCAATGAGGAATTGCCCTCGGGCTCCATGCTCCGCAAGGCGGGCTGAACCCAGTAACGGCGGCGTCAGCCCCTGGCGCCGCCATTGCATGCCAGAGAGAAGTACATGAGCGGCAAGCAGGATCTGACCCGGCAGGAAGAATTCAAGCGCGCCACCGCGGGTGTTTTGCGCGCCATGGCGCATGCCGATGCGGAAGTGCAGGTGGCTTTCCAGCCGGGGCCCTCCGGCGTGGCTGGCAAGCGCGTGCGCCTGCCGCTGCCAACCCGCGCCTTGCCCGCCAATGAAATGGCAAAGCTGCGCGGTGCGGCGGATGCTGCCGCGCTCAAGCTCCGCCACCACGATGAAGCCTTGCATGCCAGCCGCATCCCAACGCGGCGCGAAGCCAAGGAAGTGTTTGACGCGCTGGAACAGGTGCGCGTGGAAGCCGTGGGGTCGCAGCACATGGCCGGCGTCGCCGCCAATTTGCGCGCCAAGCTGATCGAAGAATGCGAAGCCGAAGGCTATGACCGCATGACGCGCAAGGACCAGATGCCGCTGCCAGCGGCGCTTGGCCTGATTGCGCGTGAACGCCTGACCGGTGAAGCTGCACCAGAAGCCGCGCATCGCGTGCTTGACCTATGGCGTGATACGATTGGTGAGGAAGCCGAACAGGCCCTGGCCGAAATGGCGACCACCGCCGAAGACCAAGGCGCCTTCGCCCGCGCCGCGCGCAAGCTACTGACCGCGCTTGATCTCGCAGAAGCCGAGATGGAAGCGGAAAGCGAACAGCAGGACGAAGAAGGCGAAGAAGGCGGCGAAAGCACGCCCCAGCAGGATCAATCCGGCGAAGGGCAAAGCCAATCCGAACAGGAAGATGAAATGCTCGGCGCCCAGCCCGAGCAGATGCAGGGCGAAGCATCCGAAGAAGAGGCCGAAGAATCCGAAGAAGATGGCGCGGCAGCCGATGGCGATGACAAGCCAGGTGGCCCGCAGCAGCGCCGCGAAGTGCCGCAGGTGGATGACACCACGCGCTACCACGCCTTCACCACGCAATTCGATGAAGTCGTGGCCGCCGATGATCTTTGCGATCCGGAGGAACTCACGCGTCTTCGCCAACAGCTTGACCAGCAGCTTTCCCATTTGCAGGGCGTCGTTTCCAAACTCGCCAACCGCCTGCAACGGCGCTTGCTTGCGCAACAACAGCGCGCCTGGGATTTCGATCTGGAAGAAGGCATTCTGGATGTCGCGCGCCTCGCGCGCATTGTCGCCAACCCAACCCATTCGCTGTCCTATAAGCGTGAGCGGGAGACGGATTTCCGCGACACGGTGGTGACACTGCTGATTGACAATTCCGGGTCCATGCGCGGGCGCCCGATCACCGTTGCCGCCATGTGCAGCGATATCCTGGCGCGCACCTTGGAACGCTGCGCGGTCAAAACCGAAATCCTTGGCTTCACCACGCGCGCCTGGAAAGGCGGGCAAAGCCGTGAACGCTGGGTGGCGGAAGGCAAGGCGCGCAATCCGGGCCGGCTGAATGATCTGCGCCACGTTATCTACAAGCCCGCCGATGCGCCCTGGCGGCGTGCGCGGAAGAATCTCGGCCTCATGCTGCGCGAGGGCTTGCTCAAGGAAAATATCGATGGTGAGGCTTTGGAATGGGCCTATAAGCGCATCCTCGCGCGACCGGAGCATCGCCGCATTCTGATGGTGATTTCCGATGGCGCGCCGGTGGATGACAGCACGCTTTCGGTCAATCCGGGCAATTACCTGGAACGGCATTTGCGCAAGGTGATTGGCGAGATTGAAGGCCGCGGCGCGGTGGAACTTGTCGCGATTGGTATCGGCCATGATGTGACGCGCTATTATCGCCGCGCGGTGACGATTGTGGATGCCGAGGAATTGGGCGGTACCATGATGAAGAAGCTCGCCGAATTGTTTGATGAGGATGCGGCGGAAGCCTGGCAGCGCAGCGCCGCTGAGCGTTCCGCCATGGTGGCGTGACGCGCTGAACGCACCCATGGGTCCGGCGCCTTTGCTGTCGCGCCGTGCCCTGCTTGCCGCGTGTCTTGCGGCAAGCGCGCCACCAGCCTTGGCGCAAAATGCCGCACAGCCTTTTGCACTACCCGATATCCCCGGCCCTTTGCGCCCGCTTGGCGGGCTGGTAATTGACGCCAAGGCTTTGGGTGGTGGCGGTTTTTCCGGGGCGCATCTGGCGCCGGATTTGACCCTGAGCATGATCAGTGATCGCGGCCATTGGGCAGAGGCGCGGCTGCTGCTGGAAGGCCTGACGCCGATTGGCCTAGCGCCACTCCGCCACGGGGCTTTGCGCGATGAGGCCGGGCGGGCCTTGCCGCGCGGTTTCAACGCCGATGCGGAAGCCCTGGCCCGCCTGCCCGATGGCTCCTGGCTGGTGGCCTTTGAACGGCGGCACCGCCTCCGCGCCTATCGCCGGCTGGATGGGCCGGGCGCTTATGTCGCGCCGCCGCCAGGCTTGGAAAACGCGCCGCCCAATGGCGGGCTTGAGAGCCTGGCAGTGCTGCCAGATGGCCGGCTTTTCGCCATTGCCGAAATCTTTGCCCCGCCAGACCGGCCAGAATTGCGCCATGCCTGGCTTGGTGCGCCGGGGCGCTGGGTGCCACTTTATTGGCAGCCGGCGCCTGGCTTTCAACCAACCGATGCGGCGATCCTGACCGATGGCAGCGCGCTGATCTTGGAACGGCGCTTCCAGCTTTTGGGCGGTTTTGCTGCCCGGCTGGTCATGACCGCGCCGGAGGCGCTGCGCTCAGCCCGCGAAGGCACGGTGCTTACTGGCGAGACGATCCTGGCCTTGGATGACGCGCCGCTACCTGCCGAGAATTGGGAAGCTGTAGCGGTGACGCGCTTTGGCGATAAGACGCTGGTGGCGCTGATTTCGGATGACAATGAAAGCGTTCTGCAGCGCAGCCTATTATTGCTGTTTGCGTGGGGCGCCAGGCATTAGGCCGCACAAGCTGCGTAGAAAATTACCCGCCGCTTCTATTCCGCCCTGATCCCCGCCGCACGGACTACCGTGCTCCAACGCTCCCATTCCTCAGTCACCATTTGCGCAAATGAAGCGCGGCTGATCTGGCCAGGCTCCGCGCCGAGTTGGTGCACGCGAGCTATCACATCAGGCTGGCGCAGCACTTCGGTCACTTCGGCATGGATGCGGTCCAGCAAGGGTGCGGGAGTGGCGCGCGGCGCAAAAAGCCCGCCCCAGAACATCAGGACATGCCCCGGCACTGTTTCGGCAAAGGTCGGCACATCGGGCATGATCGAAAGGCGCTGCGCGCCGCTGACAGCAATGGGGCGCAATTGCCCAGAATCGACAAAGCTCCGGGCAGATACCGTACCATCATGGGCAAAATCCACATCGCCGCGCACCAGGGCCGTCAGCGATGGGGCATTGCCCGTATAGGGCACCAGGGTGAATTCCGTGCCCGTTTCGCGTTGAAACAGCGCCATCGTCAAATGGTTGATGGCGCCCGTGCCGGGATGGGAGACCGTCAGCCGTCCGGGCGCGCGGCGCGCGGCTTCAATCATCTGCGCGACGGTGCGGATGGGGCTATCAGGGCGGACCAGCAGCAGCATTGGCGCTTCCTGGGCCAGCACAATCGGCGCGAAATCGCGCATGGGGTCGAAGCTGGAACCCCTATTCACCAGGGGCGCAATGATGGTCGAATTGGATGTTTACATCAGCGTCATGCCATCGGGTGCCGCACGCGCCACCTGGTCAGCCGCAACCAAGGTCGCCGCGCCGGGCCGATTTTCGACAATGAAGCTTGTGCCGGGCAGGCGTTGATTCAGCTTGCCGGCAACCAAGCGCGCCATGATGTCATTGGCCCCGCCGGGTGCAAAGCCAACTACAAAGCGCACCTGGCGCAGCGGAAAATTCTGCGCCAAGGCGGGTGCCCCGGCGAGTAGCGCTGATGCGCCAAGCAGGGCGCTTCGACGGCTGATGACGGCCATGGTTTCCTACCCTTGGTTTTACGGTAGGAAACCACCCTGGCAGAATTTAGTCGAGAGGGACCGCCTGCCGAACGCGACTGGTGCGCGCCGCACAGAAAATGTTCCGCACGGCACGCCAAAGCGCCATGCTCGGTAGCGAGGCGATACTAACGCTGGATGACGCCCCGCTATCTTCCGAGAATGCTACCGGAACTACCCCGGCCGCTTCCACCAGCCCTGCCGCTTGGGCCGTGCCACCTCAGCGCCTTCGCCCAGCACCACCGGCTGAATCGCTGGCCCAATCACCGGCTCTGCCTTATCCGGCTCAGGCGCTGGGGCAGGTTCAGCGGCCACCAGCGCAGGCGCGGGTTCCGGTGCGGGCGGCGCGACAGGCGCCGGCGCTTCCGCAACCGGTGCCGCTTCCGTCACCACGGGCGCAGCCTCAGCCACAGGGGCCGCTTCCGCCACTGGCTCCGGCGAGGGGGGGGCAGGCGCAATCCGCCGCGCGGTCGCGGCGGCGCGTTCCGCCGCTTCCTCGGCTGCTGCCATGGCGGCAAATACATCATCAATCTGCCCGGCAAAGGGGTCAGCCGGGGTCGGGCCGACATAGCGCGGCGCGAGGGCTTCTTCGGCCATCTCCGGCGCGGCATCCTCAGCGCGGCGTTCACGCGGGCCATCCTCACGCCGGCGGCGCCCACCACGGCGGCCTCGGCGGCGGGGACGATCCTCACCCTCGGCGCCTGGCTCGGCCTGGCCTTCTTCCGCGGCGGGCTGGGCTTCGCCTTCCGGCGCTTCGCCCGCTTCTGCTGCGGCCTCAGCACCTTCTTCGCTTTCGCCTTCGCCTTCGCCTTCACCTTCGGCGCCGGCTTCACCACCCTGCGGCCCACCCTCACGCCGACCACCACGGCGGCGGCGGCGACGACGGCGGCGGCGCTCACCTTCCTCGGCGGTTTCTTCCCGCGCTTCGGCGCGTGGGGTATCCGCTTCGTCTTCCTCGATCTCAGGCGCGATATCTTCCACTTCCGGCGCGTAATCCATCCGCAGCGCGGAAGGTGCGGCGCTAACCGCCATGGGTTCAGCAGCGCGTAGGCGTTCAATGCGCAGCGCCGGCCCCATCAGCTTTTCATCCGGCTGGAAGAAAACGCTCATGCCAAAGCGCGCCTCAATTTCCGAAAGCCGGTCGCGCTTGCGGTTCAGTAGCCAAAGCGCAACATCAGTCGCGACATGCACATTGATTTCGGCTGAGCGGCGCTTCGCCCCTTCTTCTTCAATCGCGCGCAGCACTTGAACGCGCTGCTTTTCCACGCCGCGAATTGTACCACGGCCCAGGCAATGCGGGCAGGTGATGAAGGTCTGTTCCGCGATGGAAGGGCGCAGGCGCTGGCGGCTCATTTCCAGCAGGCCGAAATGGCTGATGCGGCCCACCTGAATGCGCGCGCGGTCGTGGCGGAGCGATTCCTTCAGCCGCCTTTCCACCATGGCATTGTGCTTGTTTGATTCCATATCAATGAAATCAATCACAATCAGCCCGGCCAGATCGCGCAGGCGCAGCTGGCGCGCAATTTCCTCGGCGGCTTCCATATTGGTGCGCAAGGCCGTGTCTTCGATATGCCGGTCGCGCGTGGCGCGGCCCGAATTCACGTCAATCGCGACCAAGGCTTCGGTCTGGTTGATCACCACATAGCCACCGGAACGCAGCTGGACCACGGGCGAATGCATCGCATCCAATTGCTGGTCCACATGATGGCGCGCGAAAAGCGGCGTGGCATCCCGGTGCAGCCGCACCTTATTGGCGTGCGATGGCATCAGCATGCGCATGAATTCGCGCGCCTGCTGGAAAGCACCATCGCCTTCCACCATCACCTCATCAATGTCGCGGCCATAGACATCGCGGATGGATCGCTTGATCAAATCCGCTTCTTCGTAAATCAGCGCGGGCGCTGAAGAAGCCAGTGTCCTTTCGCGGATATTGTCCCAGAGTCTCAGCAGATATTCGCAATCGCGCTGGATTTCGGGCTTTGGCCGTTGCGCGCCGGCGGTGCGCACAATCAAAGACATGCCCTGGGGCAATTGCAGATCATCCATCACTTCACGCAGGCGCTTGCGATCCGCGGCTGAGGTGATCTTGCGCGAAACCCCGCCACCGCGCGGGGAATTGGGCATCAATACGGAAAAGCGCCCGGCAAGCGACATATAGGTTGTCAGCGCGGCACCTTTGCCGCCGCGTTCTTCCTTCACCACCTGCACCAGAATGATCTGGCGGCGGCGGATCACTTCCTGGATTTTGTAATGGCGCATGAAGCGCGGCGGGATGCGGCGCTCACGGCGTTCTTCTTCGGTCTCGGCAGGGCCTTCGCCGCCAATGGTCTCGGGCGGGGCCTGGTCTTCTTCGGCGGGCAATTCCTCAACCCGGCCTAGATCGGCTTCGGCGGCGTCATCGCCGGCTTCTTCCGGCGCGGCGGTCAGGCTTTCGCTTTCAATCGCAAGCGGCTGGGCCAAGGCAGCGGCTTCAGCTTCGGCGGCGGGTTCTGGCTGGGCTTCTGGCTCTGGGCTTGGCGCCGCAGTGGCTTCGGCGTTCTCGGCGGCTTCAACGGGCGCCGCTTCGCCAATGGTGTCCTCGGAAGGCTGCCAAGCCTCGGCCGCCTCTCCGCCCCAATCGGCGCGGTCCATGGCACTTTCGGGCGGCAGGTCGGCATCATCTTCGTCGCGCGCTTCTTCTGCCTGCATGTCCAGCAGGCGCTGCCGATCCGCCACCGGTATTTGGTAGTAATCCGGGTGGATTTCGCCAAAGGCCAGGAAGCCATGGCGATTGCCGCCATATTCCACAAAGGCCGCTTGCAGGCTGGGTTCCACCCGCACCACTTTGGCGAGGTAGATATTGCCCTTCAGGGCACGGCGTTGCGCCGTTTCAAGATCAAATTCATCAAGGCGATTGCCATCCATCACCACAACCCGGGTTTCCTCGGGGTGGGACGCATCTATCAGCATACGCTTGGTCATGGGGTGAAGTCTCCGCGCCGGGGCGAAGCCGCGGGCGCAAATGCGTGGCAAGGCCCGAACAAGGATCAAACTGCGGCGTGGCGTGCTTCGGCATGCGACGGCGAAGACCTTCTTCGGTGGAACCGGCGCCGAAGCGGCGCAGCGGTCCCAGGGTGGGCGCACCTGGATCCTGCCCCGGGAACCCTTGGACCGTTATGGTCACAGGCGCAGGCGGGACGGCGGGCGCGACGGGGGCCATGGCCAAAAGGCAGGGGCTTTCGCGCGCCTCGGGCCGCGCTGGCGAGAAGGAAGGGCCGACCCCCGGCAAATCCACAAAGCCAACACCAAGGGCGGGGCTTCAGGCCGGGGGGCTGAACATCGTGGGGCGCGTCCTGCCCTTGGGGGCTCCATACGCCTGGCGATGCCGCCGGAATTCTCGCCCGCAGCGGATGCCGCCGGGACACTTCTCCTTAGTCCCCCACTGCCCGCGCCACAAGGGCAAGATGGCGTGATTCGGATGACAGGGACCGCCCGGCCCAGTA
>Ga0194126_10013188_pt1 | contig 10383 bp, 9 predicted proteins | sample TA2KigC150mmetaG_FD_148641 | JGI IMG/M metagenome (GOLD analysis project Ga0194126, IMG submission 148641) | Freshwater microbial communities from Lake Tanganyika, Tanzania - TA2015035 Kigoma Deep Cast 150m | ecosystem: Environmental > Aquatic > Freshwater > Lake | place: Tanzania: Lake...
CTCCCCCGCCGTTGGCGTAGAACCCCCCGAAGCCGTAGAGCGCCAGGTCGACGAACTCGTCGAAGCGAACCGATCCCTGTCGTTCGATGCGCTCGTCGAGCGCCTCCACGTGCCGGCGTCGATCAGGGGCCGCCGACGGCGAGCGGCCCGTACTCGGTGACGTTGGTGATCAGGCCCGGGAGCACCCCGAGCACGAGTGTCACGACCAGCGACAACACCACAGCGGCGCTCAGCGAGGCCGGCACCGGCACCGGGGCGACGTCGCCGTCAGGAGCGTCGTCGAACCACATCGCCTTGGCGACCTTCAGGTAGTAGTACGCAGCAATCGCAGTGTTGACGGCCATGAAGATCGCCGTGACGAAGCCGAGGACCGTCTCGGCCTCCACCAGCACGGAGAACACACCGAACTTGGCGTACCAGCCGCCGAGCGGCGGGATGCCGATCAGCGACGCCAGGAACAACGTGAGTGCCACGGCCATCCCCGGCATGTAGGAGAAGAGGCCGCCGAAGGAGTCGATCTCCGCCGAGCGGGTCTTGCGGGCGACGGCGATCACGACGGCGAAGGCACCGAGGTTCATGGCGGCGTAGATGACCAGGTAGATCACGATCGCCTGACGGGACTGGACGGGCAGTTCGTCGGCGACGACGAACGGAGCGAGCATGAATCCGGCCTGTGCGATGCCCGAGTAGGCGAGCATGCGGACGACGTTGGTCTGCCGCAGAGCGATCAGATTCCCGACGGTCATGGACAGGATCGACAGGACGAAGAACACCGGCTGGATCACATCCGGGCGGACGATGAAGCAGAAGTAGACGATCTGGATGAGGGCCACGAACCCGGCCGCCTTGGACGCCACGGCCAAGAACGCAGTCACGGGTGTGGGAGCACCCTCGTAGGTGTCGGGCGCCCACACGTGGAACGGCACCGCCGAGACCTTGAAGGCGAAGCCGACGATCGTGAGCAGGATGGCCAGTGTGATGACCGGGATGCCCTCGCTGCCGACCTCGACCAGACGGGCGGCGATGTTGTCGAGCCGGGTGGACCCACCCACGCCGTAGACGAGTGACAGCCCGTAGAGCAGTACCGCCGAGGCGAACACCCCCATCAGGTAGTACTTGAGTCCGGCCTCGTTGGACCGGACGTCGCCCTTGCGCCATCCGGCGAGCATGTACGCCGGAATCGACAGCAGCTCGAGCGCCACGAAGATGCCGACGAGGTCGCGGCTCGACGCCATGACCACCATGCCCAGCACGCTGCAGGCGAGCAGCGAGTAGTACTCGCTCTCCCAGTAGTCGCCCTCGGCCATGTAGTTGGTCGACAGCAGCACCACGACGTAGGCCGAGAGCACGAAGAGCGCCTTGAGGATGAGCGACATCGAGTCGACGACGTAGGACCCGCCGAAGAGGACCCGGTCGCCGCCCTCGGCGGCCACGGCGATGATCGGGATGAGCGCCAGGATGAATCCGAGGTTCGCCACGGCCGGGATGGCTGCCCGGGCCCGATCGAGCTTGATCGAGTCGAGCAGTACGAGCACGACGAACAGTGCCACGAGGACCACTTCCGGTCCGAGCGCGAGCCAGTCGATCGTCGGGGCCGTGAACGGACCCGGGAGCAACTGGGCGAACAACGACAGCACCGTTGATCAGCCCCCGACCGACGCAGCGATCGACTCGACCGCAGGGTTGACGACGTTGAAGATGAGACCCGGCACGAAGCCCAGCACGACGATGAGGATGAGCATCGGGGTCCAGGCGATCCACTCGGGCCGTTCGACGTCGTGGATGTGGTCGTCGCCGGCGAACTCCTCGGTCGGCGTGCCGAACGCAGTCCGCTGGTACAGCCACAGCAGGTAGCCGGCGGCGAGCACGGTCCCGATCGCTGCGATGATCATCAGCGTGCGGAACAGCGGCACGCTGAGCCCGACCGCCGGGTTGTACGCCGCCAGGATCGCCGGGAACTCACCCCAGAAACCCGCCAGGCCGGGCAGCCCGAGTGACGCCATGACCGACAGGCCCAGAATCCAACCCATCTTGGGCGCCTGGACCAGCAGTCCACCGAGTCGCTTGATCTCCAGAGTGTGGTACCGCTCCTTGATCGACCCGGCCAGGAAGAACAACATCCCGGTGATCAGGCCGTGGGCCACCATGCCGAACACCGCGGCGTTGAACCCGAGGTTGCTGAGCGTGGCAATCGCGAGCATGACATAGCCCATGTGAGCCACCGATGAGAACGCAATGAGGCGCTTCATGTCGGTCTGGGCCAGACAGGCCAGTGCGCCGTAGATGATGCCGATCGTGGCGAGCACGCCGATGACCGGCGCCCACTGGCGGGCACCGATCGGCAGCAGCGGGATGGCGATGCGCAGGAACCCGTAGGTGCCCAGCTTCAACAGCACCGCTGCGAGGATCACCGAACCCTGCGTCGGCGCCTGGGTGTGGGCGTCCGGAAGCCATGTGTGGAACGGGAACATGGGGACCTTGATCCCGAACCCGAGGAACATGCCGCCGAAGATGAGGATCTGAGCGGTCCTCGTCAGACCGGCGCCCCCGAACTCACGGAGTTCCGGGATGGAGAACGTCTGCTCGACCGACAGGTAGCTGATCGCAATGAACGCCACGATCATCAGCGCCGAGCCGAACAGCGTGTAGAGGAAAAATTTGATCGATGCGTACTTTCGCTCGGGTCCACCCCAGACACCGATCATGAAAAACATCGGCAGGAGCACGACCTCGAAGAACACGAAGAACAAAATGAGGTCCTGAGCGAGGAACGAGCCGATCATCCCCGTCTCGAGGACGAGCATGAGGATGAAGAACGCCTTCGGGTTGCCCGGCGCTGGAACGTGGTTCCAGGAGTAGATGAATACCAACGGCATGATCCCGACAGTGAGGATCAGCAGCGGCAGCGACATCCCGTCGAGCCCCATGATGAACCCCGAGTTGATGACCGAGATCCACTCGTAGTCGACGAAGAACTGCAACGACCCGGAGGCGTCGTAGTCGAAGTTGGCCATCAAGAGGATGCCGAACACGAGTGTCACGACCGACGTCACCAGCGCCAGCAGCTTGTGGGTGTCCTCGGATTCCTTGGGCACCAACAACATCACGAGGGCGCCGACGAGCGGCACGAACGTGATGAGGATCAGGCCCCAGTCGTTCAGGAACTCTTTCATGGGAACGTCGATCTCCTACTCGATCAGCCGACGATGAGGATGAACACGCCGGCCAGGACGGCTGCGGCGGCGAAGAACAGGGCGGTGTACTGCTGGATGCGGCCAGTCTGGAGGTGTCGGAGCACGCCGCCGGAACCGGACGCTGCGGCACCGACACCGTTCACGGCACCGTCGACGACCCGCTGGTCGATGTCGTCGTAGACGAAGTCACCCACCTTCACAGCGCCGCGGCCCACACCGTTGACGATTCCGTCGAGCACATTCTGATTGAACCAGTCGGAGGCTCGCGCCAGCGGCCCCTTGACGAAGCCGACGATCACGGTCGTGTAGAGCCAGTCGAAGTAGTACTTGTTGACGAGCACGTTCTTGCCCCAACCGGCGAGGGCGTTGCGCTCCGAGAGGCCGTGCAGCCCCTTGAAGGCGCCCTTCCAGTAGTAGAGGTACGCCACGACGATCCCGCTCAACCCGATGGCGACAGACAGCACCGCCAGCACCGGGTTGAACGAGGCGTGGGTGATGGACGGGAAGTAGAGCCCGATCGGCTCGACGTACTTCTCGAACCGGGTGAGCGTCCCGGCAGGAAGGAAGTCGAACGCCGCCGGCAGGTTGAGGAAGCCGACGATCGCCCCGAGAGTGGCGAGCAGGATGAGCGGCACCGTGATGCGCGGACCGGACTCGTGCGGGTGGCCGTGGCCCCGGTACTCGCCGAAGAACGCGTACCAGATGGTCCGGGTCATGTACGCCGCTGTGCAGAACGCTGCGAGCAACAACATGACGAGCATGACGTGGTACTCGCCGTTGGCGCCGCTCGTGCCGGGGAACGAACCGGTGCCCGCCAGGATCTCGTCCTTGGACCAGAAACCCGACAACGGGAAGATCCCCGCCAACGCTGCGGTGGCAATCAAGTAGGTCCAGAAGGTCTTCGGCATGATCTTCCGCAGGCCACCCATGTCGTCGACCATGTTGAAGCTGTGGTGGCAGGCGTGGCTGAGCGAGCCCGCACCGAGGAAGAGGCAGGCCTTGAAGAAGGCGTGGGTGAAGAGGTGGAACATGGCGGCGGTCCACGCGCCCACGCCGAGCGAGGTGACCATGAAGCCGAGCTGCGAGACCGTCGAGTAGGCCAGCACCTTCTTGATGTCCTTCTGGACGAAGGCGAGCATCGCTCCGAAAAGGGCCGTCACCGCGCCGACGACGGCCAGCAGGTTCACCGACGACCCGGCGATGGACAGCCCTTCGAAGAACACGGGGTAGAGCCGGGCGACCATGAAGATGCCGGCGACGACCATGGTGGCGGCGTGGATCAGCGCCGACACCGGCGTCGGTCCGGCCATGGCGTCGGGGAGCCAGGTGTGCAGGATGAACTGCCCCGACTTGGACATGACGGCGGTGATCAGGCAGATCGAGGCGGCGAGCAGGACCACGTGTCGGATCTCACCCTGCTGGGCGAGGATGTTGACGTCCATGATCGAGAACGACTGTCCGGCGGCGAAGAACAGGATGATCATGCCGACGAGCAGGCCGACGTCACCGACGCGGTTGGTCAGGAACGCCTTGAGCGCCGCATCGGAGTTGGGTTTCTCCTCCCACCAGTGGCCGATCAGGGCGAACGAACACACTCCCACCAGCTCCCAGCCGACGATCATCTGCAAGGTGCTCTGGGAGAGCACGAAGAACAGCATCGATCCCGTGAACAGCGACAGGAATGCGAAGTAGTGCGTGTAGCGGCGGTCGCCGTTGACGTAGTCGGTGGAGAAGACGTGGACGAGCAGCGAGATGATCGTCACGATCACGATCATCATCACCGAGAGTCCGTCGATCTGGGTGCCCCAGGTGATCAGCGCCGTGCTCGATTCGATCCAGGTGGTGCAACGGACCACCGGCCGGGTCACCGTCTCCTCGCCACCGCCGCCGGCAGCGACCGCAGCGGGGACGGCCCCAGTAGCCGTCTCTCCGGTCCCGGGTCCTGCGCCTTGCGTACCCGCAGTGTCCGGTGCGGCGCCCTCGCCGGTGGACGCCCCGCCGCCCGCAGGCGGTGAGGCCTCGGCCTGCGAGCCGCCCTCGCCTCCACGGAGACCGGCCACGACGTTTGAGCACTCGCTCGGGACCTCGGCGAGCGCCGCAACCTCCACGGACTCGATCTCCTCCGCTGGTGCTGACTCCGAGACCTTCGGCGAGTCCGCACCCCAGGTCGCCCAGTTGAACGCCGTGGCCAGAGCGAAGAGCAGACAGATCGACACCGCCGTGATCCCGACCTCTGCCCCCTTGAACGGGAGCCGCTTGCCGAACAACAGGATCAGCAGGAACGAACCGGCCATGACCGCAGGCAGGATCCAGACGTGAGTGAAGAACCACATGCTGTGTGCCTCAGCCCTTCAGCTCATCGAGCTGGTCGATGTCGACCGAGCGCCGGTTGCGGTAGATGAGCAGGACGATCGCCAGACCCACGCCGACCTCTGCGGCGGCCACAGCGATCACGAACAGGGCGAACACCTGGCCACCGAGGCCCCAGTAGGTACTGAACGCAATCAGGTTGATGTTCACGGCGTTGAGGATGAGTTCGACCGACATGAGCACCAACACGCCGTTCTTGCGCACGATCACGCCGTACACGCCGACGGAGAACAGGATCGCGGCGAGCAGGAGGAACTGGTTCAACAACATGGCGTCAGTCCCTCCTGGCCAGGACGATCGCGCCGATGAGGGCTCCGGTGAGCAGGACCGACACCACTTCGAACGGAATCAGGTAGTCGGCGAAGATCTCGTTCGCGAGCGCCTGGGTCCGGCCGTTGCCCGAGCCGCCGATCTGAACCGAGGTGCCGGTGACACCGCTGACCTGCGGCAGGTCGTAGGCGGCGAAGTCGAGGCGGTCGGTGCCCCAGGACCGGGTCAACGAGAAGCCGATGACCACCAGCAGGAGGACACCGACGACCGCACCGATCCAGCGCTGGTTGTTGTCGAGGTCGTCGGACTTCCCGAGGGGGGCTCTGGTCAACATGATGCCGAACAGGAACAACACGATGATGGCGCCGATGTAGACGAGCAGTTGGGTGAGCGCCAGGAACTCAGCCTGGAGAATCAGGTAGACGACGGCGTTGCCGCCGAGCACGACCACGAGCCACAGGGCGGCGTGCACGATGTTGCGGGTTGTCACCACTCGGATGGCCGCCACGACCATGAGCACGGCGAGCACCGCAAAGGCCACGTTCCCGGGAACGTCGAACGTGGTCTCCGTTGCGAGCACCAGTCCGCTCACCGCGGCACCTTCTTGACCTTGACCTCCGAGCCGGCCTCGAGCGCCTCGAAGTCGGGGACGGTCTCGAACCACTCGCCGAGGCGTTCCTTGTCGTGGAGCAGATCGGCGATCCGGGGTTCGGAGTATTCGTACTCGGGGCTCCAGAACAGCGCCTCGAACGGGCACACCTCCACGCAGATGCCGCAGTACATGCACAGCGAGTAGTCGATGTCGAACCGGTCGAGGGCGTTCACCTGACGGGGCTTGCCACCCTCGCGGCGTGGCGGTGCGAGCGTCTTGTGCGCCTCGATGTAGATGCACCAGTCCGGGCACTCACGGGCGCACAGCATGCACGCCGTGCAGTTGTCCTCGACGAGCGTGATGACGCCACGGGCCCGGGGGGCGGGCTCCTCCTTCTCGTGGGGGTACTGCACGGTGGCTGCACCACGAGAGGGAGCCGGTGGCCGGAGCAGGCCGTCGGGGAACATGGTCTCCTTGGCCGTGCGGAGCGTCACCCCGAGACCCTTGAGGACACCGGGGAGTTGCGGCTTGGGGAGCTTCGGCCGGGGAGACGACGGGGTGTCAGACATCAGAACGCCACCTTGAACACGGCGGTCACGAGGATGTTCGCCAGTGCGATCGGAATGAGGACCTTCCAAGCGAGCTTCTGCAGTTGGTCCTCACGGAAACGGGGGAACGAGAAGCGGACCCAGAACACGACGCCGACGAGCAGCACGGCCTTGGTGGCGACCACCAGCGGGCCGACGACATTCATGACACCGGCGGACAGGCCCCAACTGGTGGGCAGCGCCCAGCCGCCCAGGAAGAGCGTCGACGCCACGGCGGCGAAGGCCACGGCGGTGGCGAACTCGGAGATGAAGTAGACGAGGAACCGGATACCGGAGTACTCCACCTGGTAGCCCGCCACCAGCTCGGACTCGGCGATCGGCATGTCGAACGGGGTCTGGGTGAGCTCGGCCTGCACGGCGATCATGAACACGGCGAAGGCGACGAACTGCGTGAGGACGTAGGGGTTGCCGATCCCGGAGAACCCGAAGATCTCACCGCCCGCCTGCGCAGCGACGATGTCCTGCAGGTTGAGCGAGCCGGCCATGATCACGACGCCGAGCACGGCGAGGACCATGGGGAGCTCGTAGGCGATCAACTGGCCGCCGGCGCGCAACGCCCCCATGAGCGCGTACTTGTTGGCCGACGCCCATCCGGCCATGAGGATGCCGAGCACCGACAGCGCCGAGACGGCGAGCACGTAGTAGACGCCGGTGCCCAGGTTGGCGATCACCAGGTCGGGGCCGGCGGGGATGACGACGAACATGAGGAACGTCGAACTGAGCACGACCGCCGGGGCGAGTCCGAACACCAGCCGATCGCTGTCCTCGGTGTGGATGTCCTCCTTCTGCAACCACTTGCCGACCTCGGCGAGCAACTGCAGGGAACCGTAGGGGCCGGCCTCCATCGGGCCGAGGCGACTCTGCATGAACGACACGAACTTGAACAGGTACAGGTAGACGACCCCGCCGGTCAGCAGGAGGACCGCCACCAGTCCGGCGACGACCCGGATCAGGGTCGACTGCCAGTAGGCGAGCTCGATTCCGAGGACCGCCGCACTCACCGGTCGATGTCCCCGAGGATGAAGTAGAGCGAGGCGAGGATCGTCACGATGTCGGGAACGTAGACACCGCGGAGCAGCCACGGGGTGATGGAGATGTTGTTGAAGCTCGCCGAGCGGATCTTCAGCCGGAACGGCGTGAGGTCGCCCTGGCTGACCACGTAGTAGCCCATCTCGCCGAGCGGGTTCTCCGTGGAGATCCACGCCTCGCCGGCGGGAACCTTGATGATGCGGGGAACCTTGGCCATGATCGGGCCGCTGGGCACGCCGTCGGCGAGCTGGTCGATGATCCGGGAGGCCTCCCGGACCTCCTGCAGTCGCACCCAGAACCGGGCGAAGGAATCACCGTCCGGGTGGGTCCAGACCTTCCAGTCGACCTCTGGGTAGGCCAGCCCGATGCAGTTGTCCCGGCGGAGGTCCCAATCGATACCGGACGCACGGGCGTTGGCACCGGAGAGCCCGTACTGCAGCGCCACGTCGGGCGGGATGATGCCGATGCCCCGGGTCCGCTGCTGGAAGACCTCGATCTCGTCGCAGAACGAACGGACCTTCTCCATCACGGCCTTGGTGTCCTCGAGCCAACCCTTGGGCAGGTCGTCCTTGACGCCGCCGATCCGGTCGAAGTTGGGATGGAACCGGCCTCCGGTCACCCGTTCGATCTGGTCGAGCACATACTCACGGTCACGGAACGCAAAGAACACCGGCGTGATGGCCCCGAGCTGCACACCCATGTCGCCGAGGAACAGGATCAGGTTCGCAATCCGGGACATCTCGAAGAGGATCGTCCGGATCCACATGGCCCGAGGCGGGGCCTCGACCTCCATGAGTCGCTCGGCAGCGAGGATGAACGGCACCTCGTTGGCGAAACTCCCCAACCAGTCGATGCGGTTCACGAGCGTGGTGACCTGCGCGTAGGTGCGGACCTCGGCGATCTTCTCGTAGCCGCGGTGCATGTAGCCGGCGACCGGCTCGGCGGCGATGACCTGCTCGCCGTCGAGGCGGGCGACGATACGCAGCGTCCCGTGTGTGGCGGGGTGCTGCGGCCCGATGTTGAGGGTCATGCCCTCGGTCTCGAGCTCCACGTTGACCCGAGCGTCCGCAGCACGCGCCGTGATGTACTGCAGCTTCTGGCGATCGGTCACTGCGGTCACGACTCAGCCTCCTCGCTGGTGGTGCCACTGCCGTCGGCATCTCCGGCAGCGTCGCCGGCGTCGTCCTCGCCGGGCATCGGTTCGACGTCGACGATCCCCGGCCACGGCTTCACCATGCGGGCCAGCAGCGGGAACCGCTTGCGCATCGGGTGGCCCTCGAAGTCCGACGGCAGGTACATGTGCCGCAGGCCGGGGTGACCGGCGAAGGTGACTCCGAACATCTCCCACGCCTCACGCTCGTGCCAGTCGGCCCCGGCGTAGACCGGGACCCACGAGTCGATCGTCAGGCTGTCGTCGACGTCGGCCTTGAGCGTGACACCCCAGAACCCGCCGGGGGTCCCGACGTCGGCCACACGGGCGAGCAGCTGGAACTGCGTCTCCCCACCGGCGACGCCGTGGGCCAACTCCGTGCTGGGCGGCGCAGGCTCCTCACCGGCGAGTCGAGCGAGCTCGAGATCGACCGAAGCGTCCATGGACCGGCCGTAGGGCGACGGGAGCCAGTCGATCACCGACAGGAAGCAGAAGTAGCGCGCTCCGAGTGCGTTGCGCGCGACCTCGGCGGCGTTGCGCCAGGCATCGCTGCGGACCCGGACCCACACGTCCTGTCCGGGCTGCACCTCGGCGTCGACCACGGCGTCACCGAGATGCTCCCGGAAGGACTCGACGATGACGTTGCGGTTCTCGTCGACGGGCGCGGCCGCAGGCTCCTCGGCGTCGCCTGCGGGATCGGCGGTGTCGGTCTGCTCGTCGGCCACCCGTCACTCCACCACGATCGGCTCGCCGGTCCAGCGAGCCGCCATGTCCTCGTTCTGGATGCGCTCCTGGAGGAGCACCACGCCCTCGAGCAACGCCTCAGGACGGGGCGGACAGCCGGGCACGTAGACGTCGACGGGGATGATCTGGTCGATGCCCTTGGTCACCGAGTAGCTGTCCCAGTACGGGCCCCCACAGTTGGCACACGATCCCATGGAGATCACGTACTTCGGGTCCGGCATCTGCTCCCAGAGGCGTCGGATGGCGGGAGCCATCTTGTCGGTCACGGTTCCCGAGATCACGACGAGGTCGGCCTGGCGGGGGCTGGCGGGCAGCGGGATGACCCCGAGCCGCATGACGTCGTAGCGGGGAGAGCCGAACGCTGCGCCCATCTCGATGGCGCAGCACGCCAGGCCCCACTGGTACACCCACAGCGAGTACTTGCGG
>Ga0194126_10013189_pt1 | contig 10382 bp, 7 predicted proteins | sample TA2KigC150mmetaG_FD_148641 | JGI IMG/M metagenome (GOLD analysis project Ga0194126, IMG submission 148641) | Freshwater microbial communities from Lake Tanganyika, Tanzania - TA2015035 Kigoma Deep Cast 150m | ecosystem: Environmental > Aquatic > Freshwater > Lake | place: Tanzania: Lake...
CTGTGGGCGTAAGGGATTTGAAGGGAGCTGCTCCTAGTACGAGAGGACCGGAGTGGACAGACCTCTAGTGTGCCAGTTGTTCCGCCAGGAGCATCGCTGGGTAGCCATGTCTGGCAGAGATAACCGCTGAAAGCATCTAAGTGGGAAACTCGCCCTAAGATGAGATCCCTGTTTTCCCAATAAGGGAGTAAGACCGCAGGTAGACTACCTGCTATATAGGCAGTATGTGTAAGCGCAGTAATGTGTTAAGCTAAACTGTACTAATGGTCGAGGGCTTCCTCCCGTGGTGCGGAGAACTTGGTACTTTTCTTCTGTCATCGCGAGGCGTTCTTCGCCGAAGCGATCTCAGTAAAACTACATCAATTAAAATTGCTATTCGGTCACGATCTCGTGAAAATGTCCCTTGGTGATTTGAGCGGCGGGGGTACACCCGGTCCCATCCCGAACCCGGCAGTTAAGCCCGTCAGCGCCGATGGTACTTGGAGGGCGACCTCCTGGGAGAGTAGGTCATTGCCAAGGGGCTTTTCTTTTAATTTCGCAGCGAAAAGGGTGGGCTAATTTGTATAACCGCAGAGAACGCAGAGTCCGCGGAGGAGAACAAGAAGGAAATCTTTGCGATCTCTCCCAAAGGAAACACCGCACATGCGTTCGGTGCAGGTGTCGGTCCGGTGCGTGTGTTATGCGGTAAATCGGCGTTGAGTCTACGAAAATCGAATCTCCCAAGTTTCGGGCTAATCTATTCGTCGTCGCACGAATCGTGTATAATGCGCCTGCACAATCGGCCGGGTGGGCAATCGCACAACCCGGGGTTCATAATCGAGGAGTTGTGAAGCGCATGCATTGATCGTCAGGTCATTTATCCGTTTCTGGTCTTTGAAGGAACCCTCGGCCGACCCTGTGCAGCCGAGGTTTTTTTATTCCATGCGGAAAGGAGGTGAAATCAGTTGGCATCAGTTAATTTACGCAGCGGCGAGTCGCAGGACTCGCTGCTCAAGCGGTTTCGCAAGAAGGTCGTCAAGAGCGGCGTGCTGAGCACCGTCCGCCGCAAACGCTGGTTCGTCTCCAAGAGCGAACAGCGCCGCATGGAAAAGAAGAAGGCCATTCGTCGCATCAAACGCCGTAATTTCAAGGAAGTCGAGTAGACCAAGAGGCGCGTATGACAAAAGAAGAAGGCAAGATCAAGGTGGACGGCATGGTGATCGAGGCCCTGCCCGGAACACAGTTTCGGGTACGCCTGGATAACGGCCACGAAGTGCTGGCCTATCTCTCCGGCAAGATGCGCAAGCATTACATTCGAATTCTGCTCGGTGACCGAGTTTCGCTGGAAATGTCTCCCTATGACATGACGCGCGGCCGTATCACCTTCCGCCAGCGCAAACAGGCACCGGTTACGCCCACCGAAGATACTCCCGCCGTATGAATTTATCAAGTAAGTAAAGAAACTCTCATCCTGGAAAAGCAGATCTGGGATGAGTTGTTTAATGCCCCAACCCTGAGTCCCTCCCCTCGCGTAGCCTCCCGTAGGGGGCGCAGCGGCGGAGGGATTTGTTTAACTGGACTGTGAGAGCGGCATTTTCGTGCTCACAGTCCAACAGACAGGGGGCGATAGAGAATGATCTTGCGTCTATGGCAGTTCGCGCCAGGATCCCAGAACCTTCATGTAGTTGGCGCGTTCGAACGCGGCCGGCTCGCGTACGTTTTTCTGACTCATGCTGCCCTGCATTTGTTGGATGGACTCGTACTCGTGTTCGCGCATCCAGCCCTCCAATTCGCCGAGCAGCCTGGGGATGATCGTTTCGCCGTTTCGTAGCAGGCTCGAGGCGATCATGGCTACGCGCGCTCCCGCCATCATGGATTTAAGCACGTCGCCGGCCGTATGCACCCCACTCGTCAGCGCGAAATCCGCCTTGAGCCTCCCGAACAGGATCGAGACCCAGCGCAAGGGCAGGCGCAGATCGGCAGAGGTGCTGAGGTCCAGGCTGTGAACGATGCTCAATTCCTCCAGATCGAAATCGGGCTGATAGAACCGGTTGAAAAGAACCAGGCCGTCCGCTCCGGCCTCCACCAGCCGCGTGCAGAAATTCGGCAGGGAGGTGATGAAGGGACTGAGCTTCACCGCCAGGGGAATGCGGATCGCCTGCCTGACCTCCGCTACCAGGTCAAGCTGGGCTTGCTCGACCTCGGCACTCTTCAGCGCGGCGTCAGTGACCAGGTAATACAAATTCAATTCCAATGCATCTGCGCCGGCGTCCTGAATTCGCCGCGCGTAATTCGTCCAGCCGCCTTTGGATACCCCGTTCAAACTTCCGATCACCGGAATGCTCAGGGATTTTTTGAGCGCAGCCAGCTGGTTGAGGTATTTTTCCGGGCTGATGCCGTACATGCCCCCGTCCGGGAGATAGGTCAGGGCTTCCGCGAATGAATCGGTGCCGCGCGAAAGGTAATGGTCCAGTTCGAGGCTTTCGTGAATGATCTGTTCCTCGAAGAGGGAATACATCACGATCGCCGAGATTCCCGCCTCCTCGAGTTTGCGGGCCTTCTCGATCTTCTTGGAAAGCGGGGAGGCGGAGGCGACCAGCGGATTCTTCAGGCTCAAACCAAGATAGGTAGTGGAAAGATCGGTCATGTCCGCCTACTCCTTGTTATCGTTGTTGTTGCCGTAGTGCATGGCCGCCATTTGCTGGTACAGATTCCAGCGGGATCTGGCGTCGCGCTGGGCGTTTTTCATCAATTCTTCGGCGCGTTCTTCGTTCATCTGTATGAGCATCTTGTAGCGGGTTTCGTTGTAGGCGTACTGGGAAATCGGGATGGTCGGCTCCTTGGAGTCGATCACCAGGGGATTTTGACCCTGCGCGGTCAGCCGCGGGTCGAAGCGATACAACGGCCAGTGCCCGGATTGAACCGCCAGCTTCTGCTGTTCCAATCCCTTGGCCATGTCGAACCCATGAGCAATGCAGTGACTGTAGGCGAGGATCAGCGATGGACCATCGTAGGATTCCGCTTCCAGGAAGGCGCGCAAGGTTTGCTGGTCGTTCGCTCCCATGGCCACTCGCGCCACGTACACATAGCCATAGGACATGGCGATCAACCCAAGATCCTTCTTGGGCACTCCCTTCCCGCTCATGGCGAACTTGGCCACCGCAGCGCGGGGTGTGGATTTTGAAGCCTGTCCGCCGGTATTCGAATACACTTCTGTATCCAGTACCAGGATGTTGACATTACGTCCACTGGCCAGCACGTGATCCAGGCCGCCATAGCCGATATCGTAAGCCCAGCCGTCGCCGCCCATGATCCAAACGGATCGCTTGACGAGATTGTCGGAGATGCTGATCAGGTCCCGTGCGCGGCTTTCACTGGACTTTGACAGCTTATTCTTCAATTCCTCCACGCGTACGCGTTGAGCTTCGATCCCCGCCTCGTCGGATTGATCGGCGTTCAGAATGGCGTTAACGAGGTCCGCCCCAAGCTCCTTATCAAATCCTTGCAGAAGTTCGTGCGCGTATTCATTCTGTTTGTCGATGGTCAGCCGCATACCCAGCCCGAATTCGGCATTATCCTCGAATAGCGAATTCGACCAGGACGGCCCGCGCCCCTTTGCATCGCGCGCCCAGGGAGTAGTGGGCAGATTGCCGCCATAGATCGAAGAACACCCGGTCGCGTTTGCCACGATGGTCCGGTCGCCGAACAACTGGCTGACCAGTTTGACGTAGGGAGTTTCACCGCAGCCGGCACAGGCGCCGCTGAATTCGAACAACGGCCGCAGCAGTTGGGAGTTCTTGATCGTCGAGGGATTGATCAATTTGCGGTCCAAGTCCTGGATGCTCATGAAAAAATCCCAGTTCGTTGCCTCTGCTTCGCGCAGGGGAGGCTGCGGAGCCATGTTCAAGGCTTTTCGTCCGACATTGGATTTGTCCTTCGCGGGGCACACCTCCACGCACAGGGTACAGCCGGTGCAATCCTCCGGCGCAACCTGGACGGTGTATGCCATGCCCAGGGAGAACTCTTTGAATTTGGAAGGCATGTGTTTGAAATTGGAGGGCGCCCTGGCCAGCAGCTTCTCATCATACACTTTATGGCGGATGACGGCGTGCGGACAGACCATCACGCATTTGCCGCATTGAATGCACAGGTCCGGCTCCCAGACCGGGATGTCGAGGGCGAGGTTGCGCTTCTCCCATTGCGTTGTGCCGGTCGGGAAGGTTCCATCCACAGGGAAGGCGGAGACCGGGATATTGTCCCCGTCGAAGCCGATGATCGGCGCGAGCACCCGATGGACGAACTGCGGCGCCTCTTTCGGGACCGGCAGACGGCGCGTCGTCTTCGAGGTGACCTTCGCCGGCACCTTGACCTCGTAAATGTTCGCAACGGTGGCATCCACCGCCTCGAAATTCATCTTCACGACGGCCTCCCCGCGCTTGCCGTAGGTTTTTTCGATGGCGTGTTTGATCTCGGAGATAGCCGCCTCGCGCGGCAGGATCCCGCTTATGGCAAAGAAGGCGGTCTGCATGATCGTGTTCATTCGTCCGCCCATGCCGGTCTTTTCGGCGACGTCGTACCCGTTGATGACATAGAACTTCAGTTTCTTTTCAATGATGTCCCTCTGGACCTCCTGCGGCAATTCGTTCCAGATCTCGTCCGGTCCATACAGGCTGTTGAGAAGGAAGATTGCGCCTTCCCGGGCATACTTCAGCATGTCGACGCGTTCGAGGAAGGTGTATTGGTGACAGGCTACAAAATTGGCTTGTTTCGGTTCGATCAAGTACGGGGCACGGATGGCGTGCGGACCAAACCGCAGGTGAGACATGGTTACCGTGCCGGACTTCTTCGAGTCGTAGTAAAAGTAACCCTGGGCATAATTTTCGGTTTCCTCGCCGATGATCTTGATCGAGTTCTTGTTGGCGCCCACAGTACCGTCCGAGCCGAGGCCGAAGAATACGCAGCGCACGATATCGTCCGATTCGATGGAAAAGCTTGCGTCCACATCCAGACTGGTCTTAGCCACATCGTCCTTGATGCCGACGGTGAAATGATTCTTCGGTTCGGGTTTGTTCAACTCATCCAGAGTTGCTTTTGCCATGGCCGGCGTGAACTCCTTGGAGGACAATCCATAGCGGCCGCCGATCACCCTGACCTCCGTACGCCTGCCTTCCACGAGGGCGTTGATGACATCCATATACAGGGGTTCGCCGAGCGCGCCGGGCTCCTTCGTGCGGTCGAGCACAGCAATACTCTTCACGCTTATCGGCAGGGATTTGATGAAATGTTCCACCGAGAAGGGACGGTATACCCGAACGCGTAGAGTGCCAACCTTTTCACCGCGCCTGGCAAGGAAGTTGACCGTTTCCTCGACCACCTCTCCGCCCGAACCCATGATTACGATGACGCGGTCCGGTGTTTGGTGTCCGAAGTAATCGAAAAGGTTGTACTGGCGGCCGGTGATCTTGGCGAACTTGTCCATGGCTTCCTGTGTGATGGAGGGAGCCGCGGAGTAATAAGGATTCGAAGCCTCGCGCATCTGGAAGTACACATCCGGGTTCTGTGCGCTGCCGCGCAGCACCGGGTTTTCCGGCGAAAGCGCGCGGGCGCGGTGGGCGCGAATCAGATCGCCATCGATGAAGGTTCGAAGTTCCTCGTCGCTCAGCTGGAAGATTTTGGCCACTTCGTGTGAGGTCCGGAATCCGTCGAAGAAATGCAGGAATGGGACACGAGACTTGAGCGTGGCGGCCTGTGCGATCGCGGCAAAATCCTGCGCCTCCTGCACCGAGCCCGAGGCAATCATGCCCCAGCCCGTCTGGCGTACCGCCATCACGTCCTGGTGGTCTCCGTAAATGGAAAGGGCGTGGGCGGCGATGGCGCGCGCCGCCACGTGGAAGACGGTGCTGGTCAATTCTCCCGCGATCTTGTACATGTTGGGGATCATCAGCAGCAATCCCTGTGATGCAGTAAACGTGGTGGTCAGCGAACCGGTTTGAAGCGCGCCGTGGACCGCGCCGGCCGCGCCGCCTTCGGATTGCATTTCCACAACCAGAGGGACAGTGCCCCAGATGTTCTTTTGTCCCTTTGCGGACCATTCGTCTGAAAATTCCCCCATCGCAGAGGAAGGTGTGATCGGGTAAATGGCGATGACTTCATTGAGACGGTGGGCAACACTTGCCGTGGCTTCGTTCCCGTCGATCATGATGACAGGCTGTTTCATCTAAATGGCTCCTTTGTATTCAGGCAAAAGCCGGGTATTGTCCTCAACTAATAAGTGTATTCCCCCTGAGATCGGGCGATAAGTACTATATTGCATGAAAAGACCTGCGGCTTGTCATGATTTAGGACAAATCACCGCAGGTTTGGAAGAATTACCGCGAAGTGAGGTGAGGTTGGGTTATTCGAGATACGATTTCGCCAGCAACATTGCAGCCAGCGATTTTGCATCCGGCATTTCCCCGCGCATGGCCCTCGCCATAGCCTCGTGCACAGGGATTCGCACCAACGACAGAAATTCATCTGCATCCGCTTCGAGGGGATTGTGCGTTAAATCGGTTGCGATAAACACAACCATGAATTCCGTCGAATACCCCGGCGCGAGGAAGAATTCCCCGACTTTCTTCAAAGATCCAGCCTGCATGCCGGTCTCCTCGCGGATTTCGCGGGCGGCACACGCATCATAAGGTTCATCTCCATCACGCGTACCGGCCGGCAGTTCAAGCAGGTCTGTTCCAGCGGCGTGCCGATATTGGCGAACGAAGAGCAGGTTCCCATCGCTGTCCATGGGTATCAGGATGACCGAACCTCCGTGTTCCACGATGTCGAATTTGGTCTCGCGTCCATCCGGCGTCTTCATGTAGTCCCGACGGATCTTGAACGCCTGCCCCTCGAAGAGAGGTTCCGATCGGATCAGTTCGAATGACATGAGCTTGTCCCTTCATTAAAAAAAGCCCAAGCGGAGTGCCTGGGCTGGATGAGCGGATTCAGTTTATGGGATCTTCAGGGACTGCCCGGCTGTCAGGTCCGCGGAAACGGTCAATCCGTTTGTGGAGGCCAGTACGGCCGGATCGACATCCCCGTACTTGCACGCCACGCTGTAGATGGTTTCATCGGAGGAGAGGACCGAATACGTTGTGGGATGCGCGGCAAGTGCACGGGTGCCGGGGAAGGTTCCACTTTGTGGAATCTTGAGCGTGGTGCCGGGAAGATAAAGAACGCCGCTGCTCAGGCCGTTCATCGAAAGCAGGTCATCGGGATCGACGTTGAAGCGGCGGGCGATGCAATATGGGAATTCACCCGATTGAAGTGTGTAAGTGGACGGCCGTACGCCCGGCGGGATGGGCGTGGCCGTGGGTCCGCCGGGTGTGACGGTGGTGGAGACCGCTACCGCGGTGGTGGCGACAATATTCGCATTGGTTGGAGTACCGGAGGTGGGAGTCGGTGTGGAGGAACCGCCGGTCACAACAACAGTTCCCGTTCCGGTCGTGACCGTTTGTGGAGTGAGTGGAGTGCCGGTGGCGCCACCGGCAGCTGCCGTTTGAGCCGCAGCCGTCTGCCTGGCGAATTCCTCAATCATCGCCATGGGATTTTCAACGGAGGGAAAGGGTGAAACGAACAATCCCGTTGAAATTAACGTTGGCGTTGAAGCCGGAGGTGTGGATAAAGACACTTCACAGGCAGTGAGCAGCAAGGAGATGGTGATAAAAAGAATGACTGCCTGCAAGACTCGCTGATGGTTTCTCATGGAATCTCCTCTTTCACCGGTTTCAAGAGGTGATGGTAGCACATGACCATTGATGCGTCAAGCCGCGCCTTTGGAAAAAGGCAAATTTATATGAAAGGACCGCCCCTTCTGTACTGAAGGAACAATTCGTTTAAGCAGATGGCCTTGATCAAACATGCATCAACTCCGGCGCGCGGCCAGCAGGGTAATATCATCGAATTGGATCCCTGCGGAGATAAATTGATGCAGTTCCAATTCGACCGATTTGATTAATGCAGGGGCGGAAGCGGGGTCTTGCCGAAGGATGGCGAGCAGGCGGTCACGGCCGAAGAAATCCCCATGCGGATCACTGGCTTCGAGCACCCCATCGGTGTAGGCAAAGAATACATCACCTGATATCAATTTCGTTTCACGCACATCGAATCGGTAATCTCGAATCGCCCCCACAGCGGGTCCGGTCTTATGAAGCACTTCACGCACTTCGCCGGACTGAAGGATAAATGGTGGTTCGTGTCCACCATTGACGTAGAAAAGTCTGCCATCCAGGGGATCGAGGATTCCGATGAAAATAGTTGCGAACATTCCGCTCTCCCCGTGTGTTTCGGCGATGTAGTTGTTTGTCAGCGATATGGTGCGTTGGAGGCGATCGGCTGGCGCGCGCTTCGAATCCGCGGGTGTGGAATGTTCGAAGTATTCCAGGTTGGACGCCGCCCGGATCAGGCTGCGGAAGAGGGTCATGAATAGCGCAGCGCCGACACCCTTGTCGCATACATCTGCTATGACAAGGCCGACGGTTCCATCCGGCAATTCGAAGGCGTCATAGAAATCTCCGGCGACTTCGCGCGCCGACCTCAGCGAGGCGGTGATCTCCCAGCCTTCCACAAGCGGAAGCGCCTGCGGCAGGAACCCAGCCTGGATCTCGCGGCCGATTTCAAGTTCGCGCTCGAGCGCCTCGCGATACTTCTTCTCCTGGTCCCACAGGCGCGCGTTCTCGAGGGCAACACTCATCGAACCGGCGACAGTAGTCAAAAGTCGCACTTCTGATTCGCTGAAGGCATGTTCGCGATCGATGTCCTGCAGGGATATCGCCCCCTTGACCTCCGCATCCACGATCAGGGGTACGATCAGCCATGACTTGGCAGGTTCGGTTCCAGGGATGGTCCGCATTCCCAGGCGGCTGCTTGCCTCCTCCATGTTTTCGTTGATCACCATCGGTTGTTTGGTTTCGTCGAGGTATTGCTGAAGGCCAGGCAAGGGAGGCATCGGTGGGGAATAAATTCTACGACTTTTTTCGATGAGGTAATGCAGGTGCATCAAATTTGCCGGACGATCCAACGAGCCGATGGCAACTACCTGCGAGCGAAAGATTTCGTGGAGCTTGTCCCCGACGAGGTCATAGATGGCCTGTAATTCGAGTTTGGACGCCAGACCTTGTTGCACGCTGTTAATAATAGCCAGCTCGGCATTGCGTGCCTCGGTCTCACGCAACAGACGCTGGGTTTCATCGAACAGACGGGCGTTCTCTATCGCCACACTCATGCTATTGGCCAGCGTCTGCAACAGCCGCATATCCGTGACGGTGAAGGCATTTTCACGGTCAAGATCCTGAATTGAAATAATGCCCTTTACCCTGCCTTCCACCACCAGCGGAACGAACAAGGCTGATTTTGGCCATACGCCGGTGAGTAAAGGATTGTTGTATTGAGCCGCCAGATCCACGAAATTCTCATTGATCAGCAGCGGCTGTCGGGCTTTGATGACATGCAGCCGGATTCCGTAGGGTTCCCGTGGGGAGAACACACTTCGATCCCCCTTCTCATAGGAATACGGCATGAAGATCAAATTGGCCTCCGGATCGTAGGCCACGATATCTATGACCTGGACATTGAACACCTCGCGCACTTTTTCGCCGATCAGGTCGTAGATGGCTTGCAGGTCCAGCTTGGAAGCCAGCCCCTCCTGCACGCTGTTGATGATCTGCAATTCCGCATTGCGTTGGCGCGTTTCGTCAATTGCGCGGGCGCGGGTCAGGGCGACAGCAATGTGCTGCGCAACGAATTCGAGCAATTGGACATCGGGGTCTCCATACCGAATACCTTTCCGATAACTTTGGATGGTCAACATGCCAATGACCTGTCCGCTCATTTTGAGTGGCACACCGACCCAATCCACCGCCATTGTTCCCTGCGGCGTGTATTTCCCGCTCTGTTTTCCCTGCTCGATCTCCATTCCTGAGAGATGGAGTGTCTCCCCCGTTCGTAGGACATGTGCTCGCAGGGATTTGGAATAATCCTCCAGCTTACTGGGGGGTGGGGGCAGATCGCCGGCTTCGTCGGCGAAGTACGGGGAGGTGATCACCTGCGTGGCAGGGTCATACAATGTTACATAGAAGTTCCTGGCGTACATCAATTCCCCCACGATCTCGTGCAGTCGTTTGTAGAAAACCTGCATGTCAGAGAGTGCACTGGCTGCGTCCGCAATCTCATACAAGGCCTTCTGAATCCTGATCTGGCGCCTCGAATCAATCGCAGGACGCTTCTTCCTGCCCGGAGCTTCTCGTTTCGCGCCTGCTTTCTTAACGATCCTGCCTGCGGGGGGCTTTATCTGTGCCATGCCCGATGCTCCTCTCTGATGCAGCCACAGCCAGTGTACAGGCTTGCAGAAAGGAAGTCAATGGATGGTT
>Ga0194126_10013190_pt1 | contig 10382 bp, 9 predicted proteins | sample TA2KigC150mmetaG_FD_148641 | JGI IMG/M metagenome (GOLD analysis project Ga0194126, IMG submission 148641) | Freshwater microbial communities from Lake Tanganyika, Tanzania - TA2015035 Kigoma Deep Cast 150m | ecosystem: Environmental > Aquatic > Freshwater > Lake | place: Tanzania: Lake...
CTTTATCTCCCGGAACTGCCGCCTCACCTCGTTGACGATGGCGAAACCGCCCGCCCCCACGCCGCGCATCGCCAGGGCACAGAAGAGGAAGGTAAGCATACCACCAAGCAGCAGTCCGGTGACAACCGCCACATTGGTCAGGCTGGCCATCTCCACCTTGGCCACCTCAAAGTAGGTCGCCAGCCAGGCCAGCGAGGCCAGTGCTGCCGAGGCAATGGCGAACCCCTTGCCGAGGGCAGCCGTGGTGTTGCCCACCGAATCGAGCGCCTCGCACCGTTCCCTCACTTCCTTTCCCAGACCGGCCATCTGGGCAATGCCCGCTGAGTTATCGGCAATCGGCCCGTAGCAGTCCATGGCCAGTGACATCCCCAGGTTGATGAGCATGCCCATGGAGGCGATGGCGATGCCCAGCAGGTCGCCGAAAATGTAGGCCAGCACTGTCGCTACCACCACGAGGAGTATTGGTATAACCGTGCTCAGGAGCCCGGTGGCTATTCCCTCAATAATGGTCACCGCTGCCCCGCTCTCCGCCACCCGGGCCAGCTTTTTCGCCGGGCTGTACTCCGCCGAGGTAAAGTATTTCGTCGCCTGGGCAATAAGGAAACCAGCGATGAGGCCGGCTATCAGTGCCCAGAAAAGCCCCAGTGAACCAATGTAAAACCAGATAACCAGGCCGCTGGCGATTATCATCAGTAGGTTGCTGACATAGACGCCCCGGTTCATGGTGGAGTATGCCTGGGCAACCTGCTTTTCAAAGCCAGCCTCAACTTCCTTCGGCCTGACCGATAGAGCACCGATGATGGAGGCCACAATGCCAAGGCCGCTCAAAGCCAGAGGCAGCAGCATGCCCTTGACGGTGCCCAGGACGATGGCCCCCAGCACCATTGAGGCGGCAATCGCCGAAACATAGGATTCATACAGGTCAGAGCCCATGCCGGCCACATCACCCACGTTGTCGCCGACGTTATCGGCGATGACCGCCGGATTGCGCGGGTCGTCCTCGGGGATGCCCTTCTCTACCTTACCCACCAGGTCAGCACCGACATCGGCGCTCTTGGTGAAGATGCCACCACCCGCTCTCAGGAATAAGGCCACCGATGATGCCCCGAAGGCAAACCCCAGCCAGACGTGGCTGTCCTCCCAGATAAAGGCAACGATGGAGAGCCCTAGCAGTCCCAGGCCGACGACACAGAAGCCCATCACGGCGCCGCTGGAAAAGGCTATTTTCAGCGCTCTGGCCCAGCTCCCAATGGCGGCATTGGTGGTTCTGGCGTTGGCCAGCGTGGCAATGTTCATCCCCAGCCACCCGGACATCGCCGAGGTGAACGTTCCGCAGAGGTAAGCAATAGCGACAAATGGCCTCGGTGGAATGAATACGGCCAGAATGATGAAGACCACCGCGGTAAAGATAGCCAGCGTGGTGAACTCCCGGCGCAGAAAGGCCATCGCCCCCTGCCGGATGGCATGGGATATCTCACGCATCTTTTCGTTACCCGGGCTCTCGCGTATAATCGTGGTCGCCAGGTAACCGACAAATCCCAGAGCCAGCACACCCGACAGTATAATCAATACACGCAGTACCAGTCCCTCCATATGTCTGACCTCCTGAAATGCCGTGCACAATATCAAAAAAGAAGGCAGCCCGTACAACCGCCTTCAGAATATCACGTCATTAATATTTCATTCGCTCACTGATGCTGTTAGTTTAACGCATTTTGCAGCAACGGTCAATAAGCGGCTATCTTTTATCTTCTCTTATCTGTTCCAGCCTGTTCTCCAGGCCTTTTTGCTGCACGATAAGCGTCAGGTCGCTGCGGGTTTTCTCCAGCACGCCGCGAACCATATCAGTAGTGCGGCGCAGCCCGCCGGTAATGGCATCGGGAAAGTCCATGGTCACCAGAACGCTGTAAATATCGTCCATTACCTGCAGCAGTTCCTCGCCCCGGGAAACATCACCCTGTCTCATGCTGTCCAGCAGGTAGCGCCTTAACTCTCCCACCGCCTCCCCCATGCCGTTCAGGTAGGCGGCATCATCAATGCCCAGTTCTGCCGGCGGCGGCACCGACTTTCCGTCCACCACCGAGAGAAGGATGCTGCCCTCGGCGTACTCTTTCTGGGCATCGCGGAAAAAGCCGGTGTAATTCAGTTCACCGTAGCCGGCCACCATCTGCCCCGCCTCTCCAAGCAGACCCCGCGCCGTTTGCAGCAGCTCCGCCGCCTTTCCAAACTCCTGACGGTGCACGGCCCGTATCGCCTGGCTGCAGTGGCGAATCACCTCGCGGCAGCAGGGCAACACCTTCTCCCGGGCCGCGTCCAGTTCGGTAAAGTCCTGCCTTATCTGTTCCGCAATCTTCTCCAGATTATCGCCTGACCCGCTCATTTCTTGCCTCAAACGGCATGCTCAGCTGGCGTCATGTTTCCGTTATGCTGCCAGCCGGGCCAGCATCTCCTTTTCTATAGTATAGAGCGAGAAGCGGGCCTGTTTGTACTTCTCCGAATCCAGAACCGCGCCCGGTAGTTTGGCCATCTCTTCCATAACGCGCAGCGATTCCTGCACCCGCCGTGAATTGGCCACCACCGTGGCCGATATATCCCGGTGCTTCGGTTCGCCCGGCACCTCAAGGTCACGGCCAACGTCACCGGCCGCGTCCCGGGCCTGAATGAGCTTCCGCTCCAGCGCCGGCTCAATTATCACCAGCCTGTGGCGCAGGTTCTTTAACTGCTGGCTCAGGTCGCCGCTGTTGAGCAGCAGCCGGCTGACATCCTCAAGGACGCGCAGGCCCTCGCCAATGCGGTTCAGATTGGCATCTATAATGCGCAGCGTTTTTTCGGGTAATTCAGCCATTTTTTCCGGTGGGTTAATTCTAACACAGCTTATTCAGAGGGTAAAGCTGGCGGAGTTTCATGATTCGCCAACGGCATTTTCAATATGTTCCATCCGCCTCGGCCGGTTCTGCATGTCCAGCTCAACGGCCACAACATCAATCCGCCAGGAAGCGGGGACATCACCCCGTGTCTGCTGGTAGTGGGCCGCCACCCGGCGTAATTTGTCCATCTTCGCCGGTGTAATTGATTCCTCAGGGCTACCGAATTCCCGACTCCTCTTTGTCCTCACCTCAACGAAAACCAGGCAGTCCTGCCGCCGCGCTACGATATCCACTTCCCCTTCCGGGCAGCGGTAATTGGTCTGCAGAACGTGATATCCCTTCTTCTTTAAAAACTCCGCCGCCAGTTTTTCACCCAGATTGCCCGTTGCCTGACGTTTCATGGCGCTTGTCTAGAGATACCACCTGACCGGCTGAAATGTCCGCCGGTGGATAGGTGAGGGCCCCAGGCGTGACAGTCCCGCCAGGTGCTCTTCGGTGCAGTAACCTTTATTTTCCGCCAGCCGGTATCCCGAAAAAAGCCGGTCCAGCCGCATCATCATCTCATCCCTGGCCACTTTGGCCACAATGGAAGCACAGGCAATGGAAAAGCACTTGCAGTCGCCGTCGGTAATCCCTTTCTGCGGCAGTTTTACCGCGGGCAGGTACACGTAGTCAATGAGCAGGTACTCCGGTCCCGGCGAAAGCCGGTTTATCGCCAGTTTCATGGCCAGCTTGCTGGCCTCAACGATGCCCATGGTATCAATAAGCTTTTGATTTACCACGCCCACGCCAAATGATATGGCGGCTCTCTTAATATGGCTGGCCAGGATTCCCCGCTTTGCCGGACGCAGCTGCTTGCTGTCTCTCACCTCGGCAAGCCAGGGCGCTTTGAGACCATCGGGCATGATGACAGCGGCCGCCACCACCGGCCCGGCAATGGAGCCCCGCCCCACCTCGTCCACTCCGGCAATCAGCCTTATGCCCCGGGCCAGCAGTGTCTTTTCCTCAGCGAAGGACGGTCTCTGGTAAATATTTAACAACCCCGTCTCCCCTTTACCCCAAAGCTTTTATTTACAATATTAGCCTGTTCACCCTGATAATTACAATCCCCAAATCCAGCAGATTTATTTGCCTTTGGTTGGCAGTTGACGCCTCACCCCTGACCCCTCTCAAACATTATTAAAATGGAGCGCCAAAAATAAACCTGTTTGAGAGGGGGAACCAAGGGGGTGAGCGGAAGAACAACCATATGCGAATAAAACGAGCAGATTTAATCCTGGACGTTAACCTGCTCACTCGCTGTCTTCTTCACACTGCTCTGCGTCACGGTACGTATGGCTTCTCTCACTTTCGCCACTACTTCAGAGCCGGCCGCCTCCGCCGCTTCCAGCGCCCCCACGGTCGCTTTCACCTCCGCTGACTCTTCACTGAAACCACTCAGTTTGGCCACTTCTTTCGCCGCTTCAATGGTATGTATCGTCGCCGCCGTCAGGTCGGTGCCGGTTTCAATGGCACCCTGAACAATCCCCTGGCTGGACCCCTGTATCCCGTTCAGCGGATTTACTCCTGCCTGACTTGATGCCGTTACCACACCCATGGCTATGGGGGCCACCAGTTTTTCCGTAGTCAAGGGCTTATCGTCCACAACGTGCATGGCGCCCCGTGCCGCCTCTCGAGTAATCTCAATGCCATGCAACCTGACCTCTCTCTTCACCTTCCAGACCGTGGCCAGGTTATCCTGTAATGCCTTCGCCAGTTTCCTGGTCACCATATGACCGCGTATCACCGCTGATGTCGCAGCTCTGGCGGCTGACGCAATCTGGTATGCCGTAACCCCGACGGCTACATCCAGCCCGGGGACCGGTATTTTCTTCAGGTAACCGAAGGGGAAGTTACTCAGGAGGTTATAACCGGGCACCGAGCTCATCGGACGCGAGATTTCCCGGGTGGGAAACAGCAGAGACTCCAGAATCACTTCACGGCTGACCTCTCCCTCCTCACGGATGGTGGTCAAGGTGCCCAGAGTTATCAAGCCCAAGATAAAGGCGATGCCAAACAGGAACTCAAGACCGACAATGTTCAGGGCCGAAAACTGCATATGGTTAATTGGGTCTGCCCAGGTAATGCTCAGGTCCAGCTGGCGCGTGCTGAAAAAATCGGCCAGCGAACCGCCGAAAAGCGGCCCCAGACCAGCCCCGATATTGGTTGCCAGTGAAGCCCCAGCAAGATAAGAGGTCGCTTCGCCTCTCGGTGACAATTTCAAACCAATGGTCGCTACGGTAAGGGTCACTCCGGCATTGGCGATGCCGGCAAAAACATGGAGGATGACCAGCAACGGCAGGGTGAGCACATAGCGCTCGGGCATGGTGGTGAATATCCAGCCGAAGATAACCAGAAGGTAAAGAGAGGCACACAGAGAAAGCACGGCCTTACTGCCAAATCGGTCAACAAAACGGCCCCAGACACGAAAAAAGAGCATGTTAAATAATTGACTTAAAATGCTGAACGCGATGACCCATGATAGGGGTAAGCCGAGTCGTTTCAACATGTAGACGGCAAAGAAAGGAATCGCCAGATTCGAGGCGAACCCCCAGAAAAGAAGAAACTGAATGAGTTGTCTGAAGTTACGGTCCCGGATTGGCGCGCTCAGCCTTCCCCAGATTGACGGCTGGGGCCCCATCACCGGCTGCATTAACGGCTCAGGCATCAGTGCCATAAAGACGGGACTGGCCATGCCGACAAACAGGGCGCCAAACACAAGCACATAGGTATACCCCAAGATGGGACTCTGGCCGGTCACCCGTTCCTGCCACATATCAACGAAGAAGGCAGCTCCCAGACTGAAGATAACGGCAGCCACGGTGGATAACAAAAGGCGCCGGGAAAAGACCTGGCCAAGCATTTTCTGGGGTATAAGGTCACGGATCCACCCATTCCAGCTACAGTTACTCACCGCGGCCAGTAGGCCACGGGTCGCCATCATAACCAGCAGTAAAGATATCGCCATGCCGCTCGGAGTCTTCATAAAAACCGGTATCAAGGCCATGGGGAACCAGAGTAACTGGGCCGGTAACCAGGTCATTAAAGCAATGGCTTTGCGCTTCCTGAATTTCTCCACCAGCCAGATTGATGGTAACTGGAGAATCTGCATGAGGAAAGGCAGGGCGGCTAAAATACCTATCTGAAAGTTATTAGCACCGAGAGCGAGAGCAAAAGCCGCCAGGAAACCACTGGTGGTGATGCTGAAAAAACCCAGAGCCGCCATCCCCTCAAAAGTAAACCAGTGTAAACCTAGGGCAATGTCTTGGTCAGAGATGGTCGGCTTAGGCTTGAGGAATCTGAATGGGTTCATATAATAATATTTGTTATGGGTGATAACCACGGGTCAGGCGTGGTTTGAATATCCCACAACAGCGTCTGTCTTTCTAATATGCTTTTACTTTCTCAGCCTTTAACTTTCTCCCCCGGCGCTTCCACCCCAGTGTCGCCAGCAACTCCCCCAGGGAAGTATCCGTCACTTCATCCTTAAGCGGCACGGTGGGATGGATTCTATACTTGTTCTGCCGGCCAACTTTAATTCGCGTGATGTACCCGACATCTTCAAGGTCAACTATTATCTTGTGCGTTGTCCTCTCGGTCAGCCCGATATCGTTACTGATTTCCCGGGCGGTCATATCCGGGTTTTTAGCCACTAAAATTAGTATTAAACCGTGGTTGGTAAACAAACTCCAGTCCGCCATTTTTAACACCTCCGCAAAATAAATTTATCAAAGGCGTAAAAATACTTGACAAGTACCGTCATTCATATATAATAATACATGAAATATATTTCTGCTAATACTATTCATGAATCCTGACTCATTATGATAGAATATGGCAGCAAAGTCAAGCGCTGGTTAAAACGGGAAGTAAAATAATAGGAATAATAGGAATAAAATGAAAACAGCAATGAATATCAACCGTCAATTTGTCTTTAAATCAGATAAGCGTCCCGCCAATTTTGAAAGCACAAGCGAAGCCGAAGAAGAACCTCCAGGTAAAAGCTGCCTTCGTGCCGACTCCGAAGAACCTCCAGGTAAAACGGCCGCTGGCAGAAACAGGTTTTTTGGACATATACCAGATTATCTCTGGAACGACTGGAAATGGCAATTCCGCAACAGAATCACTACAGTTGCCCATTTAGCTGAATTCATCCCCCTCACCAGCGAGGAACAGACACAACTCAAGCTGGTCACCATGCGCTATCCCCTCTCGGTAACCCCTTATTATCTCTCACTGATTGACCCGGATGACCCGGATGACCCGATTAAAAAACAGGCGGTCCCCTCCATACTGGAGATTACCATGGGGAAAGTGGGCCTGGAAGACCCGCTGGCCGAGAAAGAGGATTCCGTGGTCCCCGGCCTGGTTCATCGCTACCCGGACCGGGCGCTGATGGTGCTTACCGATATCTGCCCGATGCTCTGCCGCCACTGCACTCGCAAGCGAGAATGGCATCACGGCGGGTGGGTGCGCAGTGAGAGCGAGTTTGAAGCCATGCTGGAGTACCTGCGCCGGAAAAGCGACATCAGAGACATTATCCTCTCCGGCGGCGACCCCTTGACACTGTCCACGCGCCGCTTGGAAAGTATTATCTCCAGGATAAGAGAAATCAGACATATTGAAATAATACGTATTGGCACCAGGTTCCCCGTGGTGTTGCCCCAGCGGATAGATGAAGAGCTGTGCGCCATGCTGTCCCGGCATGGCCCCATCTGGCTTAACACTCACTTCAATCATCCCCGCGAGGTAACGCCACAGGCGGCCGAGGCATGTGACCGCCTGCTGCGCAGCGGCGTTCCGGTAAATAACCAGTCTGTCCTGCTGCGCGGCGTTAACGATACCGTTAAGGCCCAGTTGAAGCTGTGCCAGAGCCTGCTCCGGATAAAGGTGCGACCGTACTACCTCTTCCAGTGCGATGAGGTGCAGGGGACAGAACACCTGCGCACGCCGGTGGAGACCGGCATAAAGATAATTGAAGGCATGCGCGGGCATACCTCAGGTCTGGCCGTGCCAACATTCGTCGTGGACCTTCCCCAAGGGGGTGGCAAAGTCCCGATACAGCCGAACTACATGCTGACACATGCCGGGAAGGAGCTGATGCTGAGGAACTACCAGGGGAATCTCTTCCGTTACCGCAACCCCAGAGCGCGAACACAACTGGAATTAACGGCTATGGCTGGTCTGCTTGACGAACCCGATTCACCATTTAAATCTAAAGGAGCTGAAGATGCGGATAGGGTTATCGTACGATCTTAAAGAGGCCATTCCCACCGGACAGGATGACCCCGGGGATGCTCTTGAGGAATACGATTCCCGGGAGACCATAGAAATCATAGCCGCTGCCCTGGAGGCTAAAGGGCACGCTGTCATCAGGCTGAGCGGGGGCACTGAGTTCATGGATAATATCCGCCAGACGAAGGTGGACATTGTCTTCAACATAGCCGAGGGCAGGGGCAACTACCGCAGCCGGGAGGCGCAGGTGCCTTCAGTTCTGGAGATGCTGGATATACCTTACACCGGCTCTGACCCGCAATGTCTAGCAATATGCCTGGATAAGCCGGTAACCAAAAAACTGGTGGCCGCCGTCGGTGTCAGCACCCCGCAGTGGCGGGTAATAACCGATAATGAAACCCTTTCCCGGACATCCTGGGCTGAATTCCCTTTCCCGGCCATCATCAAGCCGGCGTATGAAGGCTCAAGCAAAGGCATCCGCCTTGACTCAATCGTGAATAATCCGGAACAGGCAGCCGTGGCGGTGTCCAGGCTGCTGGCGTATTACCACCAGCCAGTTATGGTGGAAGAATTCATTGTCGGTGATGAAGTCACCGTCGGCATCCTCGGTAACTCTCCACCCAAAGTGCTGGGCCTGATGCGCATCCTGCCGCGTCAAAATAAAGCGCCCTTTGTCTATTCTGTGGAAGTAAAACGGGACTGGGAAACGCTGGTTGACTATGAGTGCCCCGCCCGTTTTGAAGATAAGGTCCGGGATAAGATATTGGCTTACAGCCTCAACGTGTTTAAGGCTCTGGGATGCCGTGATTTCGCCCGGCTCGACTTCAGAATCAGTCAGGATGGTGAGCCCTACTTCCTTGAGATAAATCCCTTGCCCGGCTTGGGAACCTACAGCGACCTGGTTATCATGGCTATAAAGCTGGGCTGGACTCATGCAAGCCTGATAGGTGCGGTGTTTGACGCTGCACTTGAGAGGCATCCTCAGTGCGTATGCGCATAGCTATTGCCTACAATGAACCAGGCCCCTCACACTATGACGCTGCCGGAGAAGAAAAAGCGGTGCTCGGCGTTCTCCAGGCAGTGGCCGCAGTGCATCAGGCCCTGCTTGACCTCGGCTATTATGTGACCCGCCTTCCCCTGGTGCCGCCGCTGGGACAGGCCAGAAGTAAACTCAGGTCACTGGATGCGGACATGGTGTTCAACCTTTTTGAGGGCTTTTGCGGCCACCCTGAGACAGAAGCCCTGGTGCCGGAGGCACTATCGGAATTGGGAGTGCCCTGCACGGGCTGCTCAGGACAAATGCTGAGACTGGCGCTGGACAAGGCCAAGGTCAAGGTACTGCTGAAAGCTGCCGGCATCCCGACGGCGGACTTCCAGCTGCTCAACCACCACACGCTGCACACGTTCCACCTCAGCTATCCTTGCATTGTCAAGCCCCGTGCTGAGGACGCGAGCCACGGTCTGACGGAGAAAAGCGTGGTCAGTGATTTTGCTTCGCTGAAAAGACAGGTGGCATTAATAACAGAATCTTACGAAGGCAATGCCCTGGTGGAAGAGTTTATCGACGGGCGCGAATTTAACGCTACGGTTCTGGGCAACTCTCAGTGTACCGTACTGCCCGTGTCTGAGATAGTCTATACGCTGCCTCCCGAGATGCCCAGAATCCTCACCTTCGCCTCTAAATGGGAGCCTGATAGCCTGTATTACCGGAGTACCGGAGCCGTTTGCCCGGCTGAAATCAACGCTGAAGCGCAGGAACGCATCAGCCAGACAGCGCTGGCCGCTTGCCGGCTGCTTGGCGTTCAGGGTTATGTCAGGGTGGATATGCGGATGAACCAAGAGGGGCAGGTATACGTTCTTGAGGTGAACCCCAACCCGGACTTATCCCCTGACCTCTCCGGCGCCGTTCGTCAGGCTCAGGCCGCCGGGATGTCTTACTCCCAATTCATTGAGAAAATAATACAGCTGGCGCTGAAAAAGAGATATAATGAAATTAAAGATACGCCACATGTTGCCCAAAGACAAGCCGGCCCTGATGAAGATACTGCGGAATACGCCCGAATTCAACGCCTCTGATGTAGCAGTTGCCGAAGAAGTCATTGACAGCTATCTGCATGATATCAAAGGGTCAGGATACCATGTCCTGGTTGCCGAGTCTGACACAACTGTCGCTGGCTATATCTGCTACGGACCGACGCCGCTGACTGACGGCACCTGGGACATGTACTGGCAGGCGGTCGC
>Ga0194126_10013191_pt1 | contig 10381 bp, 10 predicted proteins | sample TA2KigC150mmetaG_FD_148641 | JGI IMG/M metagenome (GOLD analysis project Ga0194126, IMG submission 148641) | Freshwater microbial communities from Lake Tanganyika, Tanzania - TA2015035 Kigoma Deep Cast 150m | ecosystem: Environmental > Aquatic > Freshwater > Lake | place: Tanzania: Lake...
TCCGTTTGTAGATGAACAAGACCGCCAAGTATCTCCCTGCTTCCGTCTGACCCAGTGCCAGATAGACATCCTCCCCTTCTCTTTCTCCCTTCTCAACGAATCGAATCTTGGGCTTATCGTTGAAGATTTCTTCTACTTCGTAGGTCTCAACGCCGTGTTTGGAAGCGAGTTTGTCTACCACATCTCTGAGCCAAATGATTCCTTCGATTCTCATCTACTCTCCGTGTGGCTGTGTAAATGTGATGGCGTGAAACGCTGTAGTTTGGCGGCGTTGTTTTGAACTACGCTACAATCGAGAAATCAACTTGTCATAGTCTCCATGTATACCTATCCAAAACCAGATCACCACCTGTCTCTCTCGGACTCCAACAGCACGATAGTCCAGACCGATTCGCGCCGAGTAAATCGGTCTCGTTGGATGAACTTGCTTGAAATGCAAACTCGGGTGATGAGGGTTTTGTTTGAAAAGTCTATACGCTTGGCGGGCTTGACGCTGGACATGTTGCGGTAATTGCTTTAACGCTTTGCGAAAATGCTCGGTGGTATGCGAGGTCATAAGTTGTCTGGGTCCAGCACTTGAGTTCGTCCTGCTCGAAACTCAGCCAGCGCTTCATCTGCCAACTGCTCAAGCACATCGGGGGACTTGGCAAAGAGTTCATCCCATCGCTGTTCCGAAGCGAGTTCTTCCAGTATCCATGTGGCGACCGTGTCTTGCTCTTGCTGAGGCAGTTTAGACACCTCGACAAATGCCCTCTCTAAAAGTTTCGTCATCTCGACATTCCTTTCGGTTCTATACTGTTAGCGGGCACAATCTTTCATTCTTGGAGCGTGGAAAATGAAAGTTTGTGACCGTGCGAAGTATATCACACCCAAGTTGCGATTGCCTCACCACCTTCAGATGGCAGCGAAATGTCGCCAAACGTGTAGCACGCCGCAGCGGCACGCAGAAATGGCAACAACAAACTCTATTGCCTGCCAGCATCGCCAAAAGCCGCGCGCGTGCCGTTGTCGGCGTGTGTGTGTTTCCAGACGTCCGATCGTGTTGTATGATTTCTCATTTTTCCGCAGAGCACATGCTATTAATACCAGTAGGTGCAGATATGACATACAAGCGGCTGGCCCAGGTCGCTGGCCGCACACCTCAACCAATCTGGCGGCCACACAATCCCCGTATCTTGTGGCTTGACGGCACCAAGATACTGCCAGTAGTGGTCAATGCACTTCCGATAACAACAGCCCTGAGCTTCATGCTGGCGTTCGTAGGACGTTCTCGTGGCCTGTATGTTATATCTGCACCCACTGAATAAAAGTCCGCATAGCCGGTACCACCCAGAGACCAACTTCTTTCGTAAATAGTAAAACTCCCCGGCAAGTTAACCTCGAAAGAGTCACCGCTCCCACTGCCATACCGCATCTCGGCAATCAATATCGAGTATCTCCCACATAGCGTGGGTAGGCGTACCAACCTTTCGACTTGGACGCAGATGCACGTAGATTTTCACAGATTCGGAGCCCAAAATCAGCGTTTATCTGCGTGCATCTGCGTCCTATCGGTTTCACCCACGTCAAGTGGGAAATACTCTCAATATCAAGTGAGTAGCATTGGGGTAGCGAAAATCATAGTAGGTGCTGGAGGAGACAGGCACTCCGACTAGGCCAGCTACTGCCGCCAATGCTCTCTCAAGCTTGGTAGGAATTGTGGCATCAGTGTAGCGCCGCCAGTCGTAAATCTTGCCTACAGGATCGGCCTTCAGATAATATGCCAGAAACCAGCCGTTCTTGTGAACGTATACGTGAACATCTTGGGATTCGGGGTAATCTGCCACCGGCACGGAACCGATGATGTAGTCGGCCGTCTGCACTTCGATGGTGCGAAAAGCGGCCTTCGCCATGTCCAGATCCACCGGCCCACCGGCGTTGAAGTACGCTGAGATGCCGGCTTCGTTATCCAGGAAGCTGCCGATGCTCTGCTGTCCGCTCTGTGCGCTCGCCACACCGACGAACGGCGGCGCCTTCAGCGCAATCGTCGCTGGCCCGCGGCCGGTCTCCTGCCGCGGGAGGCTCACCAGCGAACCGAGGAGCACGACGCTCACCGCCAGCAGCAACGCAATCATCGTTCGGATCGAGAAACGCTTGGGGTTCATGGCTTCCTCTCCTTTGAGCGGTTATGGGGTTGTGGTTTGGTGCAGCGATGGGTACGATGAAGTGATCCTGTCAGATCACAGGACGAAGGTCGTGTGAGGTAAAGGCGAATTGCGATTCAGGGTTATCAGGCAAGGAACGTTCGCTCGATCTCCTCGATCAGGAACGGCAGATTCGGCTCTGTGAAGCTGATGCCTGGCGCTGGTAGGCGATGGTGCTTGATGTCTGGCGGAACGTGTTTGTGGTGTGGATGAGTATAGGCACTTATTCTCCTCCGGCTACTGCCATCTCCGGCATAAGACGCAAAGTGCTGAGACCCGCCGCCTGACGCAGGTCACGCAGATAGCGATACATCATCTCCTGGTAGCGCGCGTCGCGCTCCAGTTTAGCCTCGTAGTAGCCCACCCACTTGATAAAGTCGCGACTCTGTTCCAGCTCGCCGGTCTTGTACAGACGATAGAAGTCTGCGGAGAGCAAGTTGTAGCGATCTTCCAAACGCGCTAACTCGGCGTTTAGGCCGTGGATGTCTTGGATAATATCGTTGAGTGTCATGGTCTTTCCCTCGTCGTGCGGCAACTGGAACTCCCGGCTCCACGACTCGACTTCATTGCATCCGAAGCGCCCCGTTTGTCAATGGCAAGTTCCTGATAATGTGCTCGCCAGCTATCATAAACGGCATCGTCGTCATTATCCAGCCCTTCCTGGAAGTGACTCAGGCTCATGGCCTGCCAGTCTTTATTCGACTTCATTGTATCCGAAGCGGGCCGTTTGTCAATAGCAAATCCTGCGAAAAGTAAGGACACTCTACTCGCCCTCCTCCACCCACCTCCTGAACAAGCCCCCCAACTCTCTTCCCGCGACCTCCTCCGCCAGCAGCCGGAAGTCGGTCGGGCGGCGGTGCGCCAGCGGAAACGCTCGACGTAGGTGCGCAGCAGCTTGCAGAACGCTTGCTCGCCCATCTCATCCCGCAGCGTGGCGAAGAAGAGCGCGCCCTTGCCGTAGACGATCGTCTCGTAGGCGTCCCGTTTGTACTCCAACACCGGCCGGCCGATCGGCGCGTCGAGGCCGCGCTGGGCATTGGCCGCCACGGCCGCCTCCCACCGCTGCAGCCGCAGCAGATCGGCTGCGGGCTGGCCGTGCCGGCCCAGGAAGTAGAAGTACATGCTGAACTCGGCCAGCCCCTCGTCCAGCCAGGGATTCTGCGTCTGGTCGCTGCCCACCTGGTTGTACCACCACTGGTGCGCCACTTCGTGAACCACCAGCGTTTCCAGGTCGGTCAGATATTTGTTGTACGCCTGGCTGCCGATCAGGTTGAGGCCGGGGAACTCCATGCCGTGGAAGGTGAGCGGCGCCTGCACCACCGCCATCTCGCGATAGGGATAGGGGCCGAACTGGTCGCTGTAGACCTCCAACGCGGCCACCGCGTCGTAGAGCGCCGAGCGACTGGCCGCTGCGTCTTCGGGCAGAAAGCAGGAGATGACGCGCGCGCCATAGGCTGCGGCCTCCTCGGTCTGGAAGCGCGGGCTGAGGTTCAACGTGAACTCGCGTGCCGGCCCCATGACGTAGGTCAACGCTGCCCAGCCGTCGGCCGCGACCGTGCGGGTGATCGCGATGCCGGTGGCCGCGATCACCTGCTCCGAGGGCGCAGTCATCTGTACCCGGTAGAGCGCCGCATCGTGAAACCCCACGTCCCCCAATGGGCTGGCAATATCCAAGGCCCAATCTCGCCCCCCCGGCCTGCCAGGATCGGGTAGAAGTTGGTCAGGCTGACGATGTCCTCGCTCTGGCCGAAGATGGTGTAGAGGCCCGGCTCGCGCTGCGGCCACTTGCCTGCGAAGGTCAGCCAGACCTGAGCCACGCTGCTCGGCTTGAGCGGCGTAGGCAGCGCCAGGTGGACCGCGGTTCCCTCGGCGTCATAGGCGTAGTTGACCGTCAGCCCGTTCACCCGTGCGCCGCCCACCGTCAGCCCGCCGCCGAACTGCTTCAGATTGGGATAGAGCCGGAAGTAGAGGTCGTTCAATGCCGCGGTCCTGCTGACCGGCAGGGTCAGTTCCAGCGTGCCCGTATACGCGCGCGCGGCCACGTCCACCTTCACCGTTATGCTGTAACGCAGCAGCGCATCGAGCTGGGCGGGGGTCAGCGTGAAGCCAGGGGCCAGCGCGGGGCGATAGTCGGCCAGCGGATCGGCCGGCGGCGCGGGCTTGAGGAGCGCGCAGCCGGCCAGGAGCAGGCCAGTCAGGGTCAATGCCAGGGTTGGGGCCAGCAGCCAGCGGGGAAAACGGCCAATGCTACGTCGGGGTTGCGGCATCACAACCTCCCCATGATTGAGCCACGAATTACACCTCTTCACGAAACAGCGAGCTATTCGTGTCCTTCGTGCAATTCGTGGCAGGTTTCGTCAATACGCCCGCGCGAAGATCGCCACCTGGTTGGTTCGTCTGCCCGTGTAGAAACAGACCCCCTCCTCGCCCTGTGCGTCGAAGGGATAGCAGCGGATGGTCGCCTTTGTCTCGTCCTTGATGCGATCTTCGTCTTCGTCCGAACCAGCCCAGTGCACACGCAGGAAGCCGCCGACGCCGTCCAGCGCCTCCTTGAATTGGTCGTAGTTCGCGACGGAATGGGTATTCGCGTCGCGGAATGCGGTCGCGCGACCAAGCATGTCCGCCTGGATTGTCGCCAGCATCTCCTTGACCGCGTTCGCCACGCGGGGCGCGGGGTGGCCGAACGTCCGGCCCTCCTTGCCGGGCGTGTCGCGGCGGGCGAAGACGACCGCATTCTGCACCACATCGCGCGGGCCTATCTCGATGCGCAGCGGTGCGCCGCGCATCTCCCAATCGTTGAACTTGAACCCCGCGCTCACCTCCTCGCGATCATCCACCTTCACGCGCACGCCGGCGGCCTTGAGAGCCTGCGCCGCCTGGTCGGTCAGCCCCAACACGGCCGTCTTCTCCGCGTCCTTGCGCCAGATCGGCACGATGACGACCTGGATCGGCGCCAGTTTGGGCGGCAGGACCAGGCCCTGGTCATCGCCGTGCGCCATGATGATCGCGCCGACCATGCGCGTGCTGAGCCCCCAGCTCGTGGTCCAGGCGTATTCCATCTCGTTGTTCTGGTTCAGGAACTTGATGTCGAATGCGCGGGCGAAGTTCTGGCCCAGGAAATGGCTGGTGCCCGATTGCAGCGCCCAACCGTTGCCCATCATCGCCTCGATGGTGGTGCTGTAGAGCGCGCCTGCGAACTTCTCGCGGTTGCTCTTCTTGCCCTGGATGACGGGAATGGCGGCATCGTTGATCGCGAAGTCGGCGTAGACCCCCAACATGCGCCGCGTCTCTTCTTCTGCCTCCGCGCGCGTGGCGTGGGCGGTGTGCCCCTCTTGCCACAGGAACTCCGTGGTCCGCAAGAAGAGGCGCGTGCGCATCTCCCACCGCACGACATTCGACCACTGGTTGATGAGCAACGGCAGATCGCGATAGGAGCGCACCCACTGGCTGTACATGTGGCCGATGATCGTCTCCGAAGTAGGTCGCACCACCAGCGGCTCTTCGAGCTTCTCGCCGCCGCCGACGGTGACCACGGCCAATTGCGGCGAAAAGCCTTCCACATGCTCGGCCTCCTTTTGCAGAAAGCTCAGCGGGATGAAGAGCGGGAAGTAGGCGTTGACGTGGCCGGTCTCTTTGAAGCGCCGGTCGAGCGCGGCCTGGATGTTCTCCCAAAGCGCGTAGCCGTAGGGTCGGATGACCATACAACCTTTGACCGGCGAGTAGTCGGCCAGCTCGGCCTTCTGCACGACATCGGTGTACCAGCGCGAGTAATCCTCGCTGCGGGGGGTGACGCCTTTTTCAGCCATGTGTGGGTGCTCCTGTGGGAGTGAATTCGGGCGCGTAATGCGTGTTGCGTATTGCGTATTGCGAACTACGCAATACGCTGCCATCCAATGCGGCAACGACCTCGCCAGGGGTCAAGACGACGCGCGCCAGGGCCGCAATGGAAGCGCCCAGGTCGGTATGGCTGCGGAAGGCCGCTATGATAGGCTGCCAACCGGCGCCAAGCAACACCAGGTGCTTGCCGGTCAGCGAGCGCGTCTGGAGCAGGCTCCAGGTCAGCGTTACCTCAGAAAGGGTGCCAATGCCCCCGCGCACCGCCACGAAGCCGTCTCCGCGGTCGAGCATGATCGCCAGGCGGTCGAGTAAGGTGGGGGCCCTGATCTCCTCGGTCAGCCACGGGTTCGGCGGCGCGGGATCGAAGATCGCGCAGGTGACGCCGATCACCCGTCCGCCGGCCTCGCGGGCCCCGCGACTCACGGCCGCCATGCTGCCGTTGTAGCCGCCGCTGAGCACCGCGTAGCCGGCCTGGGCCAGCAGCCGGCCCAACTCATAGGTCTCGCGGTAGAGGGCGCTGCCCTCATCCCGCCGCGAAGAGCCAAAGACGGTGATGATTTTCTCGCTATCCATACCCGACCGCCGCTAGATCAGACCCAGGTCACGCAGCGCAGAAAGCACCGGCGGCGGTTGCCACAACCACTGCACGCGCAGCCTGAAACCGGGGATCGCTTTCGAGCGATACACGCCCTCAGCGTCTGGGAGAAGCATCGCATAGCGACCCTGCGCATCCAACTGATAGAACTCCGCGCGCTCGCGATCGGGATCCAGCAGCCAGTACTCTGTGATGCCCGCCTCTTCATACTCGTAGAACTTCTCGCCGCGATCGCGCACCGCGCTCTCGGGAGAGAGGATCTCCACCACCAGGTCGGCCGGGCCATCCAGGTGGGTCTTGGCCAGCCGGGATAGATGCTCTTTGGCCAGGAAGAGCAAATCCGGCTCGCGGCCAGAGCGGCTCAGCCGCATCTGAAACGGCGCCGGACGAATGATCCCAAGCTGGTGCGACTCTGTGTAGACACTCAACACCGCGCTCATGAAACGAACGACATCTTGATGTTGATCGCTGGCAGGACTGTGCATCGCCGCCTCCCCATCTACCCATTCGGCCAGAGAATCTTCGTCGGCCCAGGCCAGGAATTCTTCGTAGGTCATCTTGCGCGGGGCTGGCGGTTCTTGCAAAGCCTGGCGCAGCACGCGACGCAACGCTTCGTCCAGAACCTTTGGCTCTTGGATTCTTTCCAGTATGATCTCTGCCGTGCCCATCAGCCACCTCCGTCTCACACGACCGTGACTCAACCGCTCCGCGCCAGGCAGTATAGCATGGCAGGCTGCGTCGCGCAACATAATGCACGGATGTCGTCTTGGGTCTGAACCTCAGTGCGAGTATAATGTGGGGCGTACCGCAGGCTGCCAGCTTGCGTCACATTTCTGCGTGTACCGCGAGCTGCCAGCTTGTGTCACGTTTCTGCGGAGTTTGATCCCTATGACAACCGCACCCTATGGCTCCTGGAGGTCGCCCATCACCGCCGATCTGATCGTGGCCGGCTCGGTCGGCCTGGAGCAGATCGTTCTCGACGGCAACGACCTCTATTGGATCGAGGGCCGGCCGGCCGAAGCCGGTCGTTGCGTGATCGTGCGCCGCACGCCGGACGGCCGCCGCGCCGACGCGATCCCGCAGCCGTTCAACGCACGCACGCGCGTCCACGAGTACGGCGGCGGCAGCTACACGGTAGATGCCGGCGTGCTCGTCTTCTCTCACTTTGCCGATGGCCGGCTCTATCGCTGCGACCCCGGCGCGGCCCCCCAGCCCATCACGCCGGCCGCAGCCTATCGCTACGCGGACCTGGTGGTTGATCGCCGCCGCGGCCGGCTGCTGTGCGTGCGCGAAGATCATACCGCGGCCGGCCATGAGCCGATCAACTCTCTGGCCGCGGTCAAGATGACCGGGGACGAGACGGCCGGACAGACGCTGGTTGCGGGCCACGACTTCTATGCCAGCCCGCGGCTGAGCCCCGACGGCGACCGGTTGGTTTGGCTGGCCTGGAACCATCCGAACATGCCGTGGGATGGCGTCGAGCTGTGGATGGCGGATGTGTTGGCCGATGGCTCGCTGGCGAACCGCCGTCTGGTCGCAGGCGGGGCTGCCGAGTCCATCTTTCAGCCTGCATGGTCGCCGACCGGCGTGCTGCACTTCGTCTCCGATCGCACCGGCTGGTGGAATCTGTACTGGCTGACCGCGGCCGGCATCGAGCCGTTGGCGCCGCTGGACGCCGAGTTCGGCCGGCCGCAGTGGGTCTTCGGCATGTCCACCTACGGCTTCACGGCCGCCGACCGCCTGGTCTGCGCGTTTGCGCGGGAGGGCGCGTGGCGGCTGGCCACATTGGATGCAGCCACAAGGACGCTGATCCCGCTCGACACGCCCTACACCGAGATCGGCGGCCTGGCCGCGACGCCCAATCAGGCCTTCTTCTTCGGCGGCTCGCCCTCGGCGGCGAACGCGCTCGTGCGACTGACGCTCGCGACAGGGGAAGCCGAGACGCTGCGGCGCTCCAGCAAGATCGCAGTGGCCGAAGGGTATCTTTCCAGCCCGCAAGCCATCGAGTTCCCGACCACGGGTGGATTGACCGCGCACGCCTTCTTCTACCCGCCGCGGAATAGTGACTACGTCGCGCCGGCCGGCGAGCAGCCGCCGCTGCTCGTCATGAGCCACGGCGGGCCGACCGGCGCCGCGTCGAGCACGCTCAACCTGCGCACCCAGTATTGGACCAGTCGCGGGATCGCCGTGCTGGATGTGAACTATCGTGGCAGCGCGGGCTATGGCCGCGCCTATCGGGAGCAACTGAACGAACAATGGGGCATTGCGGATGTGGATGACTGCGTCAACGCCGCGCGTTACCTGGTCGAGCGCGGGTTGGTTGATCCGCGCCGGCTGGCGATCAGCGGCGGCAGCGCAGGCGGCTACACAACCCTCTGCGCACTCACCTTTCGAGATGTTTTTCGGGCCGGCGCCAGCCGCTACGGCGTCTGCGACCTGGAGGCGTTGGCGCAGGACACGCACAAGTTCGAGTCGCGCTACCTGGATCGGCTGATCGGCCCCTATCCTGAGCGCCGCGACCTTTACCACGCTCGCTCGCCGATTCACTTCACCGACCGCCTGTCGTGCCCGCTCATCTTCTTCCAGGGCCTGGAAGACCGGGGCGTGCCTCCCAGCCAATCGGAGAGGATGGTCCAGGCCGCCCGCGACCGGGGGTTGCCGGTCGCCTATCTAGCGTTCGAGGGAGAAGGCCACGGCTTTCGCCGCGGCGAGAACATCAAGCGCAACCTGGAGGCGGAGCTCTACTTCTACTCGCGCATCTTCGGCTTCGACCTGGCCGAGCCGATCGCGGCTGTAGAGATCGAAAACCTGGCCAGCATCAGGAACACTCCCGTCCGCGGAGCGGCCCGATGAGCTCGCAAGCCGCGGCCGGCGATCCCGCGGGGCCGATCACTGTCGAGGCCGCACGGGCTCTCTATCGCCGCGACGGAGGCGGCCACGATTTCGATCACGTGCTGCGCGTGACGGCCCTGGCCGAACGGATCGCCCAGACCGAAGGCGCAAACGTAACCGTGGTGCGCGCCGCGGCCCTGTTGCACGACGCGGGCGCGAGCAGCGACCGGGAAAACCATCATCTGATCGCCGTGGAGCTGGCGCGCGCGGCGCTGGCCGGCCAACCGGTCGATTTCGTGGCTGCGGTGGCGCACGCGATCGAGGCGCATCGCTTTCGAGCCGAGCCGGCCCCGCGCACATTGGAGGCGCAGGTCCTCTCGGACGCGGACAAGCTGGACGCCATCGGCGCGATCGGGGTCGCGCGCGCGTTCGCGTTCGCCGGCGCGCACGGCAACGCCTTGTGGCGCGCGCCCTGGCGCGCGATCGCAGCCGAGGCCGGCGATGCGGTCGAACGCCCCCAGACCCTCGGCGCCGACTACACGCCGGTCCACGAGTTCGTCTACAAGCTCGACCGCATCCCCGATCGGCTCTTCACCGCGACCGCCCGCGCCATCGCAGCGGAGCGCCTGGCCTTCATGCGCGAGTTCTTCGACCGGCTGGATGGCGAGGTGACGGGGTGACAAGGTGACGGGGTGATGGCGTCACGGGCCTAGCTCGATGGTGCGCGTTGTCGTGGCGCCGGCCCTCACCTCCAGCCCGCGCACGACCTGCCGCCGGGTGTAGTCGGCATAGGCAATTTCCACGTCGTACACACCGGCGCGGAGGCGGATGCTGGCCGGGTTGTCGGAGCGCCAATCCACCCAGTTGTGGCGGTCCCCCGCGGGATAGGTGACGATGTCCACCGCGACCGGCCAGCCGTTACGGACGGCGGTCA
>Ga0194126_10013192_pt1 | contig 10381 bp, 11 predicted proteins | sample TA2KigC150mmetaG_FD_148641 | JGI IMG/M metagenome (GOLD analysis project Ga0194126, IMG submission 148641) | Freshwater microbial communities from Lake Tanganyika, Tanzania - TA2015035 Kigoma Deep Cast 150m | ecosystem: Environmental > Aquatic > Freshwater > Lake | place: Tanzania: Lake...
CTGCCAGTTATTGGTGAACTTAAGATAAACTATGGCCAAGCCGGTGCGGATTTTTTGGGCAAAAGATAAAAAAGGGAATTTGATTAAAGAAGAAGGCGAGTCAAATTGAACAATTCGCCCCTTTTGGTAAATGGAAGTTTTGGGTTGGGTGAAAAAGAGTTGGTGATTTAAATTTAATTCATCAAGGAGTTTTTTGGCCTCTTTATCTGAAGGGAATAAATGGTGATAAAAGTTCTCCAAAGGCCATTGCCAGCCTTTGGCTTTAAATGTTTTAACCAGACCGCCAAAATCTTTTTCTTTTTCAAAGACAATGACTTGATGGCCTTTTTGGGAGAGTCGAAAAGCTGCGGTTAAACCGGTCAAACCAGCGCCCACAATGGCAATACGCATGCTCTTATTCTAGCAAATTAGCTGGATTTTATAAGAGGAAAAGAATCGAGGCCAGCAAGATAAGAACGACTCCACCAAGGATGGCACCAAAAGTGGGTAAACTAAAGCCGGCCGTTGGTAACTCGGTCACTGGCGTAGGTGTCACTTGGGCTAAGATTGTTGTTGGGATGGGTGTGGCGGTTAGGCCAGGAGTAGAGGTAGTGGTTGGGGTTGGGGTAACGGTTGGGCCTGGACAGGTACAATCAGTTTCTGAGGGGCAACTTGAGCTGCGGCAACGGCTATTGTAACAAACAAGACCACTGGTACAGTTGGCATCGCTACTACAGGTTTGGTTACAGCCAACTGGAATTGTCGGTGTTGGGGTTGGGGTGACCGTTACCGTTACCGTTGGTGTTGGTGTCGGGGTCAATGTTATTGTTAAAGTCGGCGTTGGTGTTAGAGTTGGGGTGGCCGGTGGAGGAGGTGGTGCTGAACAATTGACGTGAGTGAACCAAAGACCCCAGGTCCCAACTCTATTAGTGTTAGTAATAGGAGTTCCACTACCAGAAGGACCACAACACGGTGTACAAGGTATTCCGCCTGGGGGTTCGGTACTGTTCCCTAAATTAATATAACCACTTGGACAACTCCCTGATTGAAGACAAAGAGTTCCACCCATAGCTCCACAACTTAGACCAGAACTTTTAGCAGGGTCACAACTATAACAAGGGTGGCAATCATATGTATCACCTAAGTTTCGACAGTTACCAGTGTAATTTGGAGAAGTTGCTTCACAAGCATTTCCTCCAAGTTGCCCACAACTTTGATCGGCTGGTGAACTTGGTGTTGGGGCAGTAGGGGGATAAGTCCCACAAGGATTACAAAGCCAGCAAGGAGAACAATCATAGGTGTTACCTAAATTTGTGCAAGTATCTTGACAACTGCCTGCCAAAATATTAGTACAAGCATTTCCTCCAAGTTGCCCGCAACTCGGGCCAGATGCTTCTTTTCTAATCTCCTGGCGTTGTTTAACTAACAAGACTGCCATTGGAATTGAACCAGCAATAACTAAAATACCCAAAATGGTAAAGATTGTTTGTTTTGATAATTTTCTTTTCATTTTTTATTGAACCGAAAGAACAGTTAGATCTAATTGAAAAGAACCACAGACATTCCCACTTGATTGGTGAGCCGAAAGGGTTCTATCAATACTTTGGCCCGCACTAAGAGCTACTGTTTCGTTTGAGGTTGAACAACCATGACAATAGCCTACAGGATTACCTTCACCTTCAGAACAAACACAAATCATTTTTTCTAAAACTGCCGTTCTGGTTCCCGAAGAAACATTAGTTATCTTAAAGTTAACACTATAAGTACCACCATTAGTTGCAGTAGGCGGTGTTTCTCCTGTAGGAGTAACTTGGACATCACCTATTGTTACTGATGGGCTAACTTGAGCCTCTTTTCTAATTTCTTGTCTTTGTTTGACTAAAATAGTAGCTAAAGGCAAAGCAGCGATAATCAGGATGAGGCCTAGAACTGCAGAAACAGTTTTCGCTTTTTTAGATTTACTTTTGGGTGTTGAACTACCGTTGGTATCTTGAATAACTGATCCAGGGGTTTTATCTAAAGAACCAATTTCGATGGTTGGTTCTTGTGGTTTTGGTGATTCTGACTCCTTCGGTGGTTCAGGCATCACCGGTTCAGGCGGTGGAGTTTGGCTTTGATTAGTCGGTGGCGTTTCTGACGGTGTTTCTTGAGGTTTTTCTTCTGGTGTTTCTTGGATTATCACTGAAGGTGTTGCCGGTGTAGGTGGTGGGGTTTCAGCTGGTTTTACCGGTGGCTGATTGTTATCAGTTGGCAGATTATTATCCATCAAAAGCGAAATATCTTTTTAATAATAAGACCTAAAAATATCAAACTGAATCCTATTATGAAGACCAAAAATGTTGGTGTCAAGTGACCAGATGAGGGGACACCGCCTTCAGTTGAAGGCATGGAAGTTCGTCCACTAGTCGTTGAGGTTGGTGTGGGTGAAGGGCTGGCCACACTCGGTGTGGGTGAGGCAGTGGCTGTTAAGGTTGGTGTGGGGGCAAGTGTTGCCGTTGGTGTTGGGGTAGCCCCAGAAGGAGTGGCGGTCATGGCCGGCAAACCACTTTCGCCGGCGGCTAAAACCACAAAAAGCCGACTGATCTTTTGTAAAAGGCCATTTTGATCAGTGTAGCTCACCGTAACCGTATGTTCGCCTGGTTCAAGTCCAGCTGGTGGTGTCCATTGCCAATTGCCTTGATTGTCAACTCTGATTTTACCCGAGTAAGTAGCCGGTGATTCAACAGTGATGTCAAGAGTCTGTCCGATCGGACCAGTACCTAAAATTTCCGGTTGTTGAGTATTTATGGCCTCACCTTCATCAGGATTGAGAATTCTTAATTCCCCCGTTGGTGTGGCTGAGGCCGTGGGGCTACTGGTGGGCGGTGGTTGAAGACTAAAGCGGGAGGATTCTGTGGCTTGGTTTCCCATTTGAATCTTTTCTTGTTCAGGGATAACTTCAGCCACTTTACGGAAATCAAAACTTTGGCCCAAGGTAATTTTCGGCATCGGGCTGTCATTGCGAGTCGTGGCCACCACGGTAGCCGTGCCTAATGGTCCGGCTTGGACAAGAATCTCTTCAATAGAAGCTTCTTTGTCGTAAGAAGCCCAATCATTTAAATCAGCTGAACGCATTAAATTCAACGGAATAACCCAACTGCCAGAGGATTTGGTCAACGTTGAAACCGGGCTGGCATTAGCCAAAGAAAGATAAACAACGACTCCTTCCGCTGGGTTGCCACTTTGGTCAACAATCGTCCCGTAGGCAACGTCATTTGGAGGTGGGGTGGCCAACTGTTTGGCGGTGGTGATTTGGTAGGGTTGGTCGTTACTGTCAAAGAGTTTACCGCCAGAGCCGACTTTAAAAAAGTAAACGGTGACGGGTTTTAAATTTTTCAAGGTGACATGATGAACATAAAAATTGCCAGTTTTACCTGAGAGCTGGTCACGATCGTCTTGAGCGGTAAAAGAGAGGTTACTTTCGGTTCCGTATTTGATAAAGCCGCTGGTTTGCTCTTCCGTTGTCCAGGAGACGGTAAAGCTGGTATCGTTGATATTGGTGACTTTGAGCTGGGTAGGGGTCAAAGCCGGTGAAGCCTTTAAGAAAAAGTCAGGGCCTTTTTTAATTAAGACCACGCCACCGGCAATGGCTCCCAAAAGAAGGAGGAGGCCTAAAATAGTTGGCAGACGTTTTAATTTCTTTTTCATGGATTTCCTTCTAAGGTAGCACTTTCTGTTCCGCTTTGGCTAGACTCAGTTTGGATTGGTTCTGTGGCGGTTTCGGTTGTTTCTGCCTCTTCAGCTAGCTCAGCCGAAAAAGTTGCCTCCGACCCACTGACGACGATCTGGTTTAGTTCTTCTTCGGATAAAGATAAATTGTCTTTCAATGATTCGATAATCTCTTGGGGAATTTGAGGACTCAACGACGTCATCTGTTCTTTGGTGATTTTAGGAATGGTGGATTTGGTGGCGCTTAACCAAACTTCAAAACTCACCCAGGTTAAGATGGTGATTAACGTAAAGATGGTTAAGACCAAAAGGTCTTTGCCTAATTTAACCTTATTTTTCATGGTTTGCCTAAAAACCAAGCCTTGCCATTAAGATTTAAAGATAAAGTTGAACCAGTTGTTTTGCCGGTTTGAAAGGAAAAGGCTTCAACCAGGACAATTCTTCTTAAACTCATGAGGGTTACCAAAAAGCTTTTTAAGTTTTGGTAATCGCCCAAGGCATTAAAGCTGAAATTAATCTCTTTCTTCTCCCCTGGAGGAATTTGGCCTTCCTTAAGAGTGATTTCAGTAAAACGAAGATTAACAATGGCAATGCCTGACCGAGCTGCCAAAGCCTCCAGTTGTTTGGCTAAAAGGGTCACCTCGGCTTTTTGCGGCAAGGCCTCATCAACCAGAAATAAATCCGATTCAATGGTCAGATAATTACTTTGAGCTTCAGCCAAATTGTTGATTTTTTTATCCAATTCCACGACAACTTGTTTTTGGTCCTTGGTTTGCCTAAACAGTTGAGCGATGGTCTTTAAGGTCGGCCGAATGGTAAAGACGATAAAGAAGGTGACGGTTAAAAGCGAAAGAATGATCGTCGTGTAGGTTCTGACTTTTTTGTTTTGGTAAAACTTAGTTAAGTCAGTAAAATAACGTTGATAACGGTGATATTCAGTTTGCCAATTAAAAGCGGCCATATAATTAATCCTTTAAGTCTGCCTTAAGGCTAAAAATAACTTTGCCAAATTGTTCTTCACTGATAGAAACTTTATCAATGGCTAAATTGGTGATTTGGTCGAGTCCTTTAAGGTTTTTCAAAAAAACGGCAAAGGTGGTTTCTGAATCAGCACTGGCGGTAAAACTTATTTTTTTATCCACCACAGCAAAATTAGAAAGTTGAATTCCGGCTGGGGTGACTTGAGAAAAAATCGTCAAAATCTGATCAGCCTGAAGTTGTGACTTTTTTAAGCCGTCGATGGTGGTTAATCTTTTTTGTAAAAAGCGCCACTCTTTTTCAAAATCTGAAGAGGCGATGATGATGGTCTGTTTTTGCTTGACGCTCTCATGAAGGTCGGTCAAATCGCGATCGAGTTTAAAGCGGGATAAAAAGGCGATGATGACCACCAGCTCGGTAACAATAACAATCCAGCGGCCAACGCCCAAAAGCCATTTTAAAAAGTGACCAAAGCTGGTTTTTTCCCACTCTTCTTGGGGGATAAATTCGATGGTCGTCTTGATTGCTGTTGTTGGGGCAGCCATAAAATAAGGACTAGTTTTTTAAACTAGATGAATAGAAATTATTTTGTTAGTTCAGTATAGATGATTGCTAAAAGGGTTGTAAAGAGGTTTAGCCTTTTTTTGTTTTGGCGACTAATTTGGCCAACCTTGATTTCAAACGATTGGCTTTTTGTGGGTGAATGACCTTTTTTTTCGCCGCCCGATCCAAAATTCTGGCCGCTTGGGCTAAATTTTTAGCCACCGGATTTTGACGGGTCTTTTTTAAAATCGCCTTGATATCCTGTTTGATCTTTTTATTGATGACCGTTCGACGCTGGTCACGCCGTAGAGCTTTTTTAGCTGATTTAATGACTGGCATGAGTTAAAAAATTTCTAATTTACAATTTTTAATTTCCAATTTAAAATTAGCTAGAGTATTATAACAAAGTTAAAGTTACCAAGACAATGGTTAAAAGATTACTCCATCAAGGTTCACAAATTTTTACGCAAAGACAGAAAACCATTTTGGCGGCAGCGGTGATTATCATGTTGACCATCGCTGCTTCTCGGGTTTTAGGCTTGGTGCGGAATCGGGTTTTGGCCCAATTTTTTGCGGTCGAGAGTTTGTCAGTTTACTTTGCCGCCTTTCGGATTCCGGAAACGATTTTTGAGATCTTAGTTTTTGGCACCTTTTCTTCCGCCTTTATTCCGACTTTTACCTCTTTTATCTCCCAAAGGAAAAAAGATGAAGCCTGGTATGTGGCCTCGGTCAGTTTGAATTTTGCCTTTTTAATCTTTTTATTTTTGGCTTTTTTGATTTTTTTGTTCGCCAATCCTTTATATCATTTGGTTGCGCCTGGTTTTTCTGACCAACAAACCTTGCAAATTGCCAATCTTTCTCGGGTCTTACTTTTGGCTCAAGCTTTTTTTGTTTTAAGTTACTTTCTCACCAGTGTTTTGGAGTCTTTGCAAAGGTTTTTGGTGCCGGCTTTGGCTCCGATTCTTTATAACTTAGGCATTATCCTGGGAACGATTTTTCTTTCTGCCCGTTTTGGTCTTTATGGTCCGGTTTTAGGGGCGGTTATCGGCGCCTTTTTCCATTTTTTAATTCAACTTCCTTTATCTTTGTTTTTGGGTTTTCGGCCCAAGTTGGTCTTGAATTTTCGTCATCCCGGGGTGAAAGAGGTTGGTCGTTTGGCCCTGCCCAGAATTGTGGAACTTTCTTCTTTACAGGTGGGGAAGATGGCCGAGTTGTTTTTGGCCTCTTTGGTCTCGGTCGCGGCCTACACCTACTACACCTTTGCCAATTCTTTGGCTTTACTGCCGATTGGTCTTTTTGGCACGAGTATTGCCAAGGCCTCTTTGCCGACCTTGTCTTATCAGGTTGCCAGCCAAAAGATGAAGGATTTTTCTCAAACGTTGACCTCTTTGTTTAATCAGGTGGTTTTTTTAATTCTTCCTTCCTCTGTTTTTTTGGCGGTTTTACGGATCCCGGTGGTCCGGTTGGTTTTTGGGGCCGAACGTTTTACCTGGCAATCAACGGTCCAAACTGGTTGGACGCTTTCGGCTTTTTGTTTGGGTATTTTTACCCAAGCCCTGATTTATCCTTTGACCCGGGCCTTTTGGGCGATGCATGACACCAAAACCCCGGTGAAGATTTCCTTAGGAGTGATTGCCATTAATATTTTATTAGGGGTCTTTTTCATTCTGGGGCTTAAACTGCAAGTCTGGAGTTTGGCCTTGGCCTTTTCCTTGGCCTCTTTGATTCAGGTGGTTTTACTACTGATTTTTCTTTCCCGCAAGGTGGTTTTGGAAAAGGCCAAAATGATTTTCACTTTTGGCAAAATTATGGCCAGCTCCCTTTTAGCTGGGGGTTTGATGTTTGTTTTATTAAAGATTCTTGACCGCTCTGCCTGGGACAAACGACTTTCTTTTTTACATTGGTTCGGTTTAAAACTCCCCACCAGTTTTGAATATTTTGTTTTGGACACCCGTTACACCTTAAATTTGATTTTATTAACGGTCTTTGTCGCCCTAATTGGAGTGTTGGCTTACCTTTTATTTAGTTGGCTTTTTAAGGTTGAAGAAATGTCGTTACTTAAAAAATTAATTGCCAAAATCAAAAGACCGAAGGTTTTACCAGAAACGATTACTCCGCCTCCAGCTGAATAAGAACCTGCCTTTGGCAGAACCTTGTTTTTCGAGGGCTCAAAATGAAAGACGCTATTTTTAAAAGTGATTTTGCCGCCAAAATTGCCCAATTACAAAAAGAATTAAGGGAAACCCCTCGGCATAAAGGGACCGAACATTATTTGGGTCGCTTAAAAGCCCAAATCGCCAACTTAAAAAAACAAGAAAGACAATTCCAAAAAAGCGGTGGTCATTTTGGCTTTATCCCCAAAAAAGAAGGCGATGCCACCGTGGTTTTAATTGGGCCACCGTCGGTCGGTAAATCAACTTTGTTAAACAAGTTAACTCAAGCTCAGGCTCGGGTGGAAGCCTGGCCGTTTACCACCGTTAAAGTCATTCCTGGCATGTGGTTTTTTAAAGGTGCCCAAATCCAAATCTTTGACTTGCCAGGAATTTTAAGTGGGGCGGCTTTGGGGGTGGGCCGGGGACGGGAGGTTTTATCCGCCACCAGATCGGCCGATTTGCTGATCTTAATGGTGGATGTTAAAAGTAAAAACCAGATTAAAAATATTTTAAAAGAATTAAAACAAGTGGGGGTTGATTTACCCATTTTAACCGTTGTTAATAAGATTGATTTGATTGAAAAAACCGACCAGCAGGCTGATTTGATTTTTATCAGTGCCGAAAAAGAAAAAGGATTGGAGGAATTAAAAGAAAAAATCTGGCAGGAATTAAAATTGATGAGGGTTTTTTTAAAAAAGAAAGGCCAGCAACCGGATTTGCAATCACCGTTGATTTTAAAGCAAGGACAAAAAGTCAAAGATGTGGTGGCAAAGATTTTTCCACCGGATCGGGAAATCAAGCAAGTTTTTTTATGGGGACCTTCGGCTCGTTTTTCCGCCCAACAGGTGAGTTTATCTCATCAACTTCAAGATGGCGATATTTTAACTTTTAGTTGACAAAAACCTCTTGACAAGGATTAGCAGTCATGTTATTCTACTGCTAATGGCCGATTTATCCGAAAGACAAGTTAAAATTTTAAAAGCCGTGATTGAAGAATACATTGAGGCGGGACAACCAGTTGGCTCTGAAATTTTGGAAAAAAAGTATGAACTAGGAGTTTCTCCGGCGACGATTCGCAATGAAATGGCCAAACTCATTGAATTGGGTTATTTAAAGCAGCCTCATACCTCCGCTGGTCGAATTCCGACCAAACAAGCTTTCCGTTTTTATGTTGATCGGTTGATGGAAGAGAAAAAATTATCGGTGGTTGATGAAGTGGCGGCTCGAGAAAAAGTTTGGGACGCCCGTTTTGATTTTGATCATTTAATGCATCAGGCGGTCAAGTCTTTGGCCAAGCAAACCCGTTCCTTGGCGGTGGCGACGACCAAAGAAGGCGATTTGTACCATGCCGGTTATGCCAATATTTTAGAATTACCCGAGTTTTTTGATATTGATGTTACCCGTACGGTTTTATCGATGTTAGAAGAGGTCAAGCAAATCAATGGTCTTTTTGAAAAGGCTTTTGATGAGAATCCGGTCCATCTCTTGTTTGGGGATGAGTTGGGTTATGAATATTTGGAGCCTTGTGGTTTTATCTTTACCAATTTTGAAGCCGGACCGAAAAAATCTGGTTCTTTGGGAATTATCAGCTCCAATCGATTGAATTACCCGCTGGTCATCCCTACGGTTCGTTATTACGCCAAATTGATTGAAGAGTTGGCCTCAAGTCTTTAAAAATGGACGTTAAAAAAAAGCTAAAACCAGAAAAGAAATTAATCGAGTTGGAGAGTAAATGGAAAAGGGCCTTGGCCGATTATCACAATTTGGAAAAAAGAATTGTTAAGGAAAAAGAAAGTTTTGTTAAGTTTAGCAACGCTCAGCTTTTACAAAGTTTGCTCCCGGTTTTAGATGATTTTGAAAGAGCAGAAGAACACTTAAAAGATCAGGGTTTGAGTTTGGCGATTAATAAATTAAAGGAAGTTTTGAAAAACGAAGGGGTTTTGGAGATTAAAGCCCAAGGAGAAGAATTCAACCCTGAACTGATGGAAGTTGTCGAAATGATTGTCGGTCCGAAAAACAAAGTGGTTGAGGTTTCGAACAAAGGTTATTTTTTAGACGAAAAAGTTTTACGTCCGGCGAAAGTTAAAGTTGGCGCCGGAGAAGATAAAAGTTAATTAAAAAGGAGAATTAAGAACCTGTCTTCGACAGAACCTTGTTTCTCGAAGACTCGAAATAAAAAAGATGGCAAAAATTATCGGTATTGATTTAGGGACCACCAACTCTTGTGTGGCGGTCATGGAAGCCGGAAAACCCAAGGTTATTCCTTCAGCTGAAGGAAAAAATACGATTCCTTCAGCGGTTGAGCCGGTGAAGAATTTAGTCGGTGAAGTCGCCAAGCGTCAGATGGTTTTAAATCCGGAAAACACCGTTTATTCGGTCAAACGTTTAATGGGAAGAAGATTTGCTGATGCCGAAGTGAAAAAGACCCAAAAAATGGTTCCTTACAAAATTAAAGAAGGCAAAGACGGTATGGCCGTGCTCGAAGTCGGCGGCAAAACTTATACGCCTCAGGAAATTTCCGCCAAAATTTTAGGCAAATGCAAGGCTGATGCCGAGGCCTTTTTAGGAGAAAAAGTGGAAAGTGCCGTTATCACCGTGCCCGCTTACTTTGATGACTCCCAACGTCAGGCGACCAAACAGGCTGGGGAAATTGCTGGCTTGAAAGTCGAGCGAATTATCAACGAACCGACCGCCGCTTCTTTGGCCTATGGTTTGGAGAAAAAAACTGGGGAAACGATTGCCGTTTATGATTTGGGCGGCGGGACTTTTGATATCTCCATTTTGGAAATCGGCGACGGTGTTTTTGAAGTTAAGGCCACCAATGGCGATACCCATTTGGGCGGTGATGACTTTGATGAGAAAATTGTTGATTGGATTGCCGATGAATTCAAAAAAGACCAGGGTGTTGATTTAAAGCAAGACAAACAAGCTCTCCAAAGAGTCAGAGACGCGGCGGAAAAAGCCAAAATTGAACTTTCTTCAGCTCAAGAAACCGAAATTAACCAGCCCTACATTACCCA
>Ga0194126_10013194_pt1 | contig 10379 bp, 10 predicted proteins | sample TA2KigC150mmetaG_FD_148641 | JGI IMG/M metagenome (GOLD analysis project Ga0194126, IMG submission 148641) | Freshwater microbial communities from Lake Tanganyika, Tanzania - TA2015035 Kigoma Deep Cast 150m | ecosystem: Environmental > Aquatic > Freshwater > Lake | place: Tanzania: Lake...
AAACGGTACTGAGAGCGCTTAAACCATCGGTAAGGAAAGTTGGGTTAAATGCGATATCAATTGCTTCACCGTTGTAGATAATCTCTAACTCTTCGGTTGCTTGGGCTTCATCTCCAGCGCCAGCTTCTAGTTGTAGCGTGTTGTTATTAAATTTAAGTCGTAACGGAACAGTTTTATCTGTAACCAGAGCTACCCTGCGAACTGAATCAAGAAGTTTGGCGACTTCGATTACTGCGTTGGCACTTGTTTCGCTGGGTAGTAAATGGCGGTATGGCGGGAATGAGCCATCTAATTGGCGTGAGGTCATAGTTTTTGCATCACTAGCAAAACCAACTAAGCGCTCATTATTTGAGGTTGGGGCAATTGCAATTGAGACGCTCTTTGTACTTGCAATACTCCGAGCGGCGTCTGCCAAAGTCCGGGCGCGAAGAAGTGCGGTGGTTGTTAACTCTGGATCGTTTGGGGTCCAATTAATCTCACGAACCGCTAACCGATATCTGTCGGTTGCGGCGAGAGTTATGGTCTCTTTAGCTATATCAATGTGGATGCCGGTAAGAGTTGGCAGGGAGTCATCTCGACCGGCGGCTACTGCAACTTGGTTTACCGCTGTTGCAAATAACTCACTCGCTATAGTTCCAGAAGTTTCCGGAAGGTTGGGAAGGTTTGGATATTCATTTAACGGCAGTGTTGGCAAGGTGAATTTTGCAGAACCGGCGGTAACTAAAACTCTTGTGCCGTCGAGTTGAAATAGGACAGTTTTATTTGGTAGCGTCTTGGAAATCTCAGTTAATAAACGCCCAGGAACTAAAACTCGACCAGGTTCTTTTATCTCAGCTGTGAAAGAAGATTTAGCGGATGTTTCAAGATCTGAGGCAGATAAGGTCACATCTTTTTGAGCATCGATAACTATTCCGAGTAGGGCGGTCATAATGGGGCGGGTAGAGAGGCTGCGAGATACCCAATTAACTGAATCGGCAAGTGATGCGCTATCAACTGAAAACTTCATGATTATGAGCCTATCGTTTTGGTTTGTGGATGAGGTACGCTCATAAACTTTTGTTTATCTATAGAATTATTCGTAATAAGCAGCAGTGTAAATTGTGGGAAAGTAAAGAAACCGCAGTTCAAAGCTACTTTTTTATTCACTTAACCACTCCTTTCTTTGTGGCTAACTTGTGTTTGTTTTGTGGTTAAAAAACGGCCCCGCTACTTATCCTTGGACTATCCACCGATTATCCACAGATATCCACAGGTTATCCCCAAACCTAAACCCTTCCTTGGAGCTTAATTCTGTTGGTCAACTCAGTGACCTGGTTGAAGATCGAGCGGCGTTCTGCCATCAACTGGCGAACCTTCCTGTCAGCATGCATAACTGTCGTGTGGTCGCGCCCGCCAAATGTCTGGCCAATTTTTGGGAGCGAGAGATCGGTTAATTCTCTACATAAATACATCGCAATTTGGCGCGCATTAACTAAAACACGCGATCTTGATGTGCCACATAAATCATCGATAGTTAAACTGAAATAAGAAGCAGTCTGAGCCATGATTGTGTTGGAAGTTATATCCGGAGCGCCTTCATCAGGTATTAAATCCTTTAGAACAATTTCAGCGAGCCCCATATCAACTGGTTGGCGGTTTAGCGACGCGAAAGCGGTGACACGGATTAACGCCCCCTCCAACTCTCTAATGTTTGTCGAGATTTTACTAGCGATAAATTCCAGAACATCATCCGGGGCGCTTAACTTATCTTGAGCAGCTTTCTTTCTTAAGATTGCGATTCGAGTTTCAAGTTCCGGTGGTTGGATATCAGTAATCAAACCCCACTCAAATCGACTTCTTAAACGATCTTCAAGTGTTGTTAATTGTTTTGGCGGTCTATCAGATGAGATCACAATCTGCTTGTTGGCATTATAAAGAGTGTTAAAGGTATGGAAGAACTCTTCCTGAGTTCGCTCTTTATTTTCCAAGAACTGGATATCATCAACCAACAAAATATCTAAATCGCGATACCTACGCTGGAAAACCGAGGATTTATCGTCTCGAATTGAGTTAATAAAATCATTAGTGAATTCTTCTGAAGATACATAACGAACTCTTAAACCTTTATATAACTCTTTTACATATGCACCAATTGCGTGAAGTAAGTGGGTCTTACCCAAACCAGATTCACCATAAATAAAAAGCGGGTTATATGCCTTAGCTGGAGCTTCAGCTACGGCAACAGCGGCAGCATGAGCGAATCTATTCGATGCACCGATAACGAAAGTTTCAAAAATGTATCGAGGATTTAATTGAGTTGATTCTTGGGGTTTGGCTAACCCCTCTTGGCGCCCCGTTCCCGCTCTGGGAGTCTCATCGATTTCAACAACTTCACTCTCGGGAACATCTAATGACTCATCGATGGTGACTGCGATATTGATCCGCTCACCCAACTTTGCTGAAAGGGCATCATTTAGAGCTCCTTTAAGTCGGCTCTCTAAGACATCTTTGGCAAAACTATTCGGCGCTGCTAAGAGAAGGTTTGAGCCGCCCTCACTTTTTAGTAGCCCTAAGGGTTTAGTGAGAGTTAAGAAGGCTCTATTCTGGGGAGAATCCTGAGAGATAGAGTCGATGACTCCACTCCATAACCCCTCAAGTAGGTCGGTTTCGGCGGTAGTCACTAAATCCCCCTAAATCCACAAAGTTATCCACAGGCTGTGGTCTAAAGTAAGGCTTTAGCCTCTCAACCCCCTTATTTTGGGGCGACCCTGTGGATAGAGGCGGAAAGTAAGACCTATCCTTAATAAAAGCAAGGGGTTATCCACAATTTTCCAAATTGGGCGGCCCCCCGCTACGGTTACTCCCTGTTCTCGCGCCCTTTGGAGGGGGCGGGACGAGATCTAAGGAGAAAATCCCATGAAGCGGACCTTCCAGCCGAATAACCGTCGGCGCGCAAAGAAGCATGGCTTCCGTGCACGCATGGCAACCCGAGCCGGTCGCGCAGTTCTCTCTGCACGCCGCGCCAAAGGCCGCGCTCGCCTCTCTGTTTAACAACGAGCTTGATGTGCTTGCGCAAACAAATCGTCTTACCTCTCATGAAGATTTTCTGCGCGTAACTCAATCCCCCATTAGATCAAAGACCAAATCTTTAGCCGGATACCTGCTCACTGAATCAGATATTGATTCTCCAAAAATAGGTTTTATTGTTTCAAGAGCAATTGGTGGGTCTGTAAAGCGCCACCGAGTAACACGCCAACTTCGACATGCTTCTAAAGCTGCGCTTCATGTTTTACCAAAAACTTCACTTGTTGTAGTGCGAGCAACCAGGAGCGAGAATCCAGCTGAGGAAATCTCAGAACTTTTTGGTGAATTAAAGAAACGAGCAGCCCGGTGAAACTACTCACCTACCCATTTTTGATATTGATTCGCGGTTGGCAGAAATTTATTGCTTCTGGTTTAGCGCCGCGCTGTAAATATTATCCATCCTGTTCTCATTACACATTTGATGCAATCAAGAAGTACAACTTGTTTGGATTGCTTTTAGGAGCATGGCGAGTAGTTCGCTGTAATCCTTTTAGTCATGGCGGCGTTGATTATGTACCAGAGAAGATTCACTTTGGACCTATCAGATTAGGAGCTAGATAGATGTTAGACCCCTTATATTGGCTGGTTTCAGTGGTTATGGTCGCGATCCATCGTGCTCTTTCTCCGGTCTTCGGAGAGACCAGTGGAGTCACTTGGAGCCTCTCAATCGTTGGTTTAGTTGTATTAATTCGAGTATTACTTATTCCACTATTTGTGCGACAGATTAAATCGCAACGCGCCCTTACAGCGCTCTCGCCAGAGATGAAGAAGATCCAACAGAAGTACAAAGATGATCGCCAGAAGCAATCGGAAGAGTTAATGAAGTTATACAAAACTCATAAAACTAACCCACTAGCATCATGCTTTCCCATCATCGCTCAAGCACCAATATTCTTTGCACTATTTACGGTGCTAAATGGAATAGGCAAGAACCCACCACAAGCCCGCGGAACATTTACCCAAACTCTGGCAGAACAGGCCGCACAAGCGGAATTTTTTGGCGCCCCAATCTCGCAGACATTTCTTGGCTCAAGTAATGCAACAGTAAAATTCGTTACCGTTCTTCTTATTATTTTAATGTCGTTGACAACCTTTACAACACAACGTCAATTGATGGTCAAAGGTATGCCGAAAATGGATACCAGCAACAATATGATGTTGCAACAACAGAAGATTTTGCTTTATCTATTTCCAGTGATATTTGCAGTCTCTGGTGTTAATTTCCCAATTGGCGTTCTTATCTACTGGTCGACCACAAACCTTTGGACTTGGGGACAGCAGTACTACGTAATTAAACGAAATCCAGCTCCAGGATCTCCGGCTTGGGAGGAGTTACAACGAAAACGCGGACTCACCGAAAACAAGAATGGCTCAGAAGAGGGTGGCGGAGTGGCTACCCAAGAGCCAGAGAAGAAGGGGCAGCGCTTCCAGCCAAAGAAGCGTAAGAAGAACAAATAGGTTTAAAAGCCTCAAAAAGGGCAAAAGGAGAGAAAATGAGTGAGAACGAGAAGAGTAGGGCTACCCAACTGGAGGATGAGGGCGATATTGCCGCCGACTATCTGGAGGGGCTATTGGATATCGCAGATTTAGATGGTGATATCGAGATTGGGATTGAGAATGATCGAGCCCATCTAGTTGTGGAGGGGGGAGAGCTCTCCCATCTAGTGGGCAGGGATGGTGAGGTCTTAGATGCCCTCCAAGAGTTGACTCGCCTTGCGGTCCAAACGTCAACCGGTGAGCGATCGCGGTTAATGCTCGACCTTGGTGGCTTTAGAGCCGATAAGCGGAATACCCTGGCCAAACTGGCTGAGGAGATTGCCGATGAGGTTAAGTCGAGCGGCCAAGCAATCAAACTCGCCCCTATGAATGCCTTTGAGAGAAAAATTGTCCATGACACGATTCAGAAGATTGGGCTAAAGAGCGAATCTGAGGGCGAAGACCCAGATCGCTGCGTTGTGGTGATGCCTTCCTGACCGTTTCACGTGAAACGAGGGCGGCCCAATTCTTTGGGGCGCGGAGCGATAAAGCCCTTCGGTATGCCGAGCTTCTAGCAAGCAAAGGGATTGAGCGGGGGTTGATCGGACCCAAAGAGGGAGAGATCATCTGGGAGCGCCATATTGAGAACTGCCTTCCAATCACAACACTCCTTCCCGACGCCGGAATCCTCGCTGATGTTGGTTCAGGCGCAGGGCTCCCTGGTCTAGTAATTGCCCTGGCGAAGCCGGATTTAAAGGTCACCCTGATTGAGCCCCTGCAGCGGAGGGTGGAGTTTCTCTTTGAGGTGATCGATGAGCTAGCCCTGCCGGTAGAGGTAATTAGAGGAAAATCCGAGTCAATCCGTGGCAGATACAACTTTGTGACCGCGCGGGCGGTTGCCCCACTTACTCGCTTGATTGAAAGTACCTGGCATCTAGTTGCTCCTAAAGGAGCACTCCTCGCCATTAAAGGCGAGAGCGCTCAGAGCGAGATAGCTGCGCTCAAAACTTGGAAAAAAGTTCAACTTCACGAGATAAAGATGGCCGATCTACCTGTGTCACGCGTGGTTGAGGTTAGGCAGGCTGGTTAACTCTCCCGCGTGAGTGATTCACGTGAAACAACTGCACCTAGACAGATAATCGGTACTCGGCGTTTTCACGAGCCAATGCCCCAGCCGATCTCTACAAGAATCTTCACCGTTGCTAACCAGAAAGGCGGTGTAGGTAAAACCACCTCTGCCGTCAATATTGGGGCAGCTCTAGCCATGGGGGGCCTGCGGACCCTGATTCTGGATCTAGACCCTCAAAGAAATGCCAGCACAGCTTTTGGAATCACCCGCGATGAAGTCATTGGTATGTATGAAGTAATTATCGAAGAGGAAGCGCTTAAAAACGTAGCGTTAAAAATTCCAGGCTATCCATCACTTGAAGTTGTTCCAGCGACACAATCTTTAGCAAATGCAGAAGTCGAATTAGTGCCCATGGTTGCTCGCGAAACCAGGCTGAAAAAAGCTTTAACTAATTACTTATTGGGAGCAGCAAGCCGCGGAGAGAGATTTGATTATGTAATCATTGATTGTCCACCAAGTCTGGGCTTATTAACAATTAATGCACTCGTTGCCGCAGATGAATTATTAATTCCAATCCAATGTGAGTATTACTCACTTGAAGGTCTCTCATTATTAATCCACACTGTGACGTTAATTCAAGAACATCTAAATCCAAATTTAAAGTTATCAACCATTATTTTAACTATGTATGACGGTCGTACAAGATTGGCAAATGATGTAGCGGATGAAATTCGCCGTCACTATCCGCGAGAGTTGATTGATGTCCCAATTCCACGCGCCGTGAGAGTTTCTGAAGCGCCATCATACGGACAGACGGTTATGACTTACGACCCTGGCTCAAATGGCGCAGATGCATATGCGCGAATCGCAAGAGAGATAGCTCGACGCGGCGCACCTCCAATAAATAACGCCGAGGTTATTTAATGGTTACAAAACGCGGTGGCCTAGGTAGAAATCTTGATTCATTAATTCCAACGCCAATCCGGGCACCCGGTATTGCACAGCCAGTGGCGGGAAAATTAGAAGTTTCAATTGAAAGTGTTAAACCAAATAGACGCCAACCAAGATCTATTTTTGATGATGAAGCGCTCCAAGAATTAGCGGCATCAATCCGCGAAATCGGAATCCTCCAACCACCAGTCGTTCGCCGTAGCGGAGATAATCAATATGAATTAATTATTGGAGAGCGACGATTACGCGCCGCAAAACTTGCTGGACTTTCAACCATCCCGGTCATTATCCGTGAAACGAGTGATAACGAATTATTGCGAGAGGCGTTGATTGAAAATATCCATCGCAGCAATTTAAATTCACTGGAAGAAGCAGCTGCTTATAATCAGATGTTAAGTGACTTCGGTCTTACCCATGACGAATTAGCGAAGAAAATCGGTAAATCACGCCCGGTTATCTCAAATACGCTCCGGTTTTTAAATCTCCCGCCTTCGGTCCAGAATAAGCTGACTCGTGGGACTTTGAGTATGGGCCACGCAAGAGCACTACTTGGAATAAGTGATTCAAGTGAAATAGAGAGAATTGCTAATCGAATTGTTGCCGAAGGTTTAAGTGTAAGAGCAACTGAGGAACTTATTGCCGTTGGAAGTGGAAAGAAGAGCTCTGGCAAAAAAGGAAATACCAGCTCGCTTGGTAAATATCAGGAACTAGAAGAACAGATTGGCGATGCGCTAGATACCAGAGTTCGAATTAAAGGTGGAGCAAACGGTGGTCGAATTCAAATCGAATTTGCTGATAGCCAAGATTTACTTAGGATTGCAAAAAAACTTAGTTAAGTCGCAGCGCGTTTGTCCGCTCAATCTCGCCATCAATAACATGGGCGAGCGCGGCTACACCTTCACGGATTCGCTCGGGAGTCGGGTGACAGTAAGAGAGACGCAACGACCAAGCGCCAAGACCGTCAGCATAAAAAGCATTCCCAGGCACGTAAGCAACTTTGGCAACGATTGCCTTTGGCATCATCGCCTTAGTTTCGATCCCTGCCGGGAGAGTTACCCAGACATAGAAGCCGCCCTTGGGGCGTGTCCAATTAGCAGACTTTGGAAAGGTGGCATCTAAAGTTTCCAACATGGCATCTCGCCTTACGTGGTAGAGATTTACAAAAGAAGCAATTTGATCGCGCCATGGTTGATTTGCGAGATAACTTGAGATTGCAAGCTGTGAGAAATTAGATGGACATAGAATCGAAGATTCAGAGGCGATTACCAATTTCTCGCGGAGCGCAGGTGGAACTAACGCCCAACCAACTCGAAATCCAGGAACAATGGTTTTAGAGAACGAACCCAGATAAATAACATTTTCTGAGTCTTCAGCGCGCATGGCATTCGGCGATGGTCCATCAAACCCCAAGAGTCCATACGGGTTATCTTCAACTACAAAAATTCTCTCTTCTCTACAAATATCTAGAATCTCAGTTCGCCGCGAACTTGGCATAGTTACACCGGTTGGATTCTGGTAATTCGGAATTAAGTATATGAATTTGATTTTTGAACCTTGATAACGCAAGGTCTTAATCGCATCACGGAGCGCATCTGGGGATAGCCCGGATTGATCCATCTCTATATGAACGACCCGAGCCTCATACTGGGCAAAAGTTCCCAGTGCTCCAACATAGGAAGGGGCTTCAACAAGGACTACATCGCCTGGATCTATGAAAATTCTAGAAATTAAATCAAGGGCCTGTTGTGAACCGGTAGTTACTAACACATCATCGGGATTGGCTCGAATACTCTCGAGCGCCATTACATCGCAGATCTGTTCACGAAGTTTGGGATGGCCCTGTCCGCTGCCATATTGGAGCGCCTCCCGCCCATGTTCTCGAACTAGCTTCTCGAGAAGTGAGGCCATTACATCCATTGGGATTGCGGAGAGATTTGGCATCCCCCCAGCAAGTGAAACGATCTCAGGCCGAGAGGCGACGGCAAAGAGTGAGCGGATCTCACTTGGCTTCATATGAGCTGCGCGATGTGCAAAGCGCTCTTGCAGATCTTCGGGCGCGTGGGTCTGGTAGCGCTCAGTCTCGGTCATGGCGTAATTCTCTCATAAGAAAAGAGTTGATTACAGGTTTCGCAATCCCGCGCGACGTAAATCCTCAATACGAAGCGTGCCAGTTTTGGCATCTTCTTCTACTGATAGGAAGAGTCTCTGAATCGCGATTACCAATCCTTCTGCAACCGTGTCTCTAAAAGATGAATCATTTAATCGAGCGGCATCTTTAGGGTTGGTCAGATATCCCAACTCCAAGCGAATAGTCGGAGATTTTGTTAATCGTAATAAATCCCAAGTTTTTGCATGGGTTCGGTTATTAGCTAGATTGGTGCGGGCGCAGATCTCACGCTGCGCCAAAGTTGCAAATTTTTCTCCCACAATTGAGTGAATTCCATGTTGATCGCTGCCATAAAAATAAGTAGAAACCCCATTTGCCTTTTCGTTCTGGTAATTATCAATTCCAATAGAAATTACTAGGTCAGCTTCAGTGTTGTTCGCAAAGGAGATTCGCTCAGATTCACTTGGGCTGGTGTTTTTTCCGTGAGTCAAGAGAACCGAGACCCCGAGCGCAATTAACCTGCCTTCGATTCTCTCCGCGATATCGAATGTGAGTGAGGCAATTTCTTCTCGGGGACTTGGGTCTAACACAATTACTTTATCGGCCAGCGCAGGACCTCGTTTAACGCGATCTGCCTGAGCTCTTAACTCTGTTGGCGCGCCGCCCGTAACAGTTCGTATCAAGCGCATCAACGAAATTATCGTTCTAGGGCCACAGACTCCATCTGCATTAGTTCCTGCAGAGCGTTGGAATTCAATTACGGCGTTCTCGGTCTTTGGGCCAAAAATTCCATCTGCGCGCCCCGGGTTAAATCCCATATCAATCAACCGTGATTGCAGCGAAGCAACATCATCACCACGCATATTCGGCTGTTGTAATTTCAAAGTTCGATCGCCGAGTTTCCAGCGCGCTTCTTCAAGGGCTTTCTCGGTTGGTTGATCAATCTCACCAGAGACAGAGAGACCGCGCGCCTGTTGAAATGCCTTAACCGCATCAGTTACATTTTGATCCAACTGATCAGTTGTATTTGCTAAAAAGCCAAGGCGATGCAGGGTGCTAGTTACAGCAGTTACTAGATCCCCGCGATCGGGTTTCATTAGCCGAGGTATTCAGTCAATTCGCGCACTAGAGCAGGCTTAGGACGCGCTCCAACAATGCTCTTTACAACTTGGCCACCAACGAAAACATTCATAGTTGGAATTGAATTAATTCCATACTTCATAGCAATTGAACCCTCTTCATCGGTATTTAATTTAACAATCTTGATTTTGCCGGAGTATTCATTGGAAATTTCCTCGAGGATAGGAGCCACGGCGCGGCAGGGACCACACCATTCCGCCCAGAAATCCACAAGTACTGGGGTTGCGCTCTTCAACACAACATCACCAAAATTTGCAGCTGTTACTCTCTCTGTTGCCATGGATTCTCCTTTTACTGCTCGGCTACTGACAAACTCTAATGCCCACTCAAGAAACGTTCTGCATCTAGAGCGGCTTGGCAGCCCGAACCGGCTGCTGTAATTGCCTGGCGATATGTGAAGTCAACTAGGTCGCCACATGCGAAGACACCTGGAATATTTGTCATTGAGGAGCGACCTACTACCTCGACATAACCTTCACCATTTAATTTCACTTGGCCCGCTACCAACCCGCTCCTTGGGAGATGGCCAATTGCAATAAAGATCCCCGTGAATTCTCGGACGCTCTCCTCACC
>Ga0194126_10013199_pt1 | contig 10377 bp, 10 predicted proteins | sample TA2KigC150mmetaG_FD_148641 | JGI IMG/M metagenome (GOLD analysis project Ga0194126, IMG submission 148641) | Freshwater microbial communities from Lake Tanganyika, Tanzania - TA2015035 Kigoma Deep Cast 150m | ecosystem: Environmental > Aquatic > Freshwater > Lake | place: Tanzania: Lake...
GTCCGATTCGACAAGGCCCAGAGCCTGCGCTTCGAGTAAGCCTATTTTTTTCTAGAACCAGTAGTTGAGACCGGCCGTGAGAGCCAATCCGCTCAGGTCGAAGTCCTCGAATCCCAGGAACCATTCTTTGAACGCCGGCTTGGAGTAGTGGTAACGGACCTCCGCCATGAGCGTGAGGCGATAGCCGATGGGGAAATCGAAGCCTCCGAAGGCGTGATAGGAGAATTCGGCCCCCTTTTCCCGGCCGTTCACGATGTCGATGGGATAGATCTGGACTTCTCCCAGGACCGGGTCGTCATAAACCCAGCTGTCGTCGGCGAAATTGACCATCTCGCCGTAGAGCTTGACGCTCCAGAAATTGAACCCCACGCCCCCCCCGAGATAGGGGATGAACCGTGTTTTGCGGCCCAAGGGCGCGATCTTGAGGGAGACCTGGACAGGGATGCTGGAGACGCCGAAGGCATGGGTGATGCTGGCCCCGTCGTAAAACTCGTAAGGGAACGCGAAGTCGCCTTCCTCGAAGGCGAACTGGACATAGTCCAGGTAATAGCCGGGGCGGCTTTTGCTGTAGGTTTCGACGGTCAGGGCCATGCTGATCTGATTGGAGATGAAGTATTCGTAGCTCAGACCGTAGAGGCCGCCCTGGTAATCGGACATCTTGAAGCTCATCTGGTCGAACTCGATGGCCCAGAGACTGTCCGGATTGGTCAGGATGTCGGTGTTGGCCCGCGGCCAGAAGTACCCCATCCTGAGCGAGAAGATATCCGCGAAAGCCAGGGAGGGGACCAGAACAAGGAAAGCGATGGCGAGAACGGTCAGTTTTTTCATTTCAGACCTCCTAACGCCCTCTATTATAGCAAAAATTATGCCAAGACCCGTCGCTTTCTTTCAGGGAGGGGGGGACCGAGGCCCTGTGCCCAAAACAGGGCAGGTGTCCTCCGGCCCTGTCCTCGGGCATCCGGTTGACAATCGGCCCCCGAGCCCCTAACATGGGCCTGCCGGGCACCCCCATGAAAACGAGGATCCTGCCGATAGAACCCTCCGCGGTCCCCTGGGGCCTCGTCCGGGAGCTCGCCGCCGGACTTGTCCGGGGCGCTATCATGGCCTACCCCACGGAGACTTTCTACGGTCTGGGGGCCGCGGGCTTCTCGCGACGGGCGGTCAAGAAGATCTTCCGGATCAAAGGCCGGGACGCGGCCAAGTCCCTTCCCGTCCTGGCTTCGGACATGGACATGGTCCGGGCTCTTTCCGCGGACCTGCCGCCTGCGTTCCTGGCCCTGGCCGGGGAGTTCTGGCCGGGGCCCCTGACGCTCGTCGTCAAGGCCTCGTCCCGGCTTCCCGACCATCTCGCCGGCCCGGGCCGTTCGATCGCCCTCCGCATCCCCCCTGTCGCGTGGCTCCGCGACCTCGTCGGCGAGATGAACCAGCCCCTGACGGCCACGAGCGCGAACCGGGCCGGGCAAAAGGCCCTGTCCGATGCCGAGGACGTGACCGATCTCTTCTCAGGGAAGGTCGACATCATCGTGAACGGAGGACGGACACCCGGCGGGCAACCCTCCACCGTCGCGGACCTGACCGGCGAGCGGCCGCGCATACTCAGAGAGGGAGCGGTCCCGACGGACCGGATCCTGGCCGCCCTCAAAGCCTGAGGTCAGACCCGAGGCGTCCCTTCCGCCCCCCTCTGCCGAAAGGCCTACTTGACCGGGGTGCCGGGCGGCAGGTCCCGGTCGAAGAAGGGGATGAGGGCCTTGTTGTCTCCGGTGACCGCGGCCAGCAGCATGGCTTGGGACTCGATGCCCCGGATGACGGCCGGCTTCAGGTTGACGATGACGATGAGGCTCTTGCCGACGATGTCCTCGGGCGCGTAGGTCTCGGCGATCCCGGCCACCATCTGGCGGGTCTCCGTGCCGATGTCCACGTCGAGCTTGAGGATCTTGGTGGCCCCGGCCACCCGCTCGGCCTTGAGGATGCGGGCCACCCGAAGGTCCATTCGCCTGAACTCGTCGTAGGTGATGATATCCACGTTCCCCTCCTTTTTCGGTCCGGTCCCGGCCGCGGGCGCCGCCGGGGCGGCCGCCGCGTCCCCGCCCAGGAAATCCTTGAGAGCGACTCTCGGAAAAAGGGCCTCGGGCATCCCGACCTCACGGCCGGCCTCGAAGCCGTCGAATCCCATCCGCGAAAAGGGCACCTCTCCGGGCTTGCTTTCTTCCCCGAGGAAGCCCCATATCTTTTCCATCGAACGCGGCATCACGGGAAAAGCGAGGTAGCTCAGGCCCCGGATGGCCGCGGCGGCCTGGAAAAGCACGCGGGCCAGCCGTCCCCGGCGGGCCGGGTCCTTGGCCATCATCCACGGCTCGTTGCCAGCCAGGTACTTGTTGACGGCGCCGATGTAGGCCCAGATCTCCTCGAGAGCCTTGTTCATGAAGCCGTCCCCGTAGAGGTCGAAGATCCTGGCCTTGAGGTCCCCGAAGTCGGTCCGCAGCCGGCGGTCCTCGTCCGACTCCTCCGCGGGGTGGGTGATCCGTCCGTCGAAGTAGCTCCGGATCATGGTCAGCGTCCGGTGGACAAGGTTCCCGAGATCGTTGGCCAGGTCGGAGTTGACCCGGTGGATGAACGCTTCGTGGGAGAAATTGCCGTCCTGGCCGATGGGGATCTCGCGGAGCAGGAAGTATCTGATGGGGTCGGGCCCGAAGACGCGCAGCAGGACCTGGGGATCGAGGACGTTGCCCTTGGACTTGGACATCTTGGTGTCATCGCGAAGCCACCAGCCGTGGCCGAAGACGGTTTTCGGCAGGGGCAGGCCGGAGGCCATCAGGAAGGCCGGCCAGTAGACGGCGTGGAACCTGAGGATGTCCTTGCCGACGAGGTGGACCGTGGCCGGCCAGAACTTGCGGAACAGCGGCATGTTCCAGTCGTACCCGGCGCCGGTGACATAATTGTGGAGGGCGTCGAACCAGACGTAGATCGTGTGCCGGGGGTCGTCCGGCACCGGCACGCCCCATTTGACCGTGGTCCGGGTGATGCTCAGGTCCTTGAGCCCGCCGCGGACGAAGCTGGCGACCTCGTTCATCCGGCTCGGCGGCCGGACGAACTCGGGGTTGGCCGCGTAGTGGGCCAGGAGCCTGTCCTGGTAGGCCGACAGGCGGAAGAAGTAGGTTTCCTCCGAGACGGCCGAGCAGGCCTTGCCGCAGTCCGGACAGGTCTTGTGGCCCGCGGCCTCGAAGGGGACGTCCTCGGCCAGGAAATTCTCGTCCGAGACGCAATACCATCCCTTGTACTCGCCCTTGTAGATGTCCCCCTTCTCGACGAGCGCCCGGAAGAGCTTCTGGACGCCCTTCTCGTGGAAATCCATGGTCGTCCGGATGAAAAAGTCGTGCGAGATGTCGAGGGCTTTCCAGAGATCCTGGGTCCGGCCGACAACCGAGTCGGCCAGGGCCATGGGCGTCAGGCCTCTTTCCGCGGCCGCTTTCTCGATCTTCTGGCCGTGCTCGTCGGTCCCCGTCAGGAAGAAAACCTCCTTGCCGGCCAGCTTCTGGAAGCGGGCCAGGGCGTCGGCGATGATCGTCGTGTAGGCGTGCCCGATGTGGGGCACGTCGTTGACGTAATAGATCGGTGTCGTGACGTAGAACGTGCTGTCAGAGCTCTTTTCCACTGAACGAACCTCCTCGGATGAGCATCATGGCCTCGGCCCGGGTCGCCGGGTTCCGGCGGAAGGACCCGCGGACGGCCGAAGTCACGGTGATGGACTTGGGCTTTTTCGCCCCGCGCATGGACATGCACATGTGCTCGGCCTCGATGACGACCATGACGCCCAGGGGCTTCAGGTGGGAGTCGAGGAGGTCGGCGATCTGCTTCGTCAACCGCTCCTGGACCTGAAGCCGCCTGGCATAAGCCTCCACGACCCGGGCGATCTTGCTCAAGCCGACGATGCGCCCGGCTTTGGGGATATAGGCCACGTGGGCCACTCCCGCGAAGGGCAGGAGGTGATGTTCGCACATCGAGTAGAGAGGGATGTTCTTGACGAGGACCATCTCGTCGTGCTTCTCGTCCTCGATGATCCTGAGGTTGCGGGTCGCCTCCCGGTCGGTGCCGCCGAGGATCTCGGTGAGCATCCGGGCCACCCGCTTCGGGGTCGCCCGGATGCCGGGCCGGCCGGGGTCTTCCCCGATGCCTTCGAGGATGAGGGTCACTCCCTTTTCGATCTTCTTGATGTCCTTCATGGCTCCTCCGCCCTTGCCGGCCGCTCGTCAGCTCTTCTTCGCGTATTCGCAGACGGCCCGGTGGGCGATCTCCTTGAGAGGCCGCCGGGTTTTCCGGGAGGCCTTCAGGCAGTCCTCGTACTCGGGCTGGACGTTGACCGTCCGTCCCGCGAACGCGGCGACCTTGACGCCGATCTTCTGGCCGCCGACGCGCACGGTCCGCGTCCCCCGTTCCAGGACGCGGCGCTCGACGGGATAGGTGCGGACCCCGATGGAGGTGGTTTCCCTGAACACGGCCTCGATCAAGCCCTCCATTCTATCGACCGGGGCCAGCATGGTCAATTTCGTGCCCAGGCGGTTCTTCTTCATCACGACCGGGGACAGGGTGGCGTCCAGGGCGCCCTCCTCGAGGGCCCGGTCCAGGAAATGGGCCAGGAGCTGGGGGGAGGCGTCATCGATCGCGGCCTCGATGATGTGGACGTGCCGGGCCGGTTCGAAGGCCCGGGCGTCCCCATAGAAGGCCCTGAGGACGTTGGGTATCTCTGGGAATTCCCGGGTCCCGGCCCCGCACCCGACCCGGTCGTAGACGATCTCGGGGAATTTCGTGTACCGTCCGGCGAGGGTGGCGATGATGGACGCTCCGGTCGGAGTGACGAGCTCGGCCTCGACCCAGGCCGAATAGACCGGGGCCGCTCTGAGGATCTCGGCCACGGCCGGAGGGGGCACGGGCAGGACGCCGTGGGAGGTCTTGACCCACCCGGAGCCGACGTTGAGGGGCGAGCAGGAGACGGCGCCGGCCTTCAGCTCCTCGAGCAGAAAGGAGGCCCCGACGATGTCGACGAGCGCGTCGTCCGCGCCGGCCTCGTGGAGGTGGGCTTCGCTAAAGCGGCGGCCGTGGACCCGGGCCTCGGCCTCGAACAGGCGCCGGAAGATCGCCAGGGCCCGGTCCTTGACGGCCGGGGCCAGACGGCTCTTGCCGATGACGCGCTCGACGTCGGCGAATTTTCTCTCGACGGGATGGCCTCTCCGGACGCGGACGTCGACCTTGAGCGCCCGGAAGCCGCCGCGCCGCACCGTCCGGACGGCGATCTCCACGGGCAGCCGGAGGCCGGCCATCTTTTCCTTGAACAAGGCGGGGGGCACGCCCAGGTCGAGGAGGGCGCCCAGGATCATGTCCCCGCTCAATCCCGACGAAGCGTCGAAGTGCACGTATTTCATGGTCATCGCGTTTCCCTTAAAAGGCGGTCCAGGGCGGGCAATATCTCGCCCGATCTTCCGGCGAGGAAGACGTCCGTGTGAGGCGTGAGAGGCGTGGGCTCCGGATTGATCTCGACGATCTTGGCCCCGGCCCGGGCGGCGGCGAAAGGCAGCGAGGCGGCCGGCTGGACGACGGACGAGGTCCCGATGACCAGCATGGCCTGGCAGGACTCGCTCAGGCGGAAGGCCCGCTCGAGGACGGCGGGGTCGAGGGACTCGCCGAACCAGACGACGTGAGGGCGGAGAAAGGCGCCGCACGACGGACAGACGGGGGGAAGTTGAGGCAAGGGAGATTCGCGGACCTCGGAGACCGTGCCTTCCCGGGTGCAGCGGAGCTTCCAGATGTTCCCATGGAGCTCGACGACGTCCCGTGAGCCGGCCTTCGCGTGGAGACCGTCGACGTTCTGGGTGATGAGCGAGAATCCGGCAAAGAGGTCCTGCCAGACGGCCAGCACCTGATGGCCCGGATTGGGCTCGACGGGAGCGATGAGGCCCCGCCGCCAATCGTACCACTCCCAGACGAGCTTCGGGTCGCGTTCGAAGGCCTCGGGGGTCGCCAGGGTCTCGGCCCGATACCGCCTCCAGAGGCCGTCCTGCCCCCGGAAGGTGGGCACTCCGGACTCGGCCGACACGCCCGCGCCCGTCACCACCGCCACGCGGTCGACCCGGGCCAGGAGGTCGGCGGCAGAAGAGGCGAGGTTGTCGTTCATGGCTTTCCCAACTCGGCCCTTAGGATATCCATTTCCCCGCCCGCGGTCAACGCCGCCGCCGCGGCCCGATCTTGCTGGAGCTTGGCGGGGAATTCGGGGACATGAACGAAATCTCTGGATTTCGTATCGTGTCCCGGGAATTCCCACGGTGGACCCGTTGACGAGATCGGGCCGCGGCGGCGGCTTGACTTGCCGACGACGAAAAGTATATATCAACCGCGGAGGGAACATGACGACGAAACGTGAGCGGCGCGAGACCGTCGCTTCGATCGGCATCCTGGGCGGCACCGGGCTCTACGAGATCGACGGGGCCACGGACATCCGGGAAACCCGGATCGATACGCCCTTCGGCCAGCCCTCGGACGTCTTTGTGACCGCGACGCTCGAAGGCCGCAAGGTCGCCTTCCTGAGCCGGCATGGCCGGGGCCACCGGCTCCTGCCGTCCGAGGTCAACTATCGGGCCAACATCTACGGATTCAAGAAGCTCGGCGTCGAGCGGATCATCGCCGTGAATTCCGTGGGCTCCCTCAGGGAGGACATCCGGCCGCGCGACGTGGTCCTGGCCGATCAGTTCTTCGACCGGACGACCCGGCTGTCCACTTTTTTCGGGGCGGGGCTCGTGGCCCACGTCAGCCTCGGCCATCCCGTCTGTTCCGGCCTGGTCCGGCTCCTCCACCATGCCGCCTCCGGGCTGGGCGTCAGGGCCCACCACGGCGGGACGTACCTGTGCATGGAAGGACCGGGGTTCTCCACCAAGGCCGAGTCCCTGGCCTACCGGTCCTGGGGATGCGACGTCATCGGCATGACCGCGGCGACGGAGGCCAAGCTGTCGCGCGAGGCCGAGATCTGTTACGCGACCCTTTGTCTGGTCACCGACTACGACGTCTGGCACGAGTCGGAGGAGGCCGTGTCCGTGGAGCTCGTCTTCCAGAACATGGCCCACAACATCGGGAATGCCAAGGCCGTCGTCAAGAGGGCCGTGGCCGGGCTCGGGGGAGAGGACGGCCCGGGGGGCTGCGAATGCCATCGGGCCCTGGCCAACACCATTGTCACGGACCCCGAACGCATTCCCCCGGCGACCCGGGAGAAGCTCCGGCTCATCGTCGGGAAATATCTCGCCCCCTGATCATCGAGGACAAGGATGAGTCTGGTCATTGTCGGTTCCGTCGCTTTCGACACCATCGAGACGCCTCTCGGCCGCCGCGAGAGGATCGTCGGGGGGTCGGGGACCTACTGCTCGCTCGCGGCCAGTTTCTTCACCCGGCCCCGGATCGTGGCCGTGGTCGGCCGGGACTTCCCGAGAAAGACCCTGGCTTTCCTCCGGTCCCGGCGCGTGGACCTCGGCGGCCTCAAGGTCAAGGCGGGCAAGACCTTCCATTGGGAGGGACGCTACGAGAGCGACCTCAACCGGCGGACGACGGTCCGGACCGAGCTCAACGTCTTCGCCGATTTCCGCCCGGAAGTCCCCGCGGCCTACAGCCGGGCCCGCATCGTCTACCTGGCCAACCTCAACCCGGAGCATCACGATCTCATCCTGAGGCAGTTCCGCCGCCCGGACCTGGTGGCCATGGACACCATCCGCCTGTGGATCGACACGAAGAGGGAGGACCTCCTCCGGGAGCTCGGGCGCGTCGACATCTTTTTCGCCAACGACGAGGAAGCGCGGCTCATCACGGGGGAGGCCAATCTCGTCGCGGCGGGCCGGGCCCTGCTGAGGATGGGGCCCTCGCTCGCGGTCGTCAAGAAGGGGGAGCACGGGGCCCTCGTCTTCGGGCCGAACGACACGTTCGGCGTCCTGGCCCATCCCTGCGAGCGCGTCGTCGACCCGACCGGGGCCGGGGACAGCTTCGCCGGAGGCTTTCTCGGGTACCTCGACCGGGTCCCGAGGCGGACGCCGAAAGAGGTCCACCGGGCCGCGGTCTACGGCACGGTCCTGGCGTCGTTCACCATCGAGGATTTCGGGATAGCGCGCTTCCTGACCCTTGACAGCGGTCAGGTCGAAGGCCGCTACCGCCAGTTCAGGAAGCTATCGTCTTTTTAGGAGACAGAGCCCATGGCCGAGATCAAGATGCCCCTGGAGCCGTTCCGGATCAAGGTCGTCGAGCCCATCCGCCCGGTCACCCGGCGGGAGCGGGAAGCGCTGCTCAAGCAAGCGGGTTACAACGTCTTCAGCATCCCCGCCGACAAGGTCTATATCGACCTCCTGACCGACTCCGGGACCACGGCCATGAGCGACGACCAGTGGGCGGGCCTGATGACCGGGGACGAATCCTACGCCGGGGCGCGCAACTATTTTCATCTCGAGAAGTCCGTGCAGTCGATCTTCGGCTTCACCCACGTCATCCCGACGCATCAAGGCCGGGCGGCCGAGCGCGTGCTCTTCGGCTCGGTCCTCAAGAAAGGGGATATCGTCCCCAACAACATCCATTTCGACACCACCCGGGCCAATGTCGAGTTCCTCGGGGCCAGGGCCGAGAACCTCGTCCTCCCCGAGGCCTACGATCCCGTTTCGGACCGGCCCTTCAAGGGCGACATGGACCCCGACAAGCTCAAGAAATGCGTCGAGAGCAAGGGCGCCAAGCGCATCCCCCTGGTCTTAATGACCGTCACCAACAACAGCGGCGGAGGACAGCCCGTGTCCCTCCGGAACATCAAGGAGGTCAGCGGGGTCTGCGCCCATTACGGGATCCCGCTGTTCTTCGACGCCTGCCGGTACGCCGAGAACGCCTACTTCATCAAGAAGCGGGAAAAGGGCCACGACAAGAAAACGGTCCTGGAGATCGCCCAGGAGATGTTCTCGTACGCCGACGGGGCGACGATGAGCGGCAAGAAGGACGCCCTGGTCAACATCGGCGGGTTCGTGACCCTCGACGACGACGGGCTGGCCGAAAAGATCAAGAACCTGCTCATCATCAGCGAAGGGTTCCCGACCTACGGCGGACTGGCCGGGCGGGACCTGGAGGCCATGGCCCGGGGGCTCAACGAGGCCCTTGACGAGACCTACCTGGAGCACCGGACGGCCCAGGTCGCTTATCTGGGCGGCCTGCTCGACCAGGCCGGCGTGCCGGTCTTCAAGCCCTTCGGCGGCCACGCCATCTACATCCTGGCCGACAGGTTCCTGCCCCACATCCCCCGCGGCAAGTACCCGGGGTGGGCCCTGACGGTCTCCCTCTACAGGGAATACGGGATCCGGGCCGTGGAGATCGGCGGCGTGATGTTCGGGTCCAAGGCGGGTCAGGGCAACAAGGAGATCTATCCCGAGCTGGAGATGGTCCGGCTGGCTATCCCGCGGCGGGTGTACACGGCCTCCCATCTCCAGTATGTCGCCGAGGCCATCATCGAGCTCCATAAGAACCGCGACAAGGTCCGGGGGCTGCGGATCGTCCGCGAATCGCCGTTCCTGCGGCACTTCACGGCCCGACTGGAAGAAGTGTAGTCCTACCCTCAGATCCGGCCGGCGGGCTCGACGCGAAGGTCGACGCTGCCGATGCCGGCGTCGATGTCGATATCGATGGTCAGCTCGCCGCGGCCGAAAGCCTCGTTGACGTAATAGCCCTCCTGCTTCGAGAGCCCGCGGGTGTCGACGGAGCCGAGGCCTTTGTCCACCTTGATCCGCACCCCGGTCTCGGACGGCAGGGTCAGGCGGACGCTGCCGATCCCGCCGTCGATCTTGACCCGAAAGCCTTGCCGGTGGGGCCCGCTGAGGTCAAGGCGCATCTCCCCGACGCCCATGTCGATGTCGACGTTCGAAAGGGCCAATCCCCTGAGGTCGAGCCGGCTTTCCCCGGCCCCGAGATCGATGTCGAGGTCGAGAGGGACGGCCCGGGTCAGGCTGAGGTCCCAGGTATTGCGGACGTTGCCCAAAGGGATCCCCCGGCGGCGAACGTGGCCGATCTCGAGGATGCCCGTATCTTCGAACAGGCGGTAATTCACATCGGGCCGGAAGCGCTCGCGATTGAAACGGAATTCGGCCTCGAGGAGAGCCTCTTGGTCGGCCCCGCGGACCCGGAGCTCGCCGGCCCCCATTCTCAGCTTAACCTCGGCCCGCTGGGCCCCTTCGAGGGCTACCGTCGTCGTCTCCGTGCTGTCTCGCCGAGGCTCGTCACAGGCCGCGGTGACGGCGAAGACGGCAAGGACCAGCGCCGCTGTCTTCCATCGGGGATGCTTCATGGTTCGACCTCCGTATATCGCTATATACGAAAAAAGGCGTT
>Ga0194126_10013215_pt1 | contig 10367 bp, 8 predicted proteins | sample TA2KigC150mmetaG_FD_148641 | JGI IMG/M metagenome (GOLD analysis project Ga0194126, IMG submission 148641) | Freshwater microbial communities from Lake Tanganyika, Tanzania - TA2015035 Kigoma Deep Cast 150m | ecosystem: Environmental > Aquatic > Freshwater > Lake | place: Tanzania: Lake...
CGCGATAACCGGCTGGGTCTTCTGCAGGCAATTGCAGGCATGGCTTCTGGCAAGGCGGATTTCTCACGTCTGGAAGGTTTTTAAAAATCAATCGATTAAGAGGTAAAAATGGCATCTGTGCAATTAAAGAATTCATACGGCGACAAATCCGATTCTGAGGTGTTTGAAGCCGCCAAGCAGGCGATCGTGAACGCCGGATATGAAGTTTGGAAGACACGAGAATTGGCCAAACTGGTCCTGGGCACCGGCACCGAAGATGGGCAGGAAGTCCGCCTGAATGTGGTGGTCAGTATGGTGGACGCCAGCGCCACCATCTCCGCCGAGAGCGACGATCTGGATGAAGCGGTGCTCAATGGTGTAACGCAGAAAGTGGACGCGGAACTGCAGAAACTACTCGCGTGATTCAAGCGCAATCCACTTGCAATCGGCAGGGTTATCCATTAAAGTAAAACCATCCAGGAGATGGTTTTATTTTTTGCCCAGTGACCCATGAATACAGTTGACGAGATCAAAAACCGTCTGGACATTGTCGATATCGTGTCCGAGAACGTGAAGCTGCGCAGGAGCGGCAAGAGCTATACCGGCTTCTGCCCCTTCCACGCCAACACGCGCACACCGGCTTTCGTGGTCTTCCCCGACTCCGGCACCTGGCGCTGCTTCGGCGAATGCAACGAGGGCGGCGATATCTTCCGCTACGTGATGAAGCGCGAGGGCTGGGACTTCAAGGAAGCGCTCAAATACCTGGCCGAGCGTGCCGGTGTCAAACTGGAGCCGCTCACCCCCCAACGCCAGGAGCAGAACGAGCGTTCGGAGCATCTGCGCAAACTGCTCGATGACACGGTCACTTTCTACCGCTCACAATTAATCTCCACTGATCCCGGCCGCCAGACGCTCGCCTACTTGGTGGAAAAGCGCGGCATCACCGAAAAGACAGCCGAGATCTGGGGTATCGGCTACGCCCCCCACAGCTGGGACGCCACCCTGAACTATCTCCTTTCCAGGGGTTATACCAAACAGGACGCGCTGGATGCCGGCCTGGTTTCCGAACGCGATGACGGCAGCGGTTTCTATGACAAGTTCCGCCACCGCCTGATGTTTCCCATTCGCGATCCCAGCGGCGGTATGGCCGGTTTCGGCGGGCGCATCCTTGACCCGAACGATGTGCCCAAGTTCATGAACTCCCCTCAGACCATCCTGTTTGACAAGGGCCGCTTGCTCTACGGCCTCGACCGCGCGCGCAAGGCCATCCGCGCCGCCAACGAGGCGGTCATCGTGGAGGGCTACATGGACGTGGTGGTCGTGCACCAACAGGGCTTTGAGAACGTGGTCTCGCCGATGGGTACCGCGCTCACCGAGCCGCAGATGCGCGCGCTCAAGCGCTACACCCGCCGCTATGTGCTGGCGCTCGACCCGGACGCTGCCGGCGTCAAGGCCACCCTGCGCGGACTGGAGGTGGCGCGTGAATCCCTCGACCGCACCGATGACCCCGTGTTCGACGCCCGCGGCCTGCTGCATAACGAAGCCCGCCTGCAGGCCGACCTGCGCGTCAGCGCGCTGCCCGATGAGCTCGACCCGGACGAGATCGTGCTGCGCGACCCAGCCGAATGGCAGCGCATCATCGCCCAGGCCAAACCCATCATCTTCCATGTGCTGGAATCGCTCGTTCAAGGCCAGGACATCAGCGATCCCAAGGTAAAGAGCGACATCGCCGCGCGAATCTTACCGCTGATCAAAGACGTGCCCAACCCGGTGGAGCGCGACGCCTACCGTCAGCAGGTGGCGCGCGTGCTGCAGGTGGACGAGAGCGCCCTCATGCTGCTCACCAGCCCCGGCGCCCGCCCCGCTCAGCGCCGCCGCCGCGCGCCCATCCAGGATCGCGAACAGCCCGTCACCCCCCGCCTGCTGGAGACCGGCGCCCGCGAAAAGGTCAGATCCATGGAGCTGGAAGTGATCACCTATCTGGCGCGCCATCCCGAGCAGCAGCACCGTGTCAGCCGCTATCTGGTTAAGGAAGAGTTGGCGCCTTTCACTGCCCGCGATTTTTCGCTGACCGAGCACCAGCAGGCTTTTGAGGTCATCTTTAACGCGGTGCGCCAGGACGGCATGGAACCGGAGCAGTATATCCTCGAGCATCTGCCTGAGGAGTTGGAATTCATCCTGGAGTCCGCGGGGCTGGAAGCCCCGCCAGAGAACGGGAAAGACGCGGAGAAATCCAAAGCCGATGCCGCCCAGCGCGAACTGGAGGAGACCATCCGACTGGTGATGCAGCTGCGCCAACTCGCAGTCAATGCCCAGATCAGCCAGCTGCGCTTCCTGCAAGCCGGCGCCGAGGATCCGCAGGAAGCCAAAGACCTGGCTGCCCTGCTCGCCAACCTCAACCAGCTCATCAGGCAGCGCGGGCAACTGGATAGAGCCCTCTCCAAAACCATCCTGCTTGGCTGAAAAACCCCTCATGTATAATAATTCCCATGGGAAGAAAACCATCGGGGAAGCTGCCTGAGCAGGACGACCCCGAAGAATTCACACAGGGAAATGAGAATGGTTCAGCAGACGTCGAACCTTTTTCCGCTACCGGACTGCCAATAGAGGAACACATCGACCTGGAACTGGAAGCCGGCCACGAGGACTTCACTTCTGAAGTGGACGACCTGGCCATCGTCGAGCAAGCCCAGGAACTGGAGGAGGAGCTATCGGAAGATGCCGAAGACCTGCTGCATGTGCCGGTCTACGTGCCCGAGCTTTCCGATGATCCTGTGCGGCTCTACCTGAAGGAGATCGGCCAAATCGACCTGCTTAACGCGGAGAGCGAATTCCGCCTGGCCACCCGCAATGAAGCCAAAAAACGCCTCGATTGGCTGCAGGAGCGTGAGAAATCCTCCAAAAAGAAAACCGAGCAGACCCACAATATCTTCAAGCAAGTCATTGACGATCTGCTGCAGACTCACGCCAACCTGCAAGCCTTTTGTGAGAACAGCCAGTTGATGGAGCTGCCCGATTTCACCCTGGTGCTGGCCGAAGCGCAAGCCCTGCGCGACGCCTGGAAGACTGACGAGCCCTCTTACACGCGCGAATATCTGGATACATTCTGGCAGGAAAACCAGAAAACAGGCGACAAGATCCGCCTGAAGGTTCTGGAAGGTCTGGTCCAGGAAGTGTACGCCTTTTTCCTGGCAGGCTACCTGCTGCCGCGCGAAACCGGAACCTATCTTCTCGAGTTTCACCAGAAGAAGAACGCTTTTCCCAGTGAGTCCACCTGCGTTAAGCACCTGCCCGCGCACAATGACCTTAAGAAAACCATCGACGACATCAAAGTACTCTCCGACCAGGCCACCACCGCGCTGATCCGCGCCAACCTGCGCCTGGTGGTGAGTGTAGCCAAGCGCTATTTGGGGCGCGGCATTAACTTCCTTGACCTGATCCAGGAGGGCAACCTGGGGCTGCTGCGCGCGGTCAATAAGTTCGACCCGGCGCGCGGCTTTAAGTTCAGCACCTACGCCACCTGGTGGATCCGCCAGTCCATCAGCCGCCACATCGCCGAGCAGGCGCGCACCATCCGCATCCCTGTCCACCTGTTCGAGTCCATCTCCAAGCTGCTGCGCATCCAGCGCAACCTGGTGCAGCGTCTGGGCCGCGATCCGAAATACGATGATATCGCCCTGGAATCCGACTTCCTCCTAGCCGACGACCGTCAGTCCATCAAGCGCGCCCTCAAGGACAGCGAACCGGTGCCGCACGAGCTCCAGCTGCGTTGGGAACTCGCCACGGCCAAGGTACAGAACATCCTCAAGTCGGCCGAGGATCCCATCTCGCTCGAGCGTCCGGTGGGTGACGAGGACAGCAGCCAGCTGGGCGACTTCATCGAGGACGACGAGGCCGTGGAACCGATGGACGCGGCCGCGCGAGAGCTGCTGCGTGAGCAGGTGCAGAACGTGCTGGGCGCGCTGACGGAGCGCGAGCGACAGGTGCTGGAGCTGCGCTTCGGCCTGATCGACGGCAAGGACCACACCCTGGAAGAGGTAAGCAATTACTTCAATGTGACCCGCGAGCGCATCCGCCAGATCGAGGCCAAGGCCCTGCGCAACCTGCGCCACGCCACCCGCAGCCGCCAGCTGCGCGACTATTTGGGGTAGGCACTTTTCCGAGTTCATTAATCCGTGCCCTGCTCAAAGAGCACTCCGCGTTTTCCGCGCTCTTCGAGTCGAGTGAGCTTGTCGAAGTGTGCGGCGAAACTGGGAAAGTGATTTTTCCTAATTGTTGGCTTCGACGGGTGCTTCGATAAACTCAGCACAAGCTCAGCCAATGGTCTTTCCGCGCACTACACTGTGAACTGGTGAAGGGACGATAAAATGTACTTCCGATTCACTTGTATCTGGCTTCGACACCCCAAAAGAACTAGGGCAGGTGCCCAGCCACCGATTAAGTCTTACCAATAGTTTCTCAAGTGGTTGGCTTCGACGGGTGCTTCGATAAACTCAGCACAAGCTCAGCCAACGGTCTTTCTTACCCTTGACAAACCCCACAAATTTTTATGGTATGCTTAATCTACTATCGGATTTATTTCACCCCAAATACAACCATAAACCCATATCGTGTATTTCAAGGATCATTTGCATGTTATAATGCCGGAGTCATTAACAAGCGGCCTGTGCGACCAGGGCCGGCGGCTCAATCCGGCAAACAGGAAATAAAGCCAACAAAAATCCCTACAAGGACTCATCAATTTTCAATATGTATATGTGGAGCGGAGTTTAGGGCGGCGCGCTTCCGCGAAAAAAATCAAAACAGGTTGACAAATGGAAATATCAGAATTATTGCTTAAACCGTTGGATGAACTGCGCAAGATGGGAGAAGAACTCGGCATCCCGGACGCGAAACGCAAGAAAAAAGAGTATCTGGTGGTGGCCATCGGCGGCCGCACCCACGGCCAGGAAGGCGTGGAGAAGGGCGGCGGCATCCTCGAGATCATGCCCGAGGGCATCGGCTTCCTGCGCGAGGACTACCACATGGGCAAGAACGACATCTACGTCTCCCAGGCCCAACTGCGCCGCTTTGACCTGCGCAACGGTGATATGGTCTTCGGCGAGATCCGCCCGCCGCGTGAATCCGAGCGCCACTACGGCCTGGTCAAGGTCGAATCCGTCAACGGCATCAACCCGGACGACATCAAGTTCCGCGTCAAGTTTGAAGACCTCACCCCCATTTTCCCCGAAGAACGCATCAACCTAGAGACCAAGCGCAAAGTGCTCTCCAACCGCATGATCGACCTGATCGCCCCCATCGGCCGCGGCCAGCGCGCCATGATCGTCTCCCCGCCCAAAGCCGGCAAGACCACCATCCTCAAAGAGATCGCCAACGCCATCTCCGAGAACTACGACGAGATCAACCTGATGGTCAGCCTGATTGGCGAACGCCCCGAAGAAGTGACCGACATGGACCGCTCAGTGTACGGCGAAGTGATCGCCTCCACCTTTGACGAACCCGTCACCGAACACGTACGCACCGCCGAGATCACCCTCAACCGCGCCAAACGCCTGGTGGAGATCGGCCACGACGTGGTCATCCTGATGGACTCGCTCACCCGCCTGGCGCGCGCCTACAACCTGGTGGTCAACCCCTCCGGCCGCACGCTCTCCGGCGGTATGGACCCCTCGGCGCTCTACCCGCCCAAGCGCTTCTACGGCGCTGCGCGCAACATCGAGGGCGGCGGATCGCTCACCATCATCGCCACCGCGCTGGTCGAAACCGGCTCGCGCCTGGACGACGTGGTCTATGAAGAATTCAAGGGCACCGGCAACATGGAACTGCACCTCTCCCGCCGGCTGCAGGAACGCCGCATCTTCCCTGCCATCGACCTCGAGCGCTCCAGCACCCGCCGCGAGGAACTGCTGCTCGGGCCCGATATCCTGCAGCGCGTCTGGCTGATGCGCCGTATGTACCTGCAGATGGTCGGTATGGCGCCCCAGGGCGCGGGCATGGACCCGGCAGTGGCTTCCGAAGCCATCCTCAACAAGATGAGCAAGACCAAAGACAATCTCGAATTCCTGGAGCTGCTCGGCACGGAGGATTAATGCCTCTTTTCAGCAAAAAGAACACCGAGCAGGGCGAAACTACGCCTGAATCCCGCACAAATCCCGTGTGGCTCGTGGCGGTTACCTGGCTGCTGGCGCTGATGATGATCGCCCTGATGGGTTTCTCGCTCTACCAATATTTCACCGGCCGTTCCCTGCTGACCTACTTCCGCGGCATCGGGCGCTCACCGGCCGTCACCGCGGCCCCCTCCACGCTGCCCGACTACAACCCCACCAGCCGCTTCAACTCCCTGGCGCGCAGCAGTGACCCCAACACCGAGATCCAGGAAGGCGGGCGCAAAGGCGTGACCGAGATCCAGGTGGAATCCGGCGACACGCTCTTCGGCCTGGCCGAGAACTTCTCGCTGGAGCCCGAAAGCATCCTGTGGGCGAATTTCGGCGTGCTGCAGGATAACCCGCACCTGATCTCCACCGGCGTGACGCTCAAGATCCCGCCTGTGGACGGCATCCTTTACCAGTGGAAGGAAGGCGACAAGCTCGACCACATCGCCGGCCTGTATAAGGTGAAGGTGGAGGACATCCTGCTCTACCCCGGCAACGACCTGGATATCACCAATCCGGTCATCGAACCCGGCACCTACATCATGATCCCCGGCGGCTACCGCGAGCTGCAGCAGAACTGGATCGTACCGCTGGAAGCGGGCGACGTGAGCGGCGGCGTGACCGCCAAGATCAACGGCCCCGGTTCCTGTTCGCCCGGTGTGGTTTACTACGGATCCGGCGCGTTCGGCTGGCCCGGCCCCTACCCCGGGCAGGTCTCCGGCAACGATTACTGGGGCGGCCACCCGGCCATCGACGCACAGTGCTTCGAGGGCGACGGCATCTACGCCTCCGATTCCGGCACGGTCATTTATGCCGGCCCCATCAGCGGCGGCTACGGCAACATGGTGGCCATCGATCACGGCAATGGCTACGTGACCATCTACGCCCACCTCAGCACCTGGTACGTCACCTGCGGCCAGGCGGTGGTCAAGGGCGCGGCCATCGGCGCTTGCGGCTCGACCGGCAACTCCACCGGCGCGCACCTGCACTTCGAGATCCGCCAGGGCGCCAACTTCCTCAACCCCTGGTACGTGCTGCAGTAATTGATATCCCCTTCGTGATAGCGGCTTGATGCCGCTTCACTTCGCGGACCTCCACCCTTTCCTCCTGGAAAGGGTTTCGGCCACAGATCCCCTAAAGGGGATGGTTCCCAGTAAACACGGATCAACACAGAGTCAAAAATCATTAATTTGAGAAGCTGGAGAGATTTGAGGCTTTGACTGCCGAAACGCACACTCAAGTTTCCCTCTTGACAATTTATGTAAATTAAGCGAATATATATATGAATGTAATCAGTCGCCTGAAGGCAAAAGCCGGCTTCAAGCCGTGCGTCCGGTAACCGGACCTAGCCTACAGGGGGCTGGTTTTCTTAATATCGAATGGATTTTTGTGGGTGTACCAATTATTCGGATATTTTTCCGTATCATATAAATCAACCAATAAACTAACTTTATCTCTAATAATTTCAAAATAGCGCATTTCACCTTTTGTGAACGCTCTATAAACAGCCCAATTTAAATAATCAATAATTTGTAGACATGGCTCTCCAACAGGAGTTTGGGGAATTACATCAATCTTGGTATTAACTTGTGTCCCCCATTTTTTTCTAAAGGTGTCAATTCCTTGATTAATAGCATTCTCAAGATTGGCTTGTCTGGTGCTATCACCCCGATTAGAAAAATAGATATGATTTTCTGCGTAACGGTGAAGCACATTTTCAAAAAGTTGGCTGATAAGGTGATCGTAGAATTGATTTTCGTTTGCACCAAATGAGTTGCGAAATACTCTCTCCAATTTTCTCGCAACTATGAACTGGGCTTTGATACCAAACTGAGCAATTAATCGGAAAACCAGATATCTGATTTCAGGCGCATAATCCTTTGCGTGGAATGCCCGGTTCGTCCTCCATATAGAAGGAATTGCCTGCAAGTATGAATCTTGGAGAATTTCCTTATGCAATTCATCCAATGCCTTCCTCAAATCACTTGGTTCTTCTGTCTCAACAAATCCGAGGCCAATGATAGGAGATACTCCCTCATGACCCAGGATGAGAACACCCTTTTTATCATAATAGACAGGATCGCCAGTTTCATCTACAAAAAACCAGTGTGGTTTGGAGATCGGCTTTTTCATTTACAAATAATTATATTTATTATCCCTACTCTTCCCCGCACTCCCCATACAACCGCAAAAAACGTACATTCGTAGCCAATCACCAGAGTGATTGGCGGAGACACCCGCAGTGATGAGACATCAAGTTGAAATCACGGAGGGTGCTCACCACTGCCTGCAGCGATGGATGCCTGACGCATCCTCTCTGCATGGCTACCATACTTCGTATGGTACTTCGTCTCCGCATTTCACTCCTGTGAAATGCTCCGAATCCGCGATGCGCAGGGACCTCTAAATTTTCGATCAGCGCCCATTTTTTATCCGCGCTGATGTCGCGCACCTTCAACTCCTCGCCATCCGCCAGGCAGCAGCCGATGATCGCACCATCCGGATCGCGGCGCAGATTCACATTGTTCGAGGTGGCCTCCGCCAGGCACTCGCCCGGCGTGGGGGTGCCGGCGGGGGTGGGGCTGGGCGCCAGGGTGGGCTGCGTCACGCTGCCCGCGGCGTTCTCCGTCTGCACCGCCGCCACCGTCAGCGCCAGCGCCACCTCATTGACCCGCGGCTCCTGGGCGCAGCCGGCCAGCAGGGCAGCCAGGACGAGCAGCAAGATCAGTATCCGATAGGTGTGCATGGGTTTTCTATTGATGGTTGGGATCATTATATGCCCGGGCTGAAAGCAATTGGAATCCCCTTCGCGAAAGTGGCTCGTAGCCACTTCTCTTCGGGGACCTCCGCCCTTTCCTCTTGGAAAGGGCTACGGCCCGCACCTACAATTTTCATTTCAACCCACCTCCGTGATGGCACCATTCCCCTTCGAGATATTGGCTTGAGACCAATTCTCTTCGGGGATCTCCACCTTGCACCCTTGTGCAAGGTTACGAGGGAAGGGTCTCACTGCGGGGGTTCCGCCCACCTCTCCCAAGGTGGGCTTCATCATTTTTCAACAAAATGCATCATTTTCAAGAAAAATTAAGATTTGTTTCCAGGGATCAAATATTGAAATTTACGGATGATTTCCGTATAATAGAATTATTGTTCTATATTCACAGGAGCAACTATGATCGATGAATTTAACTCACAGAGCAACCTGGACGGGAAGCAGGAGAAGGCACTAGAAATGATCCTTCAGGGAGAGAAGGATGTGGCGATCGCTGAGCGACTGGGCATTAATCGGACCACGATCTACCGATGGCGAAAGCATGACTCAGAGTTTATGGAGGCACTGGATGAACGGCAGACACTGATGAGGGAGGCGGCACGGCAAGGATTGATGGATCTGATGGACACTGCGCTTGAGACAGTGAAAGAAGCGCTAAGCAACGGCGACTCCCGCACACGGCTACAGGCAGCGCGGATGGTGCTGGACATGCTCAACGTGAAAAAGCAGGAGGAAAAGAAGGAACCATCGGTCATTGACTTGCTGTATGAAGCATTGGTTGGCGTAGAAGACAAACTTGGGATAGGGACGGGAAACAATGCGATTGATATATCACAAAAATAAAGATATTGTGATATATTGATAATCACATGTCATTTGATGCAACATATCCTTTCGCACTCCCGCCTTTACCGCCTGAACAATTACCGCCGGAAGAGGCGTATTCGAGCCTACTGCTGAAGGCGCGGGTGGCCCTGGCGGAATTGAAAGGCGCCAGCGGCCTGATCCCCAACCCGATGCTGATGACCGCACCCACGATCATCCGAGAATCCGTTGCCAGCTCCGAAATCGAAAATATCAACACGACGATTGCAAACGCGCTGCAATGGCAGCTTTTCCCCGAAGCCGAGCAATTCCAAGCGGACAAGGAAGTGCTGAGATACCGCGACGCGATGAACTGGGGATTTGAGCAGATGAAGAGTTACGCGCTCTCAAGCCGGGTGATCACCGGAATCCACACGAAACTCATGCCCAAGGATATGGGGCGATACCGGCGAGAACCCAACCGGATCGTCAATATGGCCACCCGGGAGACGATCTACACACCACCCGCAGCGAACGAGATCCCGCGTTTGATCGGCAATTGGGAGAATTTTGTTAACAAGGGCGATGAAGGACATGACCCGTTGATCCGGGCAATTGTCGCTCATTACCAGTTTGAAGCAATCCACCCTTTCCGGGAT
>Ga0194126_10013216_pt1 | contig 10367 bp, 8 predicted proteins | sample TA2KigC150mmetaG_FD_148641 | JGI IMG/M metagenome (GOLD analysis project Ga0194126, IMG submission 148641) | Freshwater microbial communities from Lake Tanganyika, Tanzania - TA2015035 Kigoma Deep Cast 150m | ecosystem: Environmental > Aquatic > Freshwater > Lake | place: Tanzania: Lake...
GCGACGCTGCCGCCCGCGACAGGCGACGGACTGATGAAGACCGTCGAGCCGGTCGAGACGGTGGCGGCCCCCTCGCAGGTGGCCGAGCTCGAACTTACCGGTACGGTCGAATCGATGGCCCCCACCGCCTGGATGATGAACGGCAAGGTGCTCGCCATCCTGCCCGCGACCGAGATCAAGGGCACCATCCAGGTGGGTGACCTGGCCAAGGCGCACGCCTTCGTGCAGGCCGACGGCACGCTGGCGGCCCGCCAGATCGAGCCTGCCCAGCCTGCGGATGCAGCCCAACTCAGCCTGGCCGGCGCCGAGTACGACTTCACTGGCGCTGTGGAAGCTATCGCCATCGACCAGTGTACCGTCGCCGGAAAGACGTTCGCCGTGACGGCGCAGACGGAGATCAAGGGCACCTTCTCCATCGGTGAACTCGTCAAGATCCACCTGCTCGTCGGCGTGGACGGCTCGTTGGTGGCGCGCGAGATCGAGTCCCCCGAGGCCGAACTCGAGGACGCCATGGAAGGTGCCGAGGTCGAGCTGGTGGCGATGATCGACTCGATGGCGCCTGAAGCATGGATCATCGGCGGCCGGACGGTGGCCATCACAGCCGCCACCGAGGTCAAGGGTGTCTTCACCGCAGGTCAGGCTGTCAAGGTCCATCTGATGGTGGGCGCCGGTGGAGCCCTGACCGCCCGTGAGATCGAGGCGGCTGAGGTCGGCGAGCTCGGTGATATGGTCGATGACAACGCCAACGTCAACTCCAACCTGAACAGCAACGCCAACTCCAACGAGAACGGGAACGGGAACGAGAACGGAAACAGCAACGGCAACGACAACAGCGGCAACGACAACGACGACGACAGCAACAGCAATGGAAGCGGCAAGGGTGACGACAACGGGAACGGCAACAGCAACTCTGGCTAGATCCGGCAGGACGTGCGCCGCCTCCCCTCTGGGGGAGGCGGCGGCGCGCCCCTGCAATCAACGAGGCCGCACGATGACTGCCACCGACGTACTACCCCACCCAGCGTCCGCTCTTCGTGCCCGGTCGGCAGTCCGCGTCCGAACACTGGACGTGCGGGCCATCGCCAGCGGCGCGGCGCTGTGGGCGGTGATCTTTGGGCTGTTGGCACTGGTCCAGTTCGCCAGCGCCGCCCCTGTCGGCGTCGACGGCTACTACCACCTGCGGCTGGCCCAGGTGATGCGCCAGGTCGGTTTCGTCCCGGACTTCCCATGGCTGCCGCTGACCATCCTCTCACCGCACGCCTACTACGACCACCACTTCCTCTACCATGTGCTGCTCATGCCGTTTGCCGGCGGCGACCCCGCCGGGCTGGCGCTGCGCGGCAAGCTCGCCAGTACGTTCATCGCCTCGCTGGCTTTCCTCGGCATCTGGCTTGGGCTGCGGCGTCACGTGCCGCACGCCGCAGGGTGGACGCTGGGCCTGTTCGCCCTGTCGGAAGCCTTCCTCTATCGCATGAGCATGCCCCGCACACAGTCAGCTTCGCTGCTCCTGCTCGCCCTTGCCCTCTTCCTGCTCATCGAGCGCCGCGGGGCCTGGCTGCTTCCGCTGGGTTTCGTCTACGTCTGGTTGTACGACGCCTTCCCGCTGCTGCTGGGCGTGGCCGCGACGGGCATACTGGCCGATCTGCTGCTCGAGCGCCGCCTCACCCTGCGTCCGGCGCTGTATGCCGCCGGTGGGATTGCCCTCGGCCTGGTGTTCAACCCATACTTCCCGCGCGACATTGAGTTCGTCGTGCAGCATCTGCTGCCGAAGCTCGCCCACCCGCAAATCCCGGTCGGGAACGAGTGGTACCCATACGACGCCTGGACGCTCGTGACGAACAGCGGGCTGGCGTATGCCGCCTTCGCCGCCGGGCTGTACTTCCTGGGGCGGCGAGGCAAGCTCGACCGGGGCACGCTGATGGCGCTGCTGCTGGCGGCGGCGTTCGGTATCCTGTTCCTGCGGTCGAGACGCTTCGCCGAGTATTTCCCGCCCTTCAGCTTGATCTTCCTTGCGCTCACCGCTTCACCCTGGCTCGCCGGCTGGTTGCCGGCGAAGGTGAAGCTGGCACGGGCGCTTCCCGCGCTGCTGGCCGTTCCGCTGGCATGGACGGTCATCCAGGCACGCCAGTCCGTAGCAGCCAGCCCGCGCCTCGAGCGCTATGCCGCCGCCGCCACCTGGCTGGCGCGGCATAGCCAGCCCGGCGAGCTGGTCTTCCAGACGGACTGGGATGACTTCCCGCGTCTGTTCTTCTACAACACGACCAATCGCTACACCCTCGGCCTCGACCCGACCTATCTGCAGCTGGCCGATGAGGCGCTCTACGACGAGTGGGTGGCGATCACGCGGGGCGAGGTCGACGCTCCCGGACGAGCAATCGCGGCGCGCTTTGGCGCCAGCTTCGTCTTCTCCGACCTGGAACACGAAGCATTCCTGGAACGGGCAGAGGCCGATCCGAGACTGGACGAGATCTACCGCGATCGGATGGCCATCATCTTCCGGGTGCTTCCCGGCGGAGAGCGCTGAGCACCCGTCGGCGGGCTACTCGGATCCCAGCCTGTACAACCCCATCGCATCCCGCACAGCCGCCATCGTCAGGTCAGCCTCGTGGCGGGCGCGCTTCGTCCCGTCCTGCAGCACCTCCTCGACCCGCCCCGGTCGGCGGGCAAAGGCCGCCCGCCGCTCCCGAATCGGGTCAAGGAAGACGTTCAGCGCACGCGCCAGCCGGGCCTTGACCTCCACATCCCCCACCGTGCCCTGACGGTAGCGCTCCTTCAGGTCTTCGACCTCGGCCTGATCCGGATTGAAGGCGTCGTGGTAGGCAAAGACGGGATTGCCCTCGACCGTCCCCGGGATATCGGCGCGCACGCGGCGAGGATCGGTGTACATGCGCCGGACCTTCTCCTCGACCGTGCGGGCATCGTCCGCCAGGAAGATGGCGTTGTCGAGCGACTTGGACATCTTGGCCTGACCGTCCATGCCCACCAGCGACGGAACCTCGCCCAGCAACACCTCCGGAACAGGGAAGACCTCGCCATACAGGCCGTTGAAGCGGCGAGCGATCTCGCGCGCCACCTCGACGTGGGCCTCGTTGTCCTTCCCCACGGGAACCAGTGTGGCCCGCGGGAGCAGGATGTCGGCAGCCTGAAGGACCGGGTAGCCCAGAAGGCCGAAGGGCATCGCCTCCAGGTCGGCTGCCTGGGCCATCTCCTTCAGGCTGGGGACGCGTTCGAGGCGCGGGACGCTCACGAGCATCTCGAAGATCAGGTTGAGCTCGTACGTTTCGGGCACGGCCGACTGCAGAAAGATGGCGCTGCGCTGCGGATCGATTCCCACAGCCAGGTAGTCGAGCACCATCTCGCGGATGTTCTCACCCAGGCGAGCCACGTCCTGCCTCGCCGGGCGCGTCGTCAGCGTGTGCAGGTCGGCGACGATGAAGAAGCACTCGTGCGATTCCTGCAGGCGCAGCCGATTGGCCAGCGTCCCCGCGTAGTGCCCCAGGTGGAGCGGGCCGGTGGGCCGGTCGCCGGTGAGAATCCTGCGCATTGGATGGGCCATGGTCTCCTCCTTGTCTCGGCGCCGCCGGCCAGATGCCGGAATCGAAAGCGCCCCTCCCCGATGGGGACGAGCGCTGTGCCCGCGGTGCCACCCCGGTTAGGCTGCAGTCGGCGCCGCAGCCTCCCTCGCCGGCCACAGGTCATGGCCGCTGCCACGGTAACGGGGGCAGTCTCCGGCAGGGGCTAGTGCGCATGCATCCGGCCATGCGGTTCGCCCCGGCGGCTCGGAGGTCCATTCAGTGCCGGCGTTCGGGCGGCATCCCACCCTCGCCGCTCTCTGGTCCGCCGCATCGGCGCCTACTCGTCCTCGTCGTCGCCGTTCGAGTCTCAGTTTTCGTCAGTGTACGGCGGCCGGCTCCGGCCGTCAAGGCGCGCCGTGCAAACCGGCTTCCGATGCCCTGCGGGACTTCGGGAGTCGGAGAGGCAGCCGGCTAGCGCTCGAGTCCGAGCAGCATCGGGCTGAAGTAGGGAATGAGCCAGATCAACCAGACGGCCAGGCTGAAGCGATGGAAGCTGCGGATCCAGCGCTCGTCGCGCCGAAGGAGCACAACGGTCGCCCACAGGGCATGGATCAGCATCAGGATGATCGCCAGCAGGCCGGTGGTGGCGTGGATGGTCGGCGTGATGCCCCCGGCCATTTCCAGCATCATGCCGGTGCCGACCGTGTCGCATACCAGGCCGAGCCAGAAGAAGCCCAGGTGCCAGGGCTTGAGGCGGCCGGCGAAGCGTTCGCTCCACACGCCGATCGAGTAGAAGATGAGCGCCAGGGTGATGATGATGCTCGAGGCGACCGTCATGGATCCTCCTCAGGGTCACTCAGCCGGGCAGGTGCGGGCCGGATGGGGTCGAGTGCGGGAGACTCACGCAGCCTCAAGCCTTGGGAAGCGACGCTTCGAGCTTGTCGAGGAGCTTGCGCTTCGGCTGGTAGCCGGTGACCCTCTCCTTGACCTGGCCCCCGACAAAGAGCATGAGGGTCGGGACTCCCATGACCCCATACTTCATCGTCGTGTTGACGTTCTGGTCGATGTCGAGTTTGACGACGCGCACCTTCCCCTCCCAATCGGCAGCCAGCTCCTCCACGATGGGGTCCAGCTGCTTGCACGGGTGGCACCACTCGGCGCCGAAGTCGACCAGGACTGGAAGATCGGCTTGCAATACGTCGGCTTCGAAGGTGGCATCACTCGTGGAAGGGATGTTCGCCATCGGGTCTCCAGGAAAAGGGTGTGGGAGTGCGCACCCCATGCTAAACGGCGGCGGGAGGGCTGTCAAGCATCCCCCCCGCAGCACCGGGAGGTCAGTCGCACCCGACCGATCTGCACAGCGAAGCGCGGAAAGAGAGTCTACTTCTTGAGAGCCTGGATCGCCTGGAAGAGCGATTGCTTGAAGCGAGTCGCCGGCGGCTACCCGCCCAGCGTGAAGGTGTAGCTCGTGCGCGCGCTGCCGCGCGTTCCGACCATGCCAGTGAACATCCTTTCCACGATCACCCCTTCGTCCGGAAGGATGCGATAGCCGGGGGTGGAGGCATAGTCCGTGACCGTTGCCTGGTCGAGCGGGACCGAGAGCGCCGCGAGCTCGTCCTTGTCATCCTGGATCACCCAGGCCAACCATCGAGGCGTCAGGACGGCGGTCACCACGACGCGGGTGCGGCCCTTCTTCTTGACCGAGGTGGTCTCGATGCACTGCTGGGCATCCTTGAGGATTGGGCCTAGGTTGAACTGATCGATGTGGGCCTGGAGAGCGGCCAGCAGGTCTGGCGCCAACGCCTCCAGGGGGAGTTCGCGCGTCGAACGATTCCATTCCGACATCTTGCCCTCCATCTGAGGCGATGGCCTGCGGTGCCGGTTCCGGGGCGTGCCTGCCCGGTCCCGGCGGGAGAAGGCACGATGATTGTCGCATGCCTGCGGCCGCGCACCGTGCGCAAGGCGTGATGCTCCAGAGGGTCAGCGAGCACCTGTCAGACGCTCGACGTGCGCGCAGGGCGGAACACCCGCCTGCGAGGGAACCCCAGCCCTCCCCTTTCTGGCGCCGCGCCAGGGGTGGCCGTGCGACGGCGCGGCGCGCGTGGCCAGAGCTGCATACCTCCACCGACGCCCGAGGCCGTAGCCGGCCGCCGAGGCGGAGCCGAGGTGGCCGGCGAAGGCCCAGCCCAACGGATCCGCCCTCGACTCGAAGCCACCGGCGCTTGACGCCGCTTCACGGCGCATGGTATCATCCCACCCTGTGTGTTAGCACTCGAAGGTCGAGAGTGCTAACGGGGCAAGAGGCCGATGACCGTGCTTTCGGAGCGCCAGGAGACGATCCTGGCCCTCATCATTCACGAGTACATCGACACGGCTCAGCCGGTCGGCTCCAAGACGCTCGTCGACCACTTCGGCCTGGGCGTAAGCTCGGCCACGGTGCGCAACGAGATGGGGCTGCTGACCGAAGAGGGCATGCTGCGCCAGCCGCACACTTCCGCCGGGCGCGTGCCCTCCGAAGAAGGCTACCGCTACTTCGTGCGGCGGCTGCTGCGGGAGACCGAGCTGCCGGCGGACGAGAAGCGGCTCATCAGCCATCAGTTCCACCAGGCGCGGGCGGACGTCGATGAGTGGCTGCGGCTGGCCGCCGCCGTGCTGGCGCGGCACTCGCGGGTGGCCTCGGTCGTCACCGCCCCTCACGCCGAGCGCGCCGTCTACAAGCACCTCGAGCTCATCTCGACCCAGGCCCGCCAGGTGCTGCTGGTGCTGGTACTGCAGGGCGGCGAGGTTCGCCAGCAGATGCTGACGCTGGCTGAAAGCTTCGACCAACCCCGTCTGACGGCGGTGGCCGAGGCCATCAACCGCGCCTGTGCCGGTCAGGACGCCCAGGGCGTGGCCGCCCATGCCGCCCGTGTGCCGGATCTCGAGCAGGAGGTCACGCGCCTGGTGGCCGACATCATCGCCCGCGCTGATGCCGTCTCGGCCGGCGCCATCGTGCATGACGGGATCGCCAACGTGCTGACCCAGCCTGAGTTCGCCGACGCCAGCACGGCGCGCTCGGCGCTGCGCCTGCTGGAGGAGCATTCGTTCCTGGAGGAAGTGCTGGCCAAGGCGCTGAGCCCGAACGTCGGCGGCGTCCAGGTGGTCATCGGCGGCGAGGGCGCCTGGGAAGAGCTCAAGGATTGCTCGATGATCCTGGCGCGCTACGGCGCCGCCGGGTATGCCACCGGCGCGCTGGGCGTGCTGGGCCCGACGCGCATGGCCTACGGCCGGACGATCTCGGCCGTGCGCTACGTGGCGGGGCTGATGAGCGATCTGCTGGTCGAGAGCTACGCCGGCTGACCCGGACCCCCGCATTGGCGGCCGTGGGGACAGGAGCAACCAACCCGTGAGCAGACGCAAGCACAAGCATGACAGGCAGCCGGATGGAGAAAGCGAGCCGATCCCCGATCCCCAGGCGGAGGAAGGCGCTCTGTGGCGCGACGTGAGTCCGCCGGCGCCGAGCCTCGAGGCTGAGCGCGCCGAGGCCGGCCCCCCGGCCGGCGAGGCGCAGGCCGCGGGGTTGCCCGACGAGGCGGCCGCCGAAATCGCCCGCCTGCAGGGACAGGCGGCCGAGTACCTCGACGGCTGGCAGCGGGCCCGGGCCGAGTTCGCCAACTACAAGAAGCGCATCGAGCGCGAGCAGGAGGAGGCGCGCGGCCGCGTGGTGGCCGACCTGCTGCAGGACTTCACCGCCATCCTGGACGATCTGGAGCGGGCGCTGAAGGACCGGCCGGGAGACGGCGACGCCGGTGCGTGGGCCTCCGGCATCGACATGATCCAGCGCAAGCTGATGGCGGTCCTGGAGGCCGAAGGCGTAAAGACCATCCTGCCGTCGCCGGGCGAGGCCTTCGACCCGAACGTGCATGAGGCCGTGTCGCATGAGGCCAGCGAGACCCAGTCCGAAGGGAAGATCATCGACATCATCCACCAGGGGTACCGCGTCGGCGAGCGCGTGATTCGCCCGGCCCTGGTGCGCGTGGCGAAATAGGAGAGAGGCGTATGGGCAAGATCATCGGCATCGACCTGGGTACGACCAACTCCGTCGTGGCGATCATGGAAGGCGGGGAGCCGACGGTGATCCCGTCCTCCGAGGGCGGGCGTCTGGTCCCCTCGGTGGTGGCGGTCAATCCGAAGAGCGGCGAACGCATGGTCGGCCAGGTGGCCCGGCGCCAGGCGATCGTCAATCCCGAGAACACCATCTTCTCGATCAAGCGCTTCATGGGGCGCAAGTACTCCGATCCGGAAGTGCAGCGCGCCCTGGAGGTCGTTCCCTACAAGGTGAGCGCGGCGCCGAACGGCGACGTGCGCGTGCACATGGGCGGGCGCGAGTACTCGCCGCCGGAGGTCTCGGCCATGATCCTGGCCAAGCTCAAGGCGGACGCCGAGTCCTACGTGGGCGAAGCCATCACCCAGGCGGTGATCACCGTCCCGGCCTACTTCAACGACTCGCAGCGCAATGCCACCAAGGACGCCGGCAAGATCGCCGGGCTGGAGGTGCTGCGCATCATCAACGAGCCGACGGCCTCGTCGCTGGCCTACGGCATGGACAAGAAGACCGACCAGACGATCACGGTCTACGACCTGGGCGGAGGCACGTTCGACGTCTCCATCCTGGACGTCGGCGACGGCGTCTTCGAGGTCAAGGCCACCAACGGCGACACCTACCTGGGCGGCGACGACTTCGACCAGCGCATCATCGACTGGGTGGCGGACGAGTTCCGCCGCGAGCAGGGCATCGACCTGCGGGGCGATCGCCAGGCGCTGCAGCGCCTGAAGGAAGCGGCTGAGAAGGCCAAGATCGAGCTCTCGAGCGTGATGCAGACGGAGCTCAACCTGCCGTTCATCAGCGCCGACGCCAGCGGACCCAAGCACCTGAACATCACGCTCTCGCGCGCGAAGCTCGAGCAGCTGGCCGACGATCTGATCGAGCGCTCGATCGCCCCCTGCCGGCAGGCACTGCAGGATTCCGGGCTGAGCCCGGCGGCCATTCACGAGGTGGTGCTGGTGGGCGGGATGACGCGCATGCCGGCGGTGCAGGAAGCGGTGCGCAAGATCTTCGGCCGGGAGCCGCACCGGGGCGTCAACCCGGACGAGGTCGTGGCCATCGGCGCCGCCATCCAGGCCGGCGTACTGGGCGGCGAGGTGAAGGACATCCTGCTGCTGGACGTCACGCCGCTGTCGCTCTCGATCGAGACGCTGGGCGGGGTGGCCACGGCCTTGATCGAGCGCAACACGACCGTGCCGACGCGCAAGAGCCAGGTCTTCTCGACCGCCTCTGACTCGCAGCGCGAGGTGGAGATCCACGTCGTGCAGGGCGAGCGCCCGATGGCGGCCGACAACAAGTCGCTGGGCAAGTTCACGCTGGACGGCATTCCCCCCGCCCCGCGCGGCATGCCGCAGATCGAGGTGACGTTCGACATCGATGCCGACGGTATCCTCAAGGTGAGTGCCACGGACAAGGCCACCGGCCGCTCGCAGCACATCACCATCACCGCCTCGTCCGGCCTAACGGAGGAGGAGGTCGAGAAGATGCGGCGCGAGGCGGAGACGCACCGCGAAGAGGACACGCGCCGGCGCGAGATGGCCGATGCCCGCAACGCCGCCGAGAACGCCGCCTACACGGCTGAGAAGGCGCTGCGCGAGGCGGGCGACAAGCTTCCGGCCGATATCCGCTCCAAGGTGGAGACGCGCATCCAGGCCACGCGCGGGGCGCTCGAGTCCGACAACCCGCAGCGCGTGCGCTCGGCGACCAACGAGCTGCTGCAGGCGATGCAGGAGATCGGCGCCAACGCCTCCGCACCGGGCGGCCCGGCGGCGGCCGGCCCCTCGGGCGGGGCGGGCGGGGCCGGCAGCAAGTCGGGCGACGACGTCATCGACGGGCAGTTCAAAGAAGCCTAGCCGCCGACGATCGCCGCCATGGCCGAGAAGCGCGACTACTACCAGGTGCTGGAGGTCCCTCGCGACGCATCGTCCGAGGACCTGCGCCGCGCCTACCGGCGGCTGGCCAAGCAGCACCACCCCGACGTCAATAAGGACGACGGGGCCGAGGAGCGCTTCAAGGAGATCAACGAGGCCTATGCCGTCCTCTCCGACGACCAGCGCCGGGCGGCCTATGACCGCTTCGGGCACGCCGGCGTGCAAGGCATGCCGACCGACTTCGGCATCAACCCCTTTGAGATCTTCGAGGAGTTCTTCGGTTTCGGCATGGGCGGCGGGCGCCGCTCGCGCCGCGCCCCGCGCCGCGGCGCCGACCTGCGCTACGACCTGAGCCTGACGTTCGAGGAAGCGGTCTTCGGCGCCGAGAAACCGATCCACTTCGCCCGCCAGGACACCTGCAGCGCCTGCCAGGGATCGGGCGCCGAGCCGGGCACGACCCCCGTGCGTTGCGCCACCTGCAACGGCAGCGGCGAGGTTCGCCAGGTGCGCCAGACCTTCCTGGGCTCGATGGTCAACGTGGGCACCTGCCCCGCGTGCGGCGGCGCGGGCGAGACGGTGGCGACGCCGTGCAAGGCCTGCCGCGGCTCCGGCCAGCAGCGGCTGGAGATCGACCGCCTGGTGCCGGTGCCCGCCGGCGTCGACGAAGGCACCCAGATCCGCCTGTCGGGCGAGGGCGAGCCGGGCATCAACGGCGGGCCGCGCGGCGACCTGTACCTGGTGCTGCACGCCAAGCCGCACCGCTTTTTCCGCCGGCGCGGCGATGACATCCTGCTGGACGTCAGCATCAACCTCGCCCAGGCGGCGCTGGGCGCCAAGATCAGCGTGCCGACCGTCGACGGGGACGAGTCGGTCAGCGTGCCGGCCGGGACCCAGCCC
>Ga0194126_10013221_pt1 | contig 10365 bp, 18 predicted proteins | sample TA2KigC150mmetaG_FD_148641 | JGI IMG/M metagenome (GOLD analysis project Ga0194126, IMG submission 148641) | Freshwater microbial communities from Lake Tanganyika, Tanzania - TA2015035 Kigoma Deep Cast 150m | ecosystem: Environmental > Aquatic > Freshwater > Lake | place: Tanzania: Lake...
CCTGTGCTTTTACTTCACCATCGAGATAGAAGTCCCAGGTTTCATCATTACGACCTTTGATATAAGAATCATAAAGATATGTCATCAAAGTGTCAATCAGTAAATCGTGGTGTGTCATTGATAATCCCGATTCTGATGCTGAGGTTTTAATGGAGGTGCAGAGACTGTTTGGATACTAGATCCATCTTCCACAAATTTCCTAATATAGTCAGCATCTGTACCTAGACATGCAATAGTCCAGTCATCTTCAGGATCATAGATAGAATCATGAACTATTCCAAACTGTGAATAGAATTGATTTTGTTTTTTGCGTGTCATGGCGTTGTGTAATGTACAAGAAAACTATAGGACAAACGAGATTCCCTGTCAAGTATCTTTTGATGAGTCTTTCTTATGAGTCCATGGGACTGGTGGAAGACCAACCTCTTTATTCATTCTATTAAGTTGCCGCCATAAAGTCCATTTCAAATAAACTCTAGACACTTCAACCCTAAGATAACGAAGTCGTAAATTTAAGTAGATTAAAATACGGTCCATTCCCTCTGGATATATCCAGAAGAAATAACCGATAACAAGCAAAGTTGCTAAAAATCCGTAATAGGAAGGATTATTTATCATTTAAATAAGGATCCAGAGCGGAGATTAACCGCTCCCATAATTGTTTTTCTGGTTTAGTTTGATTCCTTTGTGATTGATCCCAGTCAAGAAGAACATTCACAAGGAATTTACATTCTGCTTCGGTGAGACTCACATTAGTACTTGGCTCTTTGAGTTTCATAGTAATTACCAATCAGTAGTGTATTCGATATAATCCGAATCAGTAGCATCATCAAAGTCAATGGAAAAGTCGTCGTCTAGACCATCTAGATCTACATCTTCAGTAAAAAATTCTTCTTCATCCATCCCAGTTCTCCTCATAGTATTCTGTGTTGGTTAGATCAAATTTCTTCTTACCCTTTTTACGGGATGCAAATTCTCCAAATTCTTCATTTTTGTAGCGTTCGGAGAATCCTTTCTGGCGGCGATCTTTGTTGTATTTGCCCCAGGAGTGGTGGTCATCTCGACGATAAGTGCGACCCATGTTTTGTGTGTTTTAGCGAACTACTTCTATATAGTACACTAAAGGGAGTCTGCTGTCAAGCCGTTCAGAATTTCAAAACAAAATCCTAGACTGATCCTAAAATTATTAGTTGGATTTATGTATTTTGTTGGCGGAAGGCCTTGATGCCACCAATGAGATGGAAATATAATCAGTCTACCCATTTTGAACTTAATAGAATGTGAAATAACATCATATTGTCCTGTGTGAAATGTAGTATCCCCCATACTTTCATTCACATGATAAATTACAGATAAAAAATTTGTCGGAGATGCATCAGTATGAACTTCAGCATATTGTTGAATCCCTTGCATATTGCCTAATATTCTATGCAATCTTAACGAATAGTCAGATAAAATATCTTCTTGTACATAATTAGATATTTGTCTAATTGATAACGGACAATTACTGCAATACCTATTATTATAATATAAACTAATTCCAAACATCCTAGATTGATTAAAATTTGCATAAGGACTATTTGAAAATTGCCAACTCATGCTCAGTAAATCCTCATGAATTTGGTATTGCTCAAATTTTGTAAAATAATCATCAATTACTTTTATTTCTTCTATATTGATTTCTGTCATACTTTTCAAATTGCCTTAGTTGAGTATTGAAACAAGGAATAGACATCGATATTCTAGGTTCAAATGGATCGGCTGCATGAAATTGTCGTGCTGGAATATACAAAATATCTCCAGGTTCCAATACTTCATCTATAAGTGTAGTAAAATATTTATCGGGATTTAATTTATATTCTAGCGGTAGAGAAGCAATGTTGTATAAATGCGATGACCTGTTATCATATACTTTCCACCTTGTTTTACCTTCTACTTGGCATATAATATTACATGGCATATCATCATGTATATTAAATGATTTTGATGGTTTTGTGGAGCAATAAACGTGAATATCGCAAGCAATATCATACAGTTCTTCGAGCTCTTTTACTAGATCATTTGCTTTTTGATTGTGCCATGAATATTCGGCAATAATTATAGTATGACCGCAATTGAAAAAATCAAATAATTCTGATTTTATTGGTATTTCTTTATCAGGAATCCAAAAACATCTCGTCGTTTGCAATTCAATTTTAGAACTATCATAATGACTAATAGCTTCGATTGAATAGTTTTGAGGTACATTTAAACATGTCTCAATATCTTGCCAAGAAACATACTGAGAGGGGTCATCCAAGCAACCTTTAATTACAAAAGGCTGATCTTGGTAATGAAAGTCAATTTTATTGTGAAATTTTTTCCAAATCATTTTATATCATATGCTCCAGGATGAGAATGGTTAATACTATTGACAAGATTCATTTTATATTCTTGGGGAAGACACTGTAAAAAACTATTTGCAGAATATCTGATTCCAGTTTGGACCTCTTCAACTTGATGCACCCAAAAATAATCGGCAGGCCAGATTATAGCATCACCTTTACCCAATTTAAGTCTATGCTTTCCGTTAAAAAATACAAAATCGCCTCCAGTATACTCATCATTCAAATTAAAACTGCAACTACCATATACCCAAGGATCATGAACACCAGAATCTGTATGTGGGTGTATCCACGATCCAGGATAATATTTCATAAGTCGGTGTTCATGAGAATATTTAAATGCTCTCTTAATATTTTTATGAAAAGCATTAAATGTACTTAGATAATCATGATATTTGTTTATCATTTTTTCTGTGGAAGAATAAACTAGTTGATAGGCTTCATCTTCGGGATCTGCCAGTACTATAGATCTAAATGTTGACATAACAGGCTCGCCATGGATTGCGTGTGTGCATCCTTCATATCTCCATTCATCTTCTTCTCTACAATTAAATGCATCTATAAGAATTTGGCATTCTTCTGAAGATAAGAAATTGGGTATATGAAGTAATAGATCTATGAGTTGCATTTCAATAATATGTTAAATGAGATCTCTGAAATGAATATTTTATATCTTCAGTGTGAAGACTAATTTTTCCAAAAAATGGTAAGGTTAATCTAGAATCATATTTATCTGTACCAAAAAAATTTTGTTCAGAATGTTGTTGAGATGCTGAGAAAATTAAACATCTATTATAGACGTTAGAAATAGTATCTTTAATATCAAAAATTGAATTATACTCATCTCTACTAACATGTATTTTTTCTTTTTCCTCTTGAGAGCAAGTATCACCCATATAATCTAGTTTTAGTTGTGTAATCATTTCCCATTTTTTATACTGATCTGTTTTATCCGTTACTTCGTAAATTGTAGTTCCTGTATTACTAGGTGGATCAGGATTGAGATATACTACTCCAGCAAAGTCATATTTAGTATATGTATCACAATGAACCCAACCCTTATCAAAAGCAGCATTTATATATTGAAAGTGACAGTCTAAAATGTAATTAAAATCCTGGCCAGGTAACGTAAAATAAGTAAATAATTTATTTGCAAATAATTTGTAAAATTCATGGTCTAATTCATTTATAGGATCGGTTCTATATCCTGGAAAATTACCCTGTTGATTTTTGCTAAATTTTTGTGTTAGAGCGTACTCTCTAACTAAACATGGAGTCTCAAAGAAATTATCAATAATGATTGTTGGAAATTTATGTTGACGTTTCACTTCACTTCAATCTCCCATGTTGTGGCCTTATCTTCTGCATATTGATTTACTTTTCCTGCGGGAATAGTGTTAATACTAATTGTGTGACGATGATTACCACTTGTATGCGGTTTGGTGCAATGCTGAAGGGTTGATGGAAATAAAATTAATTCTCCCACTTTAGGAACATTTTCATATTCATAATTATTGTTTGTTTTCCAAACATGAAACATATCAAAGTTAGTGGGATTAAAAAACATTGTGCTAGATCCCTCGGTTAAATAAAATACTCCAGAAACAAAACTCAAGGGATGCTTATGTTGATGATGACGATCTCCAGAGAATGCATCTGTCATATTTCCCCACATTGATGTAATAGAAATTCTTTCACAATCATATTCATAATAATTTTTATATTGTTCAAGGGAATTATTAAAGAATTTAACTAAATTTTGAGTCTCGTCTCGTTTGTGTAAATCACCTTGCGTCATCCCAATACTAACTTGATGTGTAATATTATTTTCTATGAAATTGACCAACATTGGTAGTTCATCCAATTGATCATATTGAAAACTAAAAATTTCAATGGGAAATACTTTTTCAATCTTCATAAAATTCTCCTTTTAGATTATAAGTGATGACAAATCTGTGCGAAGATTGGTAAGGATTAGTACTTGCATGATAATAAAGGCCATCAAATAATAATACTCTTCCAGACTTTGGTGATATAGATTTTATTCCATCTTCAGTATGCACAACAGTATCTCCGTCACTGTCGTTAACGTAGTATAGCATAGTATCATGAGGAAATGTAAAATCTTTATGAATTGTATTGTGAGTTTCGTTAGTAGTTTTTAATAAACATCCAACTCTAATTCGATACAGATCTTCAATTTCATATTTTATGGATCCGCATATAGAAAGAAGTAAGGAATAAAATGCATCATAATATTGTGAAGCTTTATTGTCTTTAAACGCAATATGTGAAAATGCTGGTTGTATTATATCTGTGGTTTGTTGATAATTAGTAACTTCGGGTAAAAATGCCCAAGGAAATTGAGTATCAGTTAGAATTTGCTCAATGTGAGTTTGATATTGCTTAGATATAATTGAATCTTTAATTATCATGAACCTATATTAAATGAAGATGTTTTAAGTTCAGCATTAAATGCAATAGATATTCTTTCTTCATCTGTAGTATTGGGAAGAACAGAATGTGGAAGCCATCCAGGAAATAACAACAGTCTTCCCTCTTTAGGTTCATACTCACAATTCATACCAGATACTACTGTTTTACCGCCAATTTTCAAACAACCCATAGCATATATTTCTTTTGAATCTCTTTCAAAATGTATCTTACCACTTCCCTCTGGTGCAGAAACATAATATACTCCAGATAAAAATGCTCCTGGATGAATATGAACTTGATTCGTGTGTGATCCTTTATTGATGTTAATCCAATATTGACTGATACATGCAACTCTATCGCTTATAGAATAATCATGTTCCGCAATATGATTAATACTTTCAGTTAAAGACTTTAGTAATTTTCTAAATACAGCAATGTTATGTTCGGGATACAAATCATTTGATTGCCAACCACCCATATTACTTAAAACTCTACAACTTAGGTTATCCTCCTTTAACTTAAGGCAAGCTGTTTTCAATTCATCATTATTGATATCAATATCAGTAATCCAAATTGGAGTTGGGAACCAATACTCAACTTTAATGTCCATCTTCATATGCTCCAGATATATTCATTGTAAGAACAATTCTAGGATCATCTGATTGACTTACTTGAGTTCTATGTCTTATCCATCCAGGAAAAAATATAACATCATTTGTCTCTACTAAACAATCTTCCCAAAGTCCTGCATCTGGTGTAGCTACTGGTTCTGATAATTTTTGTAGTTCGTATGGTGTTCTAAATTGTATACAACCAGAATCAGGAGGGCATTTTAAATAAGCAGTAACAACAATGTGAGTTGAGTGATGATAATGTTCTTTGGTATATGATCCTTTAGTGTGAAGATTAAACCAAGATCCAGTGACAAATTTTCTCTGGGGTAGCAATCCCCATCTAGCCCAAACAAATTCAACTTTGGGTTTTAACCATTCAACATAGTCAAAAAATTCTGGCCAAGCATGAGGCCTTTTATCGAAGAAATGATTAAGGGCCACCGTTGTTTTACCATTCACTTCGAGTAAAGATTCATCTTCCGCTTCGGAAATCAAGTTCATTACTCTAGGACTTATATTATCCCAATCAAAGTTATAAGTGTCTTTAAAAACTATAGGGAATAGATCAACATTCTTCATTGGGAGGTTCTAATCCAAGTACATGATGACGAACAAGAATTAATGCTTCTAAGCATCCTTCTAGTTTTACACAATCTTCTTTCATTCGATTCAATTCAACGAGACTCATTCTTCCCATTTTGGCATTTGTCATATCAATATTGTCTAATTTCTGCTTTTCTAATTCATATTCTTGCCTTTTTTCAGCATATTGAAAACTAAAATTGTTCCACAATTCATCAATACTCATTGAACCTGGTTCAATAGTTTTTGGTCCAGTTTCTAATTCCATAGTCACCTCCAGTTGTTTTTCGAAATTATTTTAATAGTAGTTGAGATTCTATCTCCCAAGGACATCGTTCCTTTAAATGAACTCTGTTTAGCATAATTAAATGCTTCCTCAAAATATTTATCTTGTTCATTAGCACTGTCTACAATAAAATCATAGAACCCATTTTGTAAATATTTTCTGGATACAGGAATGTAATGAACTAATGGAGTTCCAGCCTTAATTGTTACACTACCCTCCAAAACATGCCAAAATAATTGAACATTTGCTTCATATGAATACTTAGGATCTAATATACCATTTGCAGTAGTAAAATATGGTTGATTTACATATGGTACATGCTGTTGAATTAAAACAACATCATTCGAAGTTTGTATTCTCCAAGGAGTATCGATTTTAACAAGAGATTTTAAAGTATCATTTGGTCTATCAATCAAACATTCTGTGATTTTAGGATCATGAGCAGAAATCCAATGGCCATCCTCATTAAAAAGCATGGGGACTTCAAATTGAAAATCTTTATCTTGTCCAAAAGTTTTAATAGTAAAATCTGCTGGAGCACAAAGAACCCATCCAGTATCTACTAATTTGTTAATTCCTGGACAATTTGCAGAATGACTTGGATATTCAGTTCTATTATTAAGTTTGTTTATAACTTTATGATATGGACACTTTGGTGATGATGATTGATTATCAATCATCCACTGTCGTTTAATATCTTTTGCAGGAATAATTGGATGTACCTCCGCTAAACCTGGATAAAGAGAATAAAATCTAACAAAACTTTTTTTCTTAAATGGCAAATTCATCCACTTCTCCATAAATGTTATCACGTAAGTATTCATAATGTGATGGCAAAGATTTAACATGCTCTAAGATTTCTTGTTCGTATTTTAAGAATTCATGTTTTCTTTCAACAAGATCGGACAGATAATCTTGACCATTGAACCAGTATAGCACATCTTGCCAATGTTTACTAGCAATCGTGTATCCCATTCCAGCTACAATATAATTTAAACCAGCTGCATCAACTAAACAATTAGGATTAAGCAAATAATCTTTGGCTATATTTTCCCAAGTCATAATTCTTCTAACAACATGATTAGAAGAATCAGGGCGATAAGTGACAAGATTAGTAACCCAATGCCAATATAGTGTATCATCTCTCTTACTTAAAGCATAATGTGCTTCTACAAATTCTTTAAAAGATTCAATTTCATAATCACAAGAATAATTATACATATCCATATCATTCTTATTGACAAATCCACCTCTTTTGAGAAGTAATTCAACTAAGCGAACGATATTTTCATGTGTAGTCATTAAACCTGTTGACTCTAATGGTTCAATGAATCCATATGATAATCCTACACCAATAACATTATTTTTCCATGCAACTTGTCTCTTACCGTGACGAATTTTTACATGAAAAATTTCAGCATTTTTTGCTCTTTCTTCAAACCTCGGATCTCTGGCAAGATGTCTCCTAAATTGCTCTTCAGCTTCTTCTTGTGTAGCAAATTTACTACTGTAGACATATCCTGTTCCGATCCTATTCCATAGAGGAATATTCCAAACCCACCCATTTTCGATAGCAGTGCAGTTGGTAACATTTTCCATTTCCTCATTACGATCAACATAAGGAAGTCTAGTTGCCATAGCACGATCATTTTGTAAAGTGTCTTTAAATGGAACAAAATGTGATTCTTGTATTTGCTCCAATAACAAAGATTTAAATCCCGTGCAATCAATAAACAGATCAGCTGTTAAACAATAACCACTATCAGTTGTGATTGAGTGTATATTACCACTCTTCTCTAGTTGCCAAGACACAACTGTACCTTCAATGTGTACAACACCATTTGGAATTGCAACTTCATTTTTCAAGTATTGACCAAATAGTTCAGCATCTAAATGATATGCAGTATCTGCATTAAAGTTATAACCAGGTAATCTACCGTCAGAATTATTAGATTGTTTATTATATTCGGCAAGATAAGTATTAGAATTGTAGTATCTAGCAAAAGATTCTGGAGGAAATTCTTCAGGAAAATGAGATGCTAGCTCATGCCACTCATTTAATCCCTTTTTGCTGTTGGTTAAATGAAATTTACCAAATGGATATTCAAATACAGAATTGTGCTCTCTAAAATTAGTAAATCTAATAGAGTTTTTGTAGGTTGCATTACATTGTGCCATCCAATCTTCGTCCTTAAGACCTAACATCCTTAAGTAACGATTGATATGACCTAATGTAGATTCACCAACGCCAACAGTTTTAATATCTTTTGACTCAACTAAAGCAACTTCAACATCTGGAAGCAACTTAGATAGTGCGGCCGCAGACATCCAACCAGAGGAGCCACCACCAACAATAACAATACTTTCAACCTTCATAAAAACACCAAAATAATTTACATTACTACTTATACAGTTACATTGTCATCATCTTCTAAGTAAGACCAGGATGGTTGTTCCATAGAATGAACAATTGGCTCTCTCCTATTCTCATTCAAAAGAGCAGCATCCATTGGAATATCTTTTTTAACTTTAGCAACATGTTCTTGCCATTTGCTAGTTCCATTCACCATATCTTTATACATCATATCAAGTTGACTGCCAAATGATCCATAAGCAACTGTTCTTGCTCTTTCAGGATCAGTATATTGTTTTGATCTATCAACCCATTGACCCTTTTCAAGTCTCCAAAATTGATCAACTTCCTTTGGGGCATCGACCCATTTAGAACTTGCATTTGGTCCAACAACAACAGGAAACTCTTCAGAAACATAACATGCCTCTGGTTGTTCATCCCCCCCTGGGACTACAATGTGGCAAATACCACCCTGATAATCTACTAGTACTCTTTTCATTTTAACTCCTATTTAAATTTTAAATAAATTCATAAACTACACAGACACCCTCACGACCATCGGCACCTTGATCATTGTTTCTTCCAGAAGATCCTCCAGCACCCCAGGCAGCATGATTTTGGTGTCCTCTATTGAACTGGTGCCAATTATGTCCTGGAGCTCCAGAACCACCAAAAAAAGAATTTCCGCCCCTACCAATACCAGATGGGTTATCATGCCCATCTCCTCCTCCACCATGAGACACTAGACCAGTTGCCCCGCCGCCAATACTAGCATGAGCGCCGCCGCCACCAGCATGTTGTTGGTGTTGATTAGCACCATAACCACCTTCAGCAGATAAATAAGGTCCAAATGAAGTTGTACCTCCTCTACCTCCTTGTTGAGAATAACCAGTGCCACCGCCACGGCCACCTATATTAACAGAAACTGAAGAAACGCTTTCAACATTAACAACGGCGGTGGCATATCCACCCGATCCACCAGATTCGGCATAACCAGATCCTCCTCCACCTCCACCTACAATATGAACAATAATTCTTTTTACATTTGCAGGTCTATTCCATGTACCATTACTATTAAACCATTGCAAAGATACTGGACCAGAATCTACACCTACAGATGCCCAAGATGGGGTAGTGCCATTAGTAGTCAAAAATTTACCATGATTACCAGTTAATGATGGTAAGTATTGAGTGCTATTGCCAGTTAATGTACCGTTAATAACCAAGTTGGTAACATTTAGTGTACCGTTGGCAGTAATAGCTCCAGATGCCAAAGTAAATCCACCTGCTGCTGTTAGATCTCTAACCGATGCTACATTTAAACTAGTCATGATTTACCCTCACTTAAATTCGTAGACCACGCAAGCACCCTCACGACCATCATTGCCTGTATCATTGTTTCTTCCAGAAGATCCTCCAGCACCCCAAGCAACGTGATTTTGGTGTCCTCTATTAAACTGGTGCCAGTTATGTCCTGGAGCTCCAGCACCACCAAAGTAAGAAGATCCACCGCGGCCAAGACCAGTTGGGTTATCATGTCCATCTCCACCACCACCGTGGGAGTGCATCTGACCAGCGGCGCCGCCACCACCACCTCCAGCATGTTGTTGGTGTTGATTAGCACCATAACCACCTTCAGCAGATAAATAAGGTCCAAATGAAGTTGTACCTCCTCTACCTCCTTGGCCGGAATAACCAACGCCGCCACCA
>Ga0194126_10013222_pt1 | contig 10364 bp, 9 predicted proteins | sample TA2KigC150mmetaG_FD_148641 | JGI IMG/M metagenome (GOLD analysis project Ga0194126, IMG submission 148641) | Freshwater microbial communities from Lake Tanganyika, Tanzania - TA2015035 Kigoma Deep Cast 150m | ecosystem: Environmental > Aquatic > Freshwater > Lake | place: Tanzania: Lake...
TTTCCTCTGCTTTCTGCGGGATCTCGGGTGACCGCCGCGAGATCAAGAACGACCGGACCGATGGAAAGTGTGTGAAGAGACGACCAAACCTTCTCCACTTCTCTCAGCCGTTCTCCCACTCCTCGTTGTTGGCGGCGATCGTCTCCCGGAGGCTCTCCTTGGAGGACCGCACTTCGTCGGCGAACTCCTCGTCGGTGATGTCGCCATAGCCCTTGCGCAACAGTTCCAAGAACTCCTTGTCGTCGTACATCTCGAGCATCTCCTCGTCGGTGGCCCCGAGTTCGGGCAGCCCGTACAGGGGGTCGTCGTCCTCGTGGTCGAGCACGCCGTCCAAGTCGTCCTCCGGTTCGGCGGCCATGTTTTCCTCGTCTGATCCGGCGTCATCGTCCATGTGTTCCTCGTCTTTCTCCGAACCATGCGGTCCGGTCACTTTTCAAACGACGCATTTTCCACAGACTGTGCACCCAACCGACTCCGAGGGTCGGCGATACCCTGACGGCATGTTCACGGGCATTGTCGAGGAATTGGGCACGGTGGTGTCGTCCCAACCCGTCACCACTGAATGGGGTGCCGGGGTGCGTCTGCGCATCGCGGCCTCCACCGCGTTGCAGGGTTCCGGCCTGGGGGCGTCCATCGCCGTCAACGGCTGCTGCCTCACGCTGGTCGACCAAGGTGTCGACGGTGGTTCGGGCTGGTGGGACACCGACGTGTCGCAGGAAACCCTCGACCGCACCACGACCGGCTCGTTGCAGGTGGGCGACCGGGTGAACCTGGAGCGCCCCATGGCTCTGGGCGATCGCTTGGGCGGCCACATGGTGCTCGGTCACGTCGACGGCGTCGGCGAAGTGGTCTCCCCCGCCCCCGATCTGGTGGTGCGCGTACCCACGTCGATGATGCGCTATCTGGTGGAAAAGGGTTCGGTCACCGTCGACGGCATTTCGCTGACCGCTTTCGACATCACCGAGGACACCTTCCGCGTGGCCGTCATCCCGCACACCGCCGAAGTGACCACGCTCGGTTTCCGACCCGCGGGCTCGAAGGTGAACCTGGAGATGGACGTGTTGGCCAAGCACATCGAGCGCCTGGTTGCGCCGTATCAGAAGTAGTCAGCCGATTTCGGCCGGCGACAGGCGCGCCGCCAACTTCCTCAACGCCAGGACCGCCTGGATAGCAGCCCGCTGCAGAACTGGAAGGGACCGGAAGGCTACGCCGACCAGTTCCTGGCTGTGTGGGGCGTCGCCTGATCCAGACCTGACGATCGAGTCAGCCCGACACGCGGCTGACCACGAGGTACGAACGGGACCGGGTGCCATGCACCCGGTCCTTTTCGTTGTCGGGGAAGAACCATCGTTCAATCGTCGTGCGCTGGTCGGCCACTCGTCTTTGGCCCGTCGCCGGCTCCACCTGCGCTCGTCGTTGCCCGTGAGCGAGCAATCGCAACGGTGTCGACCACCGAGCAAGGTACGGTTGAGAATGTGTCGAGCCATGTGCCTGCCGAGTCGCAACCCGTGAACCCGACCCTTGGTGATCTACGCCAGCGGATCGACGACCTCGATCGCCAATTGGTCGCGGTGCTCACCCAGCGCATCGCGGTGTGCCACGAGGTGGCGCATCTCAAGGAGCACAGCGACACGCCCATCATCCAACCCGATCGAGTGCGCAACGTTCTCGAGAGTCGTCGTCAGTTGGCCATCGATTCCGGCATCGACCCCGACTTCGTCGAGGACGTGATGCGGGTCGTGCTGGCCGAAACCCACCGCATCGAGGTGGCTGGGCACCGTGCCGACGTCGCACCCGAAAAGTCGGCCCTACGCGACAATCGTCGGGGCACACCGTCGGACATTCATACCGCCCTCGACACCGTGTCGACGCGCGTCGACCACGTGGTGGTCACCGTGGGCGATCTTGCCGGCTCGCTGAGACATTTCACCGACAACCTGGGCTTCCACGCCACTTCGACCGATCCCGAACGACCGGGGATCGCGGTGCTCGTCTCCGGTGGCGTGACGATCGTGCTGGTGTCGGCCGAGGCCGGACCGGCGGTGGCCGACCACATGAAGGCCAACGGACCCGGCATTCATCACGTCGCCATCGAGGTGTTGAACGCTCGTTACGCCCACGACGCGTTGTCGAACTCGGCCGATTTGACCGCGCTCGTGGACGACACACATGGTCACGAACAGTTCTTCGCGGTGTGCGATCCTCTCAGCGGCGTGCGGTTGGGCTACGTCGCCCGCACCGGCCACCGCGTGGGTGTGGCCACGCAGAACATCCTCGAGGCGTTCACGGAACGAGACTGACACAGGTCACGCCGACGAGTCGGCGGGCCCCGAACACGATCTGCTTGCGCTGGAATTCAGGGCCGCCCGGGTGGTAGCCTGTCCCTAGTACGACCGCTCGGAAGCTCACGATGACGCGAACTGCCGGGCATGGGGGTTTCGCGGCTCTTTCGCATCCGCGGCGCTCCCGTTGTGCGCTGGCAAAAACCGAGTGTCGTCGGGGCCCTCCCGACTGTGATGTCTCTGAAAGGTCGTCCCATGACGCCCCAGCGCAATCGTGTTTCGTATGTTTCCAATAGTTCCACTGTTGCGGTCGCCGTGGCGACGGCTCACGGGCCCAACACCCCAGCGCCGAGCGAACGTGGTCGGGGTTTGATCGACCTCCCGCTCGACGAGATCATGAGCCGCGCGCGGGCCATTCGCGATGCCCGCACCGGCAGTCGGGTGACGTACTCGCCCAAGGTGTTCATCCCGCTCACCATGCTGTGTCGAGACAGTTGCGGGTACTGCACGTTCGCCCAGCCTCCCGCGCGCCTGCAGAGTCCGTATCTGTCACCCGACGAGGTTCTGGCCATCGCCCAGCAAGGCGCGCGTCGGGGATGTCACGAAGCCCTCTTCACCTTGGGCGAGGCCCCCGAGGAGAAGTATCAGGTGGCCCGTGACTGGCTGAATGCGCACGGGTACACGTCCACGGTCGATTACCTCGCCGCCATGTGCAAATTGGTGCTCGACGAGACCGGCTTGCTCCCCCACGCCAACGCCGGCGCCCTCAGCCGCGATGAACTGGCGTTGCTACGACCGGTGTCGCCCAGTCAGGGAATGATGGTGGAGACGCTGCGCGACGATCTGGCCTGCCACCGTGGCGCACCCGACAAGAATCCTGCGCGTCGTTTGGCGACGCTGGAGTACGCGGGCGAGTTGGGGATTCCGTTCACCACCGGAATCCTGGTGGGTCTGGGTGAAACCCGCGCCGATCGTCTGGCGGCCCTCGAGGCCATCGCCGCGTCGCACACCCGGCATGGTCACGTACAGGAAGTCATCGTGCAGAACTTCCTGCCCAAGCCGCGCACCGGTATGCAGAACGAGGCACCCTGCCCCAGCGACGAGTTCTTGTGGTCGATCGCCGCGGCGCGTCTCGTGTTGCCACCCGAGATTCACCTGCAGGCCCCGCCGAACCTCAGCGACGACTTCGGTGCGTTGCTCGACGCTGGTATCGACGACTGGGGTGGCGTCTCACCGGTGACCGCCGACCACGTGAATCCCGAGCGCCCGTGGCCCGAGTTGGATCTACTTCGAGAGACCACCGAGGCCCGCGGCATGGTGCTGGCACCCCGGCTCACCGTCTATCCCGAGTTCATCGCCAACATCTCGCTGGATCCGGCGCGACATTTCGACACTGCTCACAACCGCTGGATCGATCCCGCGTTGCGCTTCGCGGTGCTCGATCGATGCGATGCCGAGTCTCTGGGACGCGATGATCCGGGTGCGGTGTGGCCCGAAAAGGTGACCGCGGCCGACGTGGTACACGACGGCGCCGAGGTGGTGTTGGTGGGTCATCGATCCACCCCGTGGTACTCGGGCAGCGAGAACAAGCCGGCGGTGATCGTCACGGCTCATCGCCCGGCGAAACGGGTCGGGGATGCGTCGCGCGTCCATGCCATCATCGACGGTCATGCCGCGGGCCACGAGGTGGGCGTGGACGAGATCGTGGCTCTGTTCCGTGCACGGGGCCCCGAGGTGCGTGCCATCGCCGAGTATGCCGACGGGTTGCGCGAGCAGGTGTGCGGCGATCGGGTGACGTGGGTGCACAACCGAAACATCAACTACACCAACGTGTGCACGTTCAAGTGCAGATTCTGCGGCTTCAGCAAGGGGCCCTTGTCGCTCAACCTGCGCGGCACTCCGTACCTGCTCACCCTGGACGACATCGCCAATCGGGCCCGCGAGGCCTGGAACATGGGAGCCACCGAGGTCACCCTGCAGGGCGGGATCCACCCCGACTTCGACGGCGATTACTACCTGAACGTCACCCAGGCAGTGAAGGACGCGGTGCCCGAGATTCACGTGCACGGCTTCACCGCCCTCGAGATCACCGAGGGCGCCAAGCGCAACGGCGAGGATCTGCGGACGTACCTGCTGCGGATGAAAGACGCCGGATTGGCATCGTTGCCCGGCACTGCCGCCGAGATTTTGGACGACGAGGCCCGCATGGTGTTGTGCCCCGACAAGGTGAGCACCGAGGAGTGGCTGGAATGCCATCGCGTCGCCCATGAGGTCGGATTGCATTCCAACATCACGATCATGTTCGGCAGCGTCGAAAACCCCGTGCATTGGGCCCGTCACATCGTGCGCACCCGCGATCTGCAAAAAGAGACCGGGGGCTTCACCGAGTTCATTCCGTTGCCGTTCGTGCACATGGCCTCGCCCATCTATCTGCAGAGGCGTTCACGTCGCGGTCCGACGTTCCGCGAGACGGTACTGATGCACGCCATCGGACGCATCGCGTATCACGGCCTCATCGACAACGTGCAGGTGAGTTGGGTCAAGATCGGCGTGGACGGTGCGCGCCAGTTGCTACGCGCCGGTTGCAACGACATCGGGGGCACCTTGATGGACGAGAACATCAGTCGTGCCGCCGGAGCGAACCACGGTCAAAAGATGACCGAGGACAGCTTCGACGCTCTGGTGTCACCGCTGGGACGAACGCTCACTCAACGCAGCACCGTCTACAAGATCATCCAGCCCAGTTGAAGCCGCGGGGCCTCGAGGGTCGAGGACACCTCGATCAGGCCGAGAGGGCTCGGCGGGCCTCGGCGATGTCGCGGGCGAGTTGGGACTTCAGGGCATCGAGACCGTCGAATTTTTTCTCGCCGCGCAATCGGGCGACGAAACGAATACGCGCCGCCTCTCCGTACAGGTCGAGTTCATCATGATCGAGACCGCCGCTGTCGATCACGTGAGCCTCGATGATCGAAACCGGGGCCTCCTCGTAGAACGTGGGCCGGCGGCCGATATTGACGGCGGCGGGTAAGAGAACGTCTCCACCGGGCCGCAGGTACCAGGCGGCGTACACGCCGTCAGCGGGAATGCACATGGGCCCGGGCACCTCGACGTTGGCGGTGGGGAAGCCGATGGCTCGCCCGCGGGCATCACCGCGGACCACCACGCCGCGCAGTTCGAAGGAACGTCCCAACATCTCGTTGGCGTTGGCGATGTCACCGGCCATCAACAGACGGCGGATCTCGGTCGAACTGGCGGTCACACCGGTGTGTCCCGCGATCAAGGACAGCGGCTCGACGACGAACCCCGGTTCGTCGTGAGACACCGGGGCATCGTGGTTCGTCGAACCCGCCGCGTCCCGTCGACCAAGGGCCTCGAGCGTCTCCACGTTGCCCGCGCGCCCTCGCCCGAAGTGAAAGTCCGATCCCACGATGATGCGAGCCACACCGAGGCACCTCACCAGAACACGAGCCACGAAATCCTCTGCTGACTCGGCAGCCTGGTCGGCGTCGAAGGGCACGACGGCCACGGCATCCAACCCGGTCCCCTGCAGCAGTTCGATCTTCTGCTCGTGATCGGTGAGCAACTTGGGTGCCGACTCCGGGCGCACCAACGACGCCGGGTGACGGTCGAAGGTGACCAGCACGGACCTCGACCCCTCGCGTCTGGCTCGCTCCACCACCTTGTCGATGACCGTTCGATGACCCACGTGAAGTCCGTCGTAGGCCCCGATGGTGACGATGCTGCGCTCGCCCGGCCACGGGCATACGGAGAAGTCGTCGACGATCAACACGATGACTCAGGTTACCGAGAGGGGCACTGCGCCGAGAGGGCCGCACCGGGGTCGGCCTCTGATGGTCGACGAACCTACGCCCTCAGAACGATCGCGGGGCGGGCCATCCCCTCACCAACCTTGTGGTTGGCGAACGGCTCGAACACCGCCAGCACGTCGTCGCCCTCCACCACGGCCCAGGGCCCCGGTCCACTCCCGTCGAAGACGGTCTCAGGCAACACCCGACCCACCTTCACGGCCGCCCGAATGAGATCGTTGGGCGCCACTCGCGACAACGCACGCACGCAGTCCGACACCGGCCGCAACCACTCGCCGATGACCTCGGCGGTCAACACGTCGAGGACAACGCAGTCCGCCACGTCGAAGTGACCGACCCTGACACGACGGAGGTCTCGCACGTGTGCTCCCCCACCGAGGAGATGGCCGAGGTCCGCGGCGAGCGTACGTACGTAGGTACCCGACGAGCACTCCACACGAATGCACACGACGTTCGCCTCGACCGAGAGGACATCGAACCGATGCACGGTCACGGGACGAGCCTGACGCTCGATCTCGATCCCTTCGCGCGCCAATTCGTGCAACCTCCTACCATCGACTTTCAACGCCGACACCATGGGCGGGGTTTGCATGATGAGACCCGACAGTGCCGCGTCCACTATCCCCTGAACCCATTCGATCGTCATTGTCGCGATGGTTTCGGACATGTCGTGCGTGGCAGTCACCTCTCCGGAGGCGTCCAGGGTCGACGTCTCGGTACCCAGCACCACCTCGGCGGTGTAGGTCTTCGAGGTGCTGGGTTTGTCCATCGTTCCGCCGGGCACCACGTCGAGGTAGCGCAACAGTCGCGTGGCGTCACCCACGCCCAACAACAGCACGCCGGTGGCATCGGGGTCGAGGGTTCCGGCATGACCAACCTTGCGTTCTTTCAGCAGTCCACGCACGCGATCCACCACGTCGTGGCTCGTGATGCCCGCCGGCTTGTCGATCGCCAGGAGGCCGTGCACCGTGGCCGGCTTGCGTCGGGCCATGATCAGATCTGGTCGTAGACGTCCGGGTCCAGGGGCACGTCACGCGCCGGACTGGGGTTGTCGCGCAGGATCTTCTCGATGCGTTCGGCGGACCGAATGACCTCGTCGGGGCGGAACGACAAAATGGGAGTCTTGCGCGCGCGTACCTGCCGGGCCACCGACGTCTGCAGGCGAATGCGGTGCTCGCCCAACACCTCGATGATCTCGGCATCCCCCTGCTCGCCGCTCAGCGAATCGAAATAAATCACGGCGCGGTTCATCTCGGGGTCCACGTCCACACGGGTGACGGTGACGAACTCGAGGCGTTCATCGTCGATGCGCACCAGTGCGTCGGCGAGCACCTCGCGCAACGTCTCTCCCAAGCGCACCGCGCGCGGATAACTGTGGGCGGTGGACTTGCGCGGAGCACGACCCTTCGCCATGACGTCAGGCTACCGAAGCCCATCGACAATTCTCGGCCGAGTGATTCCTCCGGCGGTGTCAATCGAAAACGGGGGCCGAGCGGTTCGAACGCTTCAACTCGGCCACGCCGGGGGTGGTGGCCACGATCTCGACGGCGTCCCACAGTCGTAATGCCTCGGCTCCTCGCGGGATTCGAGCGATCACCGGACCGAAGAACGAGCCCTCGTTGGGTTCACCGGGGTGGAAGGTGAGGATCGGAGTACCGACGTCACGTCCCGCACGTTCGAGAGCCGTTTCGGTGTCAGCAGCGATGACCGCGTCGAGTGACTCGTCGAAGGCCGCATCGAGCAAACCCGCGTCGAATCCGGCGAGGGACAGCACCTCACCCACGAAAGACTCGGTGCTGGCGGCGAAGTCGTCCCGACGCCTCTTGTTGTGCCCTTCGACGCCAACCGTCGTGTAAAAGTGCCCGACCGCCTCGTTGCCCAGTTCGGCGTCGATGCGCGCGGCCACCCGCAAGGCCTCGTGGCCCATGGCGTGCCAGCGCTTGTACTGATCCGTGTACCAATCGGCGGTGTTGGCCGCATTCAGTAATTTCAACGAGATGAAGCGCCACCGCACGTCGTAGGCGCGAAGCGACTTCACTTCTTCCACCCAGCGCGACGTGATCCAGGCCCACGGGCAGACCGGGTCGAGGAAAAACTCGAGATCGGCAGACTTCTGATTCGACACGAACGGTCCTTCCGGGTCAGGTGCGAACGACGAGCTTCTCTTCGAATGTCTCGATGAGGTCGCCCTGCTTCAGGTCCTGGAAATCGGACAAACCGATACCGCATTCGAAGCCCTCACGAACCTCGCGAACGTCATCCTTGAAACGACGCAGCGAGGAGATGGCGCCCTTCCAGATGATGACGCCTTCGCGCAAGAAGCGCACCTTGGTACCGCGCGTGATTTGTCCCGAGCGCACGTAGCAACCGGCAACGGCACCGATCTTGGGCACGCGGAAGACCTCGCGGACCTCGGCTTCACCGGTGACAACTTCTTCGTATTCCGGAGCGAGCATGCCGACCATGGCGCCCTCGATGTCCTCGAGAAGTTTGTAGATGATTTCATAAGTGCGAATCTCCACGTGTTCGGCCTCGGCCAGGTCACGAGCCTTGCGGTCGGGTCGCACGTTGAAGCCGATGATGGAGGCGTTGGTCGCGGCGGCCAACGTGATGTCGTTCTCCGTGACACCGCCGACGGCGCGGTGCACAAAGGCCAACTTCACCTCGTCGCGCTCGAGGCGCCTCAGGCTCTCGGTGACGGCTTCCAGCGAGCCCTGCACGTCGGCCTTCAACACCAGGTTCAAGGTGGCCACTTCGCCGGCCTGGATCTGCGAGAACACATCTTCCAATTTCACGCCACGCTGGACACGGGCGTCGCCACGTTGGGTCTTTGCGCGCAGACGCTGTTCGCGGGCCTCACCAACGGTGCGGGCGGTCTTTTCGTCGGGAGCCACGCGGAACTCGTCACCGGCCTGCGGCACGCTCGACAATCCGAGTACTTGCACGGGGGTGGAGGGGCCGGCTTCTTTGATCTGCCGACCCTTGTCGCCGATCATGGCGCGCACGCGACCCCACGCACCTCCGGCGACGACGGGATCACCCACCTTGAGTGTTCCCTTGTCGACGAGGATGGTGGCCACGGGACCACGACCGGTGTCGAGATTCGCCTCCAACACCACACCCTTGGCGCGGCCGGTCGGGTTCGCGGTGAGCTCTTCGATTTCCGCCACCAGGGCGAGTTGTTCGATCAAGTCGTCGACACCCAAGTTCTGCTGAGCCGACATCTCGACACAGATGGTGTCACCTCCCCAGGACTCGGGAACGAGTTCCCGTTCGGCCAACTGCGACAACACCCGCTGCACGTCGGCGTTCTCCTTGTCGACCTTGTTGATGGCCACGACAATGGGCACACCGGCCGCGCGAGCATGGCTGATGGCCTCGACGGTCTGGGGCATGACACCATCATCGGCGGCCACCATCAACACGACGATGTCGGTGACCTGTGCGCCCCGGGCACGCATTTGAGTGAAGGCCGCGTGACCCGGAGTGTCGATGAAGGTGACTTTCCGGCCGCTCGTGTCCACTTGGTACGCGCCGATGTGTTGGGTGATGCCACCGGCTTCGCCGGACACCACGTTGGCGTCACGAATTCTGTCGAGCAGCGTCGTTTTGCCGTGATCGACGTGACCCATAACGGTGATCACCGGAGGGCGAGCGACCTGGGCCTCTTCGTCGACGTCGTCACTGTCATCGAACAAGGCCTGCAGTTCCAACTCTTCTTGCTGACCCGGCTCGACCAACAGCACTTCGGCACCGATCTCGAGGGCGAACAGTTCCATCTGCTCGTCGGTGAGCGTCATGGTGGCGGTCACCATTTCGCCGTTCTTCATGAGGAACAACACCACGTCGGCCGCGGTGCGATTCAAGCGGGGCGCGAATTCCTGAGCCGATACCCCACGCTCGACCACGATGGTGCCCTCGGGCACCGGCGCGCCGGTGGCGCTGTAGCTCTGCATCGAGGGCTGCAGTTCTTCCTCACCACGACGTCGACGACGACCCCCGCTGCGGGGGGCCCGTCGGCCACCGTCGGGGCGGGCACCTCCGCCGGGACGACCACCGGGACCACCCGGACCACCGGGCGCACCACCCGGACGCGGACCACCCGGACGCGGACCACCAAAACCACCCGGGCGCGGCGGAGCACCCGTGCGCGGACCACCGTATCCCGCTCCGCTGGGACGCGACCCAGGGGGCGGCGCAGTGCGCGGCCCACTGGGCGGTGGCGGAACCGGGCGACCCGAGACGGGCATCGCGC
>Ga0194126_10013223_pt1 | contig 10364 bp, 8 predicted proteins | sample TA2KigC150mmetaG_FD_148641 | JGI IMG/M metagenome (GOLD analysis project Ga0194126, IMG submission 148641) | Freshwater microbial communities from Lake Tanganyika, Tanzania - TA2015035 Kigoma Deep Cast 150m | ecosystem: Environmental > Aquatic > Freshwater > Lake | place: Tanzania: Lake...
CAAGCTCAATGAGGTGCTGCTGCGCTTTCTGCGCTGACAGGCGCCCGGCGGTTCCGATAACAAGCGGCCGGCCCTGCCGTTCCCTGTGCGGCGCCGGTGAAAATCTGGCCGTATCAATCCCGTTGTAGAGGACCGTTATTTTCTTCTGTGCAATCTCCGGGTTGAGGCAGGTAAGCGTGCGTGAAGTTTCCTGTGAATTTGAAATAATTTCCGTAATCACGTTTTTGAAAAGATACCGGTTTAAAAAAGTGTTTTTGACCGGAATCGCACTGCCCCTGCGGTAGATCCGGTGCCTGATGCCGGCCTGGCGTGCGGCAAGGCCGCCGGCCTTGATGTCGCGCGAGAGATTGAGCAGCACCAGGCCTGTACTGGTTTGCGTGAAGATGCGCCTGATTTTCCGCAGATGCAGAGCATTAAGGAATGAAACATTATTCAGCTTTAATCCGAATGCCGAAATGCCGGCAGCCAAAGCTTTTTCATGCAGCGGGCTGTTTGTATACGCAACAATGCATACGCTGTAGCCACGGTCCCGCAGGCCGCAGGCGTTCTCAAAATGCCACTTTTCGCCGCCGCCCCACACTTTGTTTGTGTTGAAAAAACAGACAGTGCTATTTTTCAGTTCGGGCGGCCCGGTTTTTTTCATATAATTTTGCATAGCGCAGAAATACCGCATGTGCCGAATTTACACTTATGATCAGTCCATACCATCCGTCAAGAAACCCCGCTTTCAGCACATAGTTTTTAAAAAACTTGAACAGGGGCTCTACCAAAACCCTGACAGCATTAATTTTTTTACCTTTCCTGAACAGACCCTCGGCCTTTATTTCCGAAAACCTGTTGATCTGAGCAATATGCTCGGCAACCGATGCAAAGGTGTAGTGCAGCAGATCACCCTGCAGGCGCTGTGTCGTTGCGCCCGGGCTCATGATGATGCGGTCGTGCGGGTTTACGCCGCCCCAGCGCGCTTTCCGGCGGTCGAACAGCCTCAGCTTGCTGTCGGGATACCAGCCGCTGTGGCGTATCCACTGCCCGCAATAGCAGGTCAGGCGGCTGCATTCGTAGCCATCATAGTTCCAGTCGTTTTTTACCGCCGCGATGCCGGCCGCAAGCTCGGGGCTCAAGGCCTCATCAGCATCAAGCGACAGGATACAGTCATGGCGCGCCCGGGACACGGCATAATTTTTCTGTTCAATATGGCCTTCGAAGGCATGCTCAATGAAGGCTGCGCCAAGGCTTTTGCTGATGTGCTCCGTTGTGTCCTGTGAAAACGAGTCAACGACCAGAATCTCGTCCGCAACGCTTTTGACGGATGCAATACAGCGCGCGATATTTTTTTCTTCATTAAAGGTAATGATGACAACAGATATCTGCGGCATGTGTAATTGTCCCCGTGCTCAGTGCCCGCACTGAAGCCCGTAGGGCACAGTCTTTTTCCTGCGGCTGATATCCAGTATGCGCCGGTAGTAGCGGGCGCGGTCAGTATAGCAGGCTGCCAGGCGCGAGTAAATCCGGAAAAAATGCAGGCGGTCGCGAAGGGTTATGACGGCCGCGACCGATGCGTTAATCTGGGCCAGGTTGTTGGCGCGGCGCTCAAACGTAAGCGGCCGCGAGAATGAAACCCGGTCAAGGTCGATAAACAGGAAATCCCAGGAGCTGTCGTTCTCGCGCACAAGGATGTTGGTTGACTTTAAATCGCCGTGGTAGATGCCCCGCGCGTGCAGGCCCGCAACGGTTTCGGCAAGGCAGCGCATGAATTTATTTTTGTCGGCCTGCGTCCACTGCCGCGCCTTGATATAGGCGTTGAGCTCCGGGGCCCGGGTATCCCAGCGGCAGATATAGTAGCTTTCGCGAATAAGCGGTCCAAAGCGTTTTTCAATCATGGCCAGGGGCTGCGGCGTCAGCATGCCGCGCACGACCAGGCCGTTGGCAGCCTGCCAGGATTTGAGCGCCCGCGATCTGAAAAACAGCGTTATCAGAGCATACAAGGCCCCGCGATAGCGGTATCCCTTGACGCAGACCCTTTCTCCGGATGGCAGTTCATGCGTGGTCAGCATAGATTTTGACGACTGTTTTATGACCGACTCCTGCCTGAAGTGCTCTTCGATGAGCTCGCGTGCGGCAGCATGCCCGAAGTCGCGCCGTCCGCAATAACGCTCCGACATTGTCCGGCTGACTTCAAAGGCTGAACTTTTGAGCACGCAGCGCCGGGAGCGGCTCTTGATACGGCGCGCCTCAAGCCGCTCTGACATGCGGCTGATTGCGCGTATACATTCCGGCAGGGGCATGCCGGGCACAGGGGCCTGCTGATAGTACTCGTGTATAAAACGCAGGCGTGTGCTGAGAGATGACGGCAGCGAGTTGGCAATTTTTGCAAGGTCACTGATGATATGCGCGGCCCTTGCTTTTTTCCGGACACGTGCGCTGTGCAGATCAATCAGAAACAGTTCAAATCCCCCGTCTGCGGCCGGGCGGATGACGATGTTGCCGGCATGATAATCGCGGGAGATCATGCCCGCGGAGTGCATGGTCGCGCTGAGCCGTGCCAGCTGGCGCGTGAGCCCAAAGCGCTGCTGTGCCGTCAGGGCGGCAAGTCCGCTGAATCTGTTCAGGGCCTGCGCGCCGTCAATGCATTGTGTTACCAGGCAGGCCTGAGAGAGCAGGCCCCTGGAACGCGTTTCAAAAAAAGCAAGCGCCCGTGCACACGGCAGGCCGCGCTCCTCAAGCATGCGCAGGTTGCGCCACTCCGCGAGTGCCTTGGAGGCAACAAAGAGGTGCTTGATGCGCTGCAGCGCATCAGGCTTTTTAAACCATTTGACAAACAGGCGTGGACAGCCCGGCACGCCCGTGTCGAAAAAAAACGAGCTGCGGACATTGTTATCCTTAATCAGCGGCACGGACTGATCTATGGCCGGACCGCGCACGAGATCTTCTATTTTGGCCAGCGCCTCAGACGGGAATTCGTCGACGGCTGTCCAGGAGAACGATTTGCCTGTTATAATTTTTAACATTGATCGGTTATGCGGCTTGTGGTGCTTGTTCAGAAAGTCCTCTACCGTCGCTGCGGAGAACCGTGAGAGTATCCAGCTTGTAACGTGAAAGTGCCCTGGATTAAGCAAGCCGGCAGTGTTGCACCGGCTTGGTCAGGATTGTTGGCGCAGCGTGTTTTAGGCTCACAATGTAACAGAATTCAGGGGCAAGTCAATACAAAACACTTGAATTGTAGAGGGGTTATAGCCTGTTTTTCAATGTCAGAATCCCGGCGTATGTATCCAACCATGGCGTGTCTAACAGGCTGAATAAAAAAATTACTACCCTGTTCAGCGGATTCCCGCAATCGGGGCCGAGTGTGGATATCCCAGGGGCATGTCGTGCGAATATTGCCCTTTTGAAAAAAAAATGATACCTGTAGAACTCTGTTGTTAACCATGATTAAGCGAAAGGAGTCTGTGCATGAGCGAGGAACTACTTCCCGGCATGAGCCATGAAATTGAAGTCACAACCGGGCCCGAGCATACGGCCCGCTGTTTTTATGAAAATCTGCCCGATGTGTTTGCGACCCCCTTTCTGGCCGGATTTATGGAGCGTGTTTCTGCCGAGCTGATCAACCGGCATCTTGAGCCGGGGCAGCAGTCGGTCGGCATTTCAATGAACCTGCAGCACAGCGCTGCCACGCCGCTGGGCATGAAGGTGCGCGTTCGCACTGAAGTAACCGCGCGAGACGGCAAAAAGCTGACCTTCAAGGCCGAGGCCTGGGATGCCGTAGAAAAAATCGGCGAGGCCGTGCACGAGCGCTTCATCATCGACGCTGCCAAATTCAACGCGCGCGTTGCGCAGAAAAAAGCCTAGCCCGGCACCGTGCACGCATGCAGCCTGAAATCATCTACAGCGATAATCACCTGCTGATTGTCAACAAGCCGCCGGGTCTGCTCTCACAGGCTGACCGCACCGGCGATCCTGATCTGCTTACCCTGATGAAAGCCTGGCTCAAGCAGACATGCAGCAAACCCGGCAGCGTGTATCTCGGGTTGGTGCACCGGCTCGACCGGCCTGTGTCCGGCGTGCTGGCCCTGGCGCGCACATCCAAGGCGGCCGCCCGGCTTTCAGCGCAGTTCAGATCGGGTACGCCCCTGAAAAAGTACCTGGCGCTGGTTGAGGGCCGCGCGGACGCAGGCGGCACCTGTCGTGATTTTCTTTTCAAGGATGCGGAGCAAACCGTGCACGTTGTTACAGAGCAGCACCCCGGGGCCCGTGCAGCAGAGCTTGTATGGCGGACAGTTGCTTTTCACAAAGGACTGAGCCTGGTCGATATCACGCTTAAAACCGGGCGCGCGCATCAGATCAGGGCGCAGCTGGCTTCACGGGGCATGTCGATAGCCGGCGATGTGCGCTACGGAGCGCGCCTGAAATTCGACCGTAAAAACCTTGCCCTGCATTGCTACTGTCTGGAGCTTGAGCACCCCGTGAGCAGGGCGCGCAGGTGCTGGGCCGCGGCCCCGCCGGTGTCATGGCAGGGTTTCTTTGAGCCCGAGGTCGCGCGTGTGATTGAGGCGGCTTCATCCGCCTTGCAATAACCATCAATTATCGCTATTCTCATTGCCGCAAGCACGACAGGCTGTTCATAACTATATAAGGGCAATAACTCATGCACATGATGAGCGCGCAAACAGTTTGGGAAACACTGCTTGAGGGTAACCGGCGCTATGCCGTCGGCCGGGAGCTCAGGGCCGACATATCCGCGCAGCGCCGCCGCGCCACCGCCGCAGGTCAGCATCCCTGCGCGGCTGTTCTGGCCTGTTCTGATTCGCGGGTGCCGGTTGAGTATCTGTTCGATATGGGCATTGGAGATCTGTTTGTTGTCCGTGTGGCCGGCAATGTGATCGGCATGCAGGAGGCCGCCTCCCTTGAATACGCGGTAGAGCATATGCACGTACCGTTGCTGCTGGTTCTCGGCCACACCGGGTGCGGGGCCGTGGATGCGGCCCTTTCGGGCTGCAGGGTCGGCGGAGCCATCGGGTCACTTATGAAAAAAATCGCGCCCGCAGTAGATCGCGCGCAAAGCCGCGGCATATCCGGCCCTGATCTCTTGCGCGCTGCCTGTGTGGAAAATGTGCATCAGGCAATCAGCGACCTGCTCAGTCTCAGCCCGGCTGTCAGGGCTGCAGCTGACAGCGGTACGGTCACGGTTGCCGGCGCTCTCTATGATATTGAAACCGGCGAAGTTACCGGCCTGAAAACATAATCGGTCAATACATGAGTCCGGATGCCTTCGCGAAACCGCACTGCAGCCTGAGTTGCCATGTTTAACCCTGACGACCCGCAATCAGTTGAAAAATATTCCTCGGCCGTGACACTCTCCGACATGGAGGTGTTTATCTTTCCCGAGCTGATGTATGCGCTCGTGCTGGCCAATATTATGAGCCCTTGCATTTGGCGCTGGCGGAACGACCCCTGGTTCAGCGGAATGCAGAGGCTGAGCCCCTACCGCCGGATTTTGCGCACCAAGCAGTACCTGATGGACAATTTCGCCTTCAACCTTGACCTTGACACCTGGGGCCTGACCACCAAAGAACGCGAGCTGGAGCGCTTCCGCGATTTTATCGACCCCGACGTGCTGGCGCGCAGCAATGCGCTGTTCGGCTATGAGGGGGACAAATTTTATTTCGACATGGATATCCGCCGCCATTTCGGCCTTGATACATACGACGGCAGCGTTATTCCCTACTGGAAGACCGAGACCGTGGAGGCCATGGAGGCGTTCCGATACAAGCCCGGCTATCCGACCGGGGCGGGAGAGTGTGTCTCGCTTGCGGCCCTGTATGCGGCGGCCCTGTTTATCGTCGCGGGCGTTCCGCTGGAAGACATCTACATGATGGCCACGCCGCTGCACTCGCAGAACTTCATCGATATCAACGACGGCCTTCTGACCAACAACCGCCGCATTGTGACTAAAAACATGTTTTTTAACGGCACGGAGATATCCGCCAAAGCGCGGCGCGCCCTTGAAAACGAGCAGGTCACCATCGTCGCCCACTGCAGCGGATATATTCACTCCATCTATGACCGCGCGACCATGCCCGCGGGCATATTCAGGAAATTTTCAAACCGGCTGCGGCAGTACTTGAAAACGGATATCACATTTGAAGTTCTGGCGAATTTTCTGCGCCAGAACAAGAAACTGCAGCGCTGTTTCCAGCTTTCACATACCTGTTGCGGCAAGCCCCGCTTTATTGAAGCTGAAAAGGTTTTCCACTATGAGCACAGCAGCACTGTGCGCATCGGCGACAGCAGCCGGGCAAAGCTGCTGCACGATATCGACGAAGATGAATTTTACCCCAGCCCTCTTCCGGGCCGTCTTTTACTTGACGAGATTGAAACCTTTTTTCGCGCAGGATCATTTTCGCTTGACTCGGAAGAGGCCCGAGCCCAGCTTCGGCAGCACCTGAGCTGCAGCTGTTTTAATGCCGAAGAGGTTGTCGCGGATCTGCTGAGGTTCTGCACGCTTGAGCCCAGGCTTCCGCTGGAGCAGAAAACCTGGGCGCCGGGCCCCTGCGTGCGCATAGCCCCGGACAGTACCCGGGATGAAGTTATTGCCATGCTCGATGCTGAACGCTCGCGCAGTCCGGTTGCTGACCTGGCTTTTCAGGCCTGGCGCGACATGCAGCGCTCACACTGGAAACCTTTTGTGAAAGCCGCGCTTGAGCGCAACCCGGTCAGTGTCGCCGCGCTTGAAGGCCTGGATCTCGCTGATGCGGCCGAGCGCTTGCGGCGCATGGAAAACGTCTCCATTTACGATGGAACGCGCATGAGCCAGCCTGATGAAGTGTGGAATTTCCAGCGCGGCGACGGGCTTGAAAAAGCCCTGTGCCTGATGAACCTTGCCCGCCACCGCTATCCGCAGGACAGCGCCCGCTTGACGGTCGACAAACGCAGCGTGTGTGTCGGCGTGCGGGGGCGCGACTACCGATTCGAAACGGATCGGCAGATTCCACCGCCCGGGGATGATGATTTTGCGGGATAGAAGAAGATGCAACCGGTTGGACACGGCCTACTGATAAATCAGAAACGAGCTTTCGATAGCCGCATGAATGCGCTCTCCCAGCTTGCGGCCTGCGTCTGTGCGCCAGCTCGAATTGTTGACTTCCAGCCGCACGCTTTTATTAAAGCACACGAACCGGTAGATGGCTGTCTGGACTGATTTCTGGTCGCGTTCGCTTGTAAAGTGCAGCGTATAGCCCGGACAGCCCGCGTGTTTCAGCACGCCGTATTTCTGGACATGCCGGCTGCCGCTGCCCTGCATTTTTACGATGGATGCATACATTTCGTCTTCGGCATTCCAGACAGCCGATTCCGGGACAACCGAGAGCGATAGCGTAATATCGGTGCCGTAGCTGATAAGGACACTGGTTCTATCTTCAAGGGGTTGCTCGCTGATGCTATAGCCCGGGGGCAGATTGATTGAAATCCATCCTTTATGGTCCAGAAACAAATCGACAACCGCTTCCTCGTCGGCTGCGGGCTCCGGGTGTCCTCCGGAGCCGGGTTGAGCCACAGCAGCGGGTTTTTCTACTGCCTGAGGATCTTTTTTCGGGACCTTCTTCTTTACAATCCGGGGCGTCTCTACTGCAGGTTCTGGAGCAGGTTCATCCGGAAACAGAACCGGTTTGAGCAACAATCCTGCAACAGCAATCACAAAAACGGCCGCGACGCATGCAATCGCTTTTTTCACCATACGCTGCCTGGCCTGCTTTAATTCATTATCATAGTCATCAAGGTTGCCCTCGTCGCCGTAGGCTCGCAGCGCCTCAGCAACCTCATTTTTGTCGACAGGTTGAAGCTTGGGGCGTCCGACCGGCTCTATATCGGAAAAGTCAATTCCGGCCAGATACTCTCCATCGATTTTTATAACTGTCTGTCCCGCAGGAGGTATCTCCTCACTTAGCCATCGGTCCTCCGGGGTGTTTGAGTCCGGTGCGCCGGGGCGGGCAGCAGTTGTTGTTTTTGGTTCGAGCTCGAGCACCATATCATTGGGCTCCGGAGGCAGCTCAGCCTTGTGCGCCCGAGTGTTTTCAGGGGCTGCAAATAAACTTTGGGTCGTCTGCTCGATGCGTTTTGCCGCCGGGTCTGCAAACAGGCTCTCAGGCGTCTGCCCGGATTGCTCAGACGCCGGTGCTGCAAACAGGCTCTCAGGCGTCTGCCCGGATTGCTGAGCCGGACCGGGCACGGGCCGGGTACTGTCCGGGCCCTGGGAGGAGGGAGCAATCACCTGGTCGGCAGCAGCGGCAACAGAGAGTTTGCGCTCACTGATCTCCTTGTGCACACTGGCCGGGGGGCGCTTAAGAGTGTTTTTTTCCCTGATAATAAGGCCGGCAGTAACGAGCGAAAAAAGCGTTTTGTATACTTTTAATTCATCATACCCGCTGTCTTCAATCACCCTTTTTACCGCACGTTTCCCGTTGATAAGGCTCAGCACCGCGCGCTCGGCGGTGTGAAGCGTAGCTTTTTGGAGGGCTTCGCTGTTTGCGGTAATAGCAAGTATTTCATTGTCCTGCGGGACCCGCTGTTTTAACTGGGAAATTTCATCAACCCTGCGGGAGGCCTCAAGAACGACTCCCATCGTGTCAAAGCTGGTAACAATCTGATCGCTCAGATCGAATTCCTGATCGCGATACTCAAATTCACCCTGCTCCCAGAGGAACAGGCTGAACAGGGTCTGCTCGATCTGGCGGTGCAACAGGCTCTCAAGCAGTTCCTGCGAAATAAGGCCCTGCTCAACCAGCACCTTGCCGATTTTTTTTCCGGTGTGCGCGGACATGTTCAGGCCTTTATCAAGCTGCTCGGCGCTGACAATGCCTTCACTGCGCAGATAATTTGTAAGGCGTTCAACCCGGCTTGAGCCGAAGGCATTGATAATGGTGCCGTCCCGGAAAAAAACCTGTACGATATCGCTGCCGTCGGTCAGCTCAAGGATGCCGGTTTTTTTGTCATTTGACAAAAGCTGCAGCAGGCTGGACAGATAAAAGGTCTTTATATTGCCGGTGATGGCCATGCGGAATTTTTTCTAACAGGCTGTTGAACAACGCCCATCTGCTGCCTTGCATCCGAGCGTTTTTGAACAGCCTGTATAAAAGGACTTTTTCAACATCCTGCTAAAGCGTTTTTTGTGCCCTGCAGTCAAGCTTTGTGCCCCCGGCCGCGTGTAATCCGGGAGTATACGGGAGCGCGGAGTGAGGGTTGTCAAACAAATCCTTGGAGGAGAATATACGCCCTCGTTTCTGCAGCGGCGCCCGCCGGGAGGGCTGCTGTCGTTGCCTCTGCACTTTTTTTATCTTTTCGCCCTGTTTCTTGCAGCCAGCCGCGCCCTGGTCATGCCTTCGCGCAGGCCGCCGCCAGCAAGGAAGTCCTTCTCGAGCCTTTTGATCTGCCGGTCAAGAAGCAGGCTTGCGACCCGTATCAGGCCGATTATTACATTTGCCGCTATTGCCGGGTCGGGGTGCTCAACACCTTTGTTAAATGTCTCATAGTCAGCGTCGGTAATCCGGCAGAGATCCCTGAGCCGCTTTGCGTAGGGATGTTCAGCGGGCCATTCTTCGATTCCCCTGATTTTAAGGAAATCCCGATAGTCCTCCAGAAGCTCTTCCAGGCTCGCGCGCGCGACGTTGGTTAATTTTATCTCCATCTCTTTGGACGTGGCCGAGGCCATGCTGCCTTCAACGATGTTCTGCTTGCCGGACCGGGCAGCCTGTTCCATCTGGTCGCGGGTGCGGGAGCCTCGCGGTATCCAGCGCCGGACGAAATGAACTGTTGCCCGGTGTATGATCTCCGCCTTCTGGTAAGAGTAGAGCTTTTTGTATCCTCCGTGCACGGGTATGAACCCGTTGTGCGCCCCTCCGCGCATATTTTCCCCTCCAATAGATTTTTAACTGTCAGCTTTGATGCAAAGACTTCAGGGACACCAAAGACACCAGGGACTGTGGCTGCCGGGATCTTTTTTTATGCTTTGTCTTTGCCTGTCTTTGAAGTCTCTGAAGTCTTTACAAAGCCGGCTTATGGTTGACCAGTCCCTGCCGGTTCAAACGTTATCAGCGTAATCTCGTTGCTCGATCCCAGCCTCATGGGCGGGCCCCAGGTGCCGGTGCCCGGGGTCACGTACAGCAGCAGTCCGTCAAGGTCATACAGTCCGCGGCTGTAGCGGTAAAACAGCTTTACCAGCGCGTTGAAGGGGTAGAGCTGGCCATTATGCGTGTGGCCGGAAAGCTGCACCATGACCCCTGCGCGGCGCGCGTCCTCGATGCCGACCGGCGTATGGTACAGCAGCACACTGGGCCGGCTGCGGTCGAAGGCAAGGCGGCCGATCACCTCATTAT